>Ga0070714_100004346_pt1 | contig 10681 bp, 8 predicted proteins | sample LARL83metaG_FD_65450 | JGI IMG/M metagenome (GOLD analysis project Ga0070714, IMG submission 65450) | Corn, switchgrass and miscanthus rhizosphere microbial communities from Kellogg Biological Station, Michigan, USA - LAR L8-3 metaG | ecosystem: Host-associated > Plants > Roots > Rhizosphere ... | reverse complement strand
ACGCCCAGCCAGTCGCACAAGCAGGTGAACTTCAGGATCGACTACTCGGGCGGCCACGGCTCGTTCGGCAACGGCTACTGGCGACGCATGCACAACTTCTGCACCCGCTACACCGGGCCGGCCCTGCCCCACCTGGTCTTTGCCTGCGACGACCGCGACGGCAGCTACTGGGCGCTCCAGGAGTGGAAGCGGGAGATGCCCGACGGCGGCTGGAAGGGCACCCGCCGGCAGATGTCCAAGGAGCTCCACCTGTCGCACTGGAGCGGCAAGCTGCCGGTGCTCTTCGGCGACACCACCTGGCTCGCGCACGGCAAGTACGACCGCCTCTTCGGCTACCTCCGCTACGGCGGCTCGGGGGTCTACGGGTTCGGGTCAACCCGGCGCGGAAACCCGACCGACAGCTACGGCCGGAACATCTACGTGGACACCCACAACCCGGTCTGGGGCCGGGGCTGGTACCGGTTCAACGGCGCCCTCTCCCACCGCGCCGCCGGCAACTTCTGCTTCGGCGTCTACGCCCTCTACGGGCGCACCCACCCGGCCCGCGGCAACAAGTACCGGATGACCGTCATGGGCCCAGGCGTGACGCCGATCGTGGAGTGGCGGGGCAGGGCGCCCGGCCGCTACAACCAGTCGGTGTACGACCAGAAGCTGCACGAGCTCGAGTCGTTCACGCCGGCCGGCGACAGCTGCCGCGCGAACTGAGCGGCGCCGCCCGCCGTCTCCTATTGTCTGGGAGATGATTGGGCGGGAGAGCGAGTCGCGCCGGCTGAGCCAGGCGCTGCGACGGGTGCGCCGCGGCCCGGTCGCCTGCGTCGTCGAGGGCGACCCGGGCATCGGCAAGACGACGCTGCTCGCCCAGGCCGCGGCGATCGCCGCCCGGCTCGGCTGCTTGGTGCTGGCGGCGACACCGGAGCCGGCGGAGGCGATCCTCCCCTACACCGGCCTCTCCGACCTCTGCGGGCCGCTGACAGACGCCGTCGGCGGCCTGCCTGACGCCCTCCGGGTGCCCCTGCTGGCGGCGCTCGTGGGCGGCGCCGGGCCGGCCCCGCCGGGCCGCATGCGGTCGGTCGCGGCGGCCACCCTGGAACTTCTCCGTCGGCAATCGGCCGCGCGGCCGCTGGCGCTCGTCATCGACGACGCCCAGTGGCTCGATGCCTCCTCGGCAGGGGCGCTTCGCTACGCCGTTCGCCGCCTGCAGCGCGAGCAGCTGGCGCTCATCCTCTCGCGCCGGCCAGGGTCGCAGGCGGAAGGCCTGGAGACGGCCCTTGAGCCGGCCCGGCGGCGCCGGATCGAGCTCGGTCCGCTGCCCGCCGCCGACATCGACCGCATCCTGGACGGCCGCTGGGGAGCCGGCGTGGGCCGCAGCCGGCGGGCCGAGATCGTCCGCCAGAGCGGCGGCAACCCCTACCTGGCGCTGGAGCTGGCGGCGGCCCCGGACGCCCGGCCGGGCGTCCCCGAGAGCGCCCGCGACTGGGTCGGCGAGCGGCTGGACGGACTGCCCCCGGCGGTCGCGAAGGCGGTGCTGGTGACGGCCCTCGCCCGGCGGCCGGCGGCGGCCGACGTCCGCCGAGCACTGGGCGCCCGCGGTCCGGCGGCGGTACAGGGCGCGCTCGATGCCGGCGTCCTGGTCGAGGACGGCAGCCGCGTCGCCCTCGCCCACCCGCTGATCGGCACCGTCGCGGTCGAGGACGCGGCGGCCGCCGAGGTGCGGCGAATCCACGGCCGTCTGGCCGCGATCACCGGCGACCCGGTCGACCGGGCCTGGCACCTCGCCCGATCGGCCGTCCGGCCCGATGCCGAGCGGGCGCAGGCGATCGCCCGCGGCGCAGCGGCCGCCCGCGCCCGCAGCGCCGGCGCCGAGGCGGCCCGGCTCTACCTCGAGGCGGTGCGGGCCGCACCGGATGCCCGCGGCCGGCGCGTCCGCGGCTGGCAGCTGGACGCCGCCGACTGCTTCGCCGCCTGCGGCGAGGGCGAGCAGGCGACGCGGCTCCTGCGCCAGCTGTCGGAACCGCCGGCGACCGGCCCGATACGCGCCCGGGCACTGGCCCGGCTGGGCGTCCTCGAGTACCGCCTGGGCGGCCTGCAACCGGCCGTAGGCACCCTCCGCGAGGCCCGTGCCGAGGCCGCCGGCGACGACGTCCTGCAGTCACTGATCGAACAGCGGCTGGCCATCGCCGAGGTGATGTCGGGCCAGATCCCGGAGGGCGCCCAGACAGCGCTGGCGGCACTCGAGCGGGCGCGCGGGACAGGTGACGAGCGGGCCGTCGCCGACGCCGACTCCTTCCTCGGCATGGTCGAGTTCCTGGGCGGGCGGCCGGGTGCGCTGGAGCGCCTGCGCGCGCGCCCGGCGCCGCACCGCGAGGCGCCGACGGGCGACTGGGGGTCGACCCCCAGCGAGCTTCGAACGGAGACCCTGCGGGCGCTGGCGGCCTCGGTGGCGGGGCCGGTCGAGGAAGGCCGGCAGGAACTGGAGGCGCTCTACCGGGCGGCCGCCGAGGGGGGCGACGACTGGTCGACGCCGTACCTGCTCTCGGTCCTGCTCGACGCCCGTCTGGTCTGTGGACGCTGGGACGAGGCAGAGGCGCTGCGCCGCGATGCGGACGCGATCGCCGATGCCGGGCCGTCCATGATGGCCGACTTCGTGGAGGTGTCGCTGGCCCGCCTGGCAGCCTGCCGGGGGCGTCTGAGGGAGGCCCGCCGGCGCGCCCGCTCGGCGCTTCGCGCCGGGCGCCAGTCGGGCATCGTGCCGCTGATCTACAACGCCACCTGGGTGCTCGGCTTCTGCGACCTGGCAAGCGGCGACCATGCCGCCACCGACCGCCGTCTGGGGCCGCTGGTGGCCGCCATGGTCGAGGTCGGGTTGGGCGAGCCCGCATTCGCCCGCTTCGTGCCCGACGAGCTGGAGGCGCTCGTCCGCCTCGACCGCCTGGATGAGGCCGAGCGGGCGCTGGCCGTCTGGGAACAGCGGGGCGGCGAGCTGGAGCGGCACTTCGCGCTGGCCACCGGCGCCCGCTGCCGGGCGCTCCTCTGCGGTGCCCGCGGCGAGCGGGCGGCGGCGCTCGACGCCTGCGCGGAGGCGCTCGACCGGCACCGGCTGCTGGGCGAGCCGTTCGAGGAGGCGCGGACGCGGCTGGTCGCCGGCTCGCTCCTTCGCCGCGCCCGCCGCCGGTCGGCCGCCCGCGGCATGCTGGAGGCAGCACTGGACGAGTTCACGCGCCTGGGCGCCCGCAGCTGGCGGGCGGCGGCCGAGGCCGAGCTGGCCCGCCTGGCCGGCGGCAGCGGGGACGGCGCCCTGACTGCGGCCGAGCAGCGGGTGGCCGCCGAGGTCGCCCGCGGCCGCAGCAACCGCGAGGTGGCGGCTGCCCTCTACATCAGCGAGAGCACCGTCGAGGGCACCCTGTGGCGCGTCTACCGAAAGCTCGGCGTGCGCTCGCGAAGCGAGCTGGCGCACCTGCTGGCGACCGCCCCGCCGGAGGCTAGGTGAGCGTCAGCCCGAAGTAGGGGTCGTTCGCCCACTGCTTGTACTGGGCGAGCGACGCGGTGCTGGTATCGATGAAGTTGACGCCGTTGGGGCCGCTGTTGTTCCAGGGCAGGTAGGCGACCACCTGCGGCTGCGCCATCACCGACTGGTAGGTGTTCAGGATCAGGCTGTTCCCGGTGATGGAGCCGTCCTTGTCGTACGACTTCCCGCCGGCGGAGATCTTCTGGGCCTGGACGAAGCCGCTCTCGGAGACCATGTACGGCTTGTGGTTGGCGATCGCGAAGCTGAGCGTGTCCCAGTCCTTGGCCGGGTTCATGGCCGAGTCGGCGAGCGTGTCGCGGTAGAGGTCGCAGGCCACGAAGTCGACGACGTCGTTGCCCGGGTAGTAGGGCTGCCAGGTGCCCTGGGTGCTGCGCCGCTGGGCACAGAAGACGAAGACGCAGTGGCCGCCCTGGTCGATCGTCGCGCCGGCCGCCGCAAAGAGCGAGCGGACGTGCCGCCAGGCGTTGATGTAGGCCTGCTCGCCGCCGCTTCCGACCCCGCCCTGCCAGCCCGCCCAGTAGGGGTTGTGCTGGCCGTTCGGCTCCTGCCAGAGGCGGAAGATGACCGGGCCGCCGAGCGCATTCAGGCGGTTCGCCACGCCCGTCCAGTAGGCGTCGAACTCGCCGTTGGTGACGCGGTCGATGCCGGTGCCGAAGGAGGTCGTCGAGAGGTCCTCCTTGCCCGACCAGCCGGCCGTCTTGCAGGGGAAGGCGCTGGGCTGTCCGAACGAGCACATGACCACCACCCGGGGGTTCGTCAGCGCCGCGTCGGCCACCGCCTGCGGCGAGGGGCAGGTGGCAAGCCAGCCGTAGCGGCGGTTGCGGATCGCCATCCGCCGCCCCAGCTCGGTCTCGATGCCGGTCTTGGTCGTGAATCCCCGCGTCGTGTCATCGGCCCCGAACCAGCAGCCGGTGGCGGGAACGACAAAGCCGCCGTAGTTGCCGATGATCGCCGGGTCGCGGGCCGGCGTGGCGGCGCCGGCCCGGGGCAGGCGGCCGCCTGCCGCCAGCATCGCCGCCGCTCCAGCACCTGCAGCCAGGAACGACCGCCGGTTGAATCGATTACCTGCCATGGTCATCAAGTGCCCCTTGTCGAAGCGCGCTGCCCGCTACAGATTACGCTCCCAGGGCAGTGCGTGTCAATTTCGACAAACTCCCCGCCGATCCTCGTCGGCTGGGCCGGGCGTCGGACCGGGTTGTCGATCGCTGTCGCGGCGGTAGTGGCCGGCGCCCGGGTCGGGCGCCGGCCACCCCGGCGATCAGCAGGTGTTCGCCATCACCGGAGCCTCAAACTCGGGATACCCGAGCTTGGCCCATTGCACGGTGCCGTACTGGGCGAACTTCCCGAAGGTGTTGCCTGAACTGACATTGCCGAACTCCAGCGCGCAACTGGTGTTCTGCGTCCAGTAGGGATAGAAGTGGCCCGGGCCGTCCGGCGGGACAGTGCAGGCGCTCTGGTTGGTGGACGTGCAGTCGGCCTCGCTGAGAGCGACGTCGGTCTGCAGGAACCACTTTGGATAGGACTGCCCGCCGTTGGTCGTCGGACGTTGTTCGACGAAGCTGGCCGGGAACGTGTTCGACCGCGCGCCGGTCGGCCACTCCCGCCAGTACGGCGTGCCGTCGAAGTCCAGGTCACCGTTCTGGAACACGTTGTCCTGGCAGTGGGTGATCTCAACCGGCGCCGTCTTGGTGCCCGGCCCGGCATACCCGTTGTGGGTGTTGCCCTTGTAGTAGCAGTTGGCGTCACCCGCCTCGTAACTCTCGTCGACCCCGTTGTTCTCGTAGGGGCCGTGGCAGGCGTTGAACACCTTGCTGGTGTCCAGCGGATCGAACGGATTCGAGCTCAGCTGATCGGACAGCCGCGTGCACGGCTCGAAGTGCCCGGTCTCGAACTCGGTGCTGATGTTGGTCTGCAGGGCCGCCCAGGGGCTGATGTTCCCCTTCTTGGCGGTCGAGTACTCGGGCTCGAAGTTGAACGGCGTGCCCGAGCAGTCGACGATCGACGTGTTCTGGAAGCCGTTGTGTGCCGAGGCCTGCATCCAGCCGGTCTGCCCGGTCGTCGTGTCTTTGATACGCACTTCGAAGGCGTGACCACCCCCCGGGGCGGGCGCGTCCGACATGTGCACCGCGACGTGATCGCCCTGGTTCATCAGCAGGGTTTCCTTGTTGGGGACGAAGCTGGCGACGGTGCCGGTCTGTGGCGCCGGCGGACCCGCCGGTACCCCGTCGCGCTGGATGAACGCGAAGTTCACAGGCTCCTCGCAGTTGACGTTGCACTGAGCGAAGCCGTAGGTGCACTCCAGGCTGTCGATCGTGAGTGCCGCGCACCAATGCGTGGCATCGCAGCTCTCCGAGTCGATCCAGGGGGCGTTGCCCGGCGGATAGAACTGCATCTCCATGAACGCCGATCCGCCGCCCGGATATGAATTGGGATTGCAGGTGTTCCCGTTCGGGCAGGCGGGCGCATTTGAATCGCTCTTCGGCGTGCAGGGAAGCTGCGGATAGGAGTTCGCATCGCACATGTCCATGGACAGCCACGGCGCCGGGGACAGCTCGAACCAGTGCGACACGTCGTGCCCCGGGTTGGTGCCGGTCGGCGCGGCGGCAGGATCCTTGCCCAGCTTGAGATTCCAGCTCACGTTGTTGCCGGAACCGGGCGCGCTGGAGAGGTAGGTGGCATCCGGCTCGTCGTGGCCGATGTAGCTCCCGTTGTCGTAAAACTTGCCGCCCCACGTGTTCTGGTTGTCGATGCCCAGGAACCCACGAATGTCGGTGCAGTACATCTTCGCCAGCGACTTCTGAGCCGGGCTGTCACCGTTGCAGTCGAGTTCCCCGCGGCTATGCAGCGTGAAGCCGGCCACTCGTCCGTAGTTCTTCGCAGCCGAGGCGGTTGCGCCGAACCCCATCAGCGCGAACAACACGGTAAAGGCAATCACGGGCATCACCCGCCGCCACGATCGCCAACTGCCGTCAACTCGAGACGTGCTCCTCGGAGCTTCCATCCCGAACCCCCCTTTGATCGTCGACGCGTGCGCGGTGGAGACGGCCACCGCGCGGGACGACGATCGCTGCCACCAGCACCAAACCGTGAGAACATAGACTGTCTACCTATCAGTGTCAACCACCCACGTGGACGCGCGTTCCGCCACTAGGCTGCGTGGCCCGGGCAATGCCGATCGCTCCCCCCACTCCGATCCTTGTCACCGGCTGCCACCGCTCCGGCACCACCTGGCTCGGCAGCCTGCTGGCAGCGTCGCCAGGAGTCGGCTATATCGGCGAGATCTTCAACCTCGACCACCCGATGCCGGGCGCCTGCGCGGCCCGCTTTCCCCACCAGTACATGCACCTGACCGAGGAGAACGGCCGGGCATACGTGCCGCCGCTGGGACGGACGCTCGGCTTCCGCTTCGACTGGGCCGATGCCCGGCGGGCGCTGCGCACCCCGCGCCGCCTGTACCGGCTGCCGGGAAACGCGGCCCACTTCCGCCGCGCCCGCCGGCACCGGCTGCGGCCGCTCCTCAAGGACCCGATCGCCTTCTTCTCGGCCGAGTGGCTGGCCCGGACGTACGGGATGCAGGTGGTGGTGACGGTGCGCCACCCGGGCGGCCTCGCCGCCAGTTTGACGCGGCTCGGCTACGTCTTCGATTTCGGCGCCTTCCTCGCCCAGCCGGCGCTGATGCGCGATCATCTCGCTCCCTACCGGGCCGAGATCGAGGCCTACGCCGCCCAGCCGCCGCCGATCGTCGACCAGGCGGGGCTGATCTGGCGCTGTGTGTACGGCACGGCGGCGCGCCTGCGCGAGACGCACCCGGAGTGGCGATTCGTCCGCCACGAGGACCTCTCCCTTCGCCCCCGTGAGGAGCTGGCGCCGATCTGCGAGCAGCTGGGGCTCCCGCTCGACGATGCGATCGCCGCCCGCATCGCCGAGACGACGGCGGCCGCCAACCCGACCGAGGCGCCGGCCGGCCGGGCGCACCAGCTGCGGCGAAACAGCGCCGCCAACGTCGACGCATGGCGAAGCCGCCTGGACGCCGATGAGGTGGCACGGTTACGGAAGATCGTCGGCCCGGAGCTGGGCGCCTTCTACGACGACGCCAGCTGGTAGCCGTCCGCCGGAGATCAGGCAGATTCGCGAAGCGCGCGCAGTGCGTCGTCGCGCGACCCGGCCAGCGGCGCGACCTCGGCGAAGCCCAGCAGGTCGAGCAGGCGCCGCGGCTCGGCGCCCGGCGGCGCAACGACTGTGGCCAGCGCCGCATCCCGGGCGTACCGGAGCAGCGAACCGGCGATCGAGGAGTCGATGAACGTCGACTCGGACAGGTCGACGATCACGCTGCCGCCGTGCTCGCAAGCCTCCGCCAGGGCCCGCTCGAGATCATCGACCGTGGACAGATCCTGCTCGCCCGTCGCAACGACGACCGACTCGCCGTCAACCCGCTCCACCGTGATCGAACCGAAAGCCATGACCAGTTTCCCCGAGACTCGTAGGTACTGGCCCGGCGACCCAGGCAACGTTGCCTGATCCGTGCCACACAGTGCCTGAACGGTAGCAGCGGATCCTCGAAGCCGATTAATAAAACTGGACGAGTTCGTGCACCGGCAGGGTCTCGGGCGGCCCGCTGAGAACGCTCACGGCATTCCCCCTTTGGTGGCGGCGAGGCGACATACTCCCGTCACTCATTGCATGCTCGGAGCGCGCACGACATCTGCCCAGACGATGGTGCGCCCGTCCTGGTTGCGGACGCCCCAGTCAGCGCAGACCTTGTCTACCAGCCGCAGTCCTAGGCCGCCGCTGCCCCCGCGGTAGCCGGCGCGCACGATGTGCGGCTGCGACCTCCCTCGCGCGCAGTCGACCTCGAGGTGGACGCGGTCGCTGCCAGTCCACTCGACCGCGACCGAGATGGCGCTGTCGGCACTCCCGTGCAGCACACAGTTTGTCGTCAGCTCGCTGAGCACCAGCTGCACCGACTCGACTGTCTCTTGACCCAGTTCCTCCCGGAGTTGATCGACCATCGCCCTGGCCCGGCGCGGCGCGCTGGCATCTACGTCGAGCTGCTGCTTGAGCCGCACGTATCTCCAGTCTGCCGCTTGAATCCCCTAGAAGCGGGCTACCCGAGCGCCTGCTGATCCAAACGGGACTAGCGCTCACACGTCGACGTCCAGCTCCGCTGCCGGACCCATTCGATTACCAACAACGCCTGAACGGCCGCGGGCGCTTCGGGCGAGGTCGGCGAGCCGTCCGAGCGCCCGGTCGGCCTCCTCCACGTCGCGGTCGCGAAGGATGGCGCGGACACCCCGTCCGGCGGTGTCGACATGCACGCTTGCCAGCCGCAGGCGCCGCTGCACCGGCCCCTGCACACGGCGCAGGCTCTGCATCTTCTCCAGCGGCACCCAGGAGGTCGTGCGCCGGATGCGGCCGGTCGTCGTGACCACGCAGCTCTCGGTCGCCGCCCAGCCGAGCATGCGGTAGCGGACCGGGCTCTTCAACCGCGCCCGCAGCGGCGGCGGTGACTGCTCCCCTGGCCGGTCGGGGACAAGCCGGTCGAGCAGCAGCTCCACCTGGTCGCGGTGGCCCACCGGGAGGAGGGTGCGCAATTGCCGGCGCTCGGCCTGGCCCTCGCCCTCGGACTTCTGCCGGCCGGCCAGGTCGACCTGCAGCCGGTACCACCCGAAAGGCCGCCAGAGTAGCGGCTCCACCATCCGCACCGCCTGGATGCGGCCGGGCCGGATCGTCTCCGACGTGAGCGCGATCAGCCCGCCCGCCAGCCGCAGGCCGTCGTGCGCCTCGGCCACCGTCAGCCGGTATTCCTGGTTGAACCGCCGCCAGGTGACGGCGACGACGCCGAGCAGCCAGAAGAGCCCGCCGCCGCTCACCACCGCCGCCGCCACGCTCGGCTTCAGGAGCGCCGTCACGACGAGCGCCGCCAGCACGGCCTCGAAGTAGAAGCCGACATCGCTGATCAGGATCGAGCCAATCAGGCGGCCGGTGGGGACGCTGGTCAGCACACGTCCCTCGACCGCCTGGGCAGGGACGGACTCCATCGCGCTGGGGGCACCGTGGGCGAGCGCCAGCAGGCGCGCCCGGACGTCGTCGACCTCGCCGGCCGGCAGGTAGGCGAGCCGCGCCGCCTGCCCGGTCGAGCCGCCCATCCGCAGCCTCAGCTCGGCCACGCCGAGTGCCCGCGCCAGGCCCGGGCGGACGATGTCGATAGCCTGCACCTGCGAGAGCGGAAAGCGGGCCGATCGCCGCCGCAGGACCCCGGTCTCGATGCGCAGGTCGTCGCCGTCGACCGTCCACCGGGTCACGAACCAGGAGATGAACCCGAGCACGATCAGGACGCCGATCACGGCCAGCGGCACGACGTCGCCGGGGTTGATGCCCCCGCGAAAGAGCGTCGGCAGGAGCAGCACCACCACCGCGATCGTCCCCCGCCCGCCGCGGACGAGGGGCGACAGCGGGTGCAGTCGCCGCCAACCGTCCGACACTGTCATATCCCCGCCGCCTGGGCCTCCCCGAGCTCGGCCAGCTGGTCGCGTAGGCGGGCCGCCTCCTCGCGCTCGAGGCCGGGAATCCGGGCATCGCTGGCGGCAGCCGCGGTGTGCATCTTGACCGTCGCAAGGCCCAGCGAGCGCTCCAGCGGGCCGGCAGTGACGTCGATGAACTGCATGCGGCCGTAGGGCACCACCGAGAGCCGCGAGAAGAGCACCCCGCGGCGCACGAGCAGGTCATCCTCACGCTCCGCGTAGCCCCAGGCCGAGAACCGCCGCCGGACGATCCGCTCGCCCACTAGCCCGAGGAGGACGGCCAGAACGCCCACACCGGCACCGGCCGGCACGCCCAGGAAGAGGCCGGCGGAGATCCCTGCGGCCAGGGCAACCACGACCGTCACCACGGCGACCTCGGCCCGGCGGAGCACCAGGAGCCGCGGGGACGGCGACTGCCAGCGCACACCATCGCCCGCACCCCACACCATTGGCCGGATCCTAGCGGTCGTCCGCCGCCGTCCCGCTAGGCCGGCTCGCCTCCCAGGAATGTCTGCTGGAGCTCCCCCGACTCGTGCACCGAGACCACGAGCAGCGGCTGCTCGCCGGTGTTTCGGAAGCCGTGCGGCGTCTGCGGCGGCACGACCAGGATCTGATGTGCTTCCAGCTCGACGAC
>Ga0070714_100004345_pt1 | contig 10681 bp, 6 predicted proteins | sample LARL83metaG_FD_65450 | JGI IMG/M metagenome (GOLD analysis project Ga0070714, IMG submission 65450) | Corn, switchgrass and miscanthus rhizosphere microbial communities from Kellogg Biological Station, Michigan, USA - LAR L8-3 metaG | ecosystem: Host-associated > Plants > Roots > Rhizosphere ... | reverse complement strand
GACCACCGACGGGGTGGTCCGGGCGCCCTCGGCGTTGGTGATGACGGTGGGCTCGCCACCTTCGAGGACGGAGACGACCGAGTTGGTCGTCCCAAGGTCGATGCCGACCGGACGTGCCATCGTGGCTTCCTTAGGGTTAGCTCGTCGCTGCTTCTGCCTGTGGCCGGGCCCCGGCGTCGGCGGTCCCCCGCGGCGCCCTTGAGTCCAGTCGGCTCAACTATAAGGATTGAGGCGACTGGACTCAACTTAGCCGCGCGAAGCGATCACGCCGCCCTTGAACGTACTGGTCACGAGCGGGACGCCCGGCCGGTAAGCCAGGTGCAGATACGACGGCGCGTCGAGTACCGCGAAATCGGCCCGTGCTCCGACGGTCAGATGCCCGACGTCCGCGCGGCCGAGAGCCCGGGCGCCGCCGAGGGTCGCCGCGATCAAAGCCTCGGCGGGGGACATGTGCATCTCGCGTACCGCGAGCGCGACGCAGAACGGCATCGAGGAGGTGTAACAGGAGCCCGGATTGCAGTCGGTGGCGAGGGCCACGGTGGCGCCGGCGTCCAGCAGTCGGCGTGCGTCCGGGTAGGGCGAGCGGGTGGAGAACTCCACACCGGGCAGCAGCGTCGCCACCGTGGACGATCCGGCGAGCGCGGCGATGTCGGCCTCGTCGAGGTGGGTGCAGTGGTCGGCCGAGGCCGCGCCGTACTCGACGGCGAGCTGGACGCCGGGCCCGTGCCCGAGCTGGTTCGCGTGCAGCCGGACGGCGAGGCCGTGGCCCTTCGCCGCGTCGAGGACCGCCCGGGTCTGCGCCTCGTCGAAGGCGCCGCGCTCGCAGAACACGTCGACGTAGTCCGCGTGCGGCGCGCAGGCCTCGAGCATCGGGCCGCGCACCAGGTCCACGTATTCGTCCCGCCGATCCGCGAACTCCGCGGGCACGACGTGCGCGCCGAGGAACGTCGCCGCGTCGCACTCCTCGCGGGCGATGCGGATCGCGCGCGCCTCGTCCTCGACGGTGAGCCCGTACCCTGTCTTGCACTCGACCGTCGTCGTGCCCTGACGTTCCATCTCGGCCACCAGCGCCCGTACGTTCGCCCGCAACCGCGCCTCGCCTGCGGCCCTCGTCGCCGCGACGGTCGTGCGGATACCGCCCGCGGTGTACGGCTCGCCGGTCATCCGGGCCTCGAACTCGGCCGCGCGGTCACCGGCGAAGACGAGGTGCGCATGGCTGTCTACGAAGCCTGGGATAACCGTCCGGCCGCCCAGATCGATCCGCTCGTCAGCCTCCGGAGCCTTGTGGGCAGCGCCGATCCAGGCGATCCGGCCGTGCTCGACGACGAACGCCGAATCACGCAGGATGCGCAGAGCCCTGTTTTCCACAGGCTGTGGACAACCGGTGGCCAATTCGCCGATTCCGGTGACAAGGGCTGAATCAGGCACGCGCGTTTCTCCGGTACAGAGCACTGATGGCCGCGCCCAACCGGCGCGCGGGCTCCTCGACGAGCATGTGGATACCGTCGCCGACGATCACCCGGCCGCCCACCACGACATGCCGCACATCCGCCGCCGAGGCCGCGTAGACCACCGATTCGGCCGCCATGTCCAGCGTGGTGCCGGTCAGCCGGATCGAGTCCAGCCCCACGGTGACGAAGTCCGCCAGCGCGCCCGCGTGCAGCCGCCCCGCCTCGCTCCAGCCCAGCGCCTCCTGCCCGGACAGCGTCGCCGAGTCGATCAGGTCGGCGGCGGCCCAGTGCCCGCGCCGCTCGGTGCGCAGCCGCTCGTCCAGCTCTATCGCGCGGGCCTCCTCGAACAGGTCGATCACCGCCTGGCTGTCCGAACCCAGCGCGATCGGCGAGCCGGCCTCGAACAGGGTGCGCGCCGCGCCGATCCCGTCGGCCAGGTCCCGCTCCGTGGTCGGGCACATGCACACGCAGGTCCCGGAGTCGCCGAGCAGTTCGACGTCCGCCTGCGACAGGTGCGTGGCGTGCACGGCCGTGGTCTTCGGCCCGAGCGCCGAGCAGGAGTCGAGCAGCTGCGCCGGAGTCAGCCGGTAGCGGGCCAGGCAGGCGTCGTTCTCCGCGCGCTGCTCGGAGAGGTGTACGTGCAGCGGAGCGTCGAACTTGACTGCCGCTCCGGCCACCGTGCCCAGCTGCTCCTTAGGCACCGCGCGCACGGAATGGATCGCCGCGCCGACGATGACGTCTGAGGCGCCCGTGTATGCGTTACGCAGTTCCTCGACGCGTTGCGCCCACTTGACCGCGTCTCCGTCGGAGAAGCGCCGCTGTGTGCTGTTGAGGGCGGCGTACTTGTGGGTCTGGTCGATCCCGCCGGTCAGATAGCAGGTGTCGAGCAGCGTGATGCGTATACCGGCGGCCCGCGCGGCCTGCACGACCGCGTGGCCCATCGCGTTGGCGTCTGCGTACCAGGCGCCGTCGCGGTCGTGGTGCGCGTAGTGGAACTCGCCGACCGAGGTGATCCCGGCCAGCGCCATCTCCGCGAACACGCCCGTGGCCAGTTCGAGATAAGTGTCCGGGTTCAGTCCGGCCATGGCCTCGTACATCTGCTCGCGCCAGGTCCAGAACGTGCCTTCGCCGACTTGCGTGCGCCCGCGCAGCGCGCGGTGGAAGGCGTGCGAGTGCGCATTGGCCAGCCCCGGGAGGGTGAGGCCGGGCAGGCGCACGGCCCCCGGCGGAGCAGGCGCCCCCGGTTGGACCGAGACGATCCGATCACCCGCCGTCTCGATCAGGACGTCGGCCTCGACCATTCCCGCCACGTAGGCGCTTTCCGCATGCCACTGCCGCACATCAGTCCCCGTACCCGTATTCGCCGCAGTCACTGCATCGGCCACTGCATCATCCCCCAGCCGCTCCCGATTCGGTTCCGGCGAGCCGCGCGACGACCTCGGCCAGCGCCGCCACGCCGGCCAGGCAGTCCTCGGTCTCGGCGTGTTCCGCGGGCGTGTGCGAGAGGCCGGAGGGGTTGCGTACGAACAGCATCGCCGTCGGCAGCTCGCCGGCCAGGATTCCCGCGTCGTGCCCGGCGCCGGTCGGCAGCAGGGGAGCGCCGCCCAGCGCCGCGCACACCTGGTCGCGCAGGCCGTGGTCGAACTCGACGACAGCGGTGCGCGACTCGTTGACGACCTCGACCCGCGTGTCGTCCCGCGTGGCGCGTTCGAGCGCCGACGCTGTGATGTCCTCGATGACGGCGTTCAGCACGTCCTCGTCGGGGGCGCGGCCGTCGAGCCACGCCTGCACGCGCGAGGGGATCGCGTTGGTCCCGTTGGGTTCGACGCGCAGCCTGCCGAAGGTCGCCAGCGCGCCGCCGAGCCTCGCCTTCTTGCGGGCGGACAGCACGGTGTGCGCGTACGTGAGCATCGGATCGCGCCGGTCGTCGAGCGCCGTGGTGCCCGCGTGGTTCGCCTCGCCGGCGAAATCGAAGCGCCAGCGGCCGTGCGGCCAGATCGAGGACGCGACGCCGACCGCGGCGCCCCGGTCGATCAGACCCCTGCCCTGCTCGATGTGGAGTTCGACGAACGCGGCGATGCCCGACAGGCGCGCGTCATCGCGGCCGATGGAGTCAGGGTCCTGACCCGCAGCCTCCATCGCGTCGGCGAGCCGGACCCCGTCCGCGTCCCGCAGCTCCCGCGCCCTCGCCGCGTCGAGCTGCCCGGTCATCAGCCGCGATCCGGCGCAGGCGACGCCGAAGCGCACGCCCTCTTCGTCGGCGAAGTTGGCCACGGCGATCGGCCGGGCGGGCGTCCAGCCGCGGGACCGCAGCAGGTCCACCGCGGCCAGCGCCGAGATCACGCCGAGCGGACCGTCGAAGGCCCCGCCGTCCGGGACCGAATCGAGGTGCGAGCCGATCGCCAGCGCCTCGCCGCGGCCGTTCCGAGGCGACTGCGGAAGCCACCAGGCCCACTGGTTCCCGTTGCGGTCGGTCTCGACCGCGAGCCCCCGATCAGCGGCCTGCGACGCGAACCAGTCGCGGCAGGCGAGGTCGGCGGCGGTCCAGGCGAACCGCCGGTATCCGCCCGTGCCCGCGTGCCGCCCGACGCCGTGCAGCGAGGACCAGAGCTCTGCGAAGCCGGTGGCGTCTGCCGCCTCCCGGCTCACTGCGGCTCCTTCACCGGGATGCGCACTCCGCGCTCCTCGGCCACCTCCACGGCGCGCTCGTAGCCCGCGTCCACGTGCCGGATCACGCCCATCCCCGGGTCGTTCGTCAGCACCCGCTCCAGCTTCTGCGCGGCCAGCGGCGTGCCATCGGCCACCGAGACCTGCCCGGCGTGGATCGAGCGGCCCATGCCCACACCGCCGCCGTGGTGGATCGAGACCCAGGACGCGCCCGAGGCCACGTTGACCATCGCGTTGAGCAGCGGCCAGTCGGCGATCGCGTCCGAGCCGTCCAGCATGGCCTCGGTCTCCCGGTACGGCGAGGCCACCGAGCCGCAGTCGAGGTGGTCGCGGCCGATCACGATCGGGGCCCTGAGCTCGCCCGAGGCGACCATGTCGTTGAACCGGCCGCCGGCCAGGTGCCGCTCGCCGTAGCCGAGCCAGCAGATGCGCGCGGGCAGGCCCTGGTAGTGCACCCGCTCGCCGGCCAGCTTGATCCAGCGGGCCAGCGACTCGTTCTGCGGGAACAGGTCGAGCACGGCGCGGTCGGTCGCGGCGATGTCGGCCGGGTCCCCGGACAGCGCCGCCCAGCGGAACGGGCCCCTGCCCTCGCAGAACAGCGGCCTGATGTACTTCGGCACGAAGCCGGCGAAGTCGAAGGCCCGCCCGTATCCGGCCAGCCTGGCCTCGCCGCGGATCGAGTTGCCGTAGTCGAAGACCTCGGCGCCCGCGTCCTGGAAGCCGACCATCGCCTCGACGTGGCGAGCCATCGACTCACGGGCACGCGTCGTGAACTCCTCGGGCTTGTCTTGTCTCAGTGCAGCCGCGTCCGCGAACTCCACACCGAGCGGCAGGTAAGACAGCGGATCGTGCGCAGAAGTCTGATCGGTGACGATGTCGATCGGTGCGTTACGCGCCAGCAGTTGCGGTACCAGTTCGGCGGCGTTCCCGAGCACGCCGATGGACAGCGGGCGCCGCGCGTCACGGGCATCGGTGGCCAGTTGGAGGGCGTGGTCCAGCGAATCCGCCTGCACGTCCAGGTAACGGTGCTCGATCCGCCGGCTGATCGCGCGCGGGTCGCAGTCGACGCAGATCGCGACGCCCTCGTTCATCGTCACCGCCAGCGGCTGCGCGCCGCCCATGCCGCCGAGGCCCGCGGTCAGCGTGATCGTCCCGGCCAGCGTGCCGCCGAACCTGCTCGCGGCGACGGCGGCGAAGGTCTCGTACGTGCCCTGCAGGATGCCCTGCGTGCCGATGTAGATCCACGAGCCCGCCGTCATCTGGCCGTACATGATCAGGCCGAGCGCGTCGAGGCGGCGGAACTCCTCCCAGTTCGCCCAGTCGCCCACCAGGTTCGAGTTCGCCAGGATCACCCGCGGCGCCCACTCGTGCGTGCGCATGACGCCGACCGGCTTTCCGGACTGCACGAGCATCGTCTCGTCGCCGCGCAGCGTGCGCAGGGTCCGCAGCAGCGCGTCGAACGACGCCCAGTTGCGCGCCGCCTTTCCGGTGCCGCCGTAGACGACGAGCTCCTCCGGGTGCTCGGCCACCTCGGGGTCGAGGTTGTTCTGGAGCATCCGGTAGGCCGCCTCCTGCTGCCAGCCCGGGGTGTTCAGGCTGCTGCCGCGCGGGGCGCTCACCGTACGCGGACCGGTCATGCGCGCACTCACTCTCTGACGGACGACGTCACGCTGTTGTCGTGCCCGGAGCGGAAGGCTCCGAACCCCGAGGTATGTTATGCAATCATTCACATCCACGGTCAATCGCATGGATTCATTCAGAGTTCGTCCAGCCGATAGGACCGCGGGAAAGGAGAAGCCGTGCCGGAAACGCTGCCCGCAACCGCGCCCGTGACGGACACCGTCGAGCTCGGTCCCGGGGACGTCGGCCGCACCGACCTCACCTTCGCCGATGTAGTCGCGGTCGCCCGGAACGGGGCCAAGGTCACGCTGACTCCCGCCGCCCTCGGCGCGCTCGTCCGCGGCCGCGCCACCGTGGACCGGCTCGCCGCCGCGCCCACCCCGGCCTACGGCATCTCCACCGGCTTCGGCGCGCTGGCCACCCGGCACATCGACCCCGAACTGCGCGCCGCCCTTCAGCGCTCGCTGATCCGCTCGCACGCCGCCGGGATGGGCCCGCTGGTGGAGACCGAGGTGGTCCGGGCGCTGATGCTGCTGCGCCTCAAGACCCTCGCCACCGGCCACACCGGCGTGCGCCCGGTGGTCGCGCAGACCATGGCCGCGCTGCTCAACAGCGGCATCACCCCGGCGGTACGCGAGTACGGCTCGCTCGGCTGCTCGGGCGACCTCGCCCCGCTGGCCCACGCCGCGTTGGTGCTGATGGGGGAAGGCGAGATCCTCGGCGAGGACGGCAAGCCCGCCGACGCCGCGTCGGCCCTCGCCGCGCACGGCATCACCCCGCTGGTGCTGGAACCGAAGGAGGGCCTGGCCCTCATCAACGGCACCGACGGCATGCTCGGCATGCTGATCCTCGCTCTGCGCGACTTCGAGCACCTGCTCAAACTCGCCGATCTCACCGCCGCCATGAGCATCGAGGCCCAACTCGGCACCGACCGCGTCTTCCTGCCCGAACTCCACGCCATCCGCCCGCACCCCGGCCAGGCCGCGTCCGCCGCGAATCTGCTGACGCTGCTTAAGGACTCCGGCGTCGTAGCCTCACACCGCGGTCCCGACTGTAACCGCGTGCAGGATGCGTATTCACTGCGCTGTGCGCCTCAGGTCGCCGGCGCCGCACGCGACACGCTCGCCCACGCCACCCTCGTCGCCGAACGCGAACTCGCCTCGATCGTGGACAACCCCGTCGTGCTGCTCGGCGAGGACAGGGTCGAGTCCAACGGCAATTTCCACGGCGCGCCGGTCGCGTTCGTGCTCGACTTCCTGGCCATCGCCGCCGCCGAGGTCGGCTCCATCGCCGAGCGGCGCACCGACCGGATGCTCGACGTCGCCCGCTCGCACGGCCTGCCGCCGTTCCTGGCCGCCGACCCCGGCGTGGACTCCGGTCTGATGATCGCTCAGTACACCCAGGCCGCCCTGGTCTCCGAGAACAAGCGCCTGGCCAACCCGGCCGGCGTGGATTCCATCCCGTCCTCCGCGATGCAGGAGGACCACGTCTCGATGGGCTGGTCGGCCGCCCGCAAGCTGCGCGCCGCGCTCGACAACCTCACCCGCATCCTGACCATCGAGCTGGTGACCGCGGCGCGCGCCCTCGACCTGCGCGCCCCCCTCCGGCCCGCTCCGGGAACAGCCGCCGCGGTCTCCGTGCTTAGGCGGCATGGGGTCGACGGCCCGGGACCCGACCGCTACCTGTCCGTCGAGTTGCGTGCAGCCGAGGAGGAGGTGCGGAACGGGGAGGTCATCGCGGCCGTCGAAGAGGCTGTCGGCGTTCTGCGATAAACAAAGAGGAACGAGGAAGACCGCATTCACGACAGGCGGGCGGAGGTGACGGACGTGGCCGCAGTGCTGCCGGACCCGGCCGGTTACCTTGACGCGTCGGTCAGCCCGACCGAGCAGCTGCTCGCCCTGCTCGACGGCCGCCGGCTCTCGCCCGCCCAGCGGCGGATCGGCCAGTTCCTGATAGACCATCTCGCCGAGGTCGTCTTCATGTCCAGCGTGGACCTGGCCGAGCGGGTCGGGGTCAGCCAGCCCTCGGTCACCCGCTTCGCCGCCGCGCTCGGCTTCTCCGGCTATCCGGCGCTGCGCGACGCGCTCAAGGGCATCGTCCTCGGGTCGGTCGGCGAGTCCCCCGAGGAGGTGCGGCGCAACGAGTTCCAGGCCGCCATCGCCGCCGAGCAGGGCAACCTCGAAGCCCTGGCACGCCTGGTCGCCACGCCCGACCGGCTCGTCGAGACCGGTCGCCTGCTGTCCGGCTCCACGCCGCTGGTCGTGCTCGGCCTGCGCCTGTCTCTGGCCGTCGCCCACTACTTCGCCTACAGCGCCCAGCGCATCCACCCCGATGTGCGGCTGGTCGCCGCCGCCGGCTCCGCGGCCGACGACGCGCTGCTGCAGGCGCGGCAGGCCGGGGCCGACTGGCTGGTCGCCTTTCTGCTGCCCCGCTACGCCGAGGAGGCGCTGACCGCGATCGAGCACGCCCGCGGCCTCGGCCTCCGGGTGGCGTTGGTCACAGACAACCCGCTGGTGCCGTTCGCCGCGTCGGCTGACGTACTGCTGCCGGCGGGCGTCGGCTCCCGGCTGGTCTTCGACTCGCACGCCGCTCCGATGGTGCTCGCCTCGCTGCTGGTCCAAGCGATCGCGGACGCCGCCCCCGAGCGCACGCAGGCCAGGCTGGAAGCCCACGAATCCTTGAGCGAGACGCGAGACTACTACCGGTCTTGAGCGATCTGAGCGTGCACAATGCGGCACTGTACCCAGTCGCGCGCTATGTTACTGGCGAGTAGGATGCTCTTCCGCCCACCCCTCGCCCGAGCGCTCACGCACGCCCGACCCAGGAGCCGACCGGACCATGCAGATCGCCGCGATCATCATCTCCCTCGGCATGGCCGCGGTGGGTCTCGCGCTGCTCGCGCGGGTGCTGACCCGGATGTACCGGCTGATCACGGTCGGGCAGCCGGCCCCCGGCCGCACCGGCGATCCGGTGGCCCGCACCCGGACCCTGGTGCGCGAGTTCCTCGGCCACACCCGGCTCGCCCGCCCTGGCAAGCGCTGGATCGGCGTGGCCCACTGGACCGTGATGGTGTCGTTCGGGCTGCTGTTCTTCACCCTGGTCAACGCCTTCGGCCAGCTCTTCGACGCCCGCTTCCAGCTGCCGCTGATCGGCCGGTGGTGGCCGTACGAGCTCCTCACCGAGCTGTTCAGCCTCGTCGGCCTGATCGGCATCCTGTTCCTGATGGCAGTGCGCCTGCGCAACCTGCCCGGCCGGAAGGCCGAGCCGCGTAAGTCGCGCTTCTACGGCTCGGTGATGTGGCAGGCGTACTACGTCGAGTACACGATCCTCGGCGTCCTGCTGTGCATCCTCACCCTGCGCGGCGTCGAGAACGTGCTGGAGGACGGCGGCCGCTTCTCCGTCCACTTCCTGTTCACGTATCCGCTCTCCCGGATCTTCGCCGGCGCGTCGACCCGCACCCTGGAGAACCTGGTCTGGCTGGTCGCGACGCTCAAGATCCTGATCTCCTTCGCCTGGGTGATCACCATCTCGCTCAACGCGAACATGGGCGTGGCCTGGCACCGCTTCCTGGCCTTCGCCAACATCTGGTTCAAGAAGAAGCAGGACGGCTCCACCGCCCTCGGCGCGCTGAACCCGATGCTCTCCCGCGGCGAGCCGATCGACTTCGAGGACCCGAAGGAGGACGACCTCTTCGGCGTCGGGAAGGTCGAGGACTTCACCTGGAAGGGCCTGCTGGACTTCTCCACCTGCACCGAGTGCGGGCGCTGCCAGGAGCAGTGCCCCGCCTGGAACACCGGCAAGCCGCTCTCGCCCAAGCTGGTGATGCTCTCCCTGCGCGACCACGCCCACGCCAAGGCGCCGTATCTGCTCGCGGGCGGCCACAAGGACGCCGAGGGCAACGAGAAGGCCACCGCCGAACAACTCGCCACCGTCCCCGCCGCCGCGCTGGCCGAGGCCGAGCGTCCGCTGGTCGCCCTGCTCGGCGAAGGCGGCGTCATCGACCCCGACGTCCTGTGGTCCTGCACCACCTGCGGCGCGTGCGTCGAGCAGTGCCCTGTCGACATCGAGCACGTGGACCACATCGTCGACATGCGCCGCTACCAGGTCATGATCGAGTCCGCGTTCCCGTCCGAGGCGGGCACGATGCTCAAGAACCTGGAGAACAAGGGCAATCCCTGGGGTATGGCCGCCAAGGCCAGGCTCGACTGGACCAAGGAGGTCGACTTCGAGGTCCCGATCCTCGGCGAGACCCTCGAAGACCTGACCGAGACCGAGTACCTGTACTGGGTCGGCTGCGCGGGTGCGCTGGAGGACCGGGCGAAGAAGACCACCAAGGCGTTCGCCGAGCTCCTGCACATCGCCGGGGTGAAGTTCGCGGTCCTCGGCGCCGGCGAGACCTGCACCGGCGACCCGGCCCGCCGCCTGGGCAACGAGTTCCTGTTCCAGATGCTGGCCCAACAGAACGTCGAGGTCCTCAACGAGGCGTTCGCCGGCGCGGCGGGCGATTCAGGCAGGGCCAAGAAGATCGTGGCCACCTGCCCGCACTGTTTCAACTCGCTGGCCAACGAGTATCCGCAGCTCGGCGGCGCCTTCGAGGTCGTCCACCACACCCAGCTGCTCGACCGCCTGGTCGCCGAGGGCCGACTGACCCCGGTCACCCCGGTCGACCAGAACATCACCTACCACGACCCCTGCTACCTCGGCCGGCACAACAAGGTCTACACGCCGCCGCGCGAGATCATCGCGAAGGTGCCCGGGCTGAAGAACACCGAGATGCACCGCTGCAAGGAGAAGGGCTTCTGCTGCGGCGCGGGAGGTGCGCGGATGTGGATGGAGGAGCGCATCGGCAAGCGGATCAACGTCGAGCGCGTGGACGAGGCGCTGTCCACCAACCCGGACGTCATCTCCACGGCCTGCCCGTACTGCCTGGTGATGCTCGGCGA
>Ga0070714_100004344_pt1 | contig 10683 bp, 8 predicted proteins | sample LARL83metaG_FD_65450 | JGI IMG/M metagenome (GOLD analysis project Ga0070714, IMG submission 65450) | Corn, switchgrass and miscanthus rhizosphere microbial communities from Kellogg Biological Station, Michigan, USA - LAR L8-3 metaG | ecosystem: Host-associated > Plants > Roots > Rhizosphere ... | reverse complement strand
TCTTTCACGGACCCGACGGCTGCGATGTGATTGTCCTTGATGAGTACGGCGTCCGCGAGGCCGAAGCGATGGTTGACGCCGCCGCCCGCGCGGACCGCGTAGCGCTCGAGCGCTCGTAAACCGGGCGTCGTCTTTCGCGTATCGGTGATCCTCGCGCTCGTTCCGATGGTCGCGTCGACGTAACGGCGCGTCAGCGTCGCTATGCCCGAAAGCCTCCCGAGAAGATTCAAGGCCACTCGCTCTGCGGTGAGCAAGCTGCGCGCCGCACCATCGAGTTTCGCGAGCACTGCTCCGGCCTCGACCTTCGATCCATCGGGCACGACGAGCTCGACCTTCGTCGATGGATCGACGAGCGCAAAGGTACGCGCGGCGACTCCGAGACCGGCGACGACGCCGGGTTTTCTCGCGACGATGCGGCCGCTCCAGCGCAGTTCCGGCTCGACGACCGTTCCCGATGTGATGTCGCCGTCGCCGATATCTTCGGCCAGCGCGCTCTTGACGACGGCATCGAACGAGCGAGCCGCCGACGCGTCCATCGGCACGAACGGCTCGGATGCGAGGTACGGATGTCCGCCTTTGCGCATGCCGACGTCTGCCATCACGCGGGCACCTCGACGGGCATGAGCGTCTGACCGCCCGAGGCCCAGACGATGCGCGCATGCCAATGATCGTCGTCGCGCCCAGGGTAGTCCGAACGGTAGTGGCTGCCGCGGCTTTCTTCGCGCAGCAATGCTGCCTTCGCGACGTGCGCCGCCGTGGTCAAGATGCTTCTCGCTTCGAGTGCGCTGCGGTCGAGCGGCAGGCGCGCGAGCGGCAGCGAGGTCATCGTCTCGACGGCGGCGCGCAATTGCGAGCCGTCGCGGATGAGGCCCGCCGCATCCCAAGCGAGCGCGCGGACTTTCTCGATCGCCTCGAAAGCCTCGACGAATGCGGGCGGTGATGTCGCTCGCTCGCCGTCAAAACCGCTCGCGGCAGCCTTCGCGATATCTTCCGCCGCGCGCGACGCGAACACGAGGCACTCGGCGAGCGAGTTGCTCGCGAGCCGGTTCGCGCCGTGCAGCCCGGTGCACGCGCACTCGCCGACCGCGTAGAGCGAGTCGACGGCCGAGCGGCCCCAAAGGTCGGTGAGGATGCCGCCCATGTGGTAGTGCGCGGCAGGGGAGACCGGGATCGGCGACGTGCCGATGTCGATGCCGAAACGAGCGCACGCGGCCGCGATGTTCGGAAATCGCGCGCGGATCGCTGTAGGCGATCCGATCGGCTTGAGGTCGAGCCAGACGCCGCCGGACGGATCGGCCTGGAGCCGGCGGTAGATCGCGCGAGCGACGACATCGCGCGGCGCCAGTTCACCGCGTGGGTCGGAGTCGAAGCAAAAGCGGCACCCCTTGGAATCGATGACGATGCCGCCTTCTCCCCGCGCCGCTTCGGAGACGAGCAGCGCCGGCGCGCCCGCGACGGCGAGCGCGGTCGGATGAAACTGCGTAAACTCGAGGTCGGCGAGCTTTGCGCCGGCGATCAGCGCGAGATGGAGCCCGTCGGCGGTCGCACCGGGCGGATTCGTTGTCCGGGCGAAGATGCGTCCGCTTCCGCCGGTCGCGAGCGCGGTGGCGGCCGGGGCGAGCACCGAGACGAGCCGGCCGTCGATGAGCAGCCAGGCGCCGTGGCAGCCGTCTGCGTCGACGATGAGCTCGACGGCGACCGAACGCTCGAGAACGCTGATATTTGGATGACGCAAGGCGCGCGCGGCGAGGGTGTTCGAGATGGCACGCCCGGTGGCATCGGCGGCGTGAGCGACGCGCTTTGCGCTATGCGCCGCTTCCTTAGTAAGGTCGAGTTCGCCGCCGATTCCTAGATCGAAGGCGACGCCCAGGCGGAGAAGCTCATCGACGCGCTGCGGTGCCTCGGCAGCGACGATCGCCGCGGCACGTTCATCGCATAGGCCGGCGCCGGCGATGAGCGTGTCTTGGAAGTGCGCGAGCGCCGAGTCTTCTTCGAGATCGAGCGCCGCGGCGACGCCGCCTTGCGCCCAAGCGGTATTAGATTCTTCGATCGTGCCTTTGGTCGCGAGCGCGACCGACTGGCCCTGCGACGCGCATCGAAGCGCGAGCAGCAGCCCCGCCGCTCCCGATCCTATGACGAGCACATCCGTTCGGATCATGTCAGACTAGGAGTTGGAGCGGTCGACCTTTACGGTCGACCGCCGCGGTCTTGCAGAAACGAGAGCTCAGATACGGAAGTTTATAATGCAAGGTCATCTGCGGCCGACCGTAAAGGTCGACCGCTCCATTTCATCCATATCAGACCACTGAGACCATGCGCTCGATGCTCGAGCGGGCGCGGATCATCGTCTCGGTCGGGATCTCGATCGGGTTCAAGTCGCCTTCGAGACATGCGAATACTTTTTCGAGCTCGACGAACTTCATGTATGGGCAGTGCGGGCACGGCGCGATCGAGTAGAAGCGCTTGTCGGGGTGCAAATCCTTGAGCCGCAGCAGCAGCCCGGCTTCGGTGAGGATGATGAACTCGCGCTGGTCGCTTTTGCCGGCGTAGTCCATGATCGCTTGCGTGCTGCCGACGAAGTCGGCGAGCTCGAGCACCTCGGGCGAACATTCGGGATGCGCGAGGACGAGCGCATTCGGCGACAGTTGCTTCCGCGCGATGACCATCTCCGGGCGGATGACGAAGTGCGTCGGGCAGTAGCCGTCCCAGCAGATCAGCTTCTTGTCGGGCGTGTGCTTTTGCACGTACGCGCCCAAGAACTTGTCGGGCGCGAACAACACTTCGCGATTGGGCAGCGACTGGACGATCTTCACCGCATTCGTCGACGTGCAGCAGATGTCCGACTCGGCCTTTACTTCGGCGTACGTGTTGACGTACGAGACGAGCGGCAATCCCGGATGCTTCGCGCGAAAAGCGCGCGCCATGTCGCCGGTGATCATGTCGGCCATGCCGCAACCCGCCTTCATGTCGGGGAGCAGCACAGTGCGCGTCGGGTTGAGCAGCTTCGCGGTCTCGGCCATGAAGTGCACGCCGCAGAAGACGATGATGTCGGCTTTCGTCTTTTGTGCCTCACGGCTCAAGTTGAGGCTGTCGCCGATGAAGTCGGCGATCTCTTGCACCTCGAGTCGCTGATAGATGTGCGCGAGGATGACCGCGTTCTTCCGCTTCGCGAGGTCGCGGATGCGATTTTGGAGCGTGCGGAGTTCGGGGGTGATCCGGCGTTCGGTCGTGCCGTCGTCGGTCGGCAACGCTATCGCCATAGTAAACAGAGGTTCGACGGACAGCGGTAGGAAGGCCTCGCGGCCCCCTGCAAGTTGCGCCAAATGTCGCTGCGCGACGAACTGCTCGCCGCCGTGGGGCCACTCGGGCTCATCGACGACCCGGGCGGCCGCTCGACGTTCGCGTACGAGGCTGCGCTCCCGAGCCACACCCCGCCGCTCGATTTCGTCGTCCTGCCGACGACGACAAGCCAAGTCGTCGACGTCGTCAAAGCGGCGGCTCGCAACGGAGTTCCAATCGTGCCGCGCGGATCCGGCACCGGTTTATGCGGCGGTTCGCTGACGCCGCGCGGCGGCATCACGATATCGACGACGCGCATGAACCGCATCCTCCGCGTCGATTACGCCGATCGACGCGCGGTCGTGCAACCCGGGGTCATCAATCTCGACCTGAGCGAGACGACGCGCCCGCACGGATTCTTCTACGCGCCCGATCCGTCGAGCCAGCGCATCTCGACGATCGGCGGCAACGTCGCGTGCAACGCGGGCGGACCGCATTGCCTCGCGTACGGCACGACGACCGATCACGTCCTCGGCCTGAGGTGCGTCATGCCGGACGGCGGCGTCTTGACCGCCAACAGCACGCCCGACGAATCGGGCTTCGATCTCGCCGCGGTCATCACGGGTTCCGAGGGCACGCTCGCGATCGTCACCGAGATCGTCGTGCGTCTTCTGCCAGTGCCCGAGGCCGTACGCGTGGCGCTCGCCGCATTCGACACGATCGACGATGCTTGTCGCAGCGTGAGCGCGATCGTCGCGCGCGGCCTCGCGCCGACCGCGCTCGAGATGATGGACCATATGGCGATCGTCGCGGTCGAGTCGGCTTTTCACGTCGGCTATCCGCTTGACTGCGGCGCGGTGCTGCTCATCGAGGTCGACGGTCTCGCCGACGGCATCGACGACCGGCTCGCTGCGGTGACCGCGACCTGCCGCGAACACGGAGCGACATCGGTGCGCGAAGCGAGCACGCAAGACGAGCGCGAGGCGCTGTGGTCAGGCCGAAAAGGCGCAGCAGCCGCGTTCGGACGCATGGCGCCGAACTTCTACATCCAAGACGCCGTCGTGCCTCGCTCGCGTTTGCCGCAGGCGCTCGCGCGCGTCACGGAGATCGCGGATCACTATCGCGTCAAGAACGCGAACGTCTTCCACGCCGGCGACGGCAATCTCCATCCGAACATCATGTTCGACCGTCGAGATCCAGCTGAGGTGCGGCGCGTCGTGGAAGCGGGCTCAGCGATCCTCCATGCCTGCGTCGATCTCGGCGGCACGGTCTCGGGCGAGCATGGCATCGGACTTGAAAAGCGCGACGCGCTCGACCTGATCTTCAGCGCCGACGACCTCGCCGCGATGGCGAAGGTGAAGGGGTGCTTCAACCCGTCGCTGCTGTTCAATCCGGACAAGATCTTCCCGTCGAACCGGCGCTGCGGTGAGCTGCTCGCGCTGGCGGCCGGCGCGGCAGCGCTCGCCTCGGAGGCTGGTGCATGGATCTGATCGCGTCGATGCAGCCTTCGAAGGATGCTCGTCCGGCGACTATAGACGAAGTCGCGCGGATCCTTGCGGATGCCGTCGCGAGCGGGCTTAGCGTCACGACAATCGGGGGCGGCTGCCACCTCGCGCTCGGACGATCCGTGCGTGCGCCGAACATCATCCTCCACACGACCGAGCTGCGCGATGTCGTCGAACACGAGCCCGACGATATGACGATTTCGGTCGAAGCCGGGATGCGGATCGCCGACCTACGCGAACTGCTCGCGCACCATCGCAGTCGCTTGCCGATCGACGTCGAGGCGCCGGAACGCTCGACGATCGGCGGCATGGTCGCCTTCGGAGCGGTCGGACCGCGCCGGCTCGGCCTTGGAACCTTGCGCGACTACCTCATCGGCGCGCGCTTCGTCCAAGCGGATGGCCGAATGGTGAAGACCGGTGGCATGGTCGTCAAGAACGTCTCGGGCTACGATCTCACGCGCATGCTCCACGGCTCAATGGGCGCACTTGGCGTCATCGGTTCCCTCAACTTCAAGCTCGCGCCGATGCCTGCGTCGCAGTCCGTGCTGACCTTCGCGCTCGCGCGGGCCACTGATGCGCTCGCGACCGCGGCAGCGATCGTCGATACGAGGCTTCCGTTCTCGGCCGTGCACGCAAGATCCGACGGCACGGTCGTCGCCGGCGGTGAGGGCCATGCTGACGATGTGAAGCGTCTGCGCGCGGAGGCGCGGGCCGTCACGCTGTGGCATGGCGCGACCGAACGCGAATGCTGCGAAGGCGAGAACGACGTCAACGCCGCGTGGCATGCGTTCTCCGCCGCGCCGTTCGATGAGCGCACGACGACATTCCGGATCGCTTCGACGCAATCGAAGATCGCGACGGACATCGAGCGTGCCGCCGCGATCGCGCGATCGCTTTGCTTCGAGCCGGTGTGGTCCGCCGACGCGGGTTGCGGCACGGCAGAGCTCAGCGTCGACTGCGCGGACGATTGCGACGACATCGTCAAGCTCGAGCGAGAGCTCATGGGACTGGCGACTTTGCGAATCACGCGCTGTCCGCTGTCGATCAGACCTCATCTCGTCCTCCACGGACGCCAGCCGGCCGGCGCGCAACTGATGCGTTTATTGAAGTCGCAGTTCGACCCGACCGGAGCGTTCGCGGGCGCGCCGTTCGCGGTGGGAGCCCAGTCGGATGGCCGCTGACGGCTTCGTCGCTCCCGACATCCCCTCCGATGCGATCGTCAACACGTGCATCAAGTGCGGGTTCTGTCTGCCGGTGTGTCCGACGTACCGTTTGACCCTCGACGAGCGGTCGTCGCCGCGCGGCCGTATCGGCCTCATCGCGGGCGTGCTCGAGGGTACGTTGCCGCTCGATGATCCGACATTCACCGCTCAGATGAGCGAATGTCTCGGTTGTCGCAGCTGCGAGCCTGCATGCCCATCGGGCGTGCGCTATGGCGCCCTGCTCGAAAATGCGAGGGCGCAGATCGCCAAGGATCCGGACAAAGCGCTCGCGAGTCTCGTCATCCGCGCGCTCTACGACGTGCTGCTCGCTGACGGTCGCGTCTTACGCGCTGCCGCGTATGCGATCGCGTTCGCACAAAGCCTCGGGATCCGCAAGCTGCTTCGCGCGAGCGGTGCGCTCCGAGTGCTCGGCCTCGAACGCCTCGACGCGCTCCTGCCGTCGCCGCGCGGCGCGCCGTTCATCGCCAACGGTCAGACGTACCACGCGATCGACGTGCCGCGGCGCGGCAGCGTCGCGCTCTTCGCGGGCTGCGTCATGGGGGCGATGCTCGGCGACGTCGATCGTTCGACGGTTCGTGTGCTCGCCCGCGCCGGCTGGGATGTAGAGGTTCCGGAAGGCCAGGGCTGCTGCGGCGCGCTCCATCTCCACGCCGGCTATAAAGAGCGCGCGCGTTCCTTCGCGCGAGCGACGATCGCCGCATTCGAACGCTCCGGAGCTGAGCACGTCGCCGTCAATGCAGCGGGCTGCGGCGCCGCGATGAAGGAGTACGCGCATCTTCTCGACGGCGACCCGGAGTGGTGCGAGCGAGCGGCCGTATTTTCGTCACGGGTCCGTGACGCTACCGAACTGTTCGGCGAAACGGCCTCGGCGGACGGACGCCCGAGCGCAGTCTTTGCAAACGAGCAGACGCCGGAACGCGTCGCCTACCAAGATCCGTGTCATCTCGCTCAAGCGCAGCGCGTCATCGATCCGCCAAGACGCGCGATCGACGCCGTGCCGGGCTTCGAGCGCGTCGAGTTGGCGAAAGCTGACCGATGCTGCGGCAGCGCTGGCGTGTACAACCTGACGCACGCGGCGATGGCGGACGCGCTCGCCGACAGGATGATCGAAGCTGCGAAAGCGGCGCGCGCTCAGCGTCTCATCACGGCGAATCCAGGATGTCATATCCAACTCGCGGCGGCATCGGCGCGCGCGAGCGGACCAGCCGTTCAGCATATCATGGAGTTTCTCGACGACCCGACGTCGCCGCCGTGGCGCGACGAAGATGACGTCGCTCACTTCGACGCCAAAGGACTAGCATTCGCAATCGGAGCAACCGTGCTCGTGGGGCTCCTGCTTTTCGCATGGCGCCGGAAGCGCTGAGGCATGCCGCTGCGCAAACCCTACGTCGTCCAGATCTCCGACACGCATCTCTTCGAAGACCCTTCGACGCGCTTGTGGGGCGTGGCCCCCGAGCACCACGCGGACGAGGTCATCAACGCGGTCATCGCCGTTGCTCCGGAGCCGGAGCTCGTGCTCGTCACCGGCGACTGCTCGGGTGACGGCAGTCTGGCCTCCTACGAGCGTCTCGGAAAGAAGATCGCGAGCTTCAATGCGCCGGCGTGCTTCTTGCCCGGCAATCACGACGACGCCGCGCTCATGGCGCAGCACCTCATGAACCGTCCGCTCGAAAAGGAGAAGCTCTGCTTCACGCATGACGCGGCGGGCTGGCGCTTCGTAATGCTTGACAGCTCGGTCCGCGGCGAGGACGCCGGCTGCATCGGCGATGCACAGCGCGAATGGCTGCGAAACACGCTCGCGTCGGCGCCGCTGACGCCGGTCATCGTCGCAGTCCACCACAACCCGGTGCCCGTCGGATCGCAGTGGCTCGACACGATGACGATTTCCGACGGCGCCGCGCTGCTCGCGATCCTCGACACGGCGCCGCAAGTGAAGGCCGTCCTCTTCGGGCACGTGCATCAGGACTTCGAGGATTATCGCGATGGCACGCTCTATGCGAGCGTGCCGTCGACGTTCTTCCAATTCAAACCGCGGGCGAAGGATTTCGGTCGCGACGATGGACGTGCCGCCGGCGCGCGGCTCGTGCGGCTCGGCGACAACAGCGTCACCTCGACTGTGCTACGCGTCGGCGAACCAGTCCCGACGATCTAAATGACCATCAAAATGTACTAGGCCGAGCGAAGCTCGGCAAATGGATCGCATTCTCTCATCCTAGCTTCGCTCGGAATACCACATTTTCCAAATGCAAGGCCGCGGGGTTCTCTCTAGGGCCAGTCGACGATCGCTTCGACGATCCGGTCTTGCGCGTGCTGATACGGCTTGAGCAAACCGTCCGCGTCGTTGACCATGATGCTGAAGATGATGAGCCCGTGGTTTTTCGTCTGCGCATATCCGGTGAACGTCGAGACGTGCCAGATGTAGCCGTCTTTCGCGCGGACGCGTCCGACTGCGTCCGAACCGAGCAGATGATGCCGCACCGTGCCGTTGACGCCGGCAAGCGCGAGCGCGTCGATGAAGTCGTGGCCGGTGCTGCTGCGGGTCTCCCAATCGAGGATCGTCGTCAAATCGTGCGGCGTCACGCGATCGCCCTGCGACAAGCCGCTGCCATCGCCGTTGTCGAGCGTGCGCGGATCGAGGCCGAGACTTCCGATGAACTTGCGCTCGACCGCAGCTCCGCCGTCGAAGGTGCCGCGCTGATGGAACGTCGCGACGGGCAGCATCTTGAACAAGTGCTCGGCGATGAAATTGTCGCTCGGCGGCATCATCTTCGCGACGATGTCGCGCAGCGGCGCCGAGTCGTGCGACCACAGCACGGGCAGATCGAGCGGTGCGACGAACGCCGCGTCCTCGATGTCGAGCAGGCCGACTTCCACAGGCGGACCTGCTGGTGCGCTTCCGACGACAACCCCGGCGTCGGTCAGGAGTTGGGCGAGCGTGTCTGTCGCGTAAATGGACGAGTCCTCGACCGCACAGCCGAAACGCAGCGGCGCCGAGCCGAGCGGAAAGTGGCCGACAATTTCGATCTGGGTCTGGCCGGGTGACCGGAAGCAATCGACGTCGTTCGTGCCGCCTTTCGGCGTTGTCCGAGCGGTCGACATTACAGTCATCGCACCACCGTTCGGTTCGATCGTCGCGCCGACCGGATCGCCGGCCGCTGCGCCCGGCGTCACGGTCACGTACGCGAGCCCTTCGTCGACCGCCAGTGCCTGGATGGGCGGCTGGTAGTAGTACTGCATGTCATCCCACGCCCAGTCGCTGCCGTAGCGCTGCCGGTCGAATACGCGATCGTCCGCTAGAACCGTGCCCGTGATCCGCGTGATACCGGCGGCGGCAACAGCTTTCGCCGCCTGCCCGAGATCGGCGCGCATCAAGACCGGGTCACCGCCGCCGCGAAGGATGAGGTCGCCCATGAGCACGCCGTTCGCGACGGTGCCGCGCTCGAGCAGCTCGGTCCGATAGCGGTAGTCGGGGCCGATGTATGCGAGCGCGCTCGCCGCGTCGACGAGCTTGAAGTTCGATGCCGGCGCGAACTCTTTGTCGGCGTCTTGCGCGAAGAGCGTCTTGCCGCTGGCGGCGTCGACGATCGAGATGCCGAGCGTCGCTGTCCGCATCGGATACTCGTTGTCGATCGTCCGCACGAGGTGAGCGAGAGCGGCGATTTCAGCCGCACTCGGTGGCGGCGCTGAGACGGATGCCAAAGCGGCCGCGAGAAGTATCGTCAGCATGGGCGGTCATTGAAGTCGCCGCGTGGTAGGCCCTGGGCGCGTGCGCCGCAACGCCGGTAATTCTCGGCACAATCGGCCAAAGCGGGCCCGGCGAGCCGAAGGACGAACCGACGCGGCGATGATCGTAAACATGATCGTCGACCTCGCCGCGATGTCTTTCGAGACGCCCGACGAGTCGACTGTGCTCTCGGGGGCGGGCGTCGACCTCGTGGGTCGCGAGGGCGGCGGTCCGGATGACATCGATTGGATCCGGCGCACCTTCCGCGGCAAGTGGCACGAAGAAGCCGCGGCCGGTTCGAACTGGTTCGCTCGTGCTGCGCTAGGCCCGGTCGGGTTCGCGACATACGGGCAGCACAGCTACCGTTTCTGGTGGTTAGACAAGTGGTGGGATCGCGAAGACGTCGGCATCTTCGGACCGATGGGCGTCGACCGAAAGATGCGCGGTCAACACCTCGGCGTCGTCTTGGCCCGGCGCGCGCTCGGCTCGCTCAAAGCGATGGGCTTCGCGCACGCGCTCATCCCCGCGGTCGGTCCGATCGAATTCTACGAGAAATACTGCGGCGCGCGGGTAGTTGAGCGCCTCGAAGGGCGGCCCTAACCGGCCGATGGCTGGCCGATAACCAGCCGATAACTAATGTGGAAGGCCGACCGAAGTTCGGGCCGGTCCGGTCCGGTCGAGCTAAAGCTCGACCGCTACAGCTCGACCGCTACAGGTCGACCGCGAACAGGGTCGACCGCTACCGATTCTGAGGAGTGACGCGTGCCCAGATCGAGACGATGGACAACCGAGGCAGGCGCCCAAGAGTCGGGATTCGGACGAGGCGCGACCAAATGGGAGCCGACGCTTGCGTTTCCAAAGTCGGGAACGCACCGGGCGACGATCGGCGACCGGGTCTTCGCCGAGGTCCATATCGACGTCAGGGTGCAGCAAGAGCGCGAGTCGGGACGCG
>Ga0070714_100004343_pt1 | contig 10686 bp, 7 predicted proteins | sample LARL83metaG_FD_65450 | JGI IMG/M metagenome (GOLD analysis project Ga0070714, IMG submission 65450) | Corn, switchgrass and miscanthus rhizosphere microbial communities from Kellogg Biological Station, Michigan, USA - LAR L8-3 metaG | ecosystem: Host-associated > Plants > Roots > Rhizosphere ... | reverse complement strand
TCCGTGGTGGAAACATTCGGCAAGGGGATGCTGTTGCAATCAACTTTCGATCCGGCGGCGGCGCTGGCGCGAGCCCAAGAACGCGACGATGAGCTGGCCGCCGCTTTGACCAGCCCGCAGGTCCGGCGCAAAGCAGTAAAAATTCCGCGGCTACCTGCACGCCACAAGGCAACGGCAAATTAATTCAGCCGCGGAATGAGGCAGGTTCAAGTCGATAAGCAGGATCGATCGGGATGCCATCAGGAGGGTCTGCTCGCAGTTGCCATCGTGCACCTGAATGAAGTTGCTGCGCCCGTGGCGAGTCGTTCCCTCGGCCACGACCGCGCTGCCAAAGGCGTCTTATGAGACGGTGAAGTTCCCCTTGCTCCCGGCGCGCAAACCGGCTATTCACGCCCCATGGATTCACGGGAAGCGTTGGTGGCGTTGAACCTGATTGAGCACGTCGGCCCCGTGCGCGTGCGGCAATTGCTCGAGCACTTCGGCGAAGCCCCCAAAATCCTCGGCGCTTCCAAGCACCAACTCCTGCACGTGCGCGGCATCGGCGAGGAAACCGCGGAGTCGATTGCGAGTTGGGAAAAATCCATCGACCTGGCGGCCGAAATGAAACGCGTGGCGGATTTCGGCTGCGAAATTGTCATTCAATCCGACCCGCATTACCCCGAATTGCTCCGCGAGATTTACGACCCGCCCGTGGTTCTTTATGTCAAAGGAAATTTGACCGCGAAGGATAAGAACGGCGTGGCGATGGTCGGCTCGCGCATGACGACGCATTACGGGATCGAAGTCGCGCGCAAGCTGGCGTATCAACTGGCCTATATCGGCGTGACGGTGGTGAGCGGCGGCGCGCGCGGGATCGACACGGCGGCGCATCAGGGCGCGCTTTCGGGAAAAGGCCGCACCATCTGCGTCTTAGGAACCGGCATCAATATTGTTTTTCCGCCGGAGAACCAGGAACTGTTTGAGCGCATTGCAGCCAACGGGGCGCTTGTCTCGCAATACCCATTCAATCGCAAAGCGGACAAGCAATCGTTCGCGATCCGCAATCGCATCGTGGCCGGCATGACGCTGGGCACGGTGGTGGTGGAAGCCAATCTCACCAGCGGCGCGTTGATCACGGCGAACTTTGCGACGGAATACGGGCGACAGGTGTTTGCGGTGCCCGGACGGATTGATTCGCCGCGCAGCAAAGGGTGTCATGAATTGATCAAGAAAGGCGCGAAGTTGTGCGAAGGGGCGGAGGATATTTTGAGCGAGTTCGAATATCTTTTTCCGGCGAGCAACCGTCCGCCCTCGGCGAATGAAACCGGCGTGCTGCCCGCGCTGGATTTGTCCGAGAACGAACAGAAAGTTTTTGGCGCGCTGGACAGCGAGGAACTGACCACGGACGATGTGATTCGCAAATGCGGGCTGCCGAGTTCGGCGGTGTCGGTGGCGTTGTTCAGTTTGGAAATGAAACGGCTGGTGAAGCAGTTGCCGGGGAAACTTTTTGTGCGGAATAACTGATTGATCTCAGATCAGTCGCGGCGCTGTGAGCCCCACGTTTCCGGCCGCAGACAGTTAACCGCCAGCTCCTTCAAGAATTATGATTGAAATCCTAATTTCAGTGCGAAGGCTCGGCGAACCGCTGCAAGAACTTGTCGGCCCTGAGTCCGCCTTCGCTCAGGAATAAATCCTGGGGCCCTTTGGCGCCGGGAATTTTGTCGCAGACTTGCGCGAACTGGTCGGCGACTGCCTTAGATGATTCCGGCAGCGGCCAGGAAGCTTTCTGCTCTGCGCATTGGCGGCGAAGTTCCTTCCAATCGCGCAGGAAGGCGAACCGCACCGCGAGGTGGCCGATCTGCACGCGGGTCAGTTTTTCGGGATCATGGGCGGCGGCTTTTTCGGCTTCTTGCCAGCAGGCTTCGGCACTGGCCAGCGGCGCAAACTGGCGGAACGGCTCGTGCGGGTGCGTGTAGCAGGCGAGATAATAACCGCGCGAGGCATCCTGCATCAGGTCGAGATAGCGGCGAATGGGCCGGGCTGCGGCTTTGCCGTAATATCCTTCGAGGAATTCCTGAATCAGCGCGTGATCATCCTGCTGGGGATTCCAAAGCAATTGGGCCAGCACCCAGGCGCGCAGTTCGGCCATTTCGGCGCCGTTGCTCTGGTAGGCGCCTTCCTCGAAAACGCCCTGGCCGCCGTATTGGTGGAACAGCCGGAGGTTCGGGCCCAGCACGAACCAGTTGGGATGCGGCAACACGTAATCGGAAAAATCGGTCACGTAATCCCAGACGTACAGGCGATGGCAGATCTGCGACCAGCCTTTCAAATCGTTCAGGAAGGAGGCATTGGAGGGATCATCGAGCGGGGCGCGAAAATTGCATTCGATGGAGCAGAGGCGGACGATCACGTTGGGCCGCGGCCGGAGCGTTTTGGGCGGCTTGCGCGTGTACTGATAGGCGAGGGTGTCGATGGCCACGTTGGGAAACTCGGGCGCTATTTTGTCGGCAATGTAATTCACGAAGGCGATCATGCTGCCGGCAGGGCTGCCTTCGGTATCATCAATGGCGCGGCAGTTCGGGCATTGGCAGGCGCCGGCGCAATCGTTTTGCGACACGGAAACGATCGAGGCGTCCGGCGATTCCCGCAGCCATTCCTTGACGCGCTCGACGACGAAATCGCGCAACTCGGGATTGGAGAGGCAGAGCTGGGCGCGGTCGTGAGTGCGTTTGCCATTGATCAGGCTGTACCATTCCGGGTGGACGGCGAAATATTTTTCCGGCGGCACCAGCCCGTAGGACGTGTGCACAAATCCCTTGTAGATGACGCAGCCGCCCAACTCGGCGGGCACGGGACGATCCTCGCCGTTGACGCTGTTGTGCGCTTTCCAAACAGGGTCAAAGGCATCGAACCAGAAAGGGGCGCGATACTCAAAGGCCGGTTTCTCCCGGCTATTGAGATTCCCAATGCGCAGCGTGGCGTGATGGGGAACATTCGTGGCCCACGGCGTCCACCAACGGACGCCACCTTGCTCCTGCAGAAACCGATTCACGGCGTAGAGCGTGCCGCGGGGCCGTCCGCCGGCGAGCAGTAGCCGGTCGCCTTTAGTGCGCATGACCAATTCCTCCGGCCCGAGCTGGTTCAGAGGTTGATCTGGAAAAACCGACCGGGCGGCCATGCCGGGGCCAACGATGATGGCGTGGTCCGGAACACTGGACGTGCTGACGAGCGTTTGAACCGCAAACGAGGCGCCGGTGATTTGCTGGAGATAATCGGCAAGCTCCTTCGCGGCGGTCTGCTCGGCAGGTGTGGCTGCGGCGTCCTGAAGAATAACACAGCGCGCTTTGCCGGAACTGGCGAGGGTGAGGCCGGCTTTGGCTGAGGTCAGGCTGAAGGCCGAGGCCAGAAGAATGACAAATGGAATAGCTATCCGTTGCGTCATGGCGCGGATTTTAGACCGTGATAGCGATTCTGCAAAGGACATCTGAAGTCCCGGACTTGGATTTCCGAATTGAATTTGCGGAACAAAGAAGCGCGTTCGACCTCTTACTTGGGACGGTTCGCCGGACAGTGGCGGAGCGCCTGGCCGGGCAATCCACTCTTGCCCGGACCATCGCAAAATCCGCGGTGGACAAGTGGTGAATAAGTCAAACTTGTGCATTGACGATTCCAAGCGCAGGGTAGGAGCGCGAACAGATCAGAATCTATGGATGCGGCCAGCATAGGTTGTTCGAATGGGACATCGTCCCTGACGCCATCCTCGCGTTTCGAAGTGCTGCTGGCTTACCAGGACCTGCCCACCGGATTGCACGCCCGGCAATTTCTCAATCACGTGCTCGATCATTGCCAGCTCGATGCCGAATTCAGCCTCACGCTCTGGAAACTCGAGTTGTTTCATTTGGCCGAAGTGTGCGAACAAGCAGTGAACGCGGCTTGCGAGGCAGCGCTCGTGCTGTTGTCCGTGCGCGGCGACATCGGGCTGGAGTCGGGAACGGAAAATTGGCTGAAGCAATGGATCGAACGGCGGCGCGATGAGGAATGCGCGCTGGCGGTGTTGATCGATTGCGACATGCAACGGCTGGACTCGGTGGGGCACACGTTGTTCCGCTTGCAAGATATCACGCGCTTCAGCCAGGTGCGGCTGTTCGCGGGATTCATGCCTTCGCTTCCGTCCAGTAACCCGTCCTCCTGGAAACCGGAATCGGTGCATACGGAGACTCTGTTGGCGGCGAGCGGCTACATCGCGCATCCGCTGGATGTTTTCAGCGAGGGCGGCATTAACGAGTAGCTGATCAAAATCAGACTGCCTCACGCAAAGGGCGCGAAGGGCGCGAAGGAATTGAGTTTTTAACTCAGCCAAACGATCCGTCGTTGGTAAAATGAAACACAGGCTGCAATCCGCATTCACTTCATAGCCTTTGCGTTCCTGGCGTGAGGTTTCCCTCAGAAGCTGCAGCTTTCGTCGTTGCTCTACAAACGGAAAGCTTTCAGACTTCGGCTCGGTGAAAGGTGAAAAAATTTCCGCGCGGTGCGCCAGAGTTGCTTCCGCAGTGGCCGCATCCGAATTCAACCGCGTCCGATGAGCACGGATTCCGCCATATTGGTTATTTTTATCCTGACTTACGCGGGCATTGCCATTGGGCATATTCCGGGTCTGAAACTCAACCGCGTGGGCATCGTCTTACTGGGCGCAATCGCGATGATGATTTTCGGCGGCCTCACGACCAGCAAGGCCGCGTCGTATATTAACTGGCCGACGGTGCTCCTGCTGTTCGGGTTTTTTGTCATATCGGCGCAACTCCGACTCTCCGGGTTTTATGACCGGGTGGCCAAGGCGATTTCCGCGAGGCTGGATCATCCGGCATCGTTCCTGATGATATTGATGCTCGCCACGGGCGGCCTTTCCGCGTTTTTGAATCACGACATTGTTTGCTTTGTCTTCACGCCGATCGTCGGCATGGCGCTGATTCGCAAACAGCTTAACCCGGTGCCGTTCCTGGTTGCGCTCGCGATTGCCAGCAACATCGGCGCGGCGGCGACGTTGATTGGCAATCCGCAGGACATGATGATCGGCGCGGTCGCTCATCTCAATTTCGGTGATTACATTTTGTGGAGTTGCGTGCCGGTGGGGTTCGCGATGGCCGCCGCTTACGCCATCATTTGGTTTCTCTCGCGTAATCACCTGGTCGCGAATGTTCCGCTGGGAAAACGGCCGGAGTTCCGGGAGCACGAGTTCAATCGGCCGCACACTCTCAAGGGCCTGATCATTATCGCGGTGGTCATCGGATTATTTTTCACGTCGTTGCCGAAGGAAATCATTGCGCTGGCGGCGGCGGGCATTCATTTGGCCAGCCCAAAATTTCGCACGGAACAATTGCTGGGCTTGGTGGACTGGCCGATTCTCGTGCTGTTCATGTCCTTGTTCCTGGTGACGGGCGCGTTTCAATCGACGGGTTACGGCGACCAGGCGGTGCAATGGCTCGCGCACAGCGGTTTCAAACTCGAGGCTCCGGTGAATCTCGCGCTGGCCACGGCGGTCCTTTCCAATTTGATCAACAATTCCGCGGCGGTAATGCTGTTGCTGAAAGTGATCAATCTTTCCCAGGGGCACGCGGCGTACATTCTCGCGCTGGCGAACAGCTTGGGCGGCAGCCTGATCATCCTGGGCAGCGTGTCGAATATCATCGTGGTGCAACAGGCGCGGGATTTCGGAGTCAGGATTTCGTTTCGGGATTTCGCGCGATTGGGCGTTCCCGTGACGGCGGCGGCGTTGGCGGGGTTGTTGGTTTGGGTGGCGTTGATGAATTAGGCGTTTAAAAATGAATTAGCCCTTGGGCCGTCCAGGCAAACCAGCAGGTTTGCCCTACCAGATTGCTCTACTTTTTTCCTTTTGAGGAACGATCTACACTGCTTTCAAGGCGGCGATCACGGGGAGGCGCGAGGCGCGAATGGCGGGGAGAAAACTGCCGGCGATGCCAACCACGATCGCGAAGGCCATTCCTTCGAGCACGAGCGCGGGAGTGACGCGAAATTGAAAAATCACTTCGCTGAAGGTGTTGAAACTGAGCGTGCCGAAATGGACGCCGAACGCGACACAAAACCATTGCGCCAGCAGCGCCAGCGCGCAGCCAATCACGCCGCCGATGCCGGCGAGAATCGCGCCTTCGAGATTGAAGCTGGCCAGAATCACGCGCCGGCGAAAGCCCAGCACGCGCAAGGTGCCGATCTCGCGCGTGCGCGCGCCGACGGCGGCATACATCGTGTTCATCGCGGCGAAGACCGCGCCGATGGACATCGCGACCGCCAGGAATGAGCCGAGGATTTTGATGGGCATCGCGGTCAAGGTTTGCTCGGCGTAATATTTTGTTTCGAAACCCGCGCGCAAGGCCATGCGCTTGTCCGATTCCACGCGGTCCACGAATGCGGCGGCATTGTTGGTGTCCGCCAGCCGCGCAAGCAGGCTCGAATAGTTTTCCCGATCAAACACCGAACGCGCTTCGTCGGCATCCATCCAAATTTCGGAATCGAAAGCGCTGTCGCTGCCGTCGAACCAGCCGACCACGGTGAGATCTTTTCCGCCGGTGCGGAATTTCTGGCCGATGTCCGTGTCGGCAAAACGATTCGCCATTTTTGTGCTGACGACCGCTTCGCGTTTGCCCGGCGTGAACCAGCGGCCGGCCACGAGTTTCACCTGCGGGCGCAATTCCTTGCCCATCGGCGTGACACCACGCATGGTGACGTTGGCCTCGCCGGTGCCGTCGCGGCGCGGGAGATTGATAATCACCACGAGGTCGGCGGAAATGAGGGGCCGATTCTGCGCGTCGCGCGCGATTTGCGGGAGGTATTCAATCACGTTGAATTGCTCGCGGTTGACCACGCTACTCGATTCGGCGGTGGAACCTTTGCGGACGATCATGATGTTGCGCGGATCGCCGGTGTTGGCGCTGGAGCGCTCCAGGCCGGCCGCCATCGCGTGCAACAGGATGAACACCGTGACGACGAGCGCGACGCCGAGAATGGTGGCCGCGGTTGAACGCCAGCGGACGAAGACGCTTTTGAAATTGTACGGCAGCGGGATCGGCGAGGTCACGATCGTGTAGCCCAGCCATAACACGTAGGCGGCAAATGCGACGAAGAACAGGCCGATGAGGATGGTGAAAGGATTCATCGGGGGAAGCTCCAAGCACCAAGCGCCAAGCTCCAGAGAAAATCCAAGCCCCAAATTCCAAATGAATCCGCCGGTGCTCTTTTGGAGCTTCGGATTCGGCGCTTCTGTGGAGCTTGGAGCTTGGGATCTGAAGCTTTCATTTTCGTTCAGTCCAACGTTTTCAGCCCATCCGTCACACTCATTTTCGCCACCGCGATCGACGGCATGATGCTCGCAACGATGCCCAACACGGCGGCCACCAACGCGCCGGTGCCGACAATTCTCGAGGTTACTTCGAACGACGGAAACATGCCGTTGGTCATTTTCGCGACATTGCCGTAGGTGAACAACAGATAGGCGCCGCCCACGCCGATGACCGCTCCGGCGGCCGCCAGCCCGAAGCTTTCCGCGAGGATGAAGGCGAACAATTCGCGCCGCCGAAAACCAATCGCTTTCAGAATCGCCAGCTCGCGGAAGCGTTCGCGGATGGCCATGCTCATCGTGCTCGCGCTGACGAGCAGCAGGGTGAAAATGACGGCGCTGCAAATCAGCATGACGAGCAGTTTGATATTGCCCCACATGGAAATGAAGCTCAGTTGAAACGCGCGCTCGCTTTCGGCGCGCACTTCGGCCGAGGTGTTCGCGAAGGCGTTGTTGATGGCGGAGATCACCTTCGGCATATCCTGCGCCGATTTCACTTTGAGCCACCACATGCCAACCTGGCCTTTCAACCCGCTGCTTTCGTCCAGGTAATCCTGCCGGAACAGCATGTTCCGGTCGTCCGGCGTGCCGGCGTAGATGCCGACGATTTTAAATTCCATCGTGACGGGATAAACCGTGCTCTCGAGCGTGATTTTATCGCCGAGCTTGAGCTTGTATTTGTCCGCGGTGATTTTGCCGATGATGCATGCGTCGCGCTCGGCTTCGAACGCGGCGTAACTCTCCGGCGCCATCTTCGCTTCGGTAAAAACGGCGCGCAATTTTTTTGGGTCGAGCGCAAATTGGGCAAAGGTCATGCCTTGTTCACCCTTATATTTGCCGCCGAACCAGGTGAAGGGCGTGACGGCTTCGACGCCGGGAATTTTCTCGATGATCGGCAATTGTTTCGCGGGCAGAAGGTTGGCGATGGAGATTTTGTTGCGCACCGCGACCCGCAATTCGGCCCCGGCGCCTTCAACCGGCAGCGTGATTTCCCGCAATGCCACCAGCAGGAGTACGAGCAAGAACAGACTGACCGCGACGCTCAGAACGGAAAGCGTGGCGCGGCGCTTGTTGCGCAGGGCGTTTTTCAGGATGAAGGTGGGGATCGTCATGAGGGCGCAATGACGAATGACGAATGATGAATGGCGCATCTAAGCCTCGAGGGGCATTCCCGCGCCATTTGAAATTCGTCATTCGTCATTTTAAAAGTTCTCCCTTTTCCAAATGAATCGTGCGCGAGCCGAACGCGGCGGCTTTCGGGTCGTGCGTGACCATGATGACGGTTTTGCCCGCCTGTTTGCTCAAGGATTGCAGAACGCTGAGGACTTCCTGGGCCGAATGGGAATCGAGGTTGCCGGTCGGTTCGTCGGCGACAATCAGTTTGGGATCCGTGACGAGCGCGCGCGCGATGGCGACACGTTGTTCCTGGCCGCCGGAAAGTTGCTTGGGTAGATGGCGCATCCGGTCGGCGAGCCCGACGAGTTCCAGCGCGGTCTCGACCTGCTTGCGGCGTTGCCCGCGGCTCAAGCGCGTCAGCAGCAGCGGCAGTTCCACATTTTCGAATGCCGTGAGCACGGGCAACAGATTGAAGGTCTGGAAAACGAAGCCGACATTTTGATTGCGCCAATCGGCCAGTTGCGACTCGTTGAGTTTGGTCACGTCGACGCCTTGCACGTGGCATTCGCCGCTCGTGGGGCGATCAATCCCGGCGAGGATGTGCAGCAAGGTCGACTTGCCGGAGCCGGACGGTCCCATGAGCGTGAGAAATTCCCCGGCGACGATGTCGAGCGAGATGTTATCAAGCGCGGTGACCTGGATTTCGCCCTGGGCGTAAATCTTGGAGAGATTGCGGATGCTGACGATATTGCCGTTTGGCGCCATGAGTCTGAAGCATTAGCCAAGAGCGGATAAAAGGCAAATTGGACTTGGCGAAATAGTTCTCAGTGATTGGCAATGGCTCCCGCGTTTGCCGCCGTTTGCAAGAAGGGCGGCATCGGGCAATCCAAGGCGTCCGCGATGGCGCGCAGGAGTTCGGCTTCCATTTCCTGGATGACTTGGTCGGCGGCGACGACCTGCACGCAGGCGTTGAGCACGTTCTTTTTGATCTGCGGCGCGGCCTGGTTGAGCCGGTCGAGGGCGGTGTCCACCTGCGACAAATTGCACTGTTCGGAATCGACGTAAACCAGCGGTGTTTGCGTCAAGGGGGCCAGGCTCTGCGCGCCCTGCCGAAACGCCGCTTCGCATTCGGCCGGGTCCTGCGAGCTGACATGCGCGAGGGCGGAGAGGAGCACGGAGCAATCGGCCGCGAGCGGTTTGAGCACGTAATATTGGATGATGGCTTTGCTCGCGCCGTTGAATTGCGTGTCCAAATGCCGGAGCACAATTTTTTGCAGCACGTATTCGAACAAATCGATTTCGCCGTCCGCCTCGATGAGCGCCTGGATCGCCCGGCTGAACTGCTGGTATTGCGTGGGCGAAAGCTGGCGCAAGCCGGGCAAGGCGAGGTCCACGAGCGGAAGTTTGGCGTTCATGGCCACCGGCGCAATCTCCGGCAGCAAACGTTCGGTTTCCTCGCGGACGGCCGCGGAGGTGTTTTGCGCGAGCGACTCGAGTTGTTTCGCACGCATCGCGGAGTCGGTGGAGAGGAGCAACGCATAAACCAAGGCCGAGGCGCCCAGGGCGTCGCGCGCGGCGTTTCGCAGCGCGGGCGGAATGGAATTGCGCAGCTCGACGGCAAAATGCAAATGCGCCGTGCCCGGCGTGCCCAGATTCGGCATGACCGCGGCCATGGCCACCGGCACCAGCGGCGGGATGCCGCCACGCGGACGCGCAGCGGCCGTTGAGCGCGCGAGGCGGGAAACTTCTTCCATTTCCGGCGGGCTCACCACGGGAAATTTTCCATCGAAATTTGGGTCAATGGCGCGAATGCGTTCCTCCAGCGGCGGGTGGGTGGCGAGCAGGCCAAAGAGCGGTTGCGCCAGGCCGTTGCCGAAAAACATGTGCGAAACTTCCTCGGCATGCGCGGCGCTGACGCGTGAGCCGTCTTCACCCAGGCCGCCGATTTTTTTCAGCGCGCCGGTGATGCCGAGCGGGTTGCGGGTGAATTGCACGGCGGAGGCGTCGGCGAGGAATTCGCGTTGCCGGCTCACGGCGGCCTGGATCAAGCGGCCGAAGAAAACGCCCACGTAACCGATCAGCAGCAGCGCGAGGCCGAGGAGCGGAAGGGCATTTCGATCACGGCTGTTGCCGCCGCGCGTCTGCAGGAGGATGCGGCCGATGATGGCGAGGCACAGGATTCCAAAAATTGTTCCCAGCAGCCGCAGGTTCAGCCGCATGTCGCCGTTGAGCACGTGGCTGAA
>Ga0070714_100004342_pt1 | contig 10687 bp, 8 predicted proteins | sample LARL83metaG_FD_65450 | JGI IMG/M metagenome (GOLD analysis project Ga0070714, IMG submission 65450) | Corn, switchgrass and miscanthus rhizosphere microbial communities from Kellogg Biological Station, Michigan, USA - LAR L8-3 metaG | ecosystem: Host-associated > Plants > Roots > Rhizosphere ... | reverse complement strand
CTGCCTCGAGGCAGCCCTCCGCAACCGGCAAGACAATGGCCGGATAGACCTCAATTGATTCAGGCCGGATGGACCTCAAAGATAATCGGGCGCACATGGGTGGCGGCCCACCTGCGCCACCAGCGGCGCCGCACATAGGACGCCGGTCGATACTGAAGAACTACCTGGAGGTCAAGTCCGTGATCGCCGATCTGGCGTGACCTGCGAGTCGGCGCGGGTTAGGGCTTGACGCGGGTGCCCCTCCCTGGACAGGTGAGCGATTGCATAGAATGCCACCTCCAGCCAGGGAGGGGTAACCAGCGTGCACGCTGAGGACGGCGATTCCGCCGAGGCCGGCCGGGTGTCCGGCGTGGAGCGGGACGACGGGCGCGAAGCGGACTCTGCCACGTCCTCCGAGGCCGGATCCGACACGGCCGAACCGGAGATAACCGACCCGGGAATGACCGACCCCGAAACCGCCGAGGCCGACTCCCCCGAAACCGCCGAGACGACTGGGACCGCCGAAGCCGCTGAAACCACCGAGCCCGGGCGCCGCGGCCTCCCCCTCACCAACGGCATAGGCTGCGCCGCGCTGCTGCTGCCGCTGGTGGCCGTCGTCGGGGCGATCCTGTGCTTCGCGGCCGGAATCCTGTCCACCGCCTCGGGCTGCTCGACCAACGGCTCGGCGCTGTGCTCGTCGAGCGGTCCGCTGATCGCCTTCGCGCTGCCCGTCTTCGTCTCCCCGCTGGTGGCCGCGGGCACGGCCATCGGAGCGGTGACAGTGCGCCGCCACCGCTCGACCTGGCTGGCCGTGGGATACGGCATCGTGTTCATCAGCATCATCGTCGGCCTGGCCTCCGCCTCGACCGGCTCCTGACCGGCCCGGCTCCGGCTCCCCGCCCTCGACTCCCCGCGCCCGCCGTCGCCCTCGCCCCCGTCACGGCAACAATAGGTTTATATCGCCGAACTCGTGCCAGAGGTACCGCTCGCGGATCGCCTCGGCGTAGCAGAGGTCGAGCAGCGGGCGTCCGGCGACGGCCTCGAGCATCAGCAGGTGCGAGGCGCGCGGCTCGTGCCAGCCGGTCAGCAGGCCGTCCACGGCCCGCACGCCCCGTTCCGGGGTGATGATCAGATCGGTCCAGCCGTCGGCGGCGTGCACGGTCCCGTTCAGATCGGTCGCGGACTCCAGCGCGCGCACCGCCGTGGTGCCGACCGCCACGACCCGGCCGGCCGCCGCGCGCACGTGGTTGACCAGGCGCGCGGTGCTCTCGGGCACGCGGAACCGCTCGGCGTACGGGGCCTCGTGGGCCTCGGGCGACGCCACGCCGGTGTGCAGCGTGATCGGCGCGATCAGGATGCCGCGCGAGACGAGCGCGGCGACCAGTCCGGCGGTGAAGGGACGCGCGGCGCTGGGCATCTCGCTGCTGCCCGGCTCGACCGCGAACACGGTCTGATAAGCGGACAGCGGCCAGTCCCGATCGACGTACGAGTAGCGGATCGGCTTGCCGTGACGGGCAAGGTACGCCGCGACCGACTCGCCGCCCCTGCCCGGGAGCCGAAAGCGGGCGTACCACAGGCGCGCGGTGAACGCGCCGGTCAGGCGGAGCGCGCCGCCGCCCGGCAGCGTGAGTTCCAGGCCGGGCCGCGCCGGGGACGCGGGCGCGCCGGGCGCGCCGCCCGCCCCGGCGAACGGGGTCGAACTACCGTCCTGCGCGGGCTGCCTCAGCTCGACCAGGTGCTCCCCGCCCGCACCCGGCTCGGCGCCCGAGATGTGCACTGTCACGCGCGTGCCGTCCCGCAGCGTGCCGGCCAGCGCCGCCGGCAGCGTGCCGGAGTTGTTGACCACCAGCAGGTCCCCGGGCCGCAGCACCTGCGGCAGGTCGGCGGCCGTGTGGTGGGACAGCTCCAGGCTCGAGCGGCTGCCGACGAGCATGCGCACCTGATCTCGGCGCAGCCCGCGCGCCTCGGCCGGGGCGCGGGCCGACAGTTCGCCGGGCACCGTGAAGCCGAATCCGAAGCCCAGTCCGGCGCCGGTCTCCAGTGTCAAGGTCATCACACACCCGCCTTCGCCGACAGGTCCGCCGCCCGGTACCGCCCCGAGGCGGGCCATCCGCGCAGCAGGGCGCGGAAGGCGGGGACCACGGCGTCCGGCAGCGGCCGGTCCGAGATGTCCTGGCCGGGGAACGCCTCCTGGTGCATCCGGGTGCGCATGTCACCGGGGTCGACCGCCCACACCCGCAGCTGCGGCTCCTCGAGGGCGAGGATCGCGGAGGCGTGGTCGAGCGCCGCCTTGCTCGCCCCGTAGCCGCCCCATCCGGCATACGGCTCGACGGCGGCGTCGGAGGAGACGTTGATGATCGCGCCGCAGTGCCGGCGCAGCTGCGGCAGCACCAGCTGGGTCAGCGCCACCGGGGCGAGGATGTTGACCTCGAAGGTCTCCAGCAGGCCGGGCAGCGGGAAGTCGGCGAGGGCGGGCAGCGCGGCGCCCGCCAGGTCGTAGCCGGCCAGCGTCGAGGCGTTGTTCACCAGCAGCGCGGCGCCGCCCAGCTCGGCGGCGGCGTCGGCCAGGTCGGCGCGGTGGTCGTCGTCCACGATGCTGCCGGGCAGCGCGGCGACCCGGGTGACCGCCGCCAGCTGCGCCGCGGCCTCGTCCAGGTCGGCCGCGTCGCGCGCGGTGATCACCAGCCTCCAGCCGTCCTCGGCCAGGGCCTGGGCCAGCGCCCGGCCCAATCCGCGCGAGGCGCCGGTGACGACCGCGACCGGCCCGCTGTCGCCGTTCCCCGTCCTCGTGTTCGGCGTGTTCGGCGCCTTCGCGGCGTTCAGTGTGTTCCCTGATTCGGTCATGCCTCGACTCTCACCCCGCCGCCCCCGCGCCCGGATCGGTCCGGCGAACGGACCCGGCCTCATCCATCGGTCCTAGGACCTCGGACGCAGCGCCGGGTGGACCAACGGTCGATCTGCGTCGGCGGGCCCGCGCGCTACGGTGGAGAGGTGTCCACCACCGCAGATGCCGACCGGTCCCGCGCCCTGGCCACGCTGCACGAGCTGAGCCAGGCGGTGCTGACGATCAGCCGCCACCTCGACACGGGCGAGGCGCTGCGGCGGATCGTGCGCACGGCGCGCGAGCTGGTGGGCGCGCAGTACGCGGCGCTGGGGATTCCGGACGGCGCCGGCTCCTTCGCGCGTTTCCTGGTGGAGGGGGTCAGCGACGAGCAGTGGGCGGCGATCGGGCCGCTGCCGCGCCAGCACGGGATGCTGTCGGTGATGCTGCACGACCCGCGGCCGCAGCGGCTCGACGACATCACCGCCGACCCGCGCTTCGGCTGGTGGCCCGAGGCGCATCCGAGGCTGACCGCGTTCCTGGGCGTGCCTATCCGCGACTGCGACGAGATCCTGGGCGCGCTCTTCCTCGGCAACACCTCGCCGCCGGGCGAGGGCGGCGGTTTCACGGCGCAGGACGAGGAGTTGCTCGGTGTCCTGGCGGCGCACGCGGCGATCGCGCTCACGCATGCGCGTCTGTACGAGCGGGAGCGGGAGCTGGCGATCGTCGAGGAGCGCACCCGCCTGGCCCGGGAGCTGCACGACGCGGTGGCGCAGAAGCTGTTCGCGCTGCGGCTGACAGCCGAGGCGGCGGGCGAGCTGATCGAGGCCGACCCGAAACGGGCACGCTCGCACCTGGGCCAGATCTCGTCGCTCGCCCGCGAGGCCGCCGAGGAGCTGCGGGTGGCGGTCGGCGAGCTGCGCCCGGCCGAGCTGGACGAGGACGGCCTGGCGCGGGCGATGCGCAAGCAGATCGACGTGATCGACCGGGCGCAGCAGTCGCGCGGCGGGCCGCGGGTGGTGTTCCGCGAGCAGCCGATCAGCGCTCTGCCGCCCGCGCACGAGCAGGTGGTGCTGCGCGTCGCGCAGGAGGCGCTTCACAATGCGCTGCGACACGCCTCGGCCAAGCGCATCGAGTTGTCGCTGGGGCCGCTGCCGCGCGGCGGGGCGGTGCTGACGGTGGCCGACGACGGCTCGGGCTTTGCGACCGGTGCGCCGTCGCAGGCCGCGCCGGGTGCGGGCGAGCGCGGTCTGGGCATGATCTCGATGCGGGAGCGCGCCGACTCGGTGGGCGGCAGAGTCCAGGTGCTCTCCGCGCCGGGTCGGGGCACGACGGTGCGTTTGGAGGTGCCCGGTGGACGTCCCGCATGACGGTAAGATCAGTGTCCTGATCGCCGACGACCATCCGATGGTGCGCCAGGGGCTGCGCGTCTTCCTGGAGCTCCAGCCGGACATCGTGGTCGTCGGCGAGGCGGGCGACGGCGCGCAGGCCGCCCAGCTGGCCGGCGAGCTGGACCCGGACGTGGTCCTGCTCGACCTGGTCATGCCCGGCACCGACGGGGTGACCGCGATCGAGCTGATGGCCGAGGCGCAGGTGCGCAGCAGGGTGCTGATCGTCACCAGCTTCGGCGAGCACCGCACCGTCGTCCCGGCGATCCGGGCCGGCGCGCGCGGCTACGTGTCCAAGGACGTGGAGCCCTCCGCGCTCGCGGCGGCGATCCGCGCGGTCGCCGCAGGGCACGTACTGCTCGGCCCCGAGGTGGCGAGCGCGCTGCTGAGTCCGAACGCGTCGCAGGGCTCTGGCGACGGCGCGGACCCGCAGCTGACCGCCCGCGAGCGCGAGGTGCTCGATCTGATCGCACGCGGCCGGTCGAACCGAGAGATCGCCAGGGCGCTGACGGTCTCGGAGAAGACGGTCAAGACGCACGTGTCCAGCGTGCTGATGAAGCTGGGGGTGGCCGACCGCACGCAGGCCGCCCTCTGGGCTGTCCGCCATGTCTGAGCGCTCCCCCGCGCCCAAGCCCCCGCCCCCGCTCCCACCCTCGTTCTCGGCCTCCGCCCTCGAATCCGCGCTGCGGGCCCGCCTGGGCGGCGAAGTCGAGTTCGGCTCCGCCACCCGCGCCGTCTACGCGACCGACTCGTCCAACTATCGCCAGATCCCCATCGGCGTCGTGTTCCCGCGCGACGAGGCGGACGTCGTCGCCACCCTTACCGTCTGCGCGCAGTTCGACGTCCCCGTACTCGGCCGCGGCGGCGGGACCTCGCTCGCCGGCCAGGGCTGCAACGAGGCGGTGGTGGTCGATTTCAGCCGCCACATGACCGCGATCCTCGAGATCGACCCGGTCGCACGCCTCGCCCGCGTGCAACCCGGCGTCGTGCTCGACGATCTGCGCCGCGCCGCCGAGGCGCACGGCCTGGCCTTCGGCCCGGACCCGGCCACGCACGCCTGGTGCACCCTCGGCGGGATGATCGGCAACAACTCCTGCGGCACGCACGCCCTGTTCGCGGGCAAGACTGTGGACAACGTCGAGCGACTGCGCGTCGTCGGGTACGGCGGCGCGAGGTACGAATTCGGGTCCTACGACGACGAGCAGTACGCGCACCTGGCGAAGAACCGCGCGCCCGAAGCGGCGCTGATCGCGTCTCTGCGCGAAATCGGACGGCGTCATGCCGACCTGATCCGGGCCCGCTTCCCCGACCTCCCGCGCCGCGTATCAGGGTTCAACCTCGACCGGCTCCTGCCCGGCCGCCCCACCGATGTGGCGCGGCTGCTCGTCGGCACCGAGTCCACCTGTGTCCTGGTTACCGAGGCCGTGGTCACGCTCATCCCAAGCCCGGCGCACCGCCGCCTGGTCATCCTCGGCTACGGCGACATCTTCGAAGCCGCCGACGCCGTGCCCGCCCTGCTCGACATCCTCCCGAAAGGCCTCATCGGTCTCGAAGGCTTCGACGTCACCCTCGTGCGCCAAATGCGAACCCGCACTCTCAACCTCCGACACCTCCCTCTACTCCCCCGCCTCGAAGACGCACTGATCGCCAACGCGGGAGGCTGGCTCCTCGCCGAGATCGGCGCCGACACCGCCGACGAAGCCGACGACCGCACCGCCCGCTTCATCGCGGCGCTCGCGCCGACCACCGCACACCGCCGCATCGACGACCCCGTACAGCAGCGCGGTGCGTGGGCGATCCGCGAATCAGCGCTCGGCGCCACTGCCCTGCGCGCCGACGGCCGCCATAACCTGGAGGGCTGGGAAGACGCCGCTGTCCCGCCCGAGAAACTGGGCACCTATCTCCGTTCCCTCACTCACCTCTGGTCCGAGTTCGGCTACGACGGCGCCTGGTACGGACACTTCGGCCAGGGCTGTGTCCACACCCGCAACGACTTCGACCTGCACACCGCCGAGGGACTGCGCGCCTACCGCGCCTACGTCGAGCGCGCCGCCGATCTCGTGACCTCGCTCGGCGGCTCCCTCTCCGGCGAGCACGGCGACGGCCAGTCGCGCGGCGAACTGTTGGAGCGCATGTACGGCCCCGAACTCGTCCAGGCATTCCGCCAGGTAAAGGCGGTCTTCGATCCACGGGGCAGGATGAACCCGGGCAAGGTGGTCGATCCGTACCCCCTAGACGCCAACCTGCGCTTCGGCCCCGACTACCGCCCCGCCCCCAGCGCCCTCAACCCCAGATACTTCCCATTCGCCGACGACGCGGGCTCACTCCAGCGCGCCGCGGAACGCTGCGTCGGCGTCGGCCGCTGCCGCCGCGACGAGACGGGCGTGATGTGCCCCTCGTACCGCGCGACGCGCGACGAGCGCCACTCCACCCGCGGCCGGGCGAAGCTGCTGGTCGAACTGTTCCAGGGCGAGGCGACGAAGCCCGCGTCGTGGCGCAATGAAGACGTGCGCGACGCGCTCGACCTCTGCCTCGCGTGCAAAGGCTGCGCGATCGACTGTCCGACACACGTGGACATGGCCATGTACAAGGCGGAATTCCTCGCCCACCACTATCGGGGTCGTTTGAGGCCGCGCGAGATGTACGCCCTCGGATTCATCCCCTGGCTTGCCCGCCTCGCCACGCGTGCCCCCGCCCTTGCGAACTTCGCGCTCTGCGCCCCGGGGATCAACGTTCTCCTTCGCCGCGCCGCCGGAGTAACCACGCGCCGACCCGCGCCACGTTTCGCCCCTCGTTCCCTCCGCCGCGCCATGGGGGGCACCCGGACCACCCGATCCGCCCCAGCCTTCGAGGTCACCGCACCCCCCAAGGCCGCCGACGCCATCGCAACCACCGAAAGCACAGCAGCCCCCAAGGCCGCCCAACCCACCGCGACCACCGCGACCGTCGTCAGCCTTCCCACCATCACCGGCTCCCCCGACTTCTCCCACTCTGCCAGCTCTCCCCAATCTTCCCGCTCTCCCCACTCCCCCTCCGTCGTCCTCTGGCCCGACACCTTCACCGACGCCTACCGTCCGGACCTCGGCCTAGCCTGGAAAGCAGTGCTCGAAGCCGCAGGCGAGACTGTAGCGCTCCCCACCGCCTGGGCCTGCTGTGCGCGCCCGCTGTACGACACCGGCATGCTCGACCTCGCTCGCCGGACCCTGCGCCGCCTCGTCGACGTACTCGACGACTACATCGCCCACGGCGTCCCCGTCGTCGTCCCCGAACCCAGCTGTCTGGCCGCCTTCCGCGACGAGCTGCCGAAACTCCTCGCCGACGATCCGCGCGCCGCGAAACTCGCGAGCCTCGCGCGCTCCCCGTCCGAGCACCTGCTGGCCATCGACGCCGCAGCGAAGCTGCCGCGCCCCGCCGAAACACGCCGCGTGCTCGTCCACCCGCACTGCCATGCCCGTGCCATCCGCGCCACCGAGGCCGATCGTCGACTGCTAAGCAGCCTCGGCCACGAGGTATCGATGCTCGACGCAGGGTGCTGCGGGCTCGCCGGCTCGTTCGGATTCAGCGCCAAGCACGAAGCGGTCTCGCGCACCATCGGCGAAGAGCAATGGCTCCCAAAACTCCAAGCCGCCGCCTCCGCCATCCCCCCAAGCGCGCCGCATACCCCGGGCGCCGCCCCAGCCTCAGCCATCACCCACTTGATCATCGACGGCTTCTCCTGCGCGACCCAATATGCGCATCTCGCACCCACAGGCTCGCCGACGCCGACGACACTCCCCGCATTCCTGCTGGCTACGATGCCATCAATTCCCAGCTTGTGAGCCGCGCCCTACGCGGTGATCTCGCCCGGATTCTTCTTCCCCAATCCCTTTGGCGGCTTACGCCGGACATTCACGCCGCCCCAGAACGCGATACCGGTCACGCGCACGACGGGTGCCCCAAGCGGCGGCGACGCCACGGCGCTCGACGTCGTGTCGTCAAAGCCGCCCATCAGGCCGAAGCCCTCGACCAGCACATCGACATCCTCCGGTGCGATGATCTCCACGCCACCCATGACCGCGTTCGCACGAATGACCGTCTCGCGCTCGGCGAAGTTCGCGTCGCGCAGGTCGAGCACGACACCGCCCCAGAACGCGAAGGCGTTGTACCGCCGCGGCACCGTCCACCGCCCGCGCCGGGTAGAGCCGGACATGATCGCAACCGACCAACGACGACGCGCCGGCGCCCCACCGATCCGCGCAAGTGACGCCGCGCTCGCTTGACCCGCCATCGGCAGCGGTGCCGCAGTCCCCTCGGCGGGCAGATCCCGGGTCAGCGGCTCAAGCTCGGCGTAGGTCTTCGCGGCATAGGTCTCCTCGAGTCGCTGCTCGAGCTCGTCCATGGTCAGCCGACCGTGACCCGCCGCCTCCCGCAGACGGTCCGCAACCCGCTCACGATCGATGTCGGAAGCGCGCATTTCCAGCGCCGAGTCGGGATCCCGTTGGTCAGCCATGCGGTGGATTCTAGCGAACGCAATCCTGCGGCGGATCAGCCCCTGAGCACCCGCGCCGACCGCTCGCCGCCGGACGGCCCGGGTCGCAATCAGCCCCGATGCCTTGCGGGATGTCCACTCCAAACGGACACCTATATCAGGACACAGAGTTGTCCAGTTTTTCGGGACAACCGCCCGCGCCCACACCGGACACGATCACGTCACGTCACACCCGGCCCATCGCCGCACGATAATAATATCAAGCGTCTGTCAAATGCTCGTCCCCGGGATGAGCAAGCACATCGGGCGCTTCCTCGTTCAGCGCGACAACCGGCCGCGCTCGGCAATCCCTCGGCGCCCGCTTCACACAGCCACCTATATCAGAACTCAGATATGTCCAGTTTTGCGGGACAACCACCGACAGGCCGTGCTACCCATCGCCGCCGGTCGCCACCGGTTTGCCATCAGCCAGCACCCGTCCGCACCAGCCCGCACCAGCCGCCATCAACCACCGTTAGCCGGCATCCGTCCGCACCAGCCCACACCAGCCGCAACCAGCCGCCAACAGCCAGGACCAACCTGCCTCAGCCGCCCTCGGCTCCCATTAGCCGGGATCGATCCGCATCAGCCGCCACCTGTTCCATCAGCCAGGATCAGTCCGCATCAGCCGCCGTCGGTTCCATCAACCAAGATCAGTCGGCATCGAATGGAGCGTCGGCAACCGCAACCGCAACCGCAACGGTCCCTCCCGCCCCAGCGCGCTCGCTAACTGCACGTGCCGCACGAGCCGCGTCAGCCTTTGCGCTGGTCGACGCCTCCTTCATCGCCTGGATCGTCCGCGAGTAGTTGGCGCCCTTGCGGGTCGCCGCCGCGATCCGCCGCCGCGGTGCGTCCTGACCGATCGGCAGCACCCTGACCGTGTCCGGAATGATCGGCGGCAGGCCCAGTTCCGGAACTACCGTCACACCGAGCCCGGCCGCGACCATGCCCACCGCGGCGAGGAAGTCCGTCGTGTGGTGCGCGGCGCGGGGCTGGAACCCGGCGGCCGCGCACGCTGACGCGGTGATCTCGTGGCAGGAGGTCCAGCCCCGCGACTGGATCCACGGCTCCTGCGCCAGTTCGGCCAGGTCCACCGGCTGCGCTCTCGTCGCGAGCGGATGTCCGGCCGGAACGACGGCACGGTAGTCGTCGACGACCAGCGGCTCGAGCACGATGCGCGGATCGGCTAGCAACGGCCGGTTCGGCGCGATCATCACCACGGCGACGTCGGCTTCGCCGTCGAGCAACAGCGCCAGCGACTCCTCGGACTCCGCCTCCTCGATCTCGATCCTCCAGCCCGGGTTGTCCGCGACGAGCGCTGCAACGGCGCGCGCGACGAACGCAGCAATCGCCGTTGGAAACGCGCAGATCCGGAAGCGTGCCGTCGTCCCGGCCTGGAAGTCACGCAGTTCGGCATCGACGCGCTCGTACCGCTCGAGGATCGCGTCCGCGTGATCGAGCAAGATGCGAGCCGGCTCGGTCAGCACCACTCCGCGACCGCGCCGCTCCACCAAGGTGCACCGCGTCGACTTCGCCAGGGCCGCCAGCTGCTGCGAGACCGCCGACGGAGTCAGGTGCAACGCAATCGCTGCCGCGTTGACGGTGCCGTGGTCCGCGAGCGCACGCAATGTTCTGAGATGGCGCGGATCGATCACGGGCCCGCTCCTCCTAAGGACGTCGGCGGCGACTCAGGCCGGCGACGAACCTGTCTGTCGGCGTTCGTTCAGTTCTTCTGCATGGTATCCCTCAAATCTATTCGATGGTGCTACACAATCCGCGCTGGTTGATTGGGTCCATGACTCGCGGACCCGTTCTCCCCGCCCGGCACCTTGCGTTGGCTGCGCTGGTGGTCGTGATCTGGGGCGTCAACTTCACGGTCCTCGACGCGGGGCTCGTCGCGTTCCCGCCGCTGCTGTTCGCGGCGCTGCGGTTCGCCCTCGTCGCCGCGGCCTGTCTGGTCGTGCCCCGACCGAGGATCGCCTGGCGGTGGCT
>Ga0070714_100004341_pt1 | contig 10691 bp, 11 predicted proteins | sample LARL83metaG_FD_65450 | JGI IMG/M metagenome (GOLD analysis project Ga0070714, IMG submission 65450) | Corn, switchgrass and miscanthus rhizosphere microbial communities from Kellogg Biological Station, Michigan, USA - LAR L8-3 metaG | ecosystem: Host-associated > Plants > Roots > Rhizosphere ... | reverse complement strand
CCGGTTCCTCGTCACGGTGAAGAACCGTCTCGAGGAGGGCGCGTTCGAGGCCGACCTCGGCCTCTGACCCGCATGAAGGTTGCGATCACCGGTTCGTCCGGGCTGATCGGTACCGCGCTGGTAGCTAGCCTGCAGGCGGACGGCCATCAGGTCGTCCGCCTGGTCAGGCGCCCGCCGCGCACTGATTCTGGCGGCACGGGCGGCCAGCGCAGTGTCGCGGACAAGGCGGCCAGCGAGGTGCGCTGGGATCCGCGCGCCGCCGACGCGGGCGACCCGGCGCTATCGGGCGTCGACGCCGTGGTGCACCTCGCCGGCGCGGGGGTCGGCGATCACCGCTGGACCGCCAGCTACAAGGCGGAACTGCGGGCCAGCCGCGTCCTTGCCACCACCGCCCTGGCGTCGGCCGTCGCGGCGACGCGGCCGCAGCCGAAGGCGTTCATCGTCGCTTCGGCCATTGGCTGGTACGGCGACACCGGCGGCCGTGGGGTCACCGAGACCGCCCCGGCGGGCAAGGCCTTCCTCTCCCGCCTGGTGCAGGACTGGGAAGCCGCCGCCGCCCCGGCGCGCGAGGCGGGCATCCGCGTCGCGCACCTGCGCAGCGGCCTGGTCCTCGGGGTCGGCGGCGGCGTTCTCGGACGGCTGGCACTGCCCGCCCGCTTCGGGTTGCTGCCCCGCTTCGGCGACGGACACCAGGTCATGAGCTGGATCTCACTCACCGACGAGATCCGCGCGATCCGCTTCCTGCTCGACGCCGACGGCCCTGTGTCTAATAAAACTGGGCCTAATGAGGCGGCCGAGCGCAGCGGACCGTACAACCTGACCGCCCCGAACCCGGTCACCAACACGGAACTCACCGCGGCCCTGCACGCGGCGTTCAAGCGACCCGACTTCCCCTGGCTCCGCGTCCCCACGCCCCTGCTGAAGCTAGGCCTCGGCGAAATGTCAGCCGAACTGCTGACCAGCGCCCGCGTGCTGCCCGCGCGCCTAGCGGAAGCGGGCTTCGCGTTCGAGTACCCGACGATCGGCGCGGCGCTGGCGGCCGAACTTCCCCGCTGACTAAATCACGAAATTTCCGGACACGGGGATACGGGAGTGCCGCGTGATCGCGAAGACTATTCGTTTCCCGAAGACTTAATGCACTTATATACGCTGCGAATCTTACGTAGGGAAAAAACTCTTCGCGATCATGGCAGAGTGGCGAGTCCGGCATATGCCTCCATAGGCCGGAATCCAGGGCGAAGAGCGGGCGGGGCGGGCGGTTACTATCGCGGCCCGCCTTCCGTGCTGGGCGCGGAATCCGCGGGGGTGCTGCCCGAGGAGGAAGGCCGCGCCTGGCTTCCTGCGACGGGTTCGCCGACGACGGCGGCCATGGCGGCCATGCGTTCGCCTTGCTTTTTACGGTACGAGCCGTAGGCGACCGTGCCCGCCGACATGACGCCGACGAACACCCACGGCGTGACCTTGGAGACCGCCAGGGCTGTGTCGGCCGAGGCGGTGTAGATGACGACGACCCGCAGGGCGGCTTCGAGGAGAAACGCGACACCCCACGCGGCCGTGATGACCCGCCAGACGTGCCGGTAGCCGTCATATTGCCAGAGGTCGGTCATCTCCCGGCCTTTGGCGGAATCCGGCCCGATGAACTCCATGGCGAAGCCGAACATCAGCGGACGCCCGCGGAGCGAGGCCAGGCAGCCCACCGCGAAGACGACGGTCGGCACCGATCCCTCGGCCATGACCGGCCGGGCGCTCTGAAAGATCAGGCCGAGCACCGCACCCACCGCGATCCCGGTGAGCACCAGGGCGCCAACCACCTCAAGCCGCCGGTGCCGGATAGCGCCGACGAGCACGCTCAGGGCCGGGAACACCCCGCTCAGCACCAGGGCCGTCACGGCCGACAGGCCAACTGCGCGCATCGCGCTGTAGGCCGCCAGTGGAGCGCCGATATCGACGATCGCGACCGTGATGATCGAGCGGAGCCAGCCGCCCTTCTTCGCGGCGGGTTCGGCGGTTCGGCGGGCATCGCTGCTACTCACCATGAGCCCTCCCGCCAGCAGCATAGGTCGATTCGACCTATGCGGCAAGATAGGATGCTTGCATGGCCGGACGGCAGCTCACCTCGTTCGAGCACATACTGCTCGGCCTCATCTGCCTGGCGCCGTCGTCTGGCTACGACCTGAAGCGGATGTTCGCCGCCACGCCCATGGGCGTTTACCAGCCCAGCTCGGGTGCGCTCTATCCGGCGCTGCGCCGCCTGGAGCAGCAGGACCTGGTCCAGGCGCAGGCCGTCGTCGGCCAGGGCGCTGCGTCAGCCCGGCGGCGCCGCGTCTATGCGCCCACCGCGGCCGGCCGGACCGCCCACGTGAGCTGGCTGCGCACCCCGATTGAACCTGCCACGGTCGGCCGCGATCTTGGCCTGCACCTGATGCGCTTCGTGATGATGGAGCGCCTCCTCCCGGTGGAGGAGGTGCTCGGGTTCCTGCAAAGCCTCGCCGACACGATGGCGGCCTTCACCGCGCAACTGGAGCAGTACGCCGCGGCCACCAGCGCCAACGACGCGCCCGCCAGCCACAGCGACCGCCATCCCCGCCTTGCCCTCGAGCACGGGCTGGCCGTCCACCGGGCTAGCCTGCGCTGGGCGCAGGACACGATCGCGGCGCTCTCCACGGAACCTGCCCCAGCCACCGCCACCGCGGAAGTCATGGAGGGGTAACGCGGAGCACGCGGCCGTTCGGGATGGGATTAAGGCTTTGGCTCTGGCTGCATGACGATGTCGAAGTCCGCGTGCCGGAACGGGACCTTGCCCACGTGCCACTTCTCGGCCTGGGACTCGTCGGTGACCTCTTCGAAATCGACGACCAGGGACTTCTTCACCGCGAACACCGTGTCCGACTCGATGTACTCGCTGCCCGCCACGAAGATGTGCGTGGTCAGCGGCCGGTGGCCAGGGGCCTCGACGATGAAGTGGATGTGGGCGGGGCGGAACGCGTGCCTGCCGGTCGCGATGAGCAGTTCGCCGACCGGGCCGTCGGTGGGGATCGGGTAGTAGCTCGGCACGATCGTGCGGAACCAGAACTCGCCGTTGGCATCGGTGGTGAAGAGGCCGCGGCCGTTCGTCCGGGGCTGCACGTCGGGCTGCTGCACGTCGTAGAAGCCCTGGTCGTTGGCCTGCCACACGTCGAGCGTCGCGCCGGGCAGCGGCGTGCCGTCCACCGAGACCACCCGGCCGGTGACCACGCACGGCGTGCCGGTGCCCACCAGGTCGATGTTGTCGCCCAGCGCGCGAACCGGCGACTCAACCACGTGGAACGGGCCGAGTACCGTCGACTCGGTCGCGACGCCGAACTTCCGGTTGGAGATCGTCTCGACCAGCATCGACAACCCGAGGACGTCCGACAGCAGGATGAACTCCTGACGCTCGTCGTCGCTCTTCTGGCCGACTCTGGTCAGGAAGTCGTATGCCTTCTCCCACTCGGGGATCGTCAGCTCGACGTCGCGGGCGAACGCGTGCAGGTGCCTGACGAGCGAGACGAGGATCTCGCGCAGCCTCGGGTTAGTGTCCGGCCCGAACGACTCGATGACAGCGTCAGCTGCAGTTTCCTCGGTGAAATCGGTAGCCATGGCGACGAGATTAAGTCCGCGCCCCGCTGCGGGTCTACCACCGCTGAGGTGTGATGTTCGTCAGAACGGGCTGTTGCTTCGCCCAGCGGCCAGCGTTCAATCGCGGGGCGCGGACTGGCCGCCGAAGAGCGGGATCTTCCACAGCGGCGGGAGGGTGTCGTCGGGCAGGCCGTCGCCGTTGCCCGGATCGCCCGAGCCGCTCACCGCGACCACGGCGGACAGCCGGATCAGGCGGCGGGCCGCGCCGAACATGAGGAGCGCCAGCGGGAGCTCGACGATCAGCGCGGACGCGATGCTGAGCCAGACGTCGGACGTGCCGGCGTCGAGCACGACGTCGAACCACGCGTCGCAGCACAGCAGCGTGCCGGTCACGACGAGGCAGGCGATGACGATCTGGCGGCCACGCCAGAACGCCCAGCCCGTGGCCGCGAAGGCGACGAGCAGGACGATATCGAACCCTATCCACGCGCCTTTCCAGTGCTCAGTGTGGAAGGAGCGCTTCAAAGTGAGCCCGAGCACAATGATCCAGCCGATCAGGACGGTGCAGGCGATGATCGAGACGAAGACACCTAGCCAGCGGCGCCGGGCAAGGTTGATGCCCAGCAAAGGATGCGGATAGTCGATGCGGGCGAGCGCGTGCGCCAGCCGGCGGCGCTCGCTCGCGCTCATCGCCCGCAGGTGTGCCTCGTTGATCACGGTTTGGTTTTCCCCAGGAGACGCGGTGGTCTCACTCCCGTCGTAATCTCGATGTCGTGGATGCTGAACTCGTTTATGCGCACGCAGGCTTCGGGGCGGACGCCGTGGACTATGTCCAGGGCTGGGACATGCAGCGAGCGGTGCACGGGCGGCGAGTCAGCGGCGAGATTCCCGATAGCTGCCTGCTCCTTGAGCATAAGCCTGTCTATACAGCGGGCAAGCGAACCGCGGTGTCCGACCGGCCCTTCGGCGACCCCGGCGCTCCCGTCATCGACGTCGACCGGGGCGGCAAGATCACCTGGCACGGCCCCGGGCAGCTCACTGCCTACCCGATCATCAAGCTGGCCGAGCCCATGGACGTGGTCGCCTACGTGCGTGCGCTTGAGGAAGCGATGATCCGGGTCTGCGCCGACTTCGGGCTGCAGGCGATCCGCGTCGACGGGCGCTCGGGCGCATGGATCCCGGCGTCACGCGGCCTGCCCGAGCGGAAGGTCGGTGCGATCGGCGCCCGGGTCGCGCGCGGGGTCACCATGCACGGGCTCGCGCTGAACTGCGACTGCGACCTGTCGTGGTACGACCGGATCGTGCCGTGCGGCATCAGGGACGCCGGGACGACGTCGCTCACGGCCGAGACCGGCATCCCCGTCTCCGTATCCGACGTGACGCCGCTGCTGGAACGGCACCTGGCGGCCGCATTGGGGTACCGGACCTGGCGGCGCATTCACACCGTGACCCCCCTGGTCGCGTCGGCGGCGTAGGCGCGGTCGTTGCGCTCGCGGTTTAGTCGTTGCGCTCGCGGTTGGTCCTTGCGCTCGCGCGCCTGTTGCTGTTATCCGCTGCTGGAGGGTGATCGTCCTCACCCGGCGGCAGCGGGCGTACTGGGGGTGGCGGGAACGTAGGCTGGAGGGGTGGTGAGTACTCCGGAACTTGCACCTGAAGGACGGCGGATGCTGCGGCTTGAGGCGCGCAACGCCGAGACGCCGATCGAGCGGAAGCCGCCGTGGATTAAAACCCGGATTCGCACCGGCCCCGAGTACACCGCGCTGCAACACCTCGTGAAGTCTGAGGGGCTGCACACGGTCTGCCAGGAGGCTGGCTGCCCGAACATCTTCGAGTGCTGGGAAGACCGCGAGGCGACCTTCCTCATCGGCGGTGACCAGTGCACGCGGCGGTGCGACTTCTGCCAGATCGACACCGGCAAGCCCCAGCCGCTCGACCGCGACGAGCCCCGGCGCGTCGCCGAGTCTGTCGCGACCATGGGGCTGCGTTACGCGACCATCACCGGGGTGGCGCGCGACGACCTCGCCGATGGCGGCGCCTGGCTGTACGCGCAGACCGTCCGGGAGGTCCACGCCGCCGTGCCCGGCTGCGGGGTCGAACTGCTCGCGCCGGACTTCAACGCCGTTCCCGAACTGCTCGGCGAGGTGTTCAGCGCTACGCCCGAGGTGTTCGCGCACAACCTGGAGACGGTGCCGCGGATCTTCAAGCGGATCCGGCCCGGCTTCCGCTACGAGCGGTCGCTCGACGTCCTGCGCCAAGCGCACGAAGTCGGCCTGGTGACGAAGTCCAACTTGATCCTGGGCATGGGCGAGACCCGCGACGAAATCGCCCCGGCGATGGCCGACCTGCGCGCCGCCGGCTGCGACCTGCTGACGATCACCCAGTACCTGCGTCCGTCCGCCCGCCACCATCCGGTGGACCGCTGGGTCCACCCGGAGGAGTTCGTGGAACTGCGCGAGGAGGCGCTGTCCATGGGCTTCGCGGGCGTGATGTCCGGCCCCTTGGTCCGCTCGTCGTACCGCGCGGGCCGCCTGTACGCCCAGGCGATCGAGCAGCGTGCCGCGGCCAGCTAGGCGGCCCGGTGAATGTGGTCAGTTTGCGGCCTGAGCAGGACGACGTGATCTTCCGGGACGCGCGCCGTGATGAGGTGCCGCAGATCGTGGCCATGCTCGCGGACGACCCCATCGCGGCCAGCCGGGAAGCACCGCTCGGCGACGCCTACTGGGCGGCATTCGACGACATCGCCGCCGACCCCCGCAACCGGCTGATCGTGGCGGAAGCCGGCGGCCAGGTCGCGGGGGTACTGCAGCTGACGCTGATCCCCGGGCTCAGCCGGAACGGCATGCTGCGCGGGCAGATCGAAAGTGTCCGTGTCGCTGCCGGGCATCGCGGCCAGGGACTGGGGCGCGCGCTGATCGCGTGGGCCATGGACGAGGCGCGCCGGGCTGGCTGCGGCCTCGTGCAGTTGACGTCGGACAAGCGCCGCGCCGACGCGATCCGCTTCTACCGCTCGCTCGGCTTCGAGGCCACGCACGAGGGGCTCAAGGCATCCTTGCCCGACGGGGAGCCCGGCTGAGGTCAGCCGGGCTGTCCCCTACTCGGCCTCGGTGACTGCCGGGACCGGGACCGCGGGACTCAGCACCACGAACACGCCCACGACGAGCAGCGCCGCGCCGAGCACGAGGAAGGTGGTCGTTCCGTGGGCGAACCGCAGGGCAAGCCCTAGCCACACCATGCTCAGCCCGTTGGTGACCTGGCCGACCAACCCGGCGATGCCGGTGATCCGGCCGAAGTACCCGTTGGGCGTGGCCCGGGCCCGCACCGTCAGGTGCACGACCAGCAGGAACCCCTCGCCGAGGCCGAACGCCGCGGCGCCGACCAGGATCGTCGCCGTCGCGCCAACCGCGACAATTCCAGCCCCCGCGGCGGCGGCGAACAGCCCGCCCGCCGCCGCGTACCAGGGGCGCACTGCCTCCTCGGCCAGCTTTCCGGCGGCGAGCGTCCCGATCGCCGATCCGGCGGCATAGGCGGCGACCGCCAGCGTGGCGACCAGCGAACCGCCCGACTTCCCGCCGTGCGTGCCGACATACACCAAGCCGAGCACGATGCCGCTGCCGAGCACCGAGTACAGCCCCCAGATGAGCTGGTCGCGGCGCAGTATCCGGTCGGAGATCATCAGCCGGAGTCCGGCTCGCATCGATGCGGCCAGTCCTTCCTGCGCGGTGCCCGCCGCCGGACTGAAGCGGGCCCTGATCACCGCTAGGCCCACGACCGAGACCAGGAAGGTCCCCGAGTCAAGCACCAGCGCGGGCCCGGTGCCGAAGGCCACGGCCAGCAGCCCGCCGGCCGGCGGGCCGACGACCCACGCCACCGATTCGAAGCTCTCCTGCCAGGCGTACGCCTTAGCCCGGGCGTTCACCGGCACCAGCATGGGCACCGCACTGCCGGACGCCCCGTTGAACAGTGACGACAGCGCCGCGTTGGGCAGGATGACCGCGTAGATCGCCACCAGCACCGGCCCGTGCAGCAGGCTCACCAGCGGGACCGCCAGGGTCAGCAGCGTCCGTCCGATGTCCGACATGATCATCAGCCGACGGCTCTCGTACCGGTCCGCCAGCGCGCCGAGCGGCAGCTGCAGCAGCGCGTTGGCGGCGACCTCCACGACCGCGACGGCGCTCACCTGCAGCGGATTGTGCGTCAGTTGCAGCACGTACAGCGGGATCAGCACGCCCCAGGCCGCATCCCCGATATTGGAGATCCCCTGCGTGCAGAAGAAGACCCCGAAGTCCCTGTTCCAGTCCAGCAGCCGCGCCAAGGCACTCTTCCTTTGTGGTCCCGCGGCCGCACACGAAGGCCGCATTCCACGCAACGCATTCGCCTGCCGTGGCGTTCCTGCGTGCTGTCCCTATGTGCCACAGGGACAGCATCATTGTGGCCCTGTGGCACACACGGGCACATCTAGTGGCCTTGCGGCACGCAGGGACAGACCGATTTGGTGCCTGAGTGCCACAAGGTCGAAACCTGGAGTGGCCCGACCGCGCTTGACCCCGCCCGGCGCCGGCCATGCCCGAGAGAGACTGGGTGTTCCTTTCAGCGGAGAGCGCAGACGTTCGGGCATATCGGTTTGGACTTGGTTACAGTCCCGTCGGCTGGAAACCGTATGCTCATCTCGTGTTGGCACGCGCTAGCACACACTGAGAGGAAAGGCTGAGCCGGTGGTTGACCAATACAGTGCCGAGGACCTTCAGAACGCGGGGCGGCTGAAGCAGATCCGGATGGTCGCGAAGCTGGTCAACCAGCAGGACAAGAAGGCGCTGCCGATCATCTTTGGGTCGGCGGCCGGCATCATCGTCGTGTTCGTGCTCATCGGGCTCTTCACGGGGCTCTTGGCGATCCTGATCCCCGTGGGCGTGCTGCTCGGCGTGCTGGCCGCGATGATCCTTTTCGGGCGGTTCGCGCAGCGGGCGCAGTACTCGGCGATCGACGGGCAGCTCGGCGCGGCGGCGGCGGTGCTGCAGTCGATGCCCGGCGACTGGACGGTGACGCCCGGCGTCGCAGGCAACCGGACCATGGACGTGGTGCACCGTGCGGTGGGCCGGGCCGGGGTAGTGCTCGTCGGCGAGGGGGTGCCGTCCCGGGTGACCGCGCTGCTCGCCAACGAGCGGAAGAAGACCGAGCGGGTGGCACACGGCGTGCCGGTGCACGAGTTCCAGGTGGGCACCGGCGAAGGGCAGATCCCCGTCAGCAAGCTGCAGCGCAAGGTCACCACGCTGCCCCGCGCGCTGAAGCCCCCGGCGGTCTCCGACCTCAACTACCGGCTGAAGGCACTCCAGCCGACCATGCAGATGCCGAAGGGGCCAATGCCCAAGGGCGCGCGCATGCCGAAGATGCCTAAGCAGCAGCGCTAGCGCACCAGGCGAGGACTACAGCCGAACCACGATCGTGTCGGACGCGCGGTCGTGCAGGCCGCGCATGTCCCGGTCGGTCAGGCAGGCCGGGACCACGAAGAGCAGGAGCAGGGTGCGCAGCGCGGCCCACTTGAAGCCCGGGCGGTCGCCGTTGGTGCGGATCGTCCGCAGTCCGAGCAGCCGCTTACCGACAGTAAGGCCGCTGATCGAGGTGAGCAGGTAGACCTCGACGACGAACAGCAGCAGCGCGATCACCTGGGCATCGGAGTAGTGCGCGTCTGTGACGGTGAACACGTTGTGCCGGACAATGCTCGACGCGATCAGGTAACACAGCACCCAGTCGACGAGCAGCGCCGCCAGCCGCCTGCCCATGGGCGCCACCGATGACGGCCCGCTCCTCGGCAAGCCGAAGCGCTTACCTGGGTAATCAGGCGTATCATCAGCCCCAGTGTTCCCAGGAGACACTGGGGCACCAGGCGCGGCTACCTTGGTCGCGCTCCTGTTACGAGGATTCCGGGAACTGTGTGACACAGATCTAACGGTATCTGGTTGCCTGGTCCGCCTGTGCAGCCGAGCCGCGGCGGCGCTGGGATCGTGGCTGCCTGGACGGGTGTGCAGGGGGAGTTGCCGGGGCATGCGTAACACTGGCGAAACATCGGGGATACCGCGTGGAAATTGCGGACGGCTACGCTCCGAAGCGGTCCCGACGAAGAAAAATCGAGATTTACCTACCTATGTGTGCCCTGTTCAGGGAGGTTTGATGCCGTTCAGCAGCGCTGAAGAAGTCCTCGCGTACATCGCCGAGGAGAAGGTGGAGTTCGTCGACGTCAGGTTCTGTGACCTGCCGGGGACGGTGCAGCACTTCACTGTCCCGGTTGAGACGTTCGACGCGGACGTCTTCACCGAGGGCCGGATGTTCGACGGGTCGTCGATCCGCGGCTTCCAGGCGATCCACGAGTCCGACATGCTGCTGATCCCGGACCCGTCGACCGCGGTGATCGACCCGTTCCGGCAGCACAAGACGCTGAACCTGACGTTCTCGGTGTTTGACCCGCTCACCGGGGCGGCGTACTCCCGTGACCCGCGTAACGTGGCCGCCAAGGCGGAGGCATTCCTCAAGGGCACCGGCATCGCCGACACCGCGTACTGCGGCCCGGAGGCGGAGTTCTACATCTTCGACTCCGCCCGGTTCGCCTCCGGCCCGAACGAGGCGTACTACCACCTCGACTCGGTCGAGGGCGCGTGGAACACCGGCCGGGAGGAAGTCGGCGGCAACCTCGCCGCCAAGCCCCCGTACAAGGGCGGCTACTTCCCGGTCCCGCCGATGGACCACTACACCGACCTGCGCTCGGAGATGGTCAGGAAGCTCATCGAGGTCGGCATCACCACCGAGATGCAGCACCACGAAGTGGGCACCGCCGGCCAGGCCGAGATCGACATCCGTTTTGATTCGCTGCTGGCCCAGGCCGACAAGCTGCTGCTGTACAAGTACGTCATCAAGTCCGTCGCCCGTGCGGCCGGCAAGACCGTGACGTTCATGCCGAAGCCGATCTTCGGCGACAACGGCTCGGGCATGCACGTGCACCAGTCGCTCTGGAAGGACGGCGCGCCGCTCTTCTACGACGAGATGGGCTACGGCGGCCTGTCGGACATCGGCCGCTGGTACGTCGGCGGGCTGCTCAAGCACGC
>Ga0070714_100004339_pt1 | contig 10692 bp, 9 predicted proteins | sample LARL83metaG_FD_65450 | JGI IMG/M metagenome (GOLD analysis project Ga0070714, IMG submission 65450) | Corn, switchgrass and miscanthus rhizosphere microbial communities from Kellogg Biological Station, Michigan, USA - LAR L8-3 metaG | ecosystem: Host-associated > Plants > Roots > Rhizosphere ... | reverse complement strand
CGATCGCGGTGACGTCCCCGAACGCGGCCTCGGCAGCACCCCGCGCATCCTCCGGTGACATGCCCTGGTCGATGAACTCGCGCGTGCGCATCTCGAGATGGAAGCGCAGCTCGTCGGCGACGTCGCGCGTCGCGTTAGGCTTGAGGCGGATGATTCGACGCATGGCGCGCTCCGTCAGGCGGTGGCGGCCGAGAGCGCGCGGCTCACGGCCGAGGAGAAGCGCGACCAGCGCTTCCTTTCGGCACGGAGGTGCGCGCGTCCGGTCGCTGTGAGCGAGTAGTACTTCGCTTCACGTCCCGTCTCGCTCAGTCCCCAGTCCTCGGCGAGCAGGCCCTTTCGCTCGAGCCGGTGTAGCGCCGGGTAGAGCGCGCCTTCCTGCACGACGACGTCTTCGGAGGTGGTCTCGCGAATCCACCGCCCGATCGCATAACCGTGGCGCGGACCCCAGCTCACGGCCTTGAGAATGAGGATGTCGAGCGTTCCGGTGAAGAGATCCGAACCGGCCATTGGCGTCGTGCGTTGAGCGTTGGGCGCTGGGCGTCTGGAATACCTTGCTCACTTAGGGATACCGCCGGCGAGTATCGATGTCAACTAGCTGGCAGCCGATGCCGACATGTCACGCAGGGTATTGCGGCCGTCGCGATCCTTGCCGCGTGAGTAGCCCCAAACTTTCCGACACCCCTTGCTGTTCGCCTCCGATGGCCCACAGTTCCAGGATGAACCCAAGCCCCTTGAATTCAACCTCTTCGACACATCGCGCCCGAGCCCGCACCAGAGCTCTCCAGGTCGCAGCCGCTGTCGCGATCGGAGCGTCCTCACCTCTTCGGAATGATGCGCGCTCGCAGGAAACGCGACCGCTCTCCGCCCAAGGGCTCGATAACGTCACCGCCTTCACCCGCCTAACGGGCTACGTTCGCTTCTTCTATCCAGGCGACTCGGTTCTAACGACGAACTGGGACGACTTCGTCATCCGCGGGATGCGTGCGGTCGAACAGGCTCCCACGGCTGACAGCCTGGCGGCGATGCTTCGTCTGCTGTTTGCCCCGGTGGCGCCCGACGTCCAGATCTTTCACGGTACGACTCCGCCCAGAGCAAGCCCTCCGGCGGAGCCTGACGGCGACGAGATTGTTTTCTGGCGCCACTGCGGCTTCGGCGTACCCGGGGCGTTCGGGTCGGCACCGACGAGGAACATCTACCGCAGCGAACGGATGTCGCTGCGGGTGCGCGGCTCGGTGCCGAAGACTACCGAAAGCCTCGCTTGCGGCAGCCCGCGGCCATTTCCGGTGCCGGATCCCGCGTCACCATTCGTCGCGGCACTCGGGAGCAATCTGACCGTGAGCGTACCGCTTACGCTCTACCGTCATGGGAGCCTTCTGACCTTCGACAACATCGACACGTACACGCCGCGCGCGCCCAACGAAGTCGTCAGCATTGGTGACCGAGCGACGCGCCTTGCGGATGTCGCTCTCCTCTGGATGGTCCCTCAGCACTTCTACCCATATTTCGATATCGTCAAAACGGATTGGTCGGCGGCGCTACGCCAGGGTTTGCAGGAGGCAGCGGTCGCCGGGAGCGATACCGCATTCGATGCAACCCTCGAACGACTGATCGCCAAATTGCGCGACGGTCATGGGAATGTGTTCAACTCAGCGCGGCCGCTTTCCGCTCCCGACGTGCGCCTCGGCTGGATCGAGAATCGCGTCATCGTCACGGCCGTCGGGGACACCGCGGCGGCTCACGGCATCCGCGTCGGTGACGAGGTCACGCGCGTAGACGGCGTAACCGTCGGCGACGCTCTGCGCACTCGAGAGGCGCGCGTGTCCGGGGCAACGCCGCAGTGGATTCGCGAGGTATCGCTCCGCCGGCTGCTCGCTGGTCCTCGAGGCACAACGAGCACCGTCGAGCTCCGCGATCCGCTAGCGAGTCGTTCGATCACGCCCAGGGTGAGTTTGACGCGAGAACCGGGACCGCCTCCGTCCGAACAGCGGCCTCCGAAAGTCGCCGAGCTTCGGCCCGGGCTCATGTACGTCGATCTCGATCGAGTCACCGATTCGGACGTCGACGCGGCGATGTCGCGGCTGGAGAAGGCTGCCGGGATCATCATCGACATGCGCGGCTACCCGCAACATGTGAGCACACCAGCGTTGCTGGCTCACCTGGCAGATTCGCCGATCCGCTCGGCCAGGTTCGAGGTACCATTTGTCGTGCGGCCCGATCACGAGGAAATGCTCTTCGCCGGCGACGGTTGGTTCCTCAGGCCGCAGTCTCCCCGGCTTCATGCGAAGATCGCCTTTCTGGCGGGACCGGGCGCGATCAGCTACGCGGAGTCAACGTTAGGCGTAGTCGAAGAGAACCATCTCGGCGCGATCGTCGGCGAAACGACCGCGGGCACGAACGGCAACATCGATCCGTTCACACTCCCGGGCGGATATCGCGTCGTGTTCACCGGAATGCGCGTCAGGAAGCGCGACGGCTCGCCACATCACGGGGTAGGGATAAAGCCGACCATTCCAGTGACTCGAACGATAGCCGGCGTGCGCGCCGGACACGACGAGGTGCTGGAGCGTGCCATCCAATATCTCGTCAGCCTTCGCACCTAACGCGAGTGTCGCGGCATCGGACGACGTGACGCGGATTTCTCATGTCGGAGGGTTGGATGGCGTGGTTTCGAAAGGAGAAAGGCTCAGCTGACGACGTCATCAAGTGCGAAGGCTGCGGTCGCACGCTCTCTGTCGCGACCTACAACATGCCCGATGGACCATCGCCGGGCACGGCGCCGAGCAAGATCCACAAGACGGTCGACCGCAATCAACCCTGGTACAAAGTGTTCTGTCCGAACTGCGGTCACTGGACGATCAGGGTGCCGGTGTGAAGCCTCATCGTGGCGTCCATCCGCCATATCCCGCGGGAGGCGCCGATGGCTGAAAGCGTCGGATTGACGTCCTTGCGTCCGCGATAAAACCCAAGGCACTCTCGTCGGTTGAGCGCATCGCTCGAAGATGCCCGCCGCCAACTCCACCTCCGCCGATCAACGGGAGCGTCGCATGCGTGTCGCCGACTTCATCGAGAGCGTGTTGCAGGACATTCAGTACGCCGTTCGCGGACTCGTGAGGCGACCCGCCTTCACGACGGTCGCGGTGCTCACGATCGCGCTTGGCGTTGGCGCGACCAGCGCGATCTTCAGCGCGGTGAACGTGTTGCTGCTGCGACCGTTGCCGTACGCGCAACCCGATCAATTGATGAAGATCTCACTCTTCGTCCCGGCGCAGGGCGCGTATCCGAAGACCGACATGGGATGGGCCTATCCCATGATCACCATGTTTCACGACGCCGAGCGCAGCTTCAGCGATGTCGCCGTCTATCGGCGGCCGACGCCGCTCACCCTGACGAGTGGCGACGCCGAACGCGTGACGGGAGAATACATCAACGCGACGTATTTGCGTGTGCTAGGACTGTCGCCATCGCGCGGCCGCGATTTCGATCACGCGCTCGATGTGCATGGCGGCGCGCCGCACGAAGTGATTCTCTCCTACGCTCTCTGGCAGCGCCGCTACAACGCCGACCCGGCAATCATTGGCAATACCATCAGCATCGACCGCGAGCCGTGGACGATCATCGGCGTCGGCCCTCGCGACTTTCGTGGGCTGTCGGGTCAGGCGGACATCCTCCTTCCCCTCATGACACTGCCGCCTGCCGAGTTGGGGCAGGAATTTTACAACTTGTGGATGGTGGCGCGTCGGGCCGCCGGCGTGACCGTGGCACAGGCGGCGGGAGAAACGACGGTGCTTGGTGCTCGGGTCGCCAAGAGCTACCCGAACCCGATGGGCAAGCTCAATTGGGAAGTGGCGGCATCGCCACTCGACGACGCCCGGCTCGAACCGATGATCAAACGCTCACTACTCGTGTTGTTCGCCGCCGTCGGGCTGCTCCTGCTCATCTCGTGCGTCAATGTCGCCAACTTGCTCCTCGGGCGCGCAACCGCGAGGACCCGCGAGATCGCCCTGCGGGTGGCAATCGGTGCCAGTCGCGTGCGGCTCGTCAGGCTCCTGTTGGCGGAAGGCCTGCTGCTGGCATGCTTCGGAGCTGTCGCGAGCGTCGCGGTCGCGTGGGCGGGCGTGCACCTGCTCGGCACCTTCCGTCTCGCGGCGATCTTTCGCTCCAACGCGACGGCGGTCGGCGCGATCGCATTGTCGTCGATCGCCCTGGATTGGCGAGCGCTGGTCTTCACGTTCGCCATATCACTCGTCGTCGGCTTGCTCTTCGGGCTCGCGCCCGCCTTCGTCGCCGTCGGGGGTACGCTCGGAGGCGCGCTCCGGAGTGATCGCGGCTCCGGAGGCAGAGGCGCTGGCGCGGGCCGCCGGACCCTCGTCGTCGCCGAGGTCGCGTTGGCGCTCGTGCTGCTCGCGGGCTCCGGCCTCATGATTCGCAGCCTCGCGAAGCTGCTCGCCACCAAAGGCGGCTTCGATGCGAGCAGCGTACTCACCTTTCAGCTCACACCGACGCCGGGCTCGCTACAGCGTGACTCGATGCCGGGATTCTATGCGGAGATTCTGGATCGGGTTCGGGCGGTACCCGGAGTCACCGGCGCGGCACTGAACAGCTGCGCCCCGATGGCCGGTTCCTGCGCCCAGGGTTTTTTCAATCGTCCCGGGAGCTTGGCGGCCGATATGAATTCGCTCATCGACGTGGACTGGGTCACACCGAACTGGTTCTCAGTGATGAAGGTCCCACTCGAGCATGGCCGCACGTTCACGGAATCGGATCGCGCCGGCGCTCCTCAGGTGGTGCTGCTGAACGAGCGAGCCGCGAAAAGATTCTTCGGGAGTGAAGACGCGATTGGAAAGCGTGTTTCCTTTGGTGGATTCGCTGGCATCACCGACGCCCAGGTGATTGGCATCGTCGGTGACGTGCGGCAACGGCCGGATTCGGCGCCGGGCGCAGTTGCTTATGTGTCGTACGCCCAGTCGCCCAGCCCGACCATGATGGTGTTCGTCCGGTCTTCGAGGGAACCCGCATCGATCGGCAATGCGATTCGCCGCGCCGTCCATGACGTGGCGCCGCAATTCCCGGTTTACGACATGGAGACGATGACCGAGCGCGCGGCTGACGCCACCGCTCAGGCTCGTTTCCGTGCCGTGTTGCTCACCGCGTTCGCGATCGTGGCGCTCACTCTTGCCGCGATTGGCATCTATGGCGTGATGTCGTTCGCCGTCACCGCGCGGACGCGCGAGATCGGGATCCGTGTCGCGTTAGGCGCCGAGGGCGGAGGGATTCAGCGTCTCGTCATCGGCGAAGGAGTGAAGCTGGGAGTCGTCGGCACCGTTATCGGACTCGCCGGTGCGGTCGCGGCGACGCGCGTCTTGCGGACCTTCCTTTTCGATCTGACGCCCGACGATCCGATAACCTACCTCGTCGTGATCGTGCTACTCGGAGCGGCGGCACTATTGGCGAGTTGGATTCCGGCGCGCCGAGCCTCGCGCGTGGACCCCGTCGTCGCGTTGCGCGCGGAGTAGGCGAGCCCCTTGCCGTTCATGTCTTAACGGCGCGCCGATTGCACTTCCGCCAATCGGTGCCGTCGCATGGAGGCGTTATGGCGGAAGTGTTGGTGCAATTCACGGAGCGTATCGCGGCCGAAGACGGCAGGCTGTACCTACCTCAGGCCCTTGGCGGAATTGCCGATGACGGACTCTGGGAGGGATGGATCGAGTTCGTCGCGCCTTCGGGGAACTCCGTCCGTACACGGCGCGAGACGGAGCAGCCCAATCGGGACGCGCTCGTCTACTGGGCAGAGGGCCTGACCGTCGCCTATCTCGAGGGAGCGCTCCAGCGCGCGCTCACGCCGCGGACCGTCACCGTTCCGGCCGAGCATACGGCGTCGTCGAGCAACTCTTCACGTCGGTCGCCGTGGCGCCCTGTTGTCGCGACGCCTCGCGCCATCCTGGACCCATTCACTGCCTACGGGGAAGGCGAGGAGCTGCTGCGGGGCCAGTTGGCGGCGCTGTCGCATGATCATCTCGTCAACATCATCAAGGCGTACAGGCTCCCCGTGGACGCGCCCGAGTCGATGTCCGAAGCTGCTCTGATTGATGGCATTGTTGCGGCAGTCGCGCGAAGCTTTGGCTAGCAACGTTTGCCCTGCTAGGGCCCTCTCCAGCCACGTGCCCAACCCGAGATCTGCACCATAGGTGGACTGCATGCGATTCTCCTTCGTCGTCCTCTCGCTCGCCATCGCCGCCCCTCTTGCGGCGCAGGGCTCGTATCAGATCACCCGTACCTACGCGCTTGGCGGTACGGGAGGTTGGGACTACCTCGTGCCCGATCCGTCGACGCATCGTGTGTACATCGGACGCTCGGATCGAGTGATGGTCGTCGATGAAACGACCGGAAAGCTCGTCGGCGAGGTCAGCGGGATTAACGGAGCGCACGGCACCGCTGTCGTCGACAAAGTCGGGCGGGGCTTCGCCACCTCGGGCGAAGACAGCTCCATCGTCATGTTCGATCTCAAGACCTTCCGGCAGCTCGGCAGGATCCACGCGGCCGAGGACGCGGACGCGATCATCTATGATCCCGCATCGAACCGCGTATTCAGCTTCAACGGGGACGCGAACTCGTCGACCGTCGTCGATCCGGACGCCGGAAAGCTCGTGACGAACATCCCGCTCGGCGGCAAGCCCGAGTACGGCGTCTCGGCGGGCGATGGGAAGATTTATATCAACCTCACCGACAAGGCCGAAATTGTCGAGGTGGATGCGAAGACGCTAAATGTCTCGCGCCGCTGGCCGACGACCGGCTGCAAGAATCCCGTGGCGATGGCGATCGATACGCAACATCAGCGGCTCTTCAGCGGCTGCCGCAGTGGCGTGATGGCGGTGTCCGACTATCGCGCCGGCAAAGTCGTCGCGACCGTGCCGATCGGTGCCGGAGTCGACGGAACTGGCTTCGATCCCGCGAGCGGCAATGCGTTCGCGTCGGGCGCCGACGGCACGCTCACGGTGATTCACGAAGACGCGCCAGACAGCTACCACGTCGTGCAAACGCTCGAGACGATGAAAGGCTCGCGCAACATGGGTCTCGACCCATCGATGCACGCGATCTTTCTCTCGGGCGCCAAATTCGAGCCGCAGGCGCCCGGTGTGCGCGGGCGTCCGAAGATCGTCCCCGGCTCGTACGTTCTCCTCGAGGTGCAGCAACGCTAATGGAAATCCTGCCGCTCGTCACGGCGCGAGCACGGCCATCACCAGTTGAGCGTTCTCTCGCGTCGTGCCCTCGTAATAGAACACGAAGACCTTGTGCGTCTTGTCGTCTACGGCACAGGTGCGTGCACCACCGCCCGTCGGCACCTTTTCAGTAACGGAGTACTTGTCCGGTGAGTCTTCGTGAATCACCGTCATCGTGCTGTCGACGCGGTTCGGATTGAAAATCAGCTTGGTGGACGCATCGTAGCAGTTCTGATCAGCGCGACTCGCGACCCGAACTCTGGCCGGAACCGTTCCATTGTCGGCGTTGACGACGACCATCTCCGTGTCGCATGCCATGAACAGACGCCGCGTCCCGAGATCCATCGCGAGTCCCTGGGCTCGGCCGCAGTTCGGTATGCGATAGGTTTCTTCGATCTTTAGCGTTCGTGCATCGACGCGCTCGACGAAGCCGGAATCCTCGACGTTGAGAAACAGCTTGCCTTTCCCATCCGCGACGCCCGTTTCCAAACCATCGCCGATCGTGGATTTCGTGATGAGTTTCCCGGTCTTCATATCCACGACCCACGCATCCTTGTCCGCCCAGGTGAAGGCGCGATGCGTGATGGGTTCGTAGCGGATACCATCGCCCTTGGCCTCGACGTGCCCGATCACCTCGAGTGTCTTGAGATTGAATACGACTCCATTCCGCACCAGCCCCCGATTCAGCTCAGGCGCGATCGCGTACCCGCCCCCTCCGCCGGCGACATGGCCGACGACCTTGTCATCGTCGACGTTGATGACGTTGTCTCCCAGGCCATAGAGGCGCCGGGCAGCGGGATCGATGATGATGTAGTCGGCGCGTGCCTTGCCCAGGTTGACGCGGTCGACGACGTGATAGTGCGCGTTCTGAGCGGCCGCGCGATGGAACGCCGGCAGGCAAGCAACAGTGCCGATGACGACGGCAGTCAATCCTGAGCGTATCATAAAGTCTCGCAGGGTGGGGAGGGCGATTAATGGTCGCGTATCCTGGTATGTAGTCCTGGAAGCTGTCACTACGATGACAGGCCTTTCTCATAGCTCGTCGAAACGAATGAGCGCCACGCGACCGCTGCGGAGCTTCGCAAGCGTCTCCGGTGATGTAAGGGCTCGGAGCTCCACTTCGCGCTGAGTCGTATACGAGTCGTGGCCGGGCAGTGGCTCAGCGACGTAGCCTGGATGCACCATCAACTCCGTCGTCCCTGGAGCCAATGACTCGAGCACTCGACCCAAAGCCTCAGCAAAATTGAGAGCGCCGAGCAGGGTCGAGCCGACGAAATGATCGGTCATACGCGTGCTGTTCCACGACCGCGGCTCCATGCCGAAGCTCAGCACGCGCATCAGGAGGCGCTCGGGTAGACGTCGCCTCCACTCGGGCACGCCGACGACTGGTTCACGCGGCCGGCGCACGGCGGGGATTCGCTCCGCCTGGATGACCTCGCGCACCGCGTCCTGGGCGCCCGGCAGCAGGTGCACGTGGTGATGGCCATCGAGATGGGTGAGTCGAAGGCCAGCCTGTCGCGCGCGGGCAATCTGCGCCGCGCATTCCTCGGCCACGTCCAGCGCTAGAATCCGGCCAAGGAAAGCACGCCTAACGAGCACCGGTAGGGAGAAGAAATCACCGGTCTTGGGATCGATCAGACTCGGCGCCGGCGTCAGTGGGCGTCCTGCAGTCAGGGTAAAGTGAAGCCCGACGCCCAGCGCGTCACCAGTCGCCCGCGCCTCACGAGCGGCGCTCTGGAATGCCGGCATGCCGACCATGATCGAGGTCGATCGGAGGGCACCCGTATGGAATGCTTCCATGATCCCACGGTTAATGCCTTCGGACATGCCGAAGTCGTCGGCGTTGATGACGAGTCGCGGGACTTCGTGCGCCGGCTCAGTCGTAACAGCCGCGCCGCGCATTCAGGAGGATCCGGCCCACATCCGTGAACATGCGCGCGCCATCTCGCAACACTCGGACGGTCGATGGCTCGTCATCGTAGCGAAAGGTGACCGGCACCTGCACCAGCCGGTACCCATGGCGCTGGGCGATGTACAAGCTCTCGACATCGAAGCCGAAGCGGTGAATCGTTAGGCGCGGAAAGATCTGCTCCGCCGCCTCGCGGGTGAATCCCTTGAGGCCTGCCTGGGTGTCGAGCACCGACCGCACGAGAAGCCCCCGCACGAGCGCGTTGTAGGCGCGACTCATCAGGTGTCGCGTGAAGATGTACGGAAAGAAGGTCGGGCTCATCACATATCGGGAACCGGGGAGCACCCGACACGCGACGGCGACGTCGCTCCCCTCCTCGAGCGCGCCGACGATCGTTTCGATCTCGCTCGCGGGATAGGCGAGATCGGAATCGGTGAAGACGCGGAGCGCGCCCGTTGCCGCCAGCATGCCACGCCTCACCGAAAACCCCTTGCCGCGATTCAGGTCATTCCGGAGTACGCGCACGCGCGGACCACCACGGCCGACAGCGTCCGCGAATGCCGTCATGATGTGGACCGCGTCATCGTCGCTGCAGTCGTCGACGACGATCAACTCGCTGGTATAGGGAAGCTCGCCGAGCCGTTCGTGAAGAGTGGAAAGAGTGCGCGCGAGCTGCTCGGCGCCGTTCCAGACCGGAACGATGAGGGACAGATAGGTCGGCTCACGGCGGCGGGCGCGGGCGACGACCGGCCGGATGGCGCGCGTGGCGTCTTCGCCATCGGAGTGCCTGACCACCCCGGCGCCGGCAAAGCGACGCATATCGGAGTGCGTCACGAGCCACCTTCCGACGTCGCCCGCCGAAGCGGAACGGCCAGCGCCTTCGGATCCGCGACGGCGTCGGCTGCCGCAGTCGTTGAGAAGCGCCAGCCGTACAGCTCGGCCTGCATAACGAGCCAGACGACGAGCAAGGGCGCGGTTTTGAGACCGACGAGTGCCATCGCGCCGAGCAGACCACGCGCGAGAGGGGCGGTCGTGCCGCGCGGCGCGGACACGCACCAGATCGCGACCCCGGCGCTGGCAATGACGAAACTCGAACGCTCCGCCTGATGATTGAACAGCACGGCGTAGCCAAGGAGAGACGCGAGATAGCCGACACGGAACTCGGTGTCCCTCCAGCGCTCGCGGTGGAGGGCCAGTGGAATCAGGAGTGCCAACGTACCAACGAGCTGCACGGGCCAGTTGGGCCAATCGCCGCCGAACCAATGACGGACCAGAGACATCGCCGAGAGACCGAATGCGAGGTCGAGCGCGTCGCTGTGCTCCACGGCGTACCACCACCGATACTGCGCCATGACCAGTCGCGGTGTCGTCACGAGCAATGGCAGCACGAACGCAACGATGGTGACGCCGGCGACGATGAGCGCGAAGCGCCACCGCCGCGGATGGAACAGCGCGAACGTGAGCGCCGCGAACGGAAAGATCTTCATCGCCGCGCCGCAGACGATGGCGGCGCTACCCCTGAGGTGCTTCCGTCGCTCGAGCGCGGCATAGGCGAGGATGACGAGC
>Ga0070714_100004338_pt1 | contig 10694 bp, 12 predicted proteins | sample LARL83metaG_FD_65450 | JGI IMG/M metagenome (GOLD analysis project Ga0070714, IMG submission 65450) | Corn, switchgrass and miscanthus rhizosphere microbial communities from Kellogg Biological Station, Michigan, USA - LAR L8-3 metaG | ecosystem: Host-associated > Plants > Roots > Rhizosphere ... | reverse complement strand
ACGAAGCCTTCCGCCTCCAGGAGCCGCAGGCGTTCAGTGAGCATCTTGGTGGAGATGCCCTCGATACGGCGGCGCAGGGCGCCGAAGCGCATGGGCCCCTCGTTCGACAGCACCCAGATGAGATAGATGGTCCAAGGGCCCGCCAGCACGGCCAGCATGCGGTGCATCGGGGTGTCGGTGTCATTGGCGGCGACGCCGGCGCAACCGGGTTTCTGTGCGGTATCCATTGCAGTTACCTTACTGTTCCTACTTGTGTTAATGGTCCTGGTTACTAAAATATACCGCAGTTGGATCGTCCTGGCCCACTGGAGACTCAATTAATTCGGTGGGCTTATTCGACTCTGATATATCGAAATACCGAAATAACTAGATATATCTGGTTCGTGGAACGATCTGCCAAAAGGGGTCCAGGTCAACCGGCGGGATGAGATGAGAAGGCCGTGAAACATGCGAATCGAGTCTCTGTTCAAATCTGCCCGCCTCCTGGCGGCGTCACTGATACTTACGGCGCCGCTCGCCGCCTGGAGCCAGACCGGCGTCTACGTCGGATATACGGGGCAGCACGATGCCCAGCGCGGCCAGGTGTTCATGCTGGACTGGGTACCTGCCGAGGGGCCCGTGGATCTGAGCGCCGGCGCCATCCGGGGTACCCACACACGGGACACCAGCTGGGTGGCGGCGTCCTATGAGATCGTGGATCAGCACCTTTTCGCCTCATTCGGTCCCGCCCTGATCCGCCACCAGACCTCCACCCTGACCAGCCAATATCAATTCATGACCAGCTTCGGTTATCACCGGGGCGCGTGGTCCCTGGCCGTCCGGCATCTTTCCAATGGCGGGCTCCGCGGAGCCAACATCGGTGAGACGGTCGTCGTACTGGGTTGGAACTTCTGATGAAGAAGCTTGCACAGACGACACGAGCTGCTACAGGGATGCCCGTCGAGCGCGGCAGCTTCCGCTACGGCATAGGTGCCGTGATGGCCCTGCGTATTGCCGCATCGGGCGCTTTGTCGTCGTAGACCACCTTGCCGTCCTGGAGCGACACACCGAGCTTCTTCCACAGCGCCGGCAGATCCACCGGCGTGGGCTTGTCCTTCATCTCCGCATACAGGTCTTCCAGGACGCTCACGCCGATCGCCTTGTCCGCGGTGCGCAGTGCGTCATCCAGCTCGGCGCCCTTCTCGATGTTCCCACCCGCCGCCAGGATGCCGCGTAGCGCATCCTGTAGCCCCTTCTTGTTATGGGTGCGTTCCCGGATCCGCACGTCCGCCAGCAGGCAGAAGAGTGCGCCGCCCCAGTAGGTGCGCCCCCAAGTAGGCGTGTTGTCCAAGCCCTTATCGCCAGGTCCCGGCAGGCCCTTGGGCATTCCCTCGATGGTCTCCTGCCACAGGTAGTCCACGCTGAGATCGCCGATCTGGGCCCGGGCGATGGGTTCCACGTAAGTAGCCAGGCCTTCCTCGATCCAGTGGTGGTTCTGCGCTACATGCGGGAAAGCCAAGTGCACCATCTCGTGGGTCATCACCCAGGCGACCTGCAAGTCGTCGTCGCGGGTCTCGGTGCCTATCCCTAAGCGGATGAACGCGCCATCCTCGTCGCCGTAAGTGGTACCCGAGGGATCGCCGTCGCCGGGGCGTGCCAGCACCCGGATCGTCACCTTCGTCACGGGATAGCGGCCGTAATATTCGGTCACCGCCCGGCGTGCCGTGGCTATCCAGTGCAACACCTGCGGTTCCGTCACCGTGAGTCCTGTGGCCTGGTAGTCCACGTGTATGGGTCCCATGTTGGTGGACGGCGCGGGCATCGGCGTGACCGCTGCGGCCAAGACGGGGCTGAACAGCAGGGACATGCCGAAGATACGCGAAGCGATGGTCGTCATTCAGTCTCGATGCCGGTGATCAGTCCGTCGTTGAGCCAGAGCTTGAGATAGCTCGCAGCTTGCATGGCCACGGCCTCCGGTGCGTGCCACCGGCACAGACCCTCGCAGAGTTCCGCGAAGGTCTTGCCATCCTTCGCCGCGTCCAGAGCCCAGGCCTCATCTTTCGTCAGGGAGCGCCAGTGGGTAGTGAGGTCTGCCCGCCACAATAGCCAGGGACGCGGACCGTCTGCGGCTTCCATCCCGGGCTCTTCGCCCGCATCCAGTCGTGCCCAGGCGGTCGGTACATTCCAGGCGCAATCCAGGCGCCGCATCGCCGCGCCGAAGCTAAGGCGCAGACTCGCCCAGGCTTCGGGCGGCAGCGAAGCGAGTTCTTGCACGCTCACGGCGGTTTGGTCAGCCGCATCGAACACCGTGGCTTGCGCCCACTCGAAGGCCGCCATCTCAGCCAGATAGGCGTGCTCGTGAAACGGCGGCGTGGAACGCAGGAAGCCCTCCAGATGGCGGCTGAACCAGCGCACTGAAGGATGGGTGGAAGGGTGCGCATCGATGTAGGCGCGTCCCATCCGGTCGAACTCACTGTCGCCCAACAGGGCATGCAAGCCCGTGAAGTTGTCCTGCAGGATCTCCAGCAGGCGCAGCCGATAGGCTTCCACGTAGATCCGCACCCGTTCGGCGGCGTCGGCAAGGGCGTCGCCCACCACTTGGCCCGCCATGTTGGCGTCGTTGCGCAACACGCAGCTCTGGAATTCCTGCTCGAGTTTCTTCAGTGCACTCACGCGGCCCGCTCCTTGAGCGCGAGACCGGCGATGCGGCGGGCCTTGTCCAACTCCGTCATCAGCACTTCAAGAGGCGGGATGTTGGCATCGCGTTCGATCATGGTGGAGACGGGCCCCAAGAGTCGCACCGCATCGGCGTACAGGTCCCACACGTCGCGGATGATGGGCTGGTCGTGGGTATCCACGATGATGTTACCGTTATGGGTATGGCCCGCCAGGTGGAACTGGCGCACTCGCGCGGCCGGCACGCCGCGCAGATAGTCCATGGCATCGAACCCATGGTTGTGGCTGCTCACGTAGATGTTGTTGATGTCGAGCAGAATCAGGCAGTCGGCGGCCTCGCAGACCGCGCTCAGGAACTCCCACTCGCTCATGGCCGACTGGGTATAGGTCACGTAGCTGGAGACGTTTTCCAGCAGGATCTGCCGGCCCAGGCGATCCTGCACCTGCCGTACCCGGGCCGCCACGTGCTGCACCGCTTCCTCTGTGTAAGGCAGCGGCATGAGATCGTGCAGGTTCTTGCCGGCGATGCCGGTCCAGCACAGATGATCGGATATCCATTGCGGCTGCACGCGGTCCGCGAGCGCCTTCAGTCTGTCGAGATAATCTTGGTCCAGCGGATCGCCGCTGCCGATGGACAGCGACACACCGTGCATCACCAGGGGATACATCGCGCGGAAACGCTCCAGGTAGTGCAGCGGCTTACCGCCGTCCACCATGTAGTTCTCGGAGAGGATCTCCAGCCAGTCCACCGCAGGCTTCTCGGCCAGGATCGCTTCGTAGTGGTCGGGGCGCAGTCCCAGTCCGAAGCCGAGATAGGGGCGGGTCACGTTGGGTGTCTTGGCGTCCACGTCAGGATTTTACCTATCCACAAAAGGAAAGACCCGGCTGTCGTTCAGACAGCCGGGTCGTCCGTTCAAGTCTCGACGTCGAGGCTGATTAGGCCTTGCCGCCTTCGAACTTGCCGCCGGCCTTGTCGCACTCAGCCTTGGTCAGGGTCACGAAGCCCTTGCCCTTGCAGGAGTTCTGGCCTTTGCAGCCATGGTCGAAGCTCTTGCAGGCGCTCTGGCCCTTGCAGGAGTTGCCGCCCAGGCACTTGCCGGTGGCAGCGGCGCTGTCGGCGGCGGTGGCGAGGGGAGCCAGCACGAACAGGCTGGCGGCGACGGCGGCGATGGCGATACCGGAGACTTTGGTCTTATTCATGATAGAAGTCCTCTATAGAGTTGGTTATGTGTACCCGTTTCACATCCAAGCACCGGGCCTGCGGATTGCTCCAAGACCCGGTCGGAGAACCAGAACCCCTAAAGCGGGGGCATGGCTGCCCGCGTTTCCCCATCACAGGGAGGTCCCGGCAGAGCCGGGCCCGCACTGGATACGGACCATCGGGGCGATCGGAGGCGGTGGTCGACACGCCTTGCTCGCCTTTAAGGTCTTCCAATAGACCCAATGGAGGGCTATTTATTACATGTTTAGGGGGCCACACGACAACTGAACATGAGACATAAGCTGGAATGAGGTCTATATTTCGAGATGCCAGAAGGCTTTTGGGATAGTCATACCCGACCAAACTACTATGAAAAGGGGATAAGCCATGGCTCAGAAGCATGACCCGCATCATCATGAACGTGAACACGTCCATATCCATGCCCAGCACTATGAGGAAGACAAGGGCGCCGGCCGCGTCTGGTTGGTGGGCGGCATCGGCTTGTTGATCGTCGCAATCGTCTACAGTGCGGTGCTGGTCATCCATTCGCGTCAGCGCGCTTCCTCGGGCACCAATCTGGAGCTGGTGCAACTGCAATTCGATCCGAGCCGCGATGAGCTGGGCGTCGCCTATGGGCCCGACGACGCGCCGGTCACGGTACGAGAGTTCGCCGATTACCAATGTCCGGCTTGCGGCGGCTTCGAGCCCGTCCTGCAGCAGATGCGCAAGGAATACGTCGATACGGGCAAGGTGCGTTTCGTTTTCTTCGACTTTCCCCTGGAAGACCTGCACAAGAACGCGGTGATGGCTTCGCAGTTCGCGCGTTGCGCGGGGAGCCAGGGTCAGTACTGGCAGATGCACGACGCCCTCTACAGCAAGCAAGCCGAGTGGGGCGAACTCAAGGATCCGATGAACACCCTGTTGGGTTATGGGGATAAGCTGGGCCTGGACGGCAACAAGTTGCTGACCTGCATCCGCACGGGAGCCACGCACGAGGCGGTGATGAGCAGTGAGGCTTATGGCGATGCCCTGAGCATGCACGCCACGCCCACCTTCGCGGTCAATGACCAGGCCTACGTGGGCGGCGTCAAGTACGCGGATCTCAAGACGCTCATCGACGAGCAGTTGGCGGCGACAGTCAAGCACTGAGGCTGCCATGGCTGAATACCGGATGCAGGGGTCGGACCTCTATGACCGCAACAAGAACCGCCTTGGCTATGCGCGGGAGAATACGGTGTTCGATGCGGTGAACCGGCGCATGGGCTACCTGCGCGGCAACGACATCTACGACTCCACCAACCGGCGCATGGCGTATCTCAAAGACTTGGACGTCTATAGCTCCACCAACAACCGCATGGGGCGCATCGAGGAGTTCCAGAAGCGCATCGACAAGGCGCCGGACGGGCCCCTCGCGGTGGCGTTGTTGATGCTGCTCGGCAAACCTGTAGACGATTAAACGAAGCGACTCCAAGGGCGACGCGAGCTCAGTAGTTTTTTTGGCTTGGTCAGGTCAAACCAGCGCGTTCCCGGACCAGATTCAGATAGAGCTGCTCATCAGGGATCCGGTTCTCCCGTTGCGCCCGCCACAGGGTCTCGCCCAGGCATTCCAGCATCAGGTGCTCGGCCTGCATCGCGTCGTGAGTCTTCGTCAGCAGTGACTGGTAAGCCGCCTTGATCCCGGGCGGCCGGTCGATGGACAGTTGTTCGCGGATGGCGATGTGCATACCCATGTGCAGGAAGGGGTTGGTCTCCCCACCCTCAGGCGACCAGTCCTTGTCCAGCGACTCGATGCCGCGCTCAAGCAGAGGGTGATATTCCGGATGCATGCGGATCACATCGGCGATGATGCCCTCCAGCGCCGTCATGGGCCGGCCGTCTTGCATCTTCGCCCATACGTCGAAGAATGCTTGGCGGGTGTCGCTGCGGCTCTCGCCATGGATGGTCATGGACGTTCAGCCTTCTTCTTAGTGTTCTTCATCGGCTTCTTCTTCAGCGACAGCGGTATCTTGGGTTCCGGCTTGGTCTTGTGCCTGTATTCGCAGAGATCCCGGATGACGCAATCCGGGCACTTGGGCTTGCGGGCGAGGCACACGTAGCGGCCATGCAGTATCAGCCAATGGTGCGCGTCCTGCTTGAATTCTTCCGGCGTGGTCTTCACCAATCCATCTTCCACCTGCCGCTCGTTCTGGCCCGGCGCGAGGCCCGTGCGGTTCGCCACCCGGAAGATGTGGGTATCCACCGCGATGGTGGCTTCGCCGAAAGCCGTGTTGAGCATCACGTTGGCGGTCTTGCGCCCCACGCCGGGCAGCGCTTCCAGTTCCTCGCGGCTGCGCGGCACCTCGCCGCCGTGCCGTTCCAACAGCATCCTAGCGGCAGCTACCAGGTTCTTGGCCTTGGTGTTATAGAGCCCGATGGTCTTGATGTAGTCTTTCAGCCCGGTCTCACCCAGGGCCAGCATCGCCGCCGGAGTATTGGCCGCGGGGAAGAGCTTGGCGGTGGCGAGGTTGACGCTCTTGTCGGTGGCCTGGGCCGAGAGGGATACCGCCACCAGCAGTTCATAGGGCGTGCGGTAGTGCAGTTCCGTGGTCGGTTTCGGGTTGGCGGCCTTGAGCCGCTCGAATATCTTCCTGCGCTTCGCCGGCGTCATGGAACTTTTCCGCGTCGAGCGCGTTCCCTTGCCAGGGCCGCCGCGATCTCCGCCTGGTGATGGGTCTTCAGTTCGGCGCCGCCGAGCCTTGACTCAATCCTCTGTCCCGCCGTCTCACTTTTGCGGCGCTTGAACGAGTCATAGCGTCCACGCAACGCATCGGCCCGCTCCCGGCCCGCTATCGGGAAGCGCCAGCCTTCCAGGCCTTGGGTGACGTCTTCGGCAGGTCCGAGGCGTATGCAGTCCACCGGGCAGGGCGGCAGGCACAGCCCGCAGCCGGTACACAGCGCCTCGATCACGGTATGCATCTGTTTCGCGGCGCCGGTGATGGCATCCACCGGGCAGGCCTGGATGCACTTGGTGCAGCCGATGCAGAAAGGTTCTTCGATAAGCGCCACCGTGCCGGCTTCGAATGTCCCTACCTCGGCAGTCAGTGGCTTCGCCGATCGATGCAGCAGTCCAGCCAAGTCCGCGAGGGTCGCATCGCCGCCGGGCGGACAGCGGTCGATATTCGCCTCATCGCGGCTGATCGCCTCGGCGTAGGCGCGGCAATCAGGGAAGCCGCAGCGTTGACACTGGGTTTGGGGAAGCAGGGCGTCGATGGCTTCGACGGCGGCCACGGTCTTCGGTCTATTTGACCCGCATGCCAGGTTGCGCGCCCGCATGCGGCTCCAGGATCCAAAGATCCTTGCCGCCCGGGCCCGCCGCCAGCACCATGCCTTCGGACATGCCGAACTTCATCTTGCGGGGCGCCAGGTTCGCCACCATGACCGTGAGCTTGCCTTCCAGCTGCTCGGGACCATAGGCGCTCTTGATGCCGGCGAACACGTTGCGGGTGCCATCTCCCAGGTCCAGCGTCAGGCGCAAGAGCTTGTCCGCCCCGTCCACATGCTCGGCCTTGGCGATGCGCGCGATGCGCAGGTCCACCTTGGCGAAGTCGTCGTAGCTGATCTCGGCGGCGATGGGATCCATGTTCGAGGCCTTGTCGTTGCTCTTGGTCAGGTTTTCCTTCGAGGCCTCCACCATGGCGTCGATGCGTGATCTGTCCACGCGCGACATCATGACCGTGAAGGTATTGATCTTGTGGTCCAACAGGGGCTGATCCAGGTCCTTCCAAATGAGCGGCGCCACACCCAGGAAAGCCTCGGTCTTGCGCGCCAGCTCCGGGAGCACCGGCTTGAGATACACCATCATCACGCGGAACAAGTTGATCCCGAGGCTGCAGACCTGCTGTACCTCGGCGGGCACCGGCTGCTGCTTGGCAAGCGACCAAGGCTTCTTCGCATCGATGTATTCGTTGACCCGATCGGCGATCTCCATCACCTCGCGGATGGCTCGGGAGTATTCGCGGCTCTCATAGGCGGCGGCGATGCTGTCCTTGGCGGCGACGGCTTTCTTATAGATCTCGTCGTCAGCCAGCGACTTCGACAGCTTGCCGTCGAAGTGAGTTCCGATGAACCCCGCGCAACGGCTGGCGATGTTGACGAGCTTGCCCACCAGGTCGGAGTTCACCCGCTGCAGGAAGTCGTCCAGGTTCAGGTCGATGTCGTCGATGCCGGCGCCGAGCTTGGCCGCCAGGTAGTAGCGCAGATATTCGGGATCGAGACCAGCGTCGAGATAGGTGCGCGCCTTGATGAAGGTGCCGCGCGACTTGGACATCTTCTGTCCGTTCACGGTCAGGAAGCCATGGGCGTACACCGCCGAGGGGGTGCGGAAACCGGCGCCCGAGAGCATCGCCGGCCAGAACAGCGAATGGAAGTAGATGATGTCCTTGCCGATGAAATGGTAGACCTCGGCCTGGCTGCCCTTGCCCCAGAAGTCGTCGAACTTGAGATCTTTGCGTTTGGCGCACAGGTTCTTGAAGCTCGCCATGTAGCCGATGGGCGCGTCCAGCCACACATAGAAATACTTGCCCGGTGCGTCCGGGATCTCGAAGCCGAAGTAAGGCGCATCGCGGGAGATGTCCCAGTCCTGCAGGCCCGCTGTGAACCACTCGTCCAGCTTACGGGTCACGGCCTCATGCAGGTGACCCGGCGCGCGGGTCCAGTCACGCAACATCTTCTCGAAGTCGCCGAGCTTGAAGAAATAGTGCTGTGACTCCCGCTGTACGGGACGCGTGCCCGAGATCACCGACACGGGCTTCTTCAAGTCGGACGGAGTGTAGGTGGCGCCGCAGTTCTCGCAGGAATCGCCGTACTGGTCGGCGGTACCGCAGCGCGGGCACTCACCCTTGATGAAGCGGTCCGGCAAGAACATCTTGGCCTGCTCGTCGTACATCTGCTGGATGGTGCGCACGTCGATGTGGCTGGGCTTGGAGTCGCGCAGGTTCTTGTAGATGAGGGTGGCCAGTTCCCGGTTCTCGTCGGAGTGGGTGCTGTGGTAGTTCTCGAAGTGGACGTTGAAATCCTTGAAGTCCCTCTGGTGCTCCACGCCCACGCCCTTGATGAGTTCCTCGGGGCTGATGCCGAGCTCGCGGGCCTTGAGCATGATGGGGGTGCCGTGGGCGTCGTCCGCCGAGACGAACAGGCAGCGGTTGCCCGCCATATTCTGGTAGCGGACCCAGATGTCGGTCTGGATGTTGCCCACCATGTGGCCCAGGTGCAGGGGGCCGTTGGCGTAGGTCAGGGCATAGGTGACGAGGATGTCGCGCTGTTTTTGCGGCATTTTCAGCTTTTTTCGGGATACCGAGGTCCGGACGGCGATTATGCCATAGGCGTCAAGCCGGCTTTAGGGTGGGAGGCCGGTGCTAGAATGCGCCGCCATCATGCAGCGCAACCTTTCATGAGCACTCTCACCCGCGACCGCGTCGAAGCGGCCCTCAAGGGATGGACCGAGCCCCACCTCGGCACCGATCTCGTCGCTGCCGGCGCGGTGCGCGAAGTCGCCGCCGACGCAGTGACGCTGGAATTGGGTTTCCCCCTGGGCGCCTACGCCGATGACCTGGCGCTGGAGGTGAAGGGCATCCTGGCCGTGGCCGGCATGGAGCGCGTGCATGTGCGGGTCGGCAGCGCCGTGCTCTCCCATGCCGTGCAGCGTAACTTGACACCTCTGCCCGGCATCAAGAATGTCATCGCGGTGGCCTCCGGCAAGGGTGGCGTCGGCAAGTCCACGGTGGCCGTGAACCTGGCGCTGGCCCTGGCGGGCGATGGCGCAAAAGTGGGCATGCTCGACGCGGACATCTACGGCCCCAGTCAGCCGCGCATGCTCGGTCTTTTTGGACGGCCCTCCAGCAAGGACGGCAAGCACATAGAACCGATGCAGGCTTACGGTGTGAAGTGCATGTCCATCGGCTTCCTGATAGACGCAGAGCAGCCGATGGTCTGGCGCGGCCCCATGGTCACCCAGGCCCTGGTGCAGCTCATCCGCGACACCCTGTGGGGCGAGATCGATTACCTCATCGTGGACATGCCGCCCGGTACCGGCGACGCGCAGCTCACCTTGTCCCAGCAAGTGCCGGTATCCGGCGCGGTGATCGTCACCACGCCTCAGGAGATCGCGCTCCTGGATGCCCGCAAGGGCCTCAAGATGTTCCAGAAGGTGGAGGTGAACATCCTGGGCGTCGTCGAGAACATGAGCACGCATGTCTGCTCGAACTGCGGCCACGAGGAGCACATCTTCGGCCAGGGAGGCGGCGAGCGCATGGCGGCGGAATACCAGGTGCCGTTCCTCGGCAGCCTGCCCCTGGATCTGTCTATCCGTGAGCAGACCGACGCCGGCCGGCCGAGCGTGGTGGCCGAGCCGCAGGGTACAATCGCCGGCCGTTACCGGGAGATCGCCCGTCGCGCCACGGCCCGGCTGGCCTTGGCCGGCCGTGACTACGCCGGCAGCTTCCCTAAGATCGTCGTCGAAGACTGACTATATATAGAGAGAGCAGCGCATGAGCATCAAGTCCGACAAGTGGATCCGGCGCATGGCTGAGAAGGGCATGATCGAGCCTTTCGAGCCCGGTCAGGTGCGCACCGGCAAAGGCGGCAAGATCGTATCCTACGGGACATCCAGCTACGGCTACGACGTGCGTTGCGCCGACGAGTTCAAGATCTTCACCAACATCAACAGCACCATCGTCGACCCCAAGAACTTCGACTCCGGCAGCTTCGTGGATTTCAAGGGCGACTGCTGTGTGATCCCGCCCAACTCCTTCGCCCTGGCCCGCACCGTGGAGTTCTTCCGCATCCCGCGCAGCGTGCTCAC
>Ga0070714_100004337_pt1 | contig 10696 bp, 10 predicted proteins | sample LARL83metaG_FD_65450 | JGI IMG/M metagenome (GOLD analysis project Ga0070714, IMG submission 65450) | Corn, switchgrass and miscanthus rhizosphere microbial communities from Kellogg Biological Station, Michigan, USA - LAR L8-3 metaG | ecosystem: Host-associated > Plants > Roots > Rhizosphere ... | reverse complement strand
ACCGGCCGCACGTTGGTGGACTGATGGACGGCGCGCTGCGTGCGTACGAGCACTGGGTCGTGTCGTATCAGCGGCTGTGGCGCGCGAGCGTCGTGTCGAGCGTCCTCAACCCCGTGCTGTTCCTCGCCGCCATCGGGATCGGGCTCGGGAAGCTCGTCAACAACGGCGCGCACCCGCTCGGCGTTTCGTACGTCTCGTTCGTCGCGCCCGGGTTGCTCGTCGCAGCGGGGATGAACATCGCCGCGTTCGAGGCGACGTGGCCGGTGATGGCGGCGATTCGCTGGACGCGCGTCTACCACGCAATGCTCGCGACGCCGCTGCGCGTGCGGGACGTGCTGGTCGGGCACCAGCTCTACTTTGCGTCGCGCGTCGCCACCTCGTGCGGCGTATACCTCGCCGTCCTCGCCGCGTTCGGCGCGCTGCACTCGCCGTACGCGATCCTCGCGTGGCCGGTGGCGGTGCTCGTCGGCGTCGCCTTCAGCGCCCCGCTGGCGGCGTACGCCGCAATCGTGCCGAAGGACAGCTACGTCGCTGCGATCTTCCGCTTCGTCGTCGTGCCGCTCTTCCTCTTCTCGGGGACGTTCTTCCCGATCTCGCGACTTCCACAAGGGCTCCGCGAGATCGCATACGCAACGCCCCTCTGGCATGGCGTCGACCTCGCGCGGCACCTGACGCTCGGGACGGCGACGTGGGGCCTGTCGCTCGTGCACGTCGCGTATCTCGTCGTCTTCGCCGCGGTCGGCCTATGGCTTGCGGAGCGGGCGTACCAGAAGAAGCTCGTGCGATGACGACGTTCGCCGGCACGCGCGCACTTCTCCTCTTCGAGCGCAACCTCATGGTGTATCGGCGCTCATGGCTGATCATCTTCAGCGGGCTGTTCGAGCCGTTGTTCTACCTCGCATCGCTGGGATTCGGGCTCGGGCACTTCGTCGGCCGCGTGAACGGCGTGTCGTACGCGAGCTACATCGCCCCTGCACTACTCGCGTCGTCGGCGATGAACGGTGCGGTCTACGACGCGACGACGAACGTGTTCTGGAAGCTGCGCTACGCCAAGATCTACGACGCGGTGCTGGCGACGCCGCTCGGGCCGACGGACGTCGCGATCGGCGAGACCTCGTGGGCGCAGTTCCGTGGGCTGCTGTACGCGACCGGATTCGTCGTGACCGCTGCGGCGCTCGGGCTCATCCAGTCGTGGTGGGGCCTGCTCGCGCTTCCGGCCGCGGTGATCGTCGGCTTCGGCTTCGCCGGCATGGGCATTGCCGCGTCGACGTTCATCCGCTCGTGGCAGGACTTCGACATGGTGCAGCTCGTGCAGCTGCCGCTGTTCCTGTTCAGCGCGACCTTCTACCCGCTGAGCGTCTACCCGGCGCCGATTCAGTGGGTCGTGCGCTTCTCGCCGCTGTACAACGCGATCGCTCTCGTGCGTTCGTTCACGCTCGGTACGGTCGGCGCGGTGAATCTCGTGAACGCCGGGTATCTCGTCGTTGCGGGCGCGGCCGGCATTTGGCTCGCGCGCCGGCGCATGGCGGGTTTACTTCTCACCTGAAAATCTGAACAGAGAGCTCACGAGGACGAAACGACTCGGGCGTAGATTCCGCCGGTCTCCCAAGGAAAGGAGCCGAAATGGTTCGCGGAATCGCGACGGCTCTCGTTGTTGGGGCTTCACTCCTTTGTGCGTCGGCGCGCGCGGACGACCTTCCGCTCATACTGGCGAACGGTCGGATTGCGTTCTCGGACTCCACCGGGATTGCGTCGATGAACCCCGACGGGAGCGGGCAGTGGGGTGTCGAGCTCCAGGTCGGCGACACACAGCCTGCATGGTCGCCCGACGGCACAAAGCTCGCGGTCGTGACGCACTGGGCCGGGCGCGAGGGCATCGAGCTGCTCCAGCCGAACGGCGACGCGCTCGGGATGCTGACGAACGACAGCGGCGACGCCTATCCGGCGTGGTCGCCGGACGGGAAGACGGTTGCGTTCACGAACGGCGGGGGTCTCTACCTCATCGGCACGGACGGCACCGGCCGGCGGTTGCTCGACGCGAACGCCGGCGGCGGCTACATCGCCCGTCCCACGTGGTCGTCGGACGGTAGGACGATCGCGTTCTCGGGGTATCGCAGCGGACCGCCGCCGGTCAACGCGGGCAATCACATCTACTCCGTCGACGTCGCGACCGGCAAGGAAACGGCGCTCACGACGGGCTACTCCTACGACACGAACCCGGCGTGGTCGCCCGACGGGAAGACGATCGCGTTCACGAGCGTGCGCGACGGCATCCAGGGCTTCTACGCGATGAATCCGGACGGGACATCGGTGCGGCGCATCAGCTCCGGCACGATGTACGTCGACTACGCGGCCTGGTCGCCAGACGGGACGCAGATTGCGTTCGCCGGGAACGGTCAGGTCGGGGTGATGGGAAGCGACGGCAGCAATGCGCACCTGCTGACCGGCGGCTACTCGAGCAGCTTCCCGGCGTGGCAGCCGGTGTGGTCCGCGCCGGGGTGCACCATCACCGGTACGAGCGCGAACGACCTGCTCGTCGGCGGCGACGGCAACGACACCATCTGCGGCCTCGACGGCAACGACACCCTCATCGGCCTCGGCGGCAACGACACGCTTGTCGGCGGAAACGGCGACGACTATCTCGCCGGTGGCACCGGCCACGACCTGCTCGAGGGAGGTCCCGGCAACGACGCGATCGACGCGCGCAACGGCTACAGCGATGTCGCCGCCGGTGGCACCGGAAGCGATTCGGCCATCATCAGCGCAGCGGGCGGCACCTACATGTCGAGCATCGAACGGCCGCGCGTCGAGAGCGATCTCGCCGCCTGGATGCCGGCGACGGCCGACGCGTTCGAGCCGACGAATCCATCCCAGCTCGCGTTCGACGGGTTGATCCAGGACTGGTGGAACTCGGGCAGTTATCCACCGCACTGGATCGAGGTCGATCTGCAGTACCCGAGGACGATCGCCCGCGTGCAGCTCATTGCGCCGCAGCTCGGGAGCGACGCGACCGTGCTCCTCCTCGGACGCTCGGACGTGACGCAGCCCTATCGCCTCCTCAACACGTTCAAGGGCCCGTTCGCGGACCTGCAGGAGGTCGACTATTCGCCGAAGCACCCGTGGACGAACGTCCGCTACCTCCGGCTCGAGGTCGGCTCGGCCGACGCCTGGGTCTCGTGGCGGGAGGTGGAGGTGTACGCGCCGACCGCGAAGAAGGCGAAAAAGAAGAAGAAGCCCTAGTGCACGAGGGTGCGGGATGGGCGATCGTGGATTCGAACCACGGACCTCCGCCTTATCAGAGCGGCGCTCTAACCAACTGAGCTAATCGCCCGCGAGCGCCCCGCAATATAGCGAGGTCAGTGAATCCGCTGGGTGCGGCGGAGGTACTCCTCCACCGCCAGCAGGAACGTCCGGTCGGAGGCGATCTCCGCCAGCTGGCCCTTCGTCTCCTCGTCGAGCCCACGATCCCGTGCGAGCTCGTCGAGGAAGCTCGGCAGCGATCCGCCGCTCGCGAGCGCGGACATGCGCAGGAAGATCCGGCGCGTGTCGGCGTCCTGCGAGATCGCCTCGAAGGCTTCGATGTCCTCGAGCCAGCGCGTGAGCATGCCCGGACAACGAGCCCGGTCGCGGCTCGGATACGGGTTTGCCCGCTATATTCGGTCCGAGGTCGCGGATGCAGGAGATGCACATCTACGGCGTCAGCTTCGACTTGGTCGGCAAGCAGCCGATCGTTCTGTTGAAGACCGCGGAGGGGAACAAGTTCCTGCCGATCTGGATCGGGCACCCGGAGGCGGCGGCCATCCTCATGAAGCTGCAGAGCCAGGCACCGCCGCGGCCGATGACGCACGACCTCCTCAGCGACATGCTCGAACAGCTCGGCGCGTCGATCGTCCGGATCACCGTGACCGAGCTCCGCGAGAACACGTTCTATGCGCAAATCACGCTCCAGCAGGACGGTGGAGAGATCGAGATCGACTCGCGGCCGTCCGACGCGATCGCGCTCGCAATCCGCGCGGAGGCTCCGATCTTTGCGGCCGACCGCGTGATCGAGGAGTCGGCGATCGAGTTCGAGGGCGAGGAGATCGACCAGGACCGCCTCGACGAGGAGGTGGCAAAATTCCGCAACTTCCTCGACGAGGTGACGCCCGAGGACTTCGCGGACGTCGAGGAGGAAGACGAATAGCTAGGTCGGCCGCGCCGGCAAAGCGGGCACGGCCTTTTCTGGTCGGCATCGCAAGCGACGCCTAAGACGTGAGCACGGCGACGGCGAGCGCGACGCCGTTGAAGAGCCCGTGCACGATCATCCCCGGGTAGACGCTCGTCGTTCGGTCGCGAAGCCATGCGAGCGCGATCCCGAAGGGGACGAGAACGAGCAATGCCTCGACGAGCCCGTGCGCGAGCCCGAACGCGAGCCCGACGAGGACGATCGACGGCCACCGTCCGAGGAACGCGAGCAACGACTGCCCGAGCCCCCGGAAGGTGATCTCCTCCACGAACGGCGCGACGAGCGCGTAGAGCGCGATATTCGCCGCGAACGCGCCGGCGTGCGACGGCTCCCAGTGCGTCGGCGTCAGCCCTTGCTCCTTGCCCGGGCTCTCGGGCAGCGGGATGACCGAGACGATCGCCTCGACGACCCAGATGGCGGCGATCGCGCCGAGCGCGAGGACCGCGGCCCGCGTCCACGACCGCGGTCGGCGGAGGGCGAGCAGGTCGTACCGGCCGAACGCAATCCACAGGACGATGCCGAGCCAGAAGACGTACACGATGAGGCCGCCCGCGAACGTCGAGTAGCTGTACACGTCGTTGTTGTGCGCGTTGCTCGACGCGTTGTTGCCCGCGAATCGCCCTGCGTAGTTCAGTCCGGCGATGACGGCGACGAGGCCGGTCCAGCCGGCGAGGCGTGCGCGATCCACTGGCGGATCCTAGGCTGTACCCGGTGAGGCACTTCAGTCCTGAGGAAGCGAACGCCGAGCTCGAGCAGGTTCGCCCGCTCGTCGAGCGCATGGTCGAGCAGCGCCGCGCGCACGTCGCCGCGCTCGCCGAGCAGGAGGCGCTCGAGGCGCGCATTCGCGGGAACGGCGGAGGCATCCCGCCGGCGACCCTCGCCGACGCGACCGCCGCGGTCGAGCGCGAGGCCCGCTCGCTCGCGCACACCGTCGACGAGATCGCGGAGCACGGAGCCGAGGTGAAGGACGTGGACGAGGGGCTCATCGACTTCCCGGCGCTCCACCGGGGCGAGACCGTCCTCCTGTGCTGGAAGCTCGGCGAGGACGACATCCGCTACTGGCACCGGGTCGAGGACGGCTTCGCCGGCCGGCGGCCGGTGGAAGAGTTGGACGAGCGGACGTCGAACTAGGAAGGCCGCATGCCGTTCTGGCACCGCATTGCTATTGCCGCCGGGGTCTTCGCGGCCATCTGGCTGCTGGAGCGCATCGTCGGCTGGTGGCTCGGCCGTCGCACCCTGCCACCCGAGGCGATGACGCGGTACCGGGTGCTGCGCCGGAGTATCAGCGCCGCGATCCTCGTCATCGGGTTCTTCTCCGCGCTGCTCATCATCCCCGAGGTGCGCGCGCTCGCGGGTGGCGTGCTCGCGTCGTCAGCCGTCCTCGCGCTCATCATCGGCTTCGCGTCGCAGCGCACGCTCGCGAACTACGTCGCCGGCATCCTCATCGCCATCACCCAACCGGTGCGGCTCGGCGATCGCGTCACGTACGACGGCGTCGACGGCGTCATCGAGGAGATCGGGGTGACGTACACGTTCATCCGCGCCGCCGACGGCTCGCGCCTCGTCGTCCCGAACGACAAGCTCGCATCCGACACGATCGTCAACGCGTCCATTCGCAGTCGCGAGACGTTCGCCGAGATCACGGTGCAGCTTCCTCTGAACTGTGACCTCGGCGCCGCGGTCGACGCGCTCCGCGAGGAGGTGGCGGAAGAGCGGACGCCCGAGGTGGTCGTCTCCGATCTCGGCGCCGCGGCCACCGTCACCGTTCGCGCTGCAGCCGCGGACGCTGCAGCCGCATTGCGCCTCGAGGGTGCGCTGCGCCTGCGCGCGCATACGCGCCTCCGCGCGCTCGGCGTGTTCGAATGAGCACGTACCGCCGCCGGAAGCGCCGCGACGACCTCCGCAAGCACCGCCGGCGCAAGCGCCTCATCGTCGCCGGGCTGATCTTCGTGCCGTTCATCCTCGTCGCCGCGACGCTCGGCGGCGAGGCCGCGTTCGGCTCAGGCTGCAACCTCAGCTCCTTGCAGCCGGTCTCGGTCGGCCAGAACTCCGTCGTGTACGCGGCCAACGGCTCCGAGCTCGGCGTCATCCCGGCCGAGCGCAACCGAACGCCGGTGGCATGGCGATTGATCAGCCCGTGGATGCCGAAGGCGACCGTCGCCATCGAGGACCGGCGCTTCTACCAGCACGGCGGCATCGATCCAATCGGCATCGCGCGCGCGGTCGTCGCTGATGTGCGCGCCGGGCGGATCGTCCAGGGCGGGTCGACGATCACCCAGGAGCTCGTGCGCAATCTCTATCTCTCGCGTGCGCAGACGGTGCAGCGCAAGCTGACCGAGGCATGTCTCGCGATCAAGCTCGGACGGCACTGGTCGAAACAGCGCATCCTCACCGCGTACATGAACGAGGTGTATTACGGCAACCACGCGTATGGGATCGAGGCCGCGGCGGAGACGTACTTCTCGAAACAGGCGGGTGAGCTCACGCTCGACGAGTCGGCAATGCTCGCCGGTCTGCCACAGGCTCCGTCGTTGTACGACCCGTTCGTCGATCCGGCGGACGCTCTCTCACGGCGGGACGAGGTGCTGCACGCGCTGCTCGTCAACGGCGATATCTCGCGCCGGCAGTACGACACCGCCCGCGCCGACCGGGAGCTTCACCTCCATCCGGGAACGCGCTATTCGGCGATCCACGAGCCGTACTTCTTCGGCTATGTCGAGGACCTGCTCCAGCAGGCGTACGGCACGAACACCGTGCGTGAGGGCGGGCTCAAGGTGTACACGACCATCCGCCCCGGATTGCAGCGTGCTGCCAGTGCCGCAGTGACGCATGTCCTCGACCGCCCGACGGATCCCGCCGCCGCGATCGTCTCCATCGACCCGACCAACGGCGCGATTCGGGCGATGACGGCCGTCACCCCCGGCAACAGCGGCAATCAGTTCAACTTCGTGACGAGCGGTGCACGCCAGCCGGGCTCGACGTTCAAGACCATTGCGTTGACCACGGCCGTCTCGGAAGGGCTAAATCCCTTCACGACCTCGTATCTGTCCGCACCGTTCTACTACGCGCCGCTCAAGTGGAACGTGCAGACGTATGAGCACACCTACGCCGGCGTCGAGCCGCTCGCGAGCGCGACAATCCAGTCCGACAACACCGTCTATGCGCGGCTCGCGCTGGACGTCGGTGCGCAGAACATCGTCGACATGGCGCGCAAGCTCGGGGTTCGTTCGTCGCCCTTGACGCCCAGCCCGTCGATCGCGCTCGGCGCCGAGAGCGTGACGCCGCTCGAGGAAGCGTCGGCGTATGCGACGCTCGCCGCCGGCGGGATCTATTCCAAGCCGATGGCGATCACGAAGGTGGTGCTGCCGGACGGGAAAGTCGACGCGACCGTCGGCTGGGGCAAGCCGCAGCGAGAGCGCGTCATCCCCGACTGGGTTGCGAGCACGGTTACGCAGGTGCTCGCCCAGAACATGCTGTACGGGACCGGCCGAGGAGCCCACGTCGCGGGCCGCAGCGACGCGGGCAAGACCGGCACCACCGACAACTACGCGGACGCCTGGTTCTCCGGATACACGCCGCGCCTCGAGGCGACGGTGTGGATCGGCTACCCGCAGGGCGAGGTGCCGATGCTGAACGTGCACGGCATCGCCGTCTCCGGCCCGACATTTCCGGCCACCATCTGGCATCTGTTCATGCAGACGGCGGACGGCAGCGGCGCCGACGTTCCCTTTTCCAAGCCGACCTCGAACCCGACGTGGCTGACGTGGAAGGGGCGCTTCGAATACGGGCTCGCATACGGGACACCGGCGGCGACGACGACCACGACGGCGAAGACGACGCGGAAGACCGTGCCCGTCGTGACGCTTCCTCCCGCCGCGACGACGACGATCCAGACGACGGCGATTGCGCCGCCGACCGACACGACGCAGACGACGGCGCCGGACACGACCGACACCACGCAGACGACAACGCCCTAGGGGCCGGTCGTCGTCGTGTCGGCCGTCGTGGTCGGTGCGGTGGTCGTCGGTACAGCCGTCGTCGTGAACAAGACCGTTGTCTGGCTGGTGGTGACCGGGCGTGTCGTCGTCGGCCTCGCCGTCGTTGCCGGCTGCGTCGTCGTCGGGCTCGTCGTGGTGGTCGTCGCGGTCGTGGACGTAGGCGCAGTTGTGGACGTGGGCGCAGTGGTCGTCGTCGGCGTCGAGCGCGTCCCGTGGTGTCTCGTGCTGATCGTTGCTCCGGTCACGACCGTCGGCGTGTCACCCGAGTGGGACACCTCGTAGGCGAGCACGCTGCCGGCGAGCGCGAGCAATGCCAGCAACGCAACCACGAACGCCGGCCCGAAAGGCGACCGTCGCCGAGGGGGCGACGTCGCCGGAAGGACGCTGGTGACGACGGTTTCCTCGAGCGGGGCGACATCGCCTGCGAGCGCGTCGACGAGGGCGGCGCCGTCGGCCGGTCGCACCGCTGGGTCCTTTGCAAGCGCTGACATCGCGAGTGCGGCGAGCTCGGGCGGCGCGTCCGGCCGTACCTGGCTGATGGGCGGCGGCGGCTCGTCGCGGTGCATGAGCACGAGCGCGAGCGGATCCTGCGACGTGAACGGCAGCCTCCCGGTGAGCATGCGATAGAGGAGGACGCCGAACGAGTAGACGTCGCTCGTCGCTGTCGCGGGCAGCCCTGCAGCCTGCTCCGGCGAGATGTACGCGGCGGTGCCGAGCACCGTCCCCGCTTCGGTGAGCGTCCCCTCCCCTGCCGTCATGCGTGCGATGCCGAAGTCCGCGAGCTTCGCGCGGCCCTCGTCGTCGAAGAGCACGTTCGACGGCTTCAGGTCGCGGTGCACGACGCCACGCTCGTGCGCGTGTGCGAGGCCCGCCGCGACCTCGGCCGCGATGCGCTGCGTCTCGGCATCGGGCAAGGCGCCGTTCGCACGAAGGAGGTCCTCGAGCGATCCGCCGGGCAGATACTCGAGCACCATGTACGGTCGGCCGTCCGACTCGCCGTAGTCGTAGACCTGGGTGACGTTCGGGTGCGAGAGTGCGGCGACCGCGCGGGCTTCGCGCTCGAAGCGGGCATTGTCCTCGTTCGGCGCGAGGAGCTTGACCGCCACGCGCCGGTCGAGCTCGAGGTCGGTCGCGAGCCACACCTCGGACATCCCGCCCTGGCCGAGCGGCTCGTCGAGGCGATACCGGCCCGCGATGAGGTTGTCCGCCATCGGGTTACGTTATGGACCGATCGTGGCGGCTTTACGCACCGTGGAGGAAGCGCAGGCGGAGATCCTTGCGCGCTGCGCGCGCCTCGACTCGGAGCGCGTTGCGCTGAATGATGCCGCCGGGCGAGTCACCGCCGACGCCGTGCACGCGCAGGTCGACCTGCCGCCCTTCCCGAGCTCGGCGATGGACGGCTACGCCGTCCGTTCCGCCGACGTGCCCGGTACGCTCGGCGTCGTCGGCCACATTGCTGCCGGTCGGCCCGCCGGCGGACGTCTCGCCGCCGGAGAGGCGATGGAGATCTCCACCGGAGGGGTCGTGCCCGAGGGCGCCGACGCGGTCGCGCCTGTCGAGGTCGTCGTCGTGCGCGAAGCTGTCGTCGACGTCCCCGAGCCGATCGCGCCCGGGACCCACGTCCGGCCGCGCGGCGGCGACGTCCAGGCCGGCGACGAGGTCGTCCCCTCTGGCTTGCGCCTCGGGCCGGCGCAGCTCGGAGCGCTCGCGGCCGCCGGCGTCGCCGAGCTCGAGTGCGCGCGCCGACCACGCGTCGCCGTTCTTGCGACGGGGAGCGAGCTCGTCGCGCCGGGCGGCCCGCTCGAGCTGGGCCAGGTGTATGAAGCAAACGCACTCATGCTCGACGCCGCGCTAACGTCCGTGGGCGCCGTCGTCGAGCGACTGCCGGCCGTCACGGACGATGAGGACTCGCATCGCGCCGCCCTCGAGCGCGGGCTCGAGGCGGACGTGCTCGTCACCTCCGGCGGTGTGTCGGTGGGCCCCCACGACCTCGTGCGCCGCATCGAGTCGGAGCTCGGCGTCGAGGAGGTCTTCTGGCAGGTTGCGGTCAAGCCGGGCAAGCCCGTCTCGTTCGGTGTGTGCGGCCGAACGCTCGTGTTCGGGCTCCCGGGCAACCCGGTCTCGTCCCTCGTCGGCTGCGAGCTGTTCGTCAAGCCTGCGCTGCGCGCCTTGCAGGGCCTCGCTGAGCCGCTTCCGCGGTACGAGCGGGGAATCCTCGGCGCGCCGCTTCGGCGCAATCCGGGACGCGACGAGCTCGTGCGCGCGCGCGCTCGACTCGACGACGACCGCGTCGTGCTCGAGCCGCTCGGCGGGCAGGAGTCGCACATGATCGTGCGTGCCGCAGCGGCGAACGCGCTCATTCACGTCGCGCGCGGTGAGGGAATGCTCGATGCAGGCGCGAGCGTCTCGTTTCTCAGGCTCTAGGCCTCATCGCCACGAGCTTCGCGTACACGATGTAGCGGTGCGTCGCGAA
>Ga0070714_100004336_pt1 | contig 10698 bp, 10 predicted proteins | sample LARL83metaG_FD_65450 | JGI IMG/M metagenome (GOLD analysis project Ga0070714, IMG submission 65450) | Corn, switchgrass and miscanthus rhizosphere microbial communities from Kellogg Biological Station, Michigan, USA - LAR L8-3 metaG | ecosystem: Host-associated > Plants > Roots > Rhizosphere ... | reverse complement strand
GTCCCCGAGGGCGAGGAACGCGAGCCCGACCTGCTGGTCTTCGACCTGGACCCCGGCTTGCCCGCCACGATCGTGGAATGCTGCCGGGTGGCGCTCGCTCTGCGGCCGATGCTGCGCGCTGACGGCCTCGAGCCGCTGGCCAAGACCTCTGGCGGCAAGGGCATGCAGCTGTACGCCAGCATCGAGGGCATGACCGCCGCTCAGGCCAGCGACCTGGCCCGAGGCTACGCCGAACGTCTCGAGCACGACGACCCGAAGCGGGTGACCTCCCGCATGACCAAGTCGCTCCGCACCGGCCGCGTCTTCATCGACTGGAGCCAGAACAACGGCAAGAAGACCACCGTGGCCCCTTACTCCCTCCGCGCCCGCGAAAACCCCACCGTCAGCACACCCCTAACCTGGGACGAAGTAGCGGCCTGCAAAGAAACCTCGGACCTCTTCTTCACCGCGGAGGATCTCCCGGCGCGCATCACCGAGCACGGCGACCTCTTCGCCCTCCTCCTGTAACCCCAACCCCCCGCCGCAGCGCCCGTCCGCGCCCCTCGCCGCGCCCTCGCCGCGCCCCCCCCGCAAACGTGCCGATGGCGCCATCGGGTCCGGCTCCGGCCTGCCGATGGCGCCAACGGGTAGGGGTTGTCGCAGCCCGATGGCACCATCGGCACGTCGGGTCGAGTGGCGGGCGCGGCGGCTAGCGGCGTTCGGCGATGAGGAGGAGGGCGTAGGCGGCCAGGGTCGAGTCGTCGGTGATGGCGCCGTCGGCGATCATCTGCTCGAACTCCCCGCGCGGCACCCAGGCCTGGCGCATGTCCTGTTCCTCCGGCTCGCGGTCCGGCTCGCCGGGGGTGAGGTCCGTCGCGAGGTAGAGGTGCCCGCCCTGGCTGCTGATGCCGTGCGCGCAGTGCAGGTAGCCGAGCTTGGTGAGCGTCCCGGCGCGCAGGCCCGTCTCCTGGGCGAGCTCCAGCCTGGCGAGCTCGTCGGGTTCGCCGGTCGTGCCCGGCGGGAAGCCGCCCTGCGGGAACGACCAGGTGCGCCGGGCGATGGGGTAGCGGTACTCCTCGACGAGGTGGAAGCCGTCGTTCTCGGCGGGGATGACCAGCGCGAAGTCCGGCTTCTCCACGAACGCATAGGTGCCGCGCAGGCCGTTCGGCCGCTCGATGTCGTCCTTGCGTAGCCGGATCCACGCGTCTTCGTACACGACGCCGGACCCGAGCGTGCGCACCGTCACTAGACAACCTCCTGGGTAGGCAACGTCGCCGCCGGTAGCGCGCCGGCCTCGACACGCCGCCGCTGGTACAGCCGGGCGAGCGCGGTCGCGCCGAGCGCGCCCGCGACCGGCAGGGTGACGAGGGCGGGCAACTGATAGCGCCAGGAGAACTCGTACGCGTCGGCGCCAAGCAGCAAGGCTACGCCACTGCCGGCGAGCAGCAGGCAGCCGAGGGCGAGCCAGGACTCGCCCAGCCCGCGGAACGCGACGATCCCGCCGGTGCCGGCTAGCAGCGCGAGCAGAAAAACCGGCCCGGGAGTGTAACCGCCGTTCAGCTGGTAGTCGCGCAGCGCCGAAGCGAGCGGGCGGACGACGTGCACGGTGCCGCCGCCGGACAACATGAAGATGACGTTCGCGCTGGTCGCCCCGTCCGGGGTGATGCCGGGCGGGTAATACGGATAGCCGTCCTGGAACTGCCACCGGGAGATCGGCGTGTCGCCGGGGCTGCCGTCCCTGGTGAGCGCGAACAGCTTGATCGCGTCCGCTGCGATGTCACCGGCCACGCGCAGCGGCTGCTGCCGGATCACCGCGTACGCGAACTGGCGCTGGATGGTTCCCGGGTTCGCGTTCGCCGACGCCGAGGGCCCGGCGCCGGCGTAGGTCTCGCTGGGCGCCAGGCCGATGTTGACCAGGCCGTCCACGCCGAGTGCCGCGGCGGCGGCGGCCGTCGGGCACAGCGACCACTGGTCGGCCGGAATCCTGAGCGTGGCGCAGTCGGCGGCGTGCGCGGCCCGGCCGTAGAGGTACTCATCGCCTAGGTCGGACAGCTCGAAGCCGCTGTGCAGGCCGAACTCCGACCAGGTCATGTAGCCGAGGATAGGCACCGCGAAACACGCGGTCAGCACACCCGCGTGCAGCAGCCGGGTCCGCCAGCCGCTGGTCGCGGCAAGCGCGAAGATCAGGGCGGGCAGGATCAGCACCTCGCCTACCTGGCGGACTATCGCCGACGTGCCGAGGGCGAGCGCGGCGACCGCGACGGCAACCAGCCGCGGCTGGGTGCCCGGGTGCCAGAGCAGGATGGCCAGAGCCGCCACGACGAGCGCCTCGAACAGCGTGTCCGGCATGATCGTCTGCTCGGCCACCAGCTGGTATCCGTCGAGCAGCACCGGGGCGGTGGCCAGCGCCGCGAGCCACCCGGTCACGCCGAGCCGTCGCAGCAGCAGGTACAGGGTGACTGCGAGCGCGACGCCGAGCACGTGCTGGATCACCGCGACGACCGCCAGGTTCCCGAACCACAGCACCGGACGCAGCACGAACAGCAGGTAGCCGAGCGGATCGAACGCGCCCCAGGTCCGGACCTCGGTGCCGAACAGGTACTTCTTGGAGTCGATGTACAGCAGCGCGGGCTGGTAGCCGATTTGCGCGGCCATCCGCAGCACCAGCCCGGCGAGGAGCAATACCGCGAACACCCAGTGCTTTCGCACGAGCTTGCTCCCAGTCCTCACGCCTCATTGTGCCGTACCACGGCGGCGGCGGGGTCCGGTTTTGACGGTGCTCGTCCGTACTATCGGCACATGCCGGCGCCCTGCGATCCCTGGGACCGGCTCCGGGCGCGTGTGTGTCAGCTGCCTGGTCTGCGGCAGCCGCTGCTGGACGGCTGCGCCGTCTGCCGCGGGCCCGCCGGAGCCGGGTACGCGCGCTGCGTGCAGTGCGACCGGCACGCCATGCTCGGCGGGCACCTGCTCGCCGACGCCGTGGTGCCGGTCTCTTACGCGGAGCGCGGCAGCGCGCTGACCCGCTGCGTGTGGCGCTACAAATCACAGCAGCGCGGTGCCGCCGCAGCGGGGACGACGCTGCTCGCACTGCTGCTGGTGTTCCTGCACGACCACGGCGGCAGCTGCGTGTGGCGGGCAGGTCCGCCGGACCGGCTCGCCGTCGTGCCGTCCGGGTACGGGCGGCCGGGGCCGCATCCGCTGGTCCGCCTCGTCGCGCCGTACCTGCGCCTGCCACTGGCCGCGCTGACGCTGCGCCCGGGCGCGCAGGGCCGCGATCTGGACACCGGCCGGTTCACCGCGGACGTGGCGGCGCGCGGCGCGCGCGTCCTGCTGCTCGATGACACCTGGGTCTCCGGGGCGAGTGTGCAGTCCGCCGCGGCCGCGCTGAAGCTGGCGGGGGCGGCGAGCGTCACCGCCGTGGTGCTCGGCCGCTACGTGAACTCCGCCGATCCCGCCGTCGCGGCGTTCGCGGCACGGGTCGGCAATGCCTCTTATGATCCGGCAAAATGTGCAATATGTGCGCGCAACTATAACTATTCGCGCAGTTAGGAAATAGCGCTGAATGGGTGGCTGGCCGCAAGCGTTTGCTCTAGCTTTTTCGGTATGAATGACCCCGGGATTGCCGCACTGGCAGAACTGTTTGACGCATATGCGGATCGACTGTTCCGTTATTGCTGGTTCTTGCTTCGAAACCGCGATATGGCACATATCGCGCTGCGCGACACACTCGTCGTCGCCGCGCACATTGACCAGCTGGCCAGTCCGGAGTCGCTCTACGCGCTCGCCAGGGAAGAATGCCGTCGCCGCCGCCCGGTGCCGCCCGCCGATGCGGACGAGCCGCCGGCCCGTCCCAGCCAGCCGGACGCCGACTCCCGGCTGATGGCGTGGAACGCCGTGACCAGCATGGATCCGGCCGACGCGGAGGTGCTGGAACTGGCGTACCGCCACGACGTCGAGCCCGGCATCGTGCTGGGCGTCCCTTACCTGGACGTGCGCGGGCTGCTTGACCGGGCCCGCTTTGACCTGATGCGGGCGCTGGGGGCCGAGATCGTGGTCAGCCGTGCGAGCCACGCCTGCCCGGATCGTGCCGAAGTGCTGCGCGGCTGGGACGGCACGATGACCGCCGAATTGCGGGACCGCGTCCTGCGGCACGCCGCCTCGTGCCGCGTTTGCGGGCCCAATCTGCCGCGCAACGTTTCCGCGGCACGCGTTTTCGGACTGCTCCCGGATATTTCCCTGCCGCCCGCCATCCGCGCCCAGGTGCTCGCTTTCGCGGGGGATCCGCAAACGGAGGCTTATCGCGAGTTCGCAATCGCCCGCGCCGTACCGCGCCGGATCCAGCCACGCCCGGTCGTCGGGGGGCCGGGGGGGCGGACAGTCCCCCAGTCGGGGGTCCGGGGGGTCTGGGGGGCGGATAGCCCCCCAGTCGGGGGGTCACCGGGGGGTCGCCCCCCGGGGAAGACGGGGAAACTCGCCGCCATGGTCACCGCGGCGGCCGTCTCGGTGGCGATCGCCGTTGTCGTGTCCGCGATCGCGATCGAGCACCCGGGTGGCGGCCGCCACGGTCCTGGGCAGCCAGCCGCCGGTGCTGGCCAGCCGGGCGGACCGCAAGAGCGACGGCAGGGTGCCGGGGCGATCGGCGCGCTCCCGGTCGGGCGCGCCCAGCCCACGTCGGCGCCTGCCCCGCAGCCCGTGCCGCTGCCCACGGCCAGCACGGGCGTGGCGGTGTTCACCACGCTGACCAAGCCGCTGCCGGGCACGCCGAGCCAGGGCCCCGCGCCGCTGCCGCCACGCGTCCCCGGCCGCCAGGTCACCGGTCCGCCGGCACCGCCGCCCAGGCCTGGTCAGGCCCAGGGGACGCTGACCGTCACGCCGAGTACGCTCGACGTCGGCTCGTCGTCCGCGGGCAAGATCGTCCTCACCGCCCAGGGCGGCCCGGATACCTGGAGCGCCGGGACCTCCTCGGGCGCCATCACGCTCAGCGGGTACGGCGGAGTCCTGCGCGCGGGGCAGAGCGTCACGATCGTCGTCAGCGTCAACCGGGCGGCCAACGGCCGCGGGCCTGCCGGCGGCGCCAGCATCTACCTGGACCAAGGCACGTCCGCCGCGCAGACGATCCGGGTGCTGTGGTCGGGCACCTGGCCCAGGCCGCCACGGCCGACGCCCACCCCCACGCCGCCGCCCACGCCGTCCCCGTCCCCATCGTCCGGCTCGCCCACGCCGACGGCGGGTTCGCCGTCGGCGTCCTCGGGGTCGTCTCCGCCGGCCTCGCCCCCGCCCACGCCATCGGTGACCAGCCCGCCACCATCCCCGTCCCCGCGCTACCCGCGGCCGACCCGCTCGTTATCCGGCCAAGGTCATGTGGGGAGCGCGGGGGCGCCGTGGCTCTACAGTGGAGGCCATGACGGATGTCCAGGCGGATCACGCTAAGGCCCCGCGAGCGCGGGCACGCAAATGGCAGGACGAGACGCACCTCGGCCTGGTGCGCCGGGCCCGGCAGATCGACCGCGAGCTCGCGCAACTCTACCCGGACGCGCACTGCGAGCTGAACTTCGAGAACGCCTTCCAGCTGCTGATCTCGACCGTGCTTTCCGCGCAGACCACCGACGTGCGGGTGAACCTCACCGCACCGACGCTGTACGCGAAGTATCCGACGCCCGAGGACCTGGCCGCCGCGGACCCGGAAGTGGTCGAGACGATCCTGAAACCGACCGGCTTCTTCCGCGCCAAGACCAAGTCGGTGATCGGGCTTTCCGTCGCGCTCCGGGACAGGTTCGGCGGTGAGGTGCCGCGTAAGCTCGCGGACCTGGTCACCCTTCCGGGGGTCGGCCGCAAGACCGCCAACGTGGTCCTCGGCAATGCCTTCGGCATCCCTGGCATCACGGTGGACACCCACTTCGGGCGGCTGGCCCGCCGGTTCGGCTGGACCACCAGCACCGACCCGGACAAGGTCGAGGCGGAGGTCGGCGAGCTCGTCCCCAAGCGGGACTGGACCATGCTGTCGCACCGGCTGATCTGGCATGGACGCCGGGTGTGCCACGCGCGTAAGCCCGCGTGCGGGGCGTGCGCGATCGCCCGGCTGTGCCCCTCCTACGGGGAGGGGCCCGTCGACCCGAAGGAGGCCGCCAAGCTGGTGAAGGCCGGCCCGTTCTCGTGAGTGATACCACCGGTCGTTCGGGAGAAATACCCGAGTGGCTGGCGAAGCTGGCGGCGGCGGCCAGCCAGATGGAATCAGGGCCGCTGTCCCCCCCGGCCGACGGCGGCGGGAAGCCGTCGGCGGTGCTTATCCTCTTCGGGGAAGGACCGGACCTGCTGCTGATCCAGCGCAGTGAGGGGTTGCGGCACCATCCGGGGCAGCCGGCGTTTCCCGGCGGCTCGATCGACGCCGCCGACGACGGGCCGGTGGCCGCGGCGCTGCGGGAGGCGGTCGAGGAGACCGGTCTGGACCCGGACGGCGTCGACGTGCTCGGCACGCTGCCCGAGCTGTTCATCCCGCGGACGGGGTTCCGGGTGGTGCCGGTGCTCGCCTGGTGGCGGCGGCCGTGCGCGGTCGCACCGGTCGACCAGGCGGAGGTCGCGGCGGTGGAGCGGGTCCCGGTCAGTGAGCTGGCCGATCCGGCGGCGCGGCTGCTGGTCCGCGGCGCGAGCGGGTACGCGTCCCCCGCCTTCCGGGTCCGCGGCATGCTGGTCTGGGGTTTTACCGCGCTGATCGTCGACCGGCTGCTCCGGCTCGGCGGCTGGGAACGTCCATGGGACACATCGGCGGTCATCGACCTACCGATGCGGGCTCGCTAGTGCCCGGCAAGCTATACCGTTGACGTTGTGAGCGGTGACGTGCTCGACCTCCTGCTGATCGTGGTGGTCGCTGCCTTCGCGGTCTCGGGATACCGGCAGGGTTTCATCGTCGGCATCCTCAGCTTCTTCGGCTTCGTCGGCGGGGCGCTGCTCGGCGCCGAGTTCGGGCCCGCCATCTCCCGCGTGCTGGTCGGCGGGCAGACCCAGCAGAGCATCGTCGCGGTCATCCTGCTGGTGAGCTTCGCGGTGATCGGGCAGTTCGTCGCCTCCGCGGTCGGCGCCGCGATGCGGTCGACGGTGACCTGGCACTCGGCCACCGTGGCGGACTCGGCCGGCGGCGCGGTGGTGAGCATCGTGTCCGTGCTGCTGATCGCCTGGGTGGTCGGTACCGTGCTGAACGGCTCGCCGTTCCCGGTCGTGGACCAGCAGGTGAGCAACTCGCTGGTGCTGCGGACGCTGGACAAGTTCATGCCGTCGCCGGCCCGCACGATGTTCTCGGACTTCCGCCGCCTGCTGAACAGCAACAGCACTTACGCGGAGGTGTTCGGCAGGATCGGCGAGGACCGGATCCTGGCGATCCCGGCCCCGGACCCCGCCGTGCTGGACCGCGCCGGATACCAGGCGGCACGCACCCGCGTCGTGAAGGTGCAGGGCACGGCGCCGAGCTGCGGGAAGATCATCGAAGGCTCGGGCTTCGTCATCTCGCCCGATCACGTCCTCACCAACGCGCACGTGGTCGCCGGGGTGACTTCGGACCAGCGGGTGACCACCACGGACGGCAGGCAGCTGCACGCCACCGTGGTGTATTACGACCCAGAGGTGGACGTGGCGGTGCTCTTCGTGCACGGCCTGGGACTGTCTCCGCTGCACTTCGCCGCCCAGGCCGGCGCGGGTGACGACGCGGTGGTCGCGGGGTACCCGCTGAACGCGACCTCGCTGCAGCAGGCGCCGGCCAGGATCGGCGGTATCCAGGACGCGCAGGGGCCGAACATCTATCAGACCCAGACCGTGACCAGGCAGATCTACGAGATCCGGGCGATAGTCGAGGAGGGCAACTCGGGCGGTCCGCTGCTGTCCCCCGAGGGCAACGTCGACGGCGTGGTGTTCGCCGCGGCGGTGGGCGTGTCCGACATCGGCTTCGCGCTGACCGCGGACGAGGTCATGCCCGACGTGCAGGCGGGCATGAACGCCACCACGCAGGTGTCCACCCAGGGCTGCGACTAAGCCTCCGCGCTGCCTCTAGCGGCGTCGTAGGGCCGGGCAGAGCGCAACTGGGGGGATGCTCGCCAGACCGTCTCGTTCGATGTCGTCAGCCAGCGTGCGCGCCGTCGCCGTCATCGCTTCGAGGTCCATGCCGTAGCTGTCCGGCGGCCGGGACTCACCGGCCCGCCGCGCCCCGCGGCGCAGCAGCGTGACCGCTCCGCGCGCGTTGCCGCGGTGCGCGTGGGTGAGACCGACCGCGATCTGCGCCAGGCCCTGCCACAGGTCGCGTTCGTCCGCCGGGCCGGTCTTCCAGGCCGCCTCGAGCACTTCGTGGGCGTGGAACGGGCGCCCGTCGCGGAGTAGCTGATCCGCCAGCCGCACGGTCTGGTCCGGGGCCAGCGACAGGTCGTCGGGGATGCGCGGCTCGTTGCCAGCGGTGGCCCCGGCGTCGCCCCCCGTCCCGGCCCCGGCCCCAGCCCCGGCGTCGGCGTCGGCGTCGCGGGGGAGCGGGCGGCCGAGAGCGTCGCGCGGGCGGGCGTTGCGGGGCCTGCCAGCCTGGTCGCGGTCTCTCATCAGCGTTCTGGTTCTGGGTCGGCCAGCCAGCCGGTCAGCTCGGTGTTGAAGCTGTCCGGGCGCTCTTCGTGCGGGAAGTGCCCCGCGCCGTCGATGACGCGCCACCGGTAGGCGCCGTCCACGTACCGCCCGGCGCCGCGCGCGGTCTGCGGCAGCACGCAGGTGTCCAGCGCGCCGTGCAGGTGCAGGACGGGCGCCTGCACCGGGGAGCGCATCCGCCGGGCGTAACGCAGCCCGTCGGGGCGTATCGTGCTGCGGACGAACCATCTTTGGTATTCAAGCGCGGAATGGGCGACCGACGGTATCCGGATCGCCCGCTGGTAGGTGCGGGCGGTGTCCGGGTCCGGCCAGCCAGGGCCCGACCAGTTGTCCAGCAGTTGCCTGACCCGCGCGGCGTTGTCGCGGACGAGCTGGTGCTCGGGGCGCCGCGGGAGCTGGAAACCGAACGCGTACCCGCTGCGCCGGCCCTGGCCGAGCGGGTCGGTGAACACCGCGGAACGCATCCGGAGCGGGTGTGCCATGGAGACCACGGCGAGCCGGCGGACGACCTTCGGGTAGTAGGCGGCGAGGGTCCACGCGATCAGGCCGCCCCAGTCGTGCCCGGCCACGACCGCGTTCGCCTCGCCCAGCGCACGCACCAGTCCCGCCGCGTCCGCCGCGGCGGTGACCAGGTCATAGCCCCGCGGCGGCTTGTCGCTGCCGCCGTAGCCGCGCAGGTCCACGGCGACCGCGCGGTAGCCCGCTTCGGGCAGGCTGGTGAGCTGGTGGCGCCATGACCACCAGAACTCCGGGAAGCCGTGCAGGAGCAGCACCAGCGGTCCGTCGCCAGCCTCTGCGACGTGGAACCTGGTGCCGTTGGCACTGACCGTCCGGTGTGCCCATGGTCCGGTGATCTGGACGGCGGTGTCCGCCGCGACCCCCATCGTCGCCAGCCTCACCGCTGGGCGACTGAGTGGCCGTCGGCGCCGCGCCCGCCGGCACCGCGCTCGGCAGCGCCGGGCTCGCCGGCCGGCCGCGGGCCATCGCTGGAGCCCGATGCCAGGCTGCCCCGCGCCGGGCCTTGCCCCAGGCCATGCGCCGGACCGTGCCCGTCGCTGCTCGCGATGATCTTCGCGTCCTTGCCGTCGTGGTCTTTGCCGTCGCGGTCTTTGCCGTCGCGGCGCAGCACGCCCAGGCCCTGCGTGACCGACTCCCTGGTCTGCTTCATGCCGGACAGATGGCGCATCTTGAGGACGGCGATGCCCACCGCACCGCCGGCGAGCGTCACGCAGACGCCGGCGACGATCAGGAACGCGGCCCAGGTCCAGATGCCGAGGGCGACCAGCCCGTAGGCGAACGCGATGCAGAGCAGGACCAGGACCAGACATCCGGTGAACGCCGCGACGCCGCCGAGCGCGCTGGCCAGCCCGACTCGCTTGAGGTCACCGCGCAGCTCGGTTTTCGCGAGGTCGATCTCGTACCTGACCAGCTGCGACATGTCCTTCATGGCCAGGGAGACGAGATCCCCCAGCGACTGGTCGCTGCCGGCCGGCTCCGGCGTTCCGCTGCGGACCATTGAGTCCCTCTCCCATCGCGCCCAGTCCCCCGAGATCCCGCACAGGCACTCCGCGGGGCAGAGCATATTCGGACAAGGTCCAAGGCTAACGGTCTCGACAGCCATCAGCGCAGCATCCCCCGGCCAGCGCGGCGTTTCCTGCGCGCAGCTACGCGGCCGGGCAGGAACCGGATGGTTGTTCTGTTGTGTACCCGCGTCGTTAATAGGTCAATATCAGGAACAACGGGACAATATCACTATAAAAGGTGATTGCGATGGGCTGCCGACGGAGCGGGAGGCGCGCAAGCGCCGTGGGCGTGTCGCTAGTGGTGGGTAAGGTCTGCGCGACCACATAGCTCCCGCGGCCCTGAGCCGAGAGCCGGGGTCTTGCCGTCGTCCAGCCGCCTTGCCGCCGAAGTGGTTCGACTAATCGTGACAAACTAGGGCAAATCCAAACCACTTTGGCGGCAAAGCGGGAGCGTGGGCCGGCAATGGGCCGCTCGACGGCCGTCGACCACCGAGCGGCCGTCGACCACCGAGCGGCCGTCGACCACCGAGCGGCCGTCGACCACCGAGCGGCCGTCGACCACCGAGCGGCCGTCGACCACCGGTAC
>Ga0070714_100004335_pt1 | contig 10700 bp, 11 predicted proteins | sample LARL83metaG_FD_65450 | JGI IMG/M metagenome (GOLD analysis project Ga0070714, IMG submission 65450) | Corn, switchgrass and miscanthus rhizosphere microbial communities from Kellogg Biological Station, Michigan, USA - LAR L8-3 metaG | ecosystem: Host-associated > Plants > Roots > Rhizosphere ... | reverse complement strand
GATGCCGGCGTTTACGGCGGCAGCAACGTGGGAAATCTGGGCGGTGTCATGAGCGAGGAACATAAGTGGCATGGCCAACTTTATTCCGCGGCTTTGACATTGCCGCCGTTGGGGGTGGTCGCCTTCCAGGCGGAATAAAATCCGGATTGATGGATTGTTGGATAAATGGATGAGGGCATTTCGTCGCGCGTTAATCCATCAATCCACTAATCCATTCATCCGTTTATCCGACCCCAAAAAAAACCGCCGGCCTGCTTGCGCAGACCGGCGGGAACCAAACCCAATTCAGAAGAGCGTCAGCAAAGCGCCGAACGCATTCCGGCGGATTTAAAGGAGGACTGGGCGCCTTCCATGGATGCGGAAGACGCGGGGCGATACAGAACTGTTTTCTGTAACTGTTGCATACCACATTTTCAGCACAGCACGTACCAACTTAGGTTGTGGCGGAATCCCTCGCGGGGAATGGGGGAATCGGCTGAATCTGTCCAAGAAATGTCTCGGAGCTGTACAGAAAGCGTGGTTTAAAACATCAGCCGCACCGCCCGTTCCTGGATTTGGGCGGTCCAACGGGCGAAATAGCTGAACAGGCGATAGAGCTCTTCCAGTCGCTGGAGCAGGGCGGTGTGTGACGCGGAATCCGCCGTCCACGCGGCGTCGATTTCCTTAAGTTCTGCGGTCAGGCGCTCATTCAGAGCATGTACGCGCTGTCTCAGAGCCTGCAGATTCTCGACGAATTCCTGGCTGCGTTCAAAGAAGGTAACTTGCAACAACGGCGAGGTGATTTTTGCTTTTTCGGCGAGAAAGGCATCCGCTTCCCGGCACGCCTTGCCGATTTCGAGCGATAAATCCATCAGGTCCGAAGGAATGCGCTGGATATCCTTGGGCAACGCGCCGAGTTCGAGTTCGAGCAAATGCTGCAGCCGCTCTTTCGGCTCGCGCAGGCAATTGTAGGCAGCGTTCAATTCGGTGTAATGCTCCTGCGCAGCGGCGCGGTCCACTTCACCGAGATTGTGCACGCGATCGGGGTGAACGGCGGCGGAAAGCGCGAGGAATTTTTGCTTCAGCAACTCCGCATCCAGCCAGGGGCGGCGCGGTTCGTTGAAGAGGGCGAAATAGTCGGTGATCACTGAAGTCCAAAGTCCAAGGTCCAAAGTCCAAAGTCAAAGAGGATATGTTGCGTCACCACTCCGGCTTCTAACCTTGGACTTAATCAGGCGCTGAAACTTTCGCCGCAGGAGCAACTGGTGGCGGCGTTCGGGTTTTTGACTTTGAACCCGCCTTGCAAGCTATCGAGATAATCCAACTCGCTGCCGGTGACGTAGAGCGCGCTTTTCGGGTCCACCACCACGCGCACGCCGCAGCTCTCGACGAGGAAATCGCGATTGGCCGGGTTATCCTGCAAATCCATTTTATATTGCAGGCCGGAACAGCCGCCGCCGACGACCGACACGCGGAGCACGCCGTTCGGGCGGTTTTGCTTTTGCAGCAGGGTGCTGACGCGTTTGGCCGCGCTGGGCGTGACTTTAATCAGCCGCTCATCGCTGACGCGAAACGCGGGTTGGGCCGTTTGGGGCTGGACAGGTTTGGCAATCATTGGACCGGGACAATTTAGCCTGAAGAGGGCCAATTAAAAATTAAAAACGCGAAATTAAAAAACCGGCAAAACCGACGCGCTTTTTTCGTTTTTCATTTTGAATTTTTCATTTCTAATTGGCGGGTGAAACTCATTTCGTGGAACGTCAACGGCCTCCGCTCGGTCTTGCGGAAAAATTTTCTCGAATTTCTCGACAGCGAAAATCCCGACGTGCTGTGCCTCCAGGAAATCAAGTGCGGGCAGGACGACATCGACCAGCTTTGGCCAGCGCAGTACAAGGTGTTTTGGAATTGCGCCGAGAAGAAGGGCTATTCCGGCACCGCGATGTTCATCAAGAAAAAGCCGGTGGCCGTCGCCCCGCACATTGGCGTGGTGGAGCACGACAAGGAAGGCCGGGTGCTGACGGCGGAGCTCGACGATTTTTTCGTGGTGGACGTGTACGTGCCGAATTCCAAGCGCGACCTCTCGCGCCTGCCGTATCGCCAGCGTTGGGATGCGGATTTCCTCGCTTATCTAAAGAATCTGGAGAAGAAAAAGCCGGTGGTCTTTTGCGGCGACCTGAATGTGGCGCACACGGAAATCGATCTCGCGAATCCGCGCTCGAATATTCACAATCATGGTTTCACGCCGGAGGAACGCGCCGGTTTTGACACGTTTGTTAAAGCCGGTTTTATCGACACGTTTCGCGAATTCGAAAAAGGCGGCGGTCATTACACGTGGTGGAGTCCGATGAGCGGCGCGCGCCGGCGGAACATAGGGTGGCGGATCGATTATTTCCTGATTAGCGCAGCGTTGCGCCCGCGGCTCAAAAGCGCGTTCATTCGCTGCACGATTGAGGGCTCGGACCATTGTCCGGTGGGCATTGAAATCCAGTAAAGGGAGGCAATTTTCTGGCCCGAAAGGTGCTAATTTCACCCCCGCTGCTGTCGAAAAGGGACGGCAGCCCGGGGAGGATGGCAGGTTGACGCAAGCGGTGGCGCGTTTATACTCTTCGGAACCAAAAAGGTAGAAACTATGAACGACATGGGATCCTATTCAAAAACAACGCCAGTCATTGAACTGGACGAGAATTCGCGCGGGCGTTTTGTGGCGCGCGCGTATAATCATCTGTTTGGCGCCATCCTGGCGTTTGTGCTGCTGGAAGTGGTTTTGTTCCAGACCGGCCTCGCGAAAAGCATCGCCACCGTTCTGCTGGGCGGCTCATGGCTCTTGGTGCTCGGCGGCTTTGTGGTGGTCTCCTGGCTGGCGCGCTACGTGGCGCATCGTTCGGCCTCGCAGGCGGCGCAATATGCCGCGCTGGCGGGATACGTCGTCGCCGAAGCGATCATTTTCGTGCCGCTCCTCTACGTTGCGGAGACCGTCGCCCCCGGCGCCATCGGCAGCGCGGCGCTGGTGACGTTCCTCGGCTTTGTCGGCTTGTCGCTGGTGGCGTTTTACACGCGCAAAGATTTTTCGTTCCTGCGCGGCCTCCTCTTTTGGGGCGGCATTGTGGCGATGGTGCTGATTGTGGGCGGCGTGATTTTTGGATTCGTGCTGGGCACGTTCTTCAGCGTGGCGATGGTCGGGCTGGCCGGCGCTGCGATTCTCTACGACACCTCCAACATTCTGTATCGCTATCCGGAAGACCGTTATGTGGCGGCGGCGTTGGAGTTGTTTGCTTCCGTGGCGCTGATGCTCTGGTATGTGCTCCGGTTGTTCATGTCCCGGCGCTAGAGCTAATATTCTCCAACTAATTATATGGCCCAGGGCGGCATGGCTGTCTTGGGCCATTTTGCTGCCGGGATGGCTTGGATTATCGAGTGTCTGGCCGATGAGCCAGGATCGGCCGATTAAATCCGAAATCCGATCGCCGAAATCCGAAAGAAATCCGAAGTGCGAAATTCGAACGGGTGCATTTTGATGTCTGGCGGGGCGTCGGATTCGGGATTCGGATTTGGACGTTGGACAGCCCAATTCCATTCCGGGGAAGGCGGCGCGGATCGCTTCCCTCTTACGGACTGCCGATCGCGACGTAAAAGTAATTCGCAATAATTCCGTGCGACTTCGAGGTGGGATGGATCGGGTCCCAAAACACGTAGTTCGCGCCCGGGCCGTTGAAGCTCTTGTCGAGCAAATGGGGATCGCTCAGAGCGTCGATATTCTTTTTCGTGAACCCATAGCTCTTGAAATTCTTCAGCATCGCCTTTTCGTCGGAATACATATCGCAGCGGTAGATGGTCACGTTCGGATAGGTCGCCTGCAAGGCCGTGATCGCCCGGGACAATTTGTTGTTAAACATCTTCACCTTGCTCTGAAGATAACTGCGCAGGAACCCGGGCAATTTGTTGAGCAGGGGAATGGTGGTGAGGTCGACGGTGTTCGGCACGAGGATATAGCGCGCGCCTTTGGCCTGGAGATTGACGACGGCGTTGGAAAGATTGTTTGCCCCGTCCGTGGTGAGTTGTATCCACGCCGATTCATTGAACCAGTCGTTTTGGTACTGCTGCAAAAAATCATTGCCGCCCGCCCACACGACGAACAGCGTATTGCTGACGTCCCCGGCCGGAACATACCGGACCGTTTCGCCGCAGGCGCCGCCGGTCGTCCCACCGCTGTGCGCGAAATTATTGCTCGGGTTGTAAGGGAAACCCAGTTGTTGCGAAAGATATTCAATCCACAGCGGCCCGTTCGACCAGCGGCCCTGGTAATGTAAATACGGCTCGGCGGGAACATTACCCGTGTCGGTCAGGCTGTCGCCAAACGCGACGATGGCGTCAAAGGCGGAGGCGGAAAAAACCAGGCAGCATAGCGATAAAATCAGTGCCAGAGCGCGTTTCATGGGATGAGAGAATAGCTTGTTTTGGGCCAAAAAGACCAATTTTTTCATAAAATTGGAATTTAGATCGTTCATAGACCATCGCGCAGGGCGCGTCAGCAGGTCCGTGATGGCCTTCGCGAGCGGCGGACCGGCAGGTCCGCCCTACCTTCATGCCGTTCGGAGCTTGAAATTTTTCGCTGAGCGTGTGTCCTGTGCGCGTGCTGACGACGATTCGCAAGGCCGAATATGCGGAACTGGTGGCGCTCTTTTTCATCCAGGGTGCCGCCGCGGCCATGTGGCTGGTGCCGTTGACCGGCGTGCTCGGCGCGCACGGGTTGGGGATGCTCCGCCCCTACGCCTACGCTGCCACAGGGATCGCGGCCTTTATTTCGCCGCTCGTTTTCGGCGCGGTGGCGGACCGGCATGTGTCGCCGATAAAAGTATTGCGCGGGCTGGCCTTTGCCACCGCCGTCATGATCGTCATCGTCTCGATTGCGATCCAGTCGGGATGGAATGCGTGGCTGGTGCTCGCGTTGATCCAGCTTTATTCCCTGTGCGCCGCGCCGCTCATCAGCATTTCCTCGACGATCATCTTCGCGCGCCTGGCCAATTCGCAAACGGAGTTCGGCCCCATTCGCGGCATGTACACGCTGGGCTGGATGTTCGGTTGCTGGACCGTGAGCGCCTTGAACGCCGACCAATCCACGCGGGCCGGGTTCGCCGGCGCCGCCACATGGTTGCTGGTGGCCGGCTTCACTTTTTTCCTGCCGCCCTTGCAAACGCCAAAAACCGTGGAGCAATTGACCTTGCGCCAGCGTCTCGGCTGGGACGCGCTGGCGCTCCTGAAGAATCCCGATCATCGCGTCGTTTTCATAACGGTAGCGCTGCTGGCGATACCGCTCGCCGCGTTTTATCCCTACACGCCGCCGCAAATGCACGAGCTGGGGCTGGTGCACACCACCGCCTGGATGACGCTCGGGCAGATCACGGAAATCATCTGCATGTTCACGCTTGGCGCGCTGCTGACGAAATGGCGCTTCAAATGGATCATCGTGATGGGCCTTGGCTTCAGCGTGCTGCGGTTCGTGCTGTGCGCGTTCAACGGCAAGGCCTGGCTGCTGGCGGGCGTCTTCCTGCACGGCGCCTCGTTCGCGCCGGTGTTCATCACCGCGCAGATTTACTTCGACCAGCGCGTGGACCCCGCCTGGCGCGCGCGGGCGCAAGCCTTATTGACGCTGGTGAACAGCGGCCTGGGAAACCTGCTGGGTTACCTGGGCACCGGGGCGTGGTTCGAAAGCTGCACGGTCGCGGGCGTCACGCGTTGGACCTTGTTTTGGAACGGCCTCGCGCTCGCGTGCGCTGGCGTCCTGGTATATTTTCTCACGGTTTACCGCGGGCGCAAGCGGGAGACTGGGTAATTTGGGAGTGCGCCGGCAGAGCGCAGCGGCGGCGGCGCTTTAAGCTAATCCCAACCGCTTGAACCGGTTCTTCACTTCCTTGAAATGGAAGTCGAGCGAGCACAATTTTTCCAATTCGCCTTTCTGGAAATGCTTCGCCACTTCGGGGTCGGACTTTAATTGCTCTACAAAATCGGCGTCGTCGCGTCCGGCGTGTTTCACTTCCCACGTTTTCATGGCGTTGCGTTGCACCAGTTCGTAGGCTTGCTCGCGGGTGAGGCCCTTTTTGATCAGCGCGAGCAGCACGGTTTGCGAGTTCCACATGCCGAGACTCAGACCGAGATTTCTCTTCATGTTCTCCGGGTAAACATTCAGGCCGTCCATGAGCCGCGTGAGCAGGCTGAACATGTAATCGAGCAACGTGCACGAGTCGGGGAAAATAATCCGCTCAACGCTGCTGTGGCTGATGTCGCGCTCATGCCAGAGCGCGACATCTTCCAGCGCGGCCAAGGCGTTGCCCCGGATCACGCGCGCGAGGCCGGTGAGGCGCTCCCAGGTGATGGGGTTGCGCTTGTGCGGCATGGCGCTGCTGCCTTTCTGGCCTTTGGTGAACGGTTCTTCCGCTTCCAAAACTTCCGTGCGCTGCAAATGGCGGAATTCCACCGCCCAGCGTTCAATGCTCGCCGCCACCAAGGCCAGCGTGTTCATGAATTCCGCGTGCAGGTCCCGCTGCACCACCTGCGTCGCAATCGGCGCGGAGCGCAGGCCCAGTTTTTGGCAAACGTATTCTTCGACCGAAGGCGACAGGTGCGCGTTTGTGCCGACGGCGCCGGAAAGTTTGCCGACGGACACCACTTCGCGGGCGCGTTTGAGCCGTTCGAGCGCGCGGTTAAATTCATCGTGCATCAAGGCGAGTTTCAGGCCGAACGTGGTCGGTTCGCCGTGAATGCCGTGGCTGCGGCCGATGCACGGCGTCATTTGATGTTCCTTCGCGCGTCGGGCGATGATCGGCAGCAGTTTTTCCACGTCGGCAACGAGGATGTCGGCGCTCTGCACCATTTGCACGGCGAACGCGGTGTCCACAATGTCGCTGCTGGTGAGGCCGAAATGAAACCAGCGGCTCGCGGCATCGTTGATTTTTTCCGCCACCGCTTCCGTGAACGCAATGACGTCATGATTGCGGAGCTTTTCGATTTCCTTCGCGCGTTCCACGAAGCCTTTGGGATCGGCCAACCATTGTTCCGCGCCGGCTTTGATCTTTGCAAAATCCTTTTCCGGCACGACGCCTTCTTTCACCAGCGCTTCGCTGGCGAGCAGCTCAATTTGCAGCCAGATCCTGAGCTTGTTTTCGTCGGTCCAGATGGCCCGCATGTCGGGCCGCGAATAACGTTGAATCATGCAGGGACTCTAAGAAAGGGGTGGGGAATTGTCGAGCGCGGGCGAGCGGAGCGTGATGCGTGATGCGACAGAGACGCGTCTGGCGAAATTCACGTTTTACGTTTCATTCACCGCTTCGCCATCTTATTCCTGGCCGATTCGAGGATTTTCCGTTCGCGTTCGGTCAGGCTTTGGATGCCGTGCTGGGAAATTTTGTCCAGTATGGGGTCCACTTCGCGGCTGATGAATTCTTCCTCCGTCAAATCTTCCGGCGATTCGGTCCGGCTGGACCATTTGGGGATTTTGATGGCGGTCGTGCGGATCAACTCGCGTTTGCGCCGCGCTCGGAAGGGATTGGAGAAATCCGGCAATCGTCCGCTGAACCGGACGAGAATCGCGCCCGTCAAAATGCCTCCCAGATGCGCCGCGTGGGCCACGTTGTCCCCGGTTTTGGCCGCCAACGCCAAGCCGGCCAGCGCGACGACGACGCTGAAGATCAGGAGCGTTCGCGCACGCAAATTCACGGGGATGAAAAAGAACAGGAGCATGGTCAGCATGCGATCCGGCGCGAGCATCGCGAAGGCTGCCACGACGCCAAAGATGCCGGCCGACGCCCCGACCACGCCGCCGCCAAACACAGCCGGCCAGAGCCATCCGACAAGAATTTGAAATAAGCCGCCGATGATTCCGCTGGCGAAATACAGGATTAGAAAGCGCGCTTTGCCGAGGGTGGCTTCGACTTCGCGCCCAAACACGTATAGGGTCCAGCCATTTAAGACCAGGTGCAGCAGGCCGGCGTGCAGGAATTGAAAGGTCAGGAATTGCCAGACAAACCCGCGCTTAAGACCGTAGAGGCTCAAGGCCAGGTACTCGTTGCAAAAAGGCGGGCGCAAGACGCCGTACTGCAGAAAGAACCCGACCACCAACGCCACGATCAGCGCAAGCGTCGCCGTCCAGCGCCAGCCCATGGAAGGCTGGCGCATGTAATGTCGATCTGCGAGTCCCATCGTGACTTGAAAGTAACCGTGAAGATAAGAGATTTCAACGCAGTTGTTGTTCCCCATCCAGCTAAGGGTTTTCGGCAGCGTGCGGGGGACAAACGAATCACTCCTCAAGCGTTTCCGGCGGCAGAATTTTCAGGAAATAAAAGCGGGTGAACGCCAGGCCGGTGAGGATGCCGCCCAGGTGCGCGAAGTGGGCGACGTTGCCGCCCAGCAGCAGAGCGAGTTTGGAATTCGGCAACGAGATGCCCAGCGCGGTTATTGAAAGCACGAGCCAGAGCAGCCATTTCGCGCGCAGCTTGAGGGGGATGATGAAGAACAGCAGCATCACCAGGCGTTCTTCCGGAAAGAGCATGGTGAAGGCGGCCACCACGCCGAAAATTGAGGCTGAGGCGCCGACGACTCCGGAATTCGCTCCGCCGAAATATTGCGGCCACAGCAGCGAGGCCAGCATTTGGAACAGTCCGCCGATGACTCCGCTGGAAAAATACAGCCTCAGAAACCGGGCTTTTCCCACCGCCCATTCGACGCCGCGGCCAAAGACAAACAGCGCCCAGCAGTTCAACAACAGATGCGGCCAGCCGCCGTGCAGGAATTGGTACGTCAATAATTGCCAGACGTATCCGTGCAACAACCCGGCCAGACTCAGTTCGAGATACTTTTCGGTGAATGGTTCGGACAGGATTTTTGTTTGAAAGAGAAACGCCAGGATGTTGAACGCGACCAGCACGATGGTGGCGGAAAGTCTCCATCTCCGCGCGGGGCGCACGTCATCGCGTTCTGAAAGCATCGCGGGACAATAGAGGTGAACCGCGCGTTTTTCAACCCGGCGCGCTCAGGCTGGCGGCGCTTTTCGCCGCCACCACAGCATTAATTCCAGCCCCGTGCGATTCGGATACGACCGCGGCACCCATTCCTGCACCAGGTCGAAATGCGGCGAGAACCGCTCCCACAATTCATCGCGCGTCGTGCCGAACGGCGGGCCGTCCTTGTCGGGAATCAGATAATTGACCGCCAGATAGACGCCGGACGGTTTCAGCCAGCGCAGCAGCGCGCGAACGTAGGCGTCGCGTTCGCCGGGATTAATGGCGCAAAAAAGCGTGTGCTCGAACAGCCAGTCGAATTGAAACGGCGGCTCGTCGCGCAAAAAATCGCCCAGCTGAAACGTGGCGCGCAGCCCGGCGGCTTGCGTCTTTTCCTTCGAAAGCGCGATCGCGCTGGGAGCGATATCGAAGCCGAACGTGTTGAAACCGGCTTTGGCCCATTCGCGCGCGTCATGACCTGTGCCGCAGCCCGGAACGCAAACGGCGTCGCGCGGCAGATCCGGGTGCGCCGCCAGAAAATCCACCAACCCCGGTGACGGCTCGCCTTTTTCCCACGGCATGTCCTGCGTTTGATAGCGATTTTCCCAATACGATTGGCTCATGGATTTACGATTTACGATTGAAGCGCGCTTGATCAGTTGTCGCATAACGTAAATCCAAAAACATAATTCGCAAACTCACTGGATTTGGCCGTCCACGAGATGAATGGTTTTGGCCGCGCGGGACGCCATCGAGGGATCGTGCGTTGCCATCACCAGCGTCATTTTTCGCTCCTCGCGCAATGAGCAAAGCAATTCGATGATTTCCTGGCCGGTGTGCGAATCGAGATTCCCGGTCGGTTCATCGGCGAGAATTAAATCCGGTTGATTGATCAAGGCCCGAGCGATGGCCACGCGCTGCTGTTCGCCGCCGGAAAGTTCGTACGGTTTGTGTTCCATGCGCTCCTTCAGCCCGACACGCGTCAGCAATTCCCGCCCGCGCTCCGCCGCCTCACGCGCGGGAGTGCGGGCCATGCGGGCCGGCAGGCAGACGTTTTCCAGCGCATCGAGTTCGGGCAACAGGTAATAGGCCTGGAAAATGAAACCCACCTCGCGGTTTCGCCATTGCGCCAGGTCGCGCCGCGATAGCGAACTCAGCACGCGGCCTTGGGATTGGATTTCGCCGGGATCCGGAAAATCCAGCCCGCCAAGCAGGTGCAGCAGCGTGCTCTTGCCGGCGCCCGACGCGCCGCGCAACGCCAGAAAATCGCCGCGATTGATTTCCAGGTTGATGCCGCGCAGCACTTCGAGCGCGCGTTTGCCGAGCATATAGGTCTTGCCGGCGTTTTTGGCGGAAAGGAAAATCTCACTCATGGCAAGGGTCCTTTCTGAAAACATCGAACATCGAACATCGAACATCGAACGCCGAACGTCGAAGGAATCGGCCACTGTCCGGACATTCTGAGTTCGATGTTCGGCGTTCGATGTTCGATGTTTCCCATGTCCTTATTCATACCGCAGCGCCTCCACCGGTTTGAGCCGCCAGGCGCGCCAGGCCGGCAGTACGCCGCCGAAAATGCAGATCACAAAGGCGCTGCCGCAAATCAGCAGGATGTCGCCCGGAACAATCAGCGCGGGCAGTTGGTTGAATTGATAAATTTCGGCCGGGAACAATTCAATGCCCGTCATGCGCCGCATGAAAAACAAAAATTCGTTCCGATAGGTCAACGCC
>Ga0070714_100004333_pt1 | contig 10702 bp, 9 predicted proteins | sample LARL83metaG_FD_65450 | JGI IMG/M metagenome (GOLD analysis project Ga0070714, IMG submission 65450) | Corn, switchgrass and miscanthus rhizosphere microbial communities from Kellogg Biological Station, Michigan, USA - LAR L8-3 metaG | ecosystem: Host-associated > Plants > Roots > Rhizosphere ... | reverse complement strand
GTTTCACACGGAGGATCGCGGCTTGGACCGCGGGCAGCCGGTAATTGTAGCCCTTGAGTACTGGATAATAGCGGTGCTCCTCGCCCCAGTTGCGCAGCATCGCAATGGTTCGGGCATACTCGGAATTGTTGGTGGTTACCATACCGCCCTCGCCGGCTGCGCCCAGGTTCTTGGTGGGGTAAAAGCTGAAACAACCGATGTCGCCGATGCTGCCTGCGTGCCTCCCCTTGTATTCCGCGCCGTGTGCTTGTGCGACGTCTTCGATCACCACCAAGTTGTACCGTCGTGCGATCTCCAGAATCGGATCCATGTCGGCAGGCTGACCGTAGAGATGCACCGGTAAGATCGCGCGGGTGCGTTCGGTGATGGCTGCTTCCACTCGTGTAACGTCGAGATTGAACGTCCGCGGGTCGATATCGACGTAAACAGGAATTGCGCCAATGTATCCGATGGCGGCGGCAGTGGCGTAGAAAGTGAACGGAACGGTGATGACTTCGTCACCGGGCTCAATCCCGGCCCCTAGCAACGCCAGATGCAGCGCACTGGTCCCGGAGTTCACGCCGATCGCATGTTTGACGTTGCAATAAGAGGCAAACTCCTCCTCGAGCCCGGTCACTTCCGGGCCGAGAATGAATTGACCGCTTTCCAGTACACGACTGACCGCGGCGTCGATCTCGGATTTCAATTCGTGGTATTCAGCCCGAAGATCAAGAAGCGGAATCCGTTCGGGCATTCGCTTAGACTTGAGCCAGGCTGCTTCCCGAGGGAGCGGCCGCGCGCTGGCCGATACCGTTCCACCACTGCTCCCGACGGCCAGTGATGAAGAGATCGCCCCAGAGCTGGAGGTTGAGAAGCCGCCAGATGCGATCGGTGGCATCTTCAAAGCCCGAGCGATGACGATGGATCAGCGATTCCACCTCGCGCATATCGAGGTACGACGCCAGGAAGCCGTCACGGGATCGCAAGGCGGCGTAAAGCGGCTCGGCTTTCGGATCGAGCAGCCAGCTCCGGATGGGTGTCGGAAAGCCCATCTTTTTGCGGTAGATGATGCTGTTCGGCAAGAGATCCTCAACGGCCTTCTTGAGGATATATTTCTGGGTGCCGCCATTGATCTTGAGCCGGTCGGGAATGCGCGTCGAGAACTCGACGAATTTGTGATCCAGGAACGGTACGCGGCTCTCGATGGAGCAGGCCATACTCATCTGATCCTGCTTCATCAGCAATTCAACCAGGTAAGTCTTCTGGTCGGCATAAAGCATGCGTGAGAGCGGAGAAGACGACTCACGGGCGTTCCAGTAGCGCAGGTAGTTCCCATAAACAGCCGATGGCGGCGCTGCCAGCAGCCGGTTCTGCTCTTCTCGCGAAAAGGCGCAATAAAAGTTATCGAGAAAAAGCGATTCTACGCTATCATCGCGTCCGACGAATGTGTGTCGCAGCTTGCGGCGTAGCGAGGCGCCCAGCAGCGGAGAACTGGCGGCCTGCGATCGGAGAAAGCGGCGGAGGGGGCCGGGCACCATGCGATAAGCCGCGGCGCCGCGTTGGTTCAGCAGATTCCAGCGATAGCGTTCGTAGCCGCCGAATAGCTCATCGCTGCCTTCGCCGGTGAGGACCACTTTCACCTGATCGGCTGCGAGTTTCGAGACGAAATAAAGCGAGACGCTGGAGGGCCAGCTGATCGGCTCATCTTCGTGCCAGATGAGGCGCGGCAGAGCCGTGAAGAAGTCGTCCATGCCGACCACGACTTCGTGATGATCGGTGCCAATGGCGCTGGCCACCTGCGCGGCATAGCTCAACTCACTGAATCGGGCTTCCTGGTAGCCGACGGCGAAAGTCTTTACCGGGCCGCTGGTGGAACGCTTGATGATAGCTGCGATGGCGCTCGAATCGACGCCGCCGCTGAGGAACATCCCGAGCGGCACGTCGCTCATGAGCCGCATACGAACGGTCTCTTCCAAACGCCGGCGGGTCTCCGCGATCCAGCCGCGCTCGTCGAGATCCTCGGCCGCCTCGGGCGCAGGCGGGTCCCAATAACGCTTGATTTCCGGCCGTGGCTCGGCTTTGGCGAGATCCAGCGTCAGGTGATGGCCGGGCATCAGCTTGTGGATGTTGCGAAATAGAGTGCGATCTTCGCTCACATAGCCGAAGGCTAGTAGCTCAGGCAGGAGTTCGTCTTCGAAGACGGGCGAAATCGAAGCATGCTCCAGCAGTGCCTTGATTTCAGAGGCGAAGGCAAGCAGGCGACCGTCCCAATAGTAATACAGCGGCTTGATCCCCAGGCGATCGCGCGCGCAAAAGAGCCGCCGCCGCTGGGTGTCCCAGATCGCAAAGGCGAACATGCCCCGGAAAAGCTGGAGGCATTCCGGCCCGTGTTCTTCATAGGCGTGCAGGAGGGTCTCGGTGTCGGAGCGCGTGGTGTAGCGATGCCCGGCCTGCTCCAGTGACGGTCGCACGTCGGCATGATTGAAGATTTCACCGTTATAGACGATCCAGCAGGTTTTGTCTTCGTTGGGCATCGGCTGATGGCCGCCGGCCACGTCGATGATACTGAGCCGGCGATGGCCCAAATGTGCCCAATCGTCGTGGAAGTAGCCGAAATCGTCGGGGCCGCGGTGGCGGATCTCGTCGGTCATACGGCCCAATTGCGCTACGCTACCGGAGGAGGGCGTGGTGGTAACGAAGCCGGCGATGCCGCACATAGTTACCAGTCTATCGAACAAATCTTAGGCAGAATGGGTTGGCGTTTACTTCCAAGACTCGATTGCTTTCCTTTGGAGTGAATCAGGACCGAAATCCAAGAGTTCGAGCCGGATGCCGTTGGGATCCATCACGCTGGTCAGCGGAGCTTTGGTAGCGCCGGTGCGAGGATCGTCTACTTTGACGCCATGCTGCCGGAGCGCGGCCACGGTTCCATTCAGGTCGTCGGCCAGAATTCCGATGTGGCTGACGCCTGGGGCCCTGTCTCCGGTAGCCGCAGCCAACTCCAGGAACGTGTCTCTATTGATCTGAAGATACGTTACTGTGGGCTTGCCGTCCTTGTCCTTCAGCGAAAACGCGTCGCGGAAGCCCATGGTCTTGGTGTAGAAGTTGTAGGACTCGTCGTAGTTTTTCGCAAAAACTCCGACGTGATTCAGCCGTATCCCCGGCGTGCGATCCGGCTGGGCTTGGCCAGGCTGCATAATCAAGATCCCGGCGACAAGGCCGGCTGCAAACAGAAACGTTCCGCGCATATGAGCTCCCATCCTAATCACCCATGATTGCGCAATGTTGAGGAAATCGGGTAGTTTGGAGATGGAGGAATGGGTGAGTGGTTGAAACCGGCGGTCTTGAAAACCGTTAGCGGGGTAACTCGCTCGGGGGTTCGAATCCCTCTTCCTCCGCCACTCTATGCTACAGTGACCAAGTATGCGGACCCTGGCAGCGACCATCGCCTTGACCTTCGCCTCTCTCACCATCGGCTGTGAAGTCATACTGCAGCCCTCGCAGCAGGGCGAGTGGTCGGATGGGAATTGGCGCAACCCGAAATACAAGATCACTAAGGACATTCGCGACGCGGGCGAGCCCGAAAAGCCCCCCGCCGACCAGTCCGGCAAGTAGTCCGTGTTAACGCGCCGTTCAGTTTTATTCGGAGGCCTCGGCGCCCTCACCGCTTGCACCCGTCCAAAGGCCAAAGGATTTTCCGGCTACGCCTTCATCGCAAACAGTGAGGGCGGCGCGATAGCCGCGGTTGACCTCGAAGTCTTCGCAGTGGCGCGGCACATTCGCGTCGATGGTGCGCCGACCGCCGTAGTTGCGCGCGAGAAGCGCGCGCGAGTCTATGCCCTTACGCCTGAGAACGGCTGTGTCCATGAGATTCGAACCGGTAATCTCACCTTTGCGAGCAAGCTACAAGTATGCCGGTCGGCCATCACCATGCGGCTTGCACCCTCACACCGTAATCTCTACGTGCTGTGTCGCGACCCGCGTAAGCTGGTCGCCCTAGCCTTCGAGCCAATGCGCGTGGATTGGGAACTTCCGCTCCCCGCCGATCCGACCGATTTCGACGTTTCTCCGGACGGCTCGCTGCTAGCCATCAGCTATGGGCCCGCGCATGCCTTGAGCTTCATTGATCTGGCGCACCGGCAAGCCTTCCCGCTGGTTCGGAACACAGGGGAAATCGGCCTGGTTCGTTTTCAACAGAAAAAGGAATCGCGCGAGTTGATTGCCGCCAATGTCAGCGAACGAATGCTCTCGGTGTACGACGCGCCCACGCGCCGGCTAATCGTCCATCTTCCGCTCGCCGTTCGGCCGGATCACCTGTGCTTCAATGCCGACGACGGCCAACTCTTCGTTACCGGTGAAGGGATGGACGCCGTCGTAGTTGTATATCCCTACTACACGCCGCAGATCGGCGAGACCGTTCTCGCGGGCCACAATCCCGGCGCGATGGCAGCGTCCGCAACGCCGGGCTATTTGTTCGTAGCTAATCCGAAATCCGGGGACGTGAGCATTCTCGATATCGAAACCAGGCGGGTGGTGGCGGTAACTCCCGTGGGAACCGAGCCTTCCTACATCACCATCACGCCCGACGATCAGTACGCGCTGGTTCTCAACCAGGCCTCGGGCGACATGGCCGTAATCCGCATTCAGAACGTCACCCGCGCGGTTACTGAGCAGCGGCGATCACGGAAGGGTCCGCTGTTCATGCTGATCCCGGTCGGATCGAAGCCGGTCAGTGCGGCGATTGTAGGGATCTAGCGTTCCAGGCCGCGTTGATAATCGACAAACCGGCGATCGATGCAGTTTCCGCCCGCAGAATACCATCGCCCAGCGACGTAGCGACCCAGCCTGCGGCGCCGATTTCCGCTCGCTCTCGATCGGTCCATCCGCCTTCGGGCCCGACCAGCAACGCCACGCGATCCTTCGAGCGGCATACCGGCGGCAGGACCGACAGGATCGGTGGAGCGTCTGCCTCTTCGAGCACATATCGATAGTCGGCCTGATCCCGCAAAGCCTCTGCCAAACTGACCGACGGCTCGATCAAGGGCAGCTTTGCCCGCCGCGATTGCTCGCTGGCCTCGCGCGCGATGCGCCTCCATCGGACCACGCGTTTCTGGGCAGCGGCAGCTAGTCCCTTTTCGCTGCGCTCGGCTTCCACTGGAATCACCTGTTCCACGCCCAACTCAGTGGCCTTCTCGATCAACCACTCGAAATGCTCAAACTTGATGAGCGACGTAAGCAAGGTAACCCGAACGCTCGGTGCACTGGCCTCGATCTGTTCGATGATCGCGAAAGATACCATATCCTTGCGGGTGTTTTCCACTTCGGCCAGGTAGACGTTCTGGTTGTCGGAAATCTCGAACTTCTGCCCGACTTCCACCCGCAGGACGCGGCTCAAGTGATGCGCCTCTTCGCCCTTTATATGCGCGTGCCCGCGCTGTACCTCATCTACAAAGAACCGGCGTCGCGCCATGTAAGCTACTGTACGCTAAGGGAGTACCGATTTTCGGAACTCCCGCGCGCTATTTGCGTATCATCGAGACGATGCTCAAAGACATTCGTCAAGCCATCCGTTTGCTAGCCAAGAATCCCGGATTCACAGCTATCGCAGCGCTCTCGCTGGCCATCGGCATCGGAGCGAACAGCGCCGTCTTCAGCCTTGCCGATGCACTGCTGCTGCGTCCCCTTCCCGTCGATCAGCCCGGCGGCGTGGTTACCGTCAGCACTAATACTCCTGGGAACTCCTTTGGCAGCACATCGTTTCCGGACTATCGTGATTTTCGGGACAAGAGCCAATCTTTCGCCGGCCTGGTCGCCTTTGAGTTTTATACTTTCGGCTTCGCGACCTCACCCACGGTTCAGCCCCAAATGCGTATGGGTTTCCTGGTCAGCGACAACTTTTTCCAGGTTCTAGGAATTCGCCCGGCGCTCGGGCGGACTTTCCTTCCGGAGGAAGCCAAGGTTTCCGGCCGGGATCCGATCGTGGTTCTCAGCTACGATCTTTGGGCAAATCAGTTCGGCCGCGATCGGTCGGTGATTGGCCGGACCGTCCGTCTGAACGGGATCGATTTTACGGTCATTGGCATCGCGCCGGAATCGTTCACGGGCATGGACCCGTTCATCCGTCCGGCCCTCTACGTGCCCCTGAGCATGTCACAGCGTCTGAGCGCCGCGGCGAAAGATGTTTTGGAGGATCGCTCCGCTGCCAATTTGGAGTTGAGAGGCAGGCTGAGACCCGGCGTATCGCGTGAGCAGGCCCAGGCGGAACTTATCGGCATCGCCAAGGGCTTGGAAAAGGCTTATCCTGACACCAATCGCAACCATAGCGTGGCGGTACGGACCGAGCTGCAGGCCCGCTGGGAGCAAGATCCCTACGATTCTGCTCTGGCCGTGATGCTCATGGCGTTGGTCGGACTGGTGCTGCTGATCGCATGCGCAAATGTCGCCAACCTTCTTTTGTCGCGCGCCGGAGCACGTTCGCGGGAGATCGCGATCCGTCTGGCCATCGGCATCAGCCGCGCACGGCTCGTACGGCAATTGCTTACGGAAAGTATGATTTTGGCCCTGTTTGGCGGAGTCCTCGGTTTAGGCTTTGCTTACTTCGGCATTCGCTTCCTCAAAGGACTTCCAGTGCCGACGGACCTTCCGGTTGTTATCGGCGTCCAGCTCGACCAGCGTGTATTGATAGCTAGCCTGCTCGCCGCCATCGTGAGCGCTCTCATCTTCGGCATCGCGCCAGCGTGGCAAGCGGTGAAGACCGATCTCATCGCGGGACTCCGCTCAGCGGGGCTTTCCTCCAGCGCGCGACGTCGTACGTTGGGACGCAACGCGTTGGTCGTGGGCCAGGTGGCCCTTTCCCTGGTCCTGTTGGTCGCAGCCGGAATGATCTTCGATGGCTTCCGCAAAGCGCTGGTGATGAACCCCGGCTATCGCACCGACCATCTGATGCTGATGGAATTCGATACTCGGTTTGTCAGGTACACGGATGATCAGTCCAAAATTTTCTATCGCACCTTGAGCGATCGAGCGGCGGCGCTGCCCGGAGTCCGCTCGGTTGCGCTGGGACAAGCTGTCCCAATGACGCCCGGTCAAATGAATCAGACGGTGATACCCGAGGGATACCAATTTCCAAAAGGCCAGGAAACCGTGGTGACCCTGGGCTCGATCGTGGACGAACACTACTTCGACACCATGAAAATGCCGGTGCTGCGCGGCCGGGCTTTCACGGCTGCCGATAAAGCGGATTCCAAGCCGGTGGCCATCGTCAACGAAGCTTTCGCCCAGAAATACTGGCCCAACCAGGACGCCGTCGGCAAGCGTCTCCGTGTCAAAGACAAAAATGGCCAGCTGGCCGAAGTGGTCGGTGTCGCGAAGACATCGCGCTACCTGTTCATCTCAGAGCCGCCGACTCCTTACATCTATCTTCCTCATGCTCAGAACGTCAGTAGCCACATGAGCCTGTTCGTAGAGAGTGCAGGCGATCCGGCTGAGATCGCTGCGCCACTTCGTGCCGTGGTCCGTTCGCTGGATGCCAACATCCCCATTTACAATGCCCGGACCATGGCAAACATCTACCACCAGCGAACTGCTGTGATCCTCCTGATGATTCTGCAACTAATCTCCACTCTGGGACTCCTCGGGCTGGCTCTGGCATTGATCGGCCTCTACGGTCTGATTGCCTACTCCGTCAGCCGGCGGACGCAGGAGATCGGCATACGCATGGCACTGGGGGCGCATCGCTCCGACGTCCTCAGAATGGTTTTGCGTCAGGGCTTCGTTCTTTCGATCATCGGCGTCGCAATCGGTCTCGCAGGCAGCATCGCCTTGCGTCCTGTGCTGGCCGTTGGGCTGATCGGTCTTGGGAGCTCCAATCCGGCCGTCCTGCTGATCGTGCCGCTGGCCTTGATCCTGGTCACGATGGCAGCTTGCTATTTACCGGCGCATCGGGCGTCGCAAGTAGATCCGATTCGCGCGCTGCGTTGGGAATAACCCCTTATAATGTAGCCAAGTGATCGCTCTTCTTCGCGGCAAGCTGCTCGAGAAACATCCTAACCAAGTCATCATCGAAACCGGTGGCGTCGGCTACGATGTGGTCATTCCGGTCTCGACGTTCTCGGCGCTCCCCGACTCTGGCGCCGAAGTCAAGCTGCGCATCCACACGCATGTCCGTGAGGACGCCCTATCGCTTTTCGGCTTTCTTACTCTTGACGAAAAGACCATTTTCGAAAAGCTGATTTCAGTGAGCGGTATCGGGCCCACGCTCGCGATCAAAGTTCTGTCTGGCATGGCCACGTCCGACCTCACAGCCGCCATCCGCAATGGCCACGTGGAGCTGCTGGTTCGCATTCCAGGCGTCGGCAAGAAGACGGCGGAGCGCATCGTGCTGGAGTTGAAAGACAAGCTGGAGGGACTGGCAGCGATGGCAGCCGCGGGAGTGCCGTCGATGGCTGCAGCATCGGCGCTGAGCGTCATCGAGCAGGACGTGATGTCAGCGCTTCTGAACCTGGGCTGCAATCGCGCTGCGGCGGAAGCGGCGGTCCGCAAGGCTAAAACGGCCGGAGCGCCAGCTGAGTTCGAGCCTCTCTTCCGCAAATCACTGGAATTGGTTCGTTGACGGTCCCGCTTGCTAACCTAGAACCACATGCGTGAGATGGGAATCGCTTCGCCGTCGCCGCTCGAGGGCGAGCGCCAGTTTGAAGCCGCACTCCGTCCCACGAAATTGGCCGATTTCACCGGACAGCCCAAGCTCAAGGAGAATCTCTCCATCGCCATCGAGGCTGCCAAACAGCGCGGCGAGGCGATGGATCACGTTCTGCTCTATGGCCCGCCCGGTCTCGGCAAGACCACGCTGGCCACCATCATCGCAGCCGAGCTCGGTGTCGACTTCGAACAGACTTCCGGCCCGATTCTTCAGAAGAAGCTCGATCTCACGGGCGTGCTAACTAACATCCGGTCCCGCCAGGTCTTCTTCATAGATGAGGTTCACCGGCTGCTTCCCGATGTCGAGGAGATCCTCTACGCGGCGCTCGAAGATTTCCGCATGGATATTTTGATCGGCACCGGTCCGGGCGCGCGCACGCACTCCATCGCTATTCCCCATTTCACGGCCATTGGCGCGACGACCCGGCAGGGTCTCGTCAGCGCTCCGTTGCGAGGCCGATTCGGTCTGGTGCTGCGCCTCAATCATTACGGCGTCGGCGAGCTCACCGCCATTGTTCTACGATCGGCGAAACTGCTGGGAGTCACGGTCGATGACGAGGGCGCCGAGGAGATCGCGCGCCGCAGCCGTGGTACGCCCCGCATTGCCAACCGCTTGCTTCGCCGTGTGCGCGACTACGCCCAAGTGCGCGCAGCCGGCCATATCGATCTGCCGGTCGCCACCAGCGCGCTCGATCTGCTCGAAGTGGACCGCTTCGGCCTGGATGAAATCGACCAGAAGATCATGCTCACGCTCCTCGAGAAATATAGCGGCGGGCCGGTGGGGGTGAGCACAATCGCAGCCTCTATCGATGAAGAAGCGGACACGCTGGTCGAGGTCTACGAACCGTACCTAATGCAGCTCGGCTTCATAGACGTGACGCCGCGGGGGCGCATCGGCACCGATCGTGCATTCGAATATTTCCAGATTGCCCGCAAGATGCGCGGCGGCGCTCAAAACTCGCTGTTTTGAAAAGTGCCTTGAAACAAGCTTTTCTTTCCCTGGGTTCCAACGTCGGCGACCGCGAGGCGCACCTGCTCTCGGCGTTGGAGCGGATCGAGGCTGCGGGCATTCACATTCTGCGCCGGTCGTCGATTTATGAAACCGAGCCGCAGGATTTCCATGATCAGCCTTGGTTTCTGAATTTGGTTGTGGAAGTGGAGACGGAGCTTTTCCCCCAGCTCTTGCTCGCGCGTCTTCAGGCCATCGAGTTGGGAATAGGCCGCAAGCGCGGGGTGCCGAAAGGCCCGCGCCCAATTGACATCGATATTCTCTTGTTCGGAGACTTCGTCATCGGAACGAAGGAGCTGGAGGTTCCTCATCCGCGAATGAGCGAGCGCCGGTTTGTCCTGGAGCCGTTGGCCGAGCTGGCACCGGACTTACGTCATCCAGTGAATGGGAAAACAGTGAGCGAGATGTTGTCGGAAACGCAGGCCCAGATTGTCAAGCCCTGGCGTTCTACCTAGCGACCTGTGTCCATCATCCACACGTTGGTGCTCATATCGCCTAGCTCTAGCAGGATCTTCCCTTCCACCGCGGCGGGGTGATTCCAGATGGGATCCATGGTCGGGACACGTGGATCCTTGAAATGATAGACAGTAAACGGCTGACCTGTGGACCGCTTGCTTTGTGGATCGAGCCGCTGGGCTTCCAGCCAATTCAGATTGCCCTCTCCATGCTCACTCAGGATGTAGAGAAGATTCCCATCCGGCGACCAAAACAGCATTTGAAACTCATGCGATGCGGGATTCACGGGAAGCCAGCCGCTCTCCAGTGCGAGTCCTCGGTCAGGCACTCGGGCGATGTAGCCGCGAAAGTCGTGCTCACCGGACTTGACGACGAAGCTGATCCAGGCGCCATCCGGCGATAACTCAGGGCCATAGAATTGGAAACCCATTGCGATCGTTCGCGCTTTACCACTGTGTGTATCCAAGAGGCCGAGATGACTTCCTGCATCGGTGTCGTTCCATAGGAGCAGAAATCTTCCGTCGCCCGACAGGCCGCGTGGCATTCCGCAATGAGAGCAGA
>Ga0070714_100004331_pt1 | contig 10704 bp, 10 predicted proteins | sample LARL83metaG_FD_65450 | JGI IMG/M metagenome (GOLD analysis project Ga0070714, IMG submission 65450) | Corn, switchgrass and miscanthus rhizosphere microbial communities from Kellogg Biological Station, Michigan, USA - LAR L8-3 metaG | ecosystem: Host-associated > Plants > Roots > Rhizosphere ... | reverse complement strand
CGTAATTGAGGCGCCTCAATTCGCCCTCGATACCTTCAGGTGCGAACTCCTTGAGGTTAGGCCGCTTGGCGTAAAATGAATCGATGCGGCCGGCCATCATCGGGATGGTGCCGCCCGCATGCGAGAACAGCCATTGGATGTCGCGCCAGCGCGCGAAACCACCGGAAAGAAGAAGGCTCGTGACGGTGCGCGTCGTGTCGTGTGGCACCTCGATCACCGCGGGGAATGTTCCGACGCTCAACTGGCCGCAGCAACTCGCGACCAGCGGGTGCACATACACCACCGCTTTGCGACGATTGAGCTCGTCAAACACTGGCTTGTAAGCGGCATTGCCAAGCCATTTGTCGCCATAGTTTGACTGCAGGCCAACGCCGTCGGCCTTGAGCGTGTCGAAAGCGTATTCAATTTCCTTGAGTGTCTTGTCGATGTCCAGCATCGACAGCGTCGCAAACAGACCAAACCGGCCGGGATTGTCCCGCATCATTTCGGCAGCGAAATCATTGCAGCCACGTGCAAGCTGGTTGGCTTTCTCCGCGCCAAGATCGAACCAGACGCCCGGCGTCGAAGCGAGTGAGAGCACGCCGACCCGGATGCCGGCCTTGTCCATATCCTCGATCGCCTTGGCCTTGGACCACGCGACCTGGCCAGGGAAATGCGGAATCTTACGCGTATCTTCCCAGCCGAGCCAAAGCTCCTGGTATTCCGGTGGATAGAAATGGTGGTGGGTATCGATGAGCACTTTCTGTTGGGCGCGCGCCTGCACGCCCGGCAACATCGCCGCGGCGCCGATGGCGGCTGCACCGGCGAGGAACTGCCGCCGCGAGGTGGGCAGCGCACAGCAAGCGCAGCCTCGGAAATGAAGTTTGCGCAAAGATGAAATGGGCATGGTGTTTCTCCCAATTGGCGCCAGCCCGGTGCGGAGATTTCACACCGGGATGGTCGACAGCAGCTATTTCTTGGCTGCATCCGCGTACGGATAGACCATTTTTCCGGTCTTAAATTTGTCTGGCCACAAGATCACCTGATGGTCAGTCTTGCTGAATTGCTCCAGATCGTTAGGTGCAACGTCCTGGAATTGGGTGAACACCGTGCGCGGCTCAGTCCAGTCACCGTTTTTGTTGTACGCAATCTCACCGGCAACGGTCGAGAACTTGTTCTGGTGGATGTACGCGGCAAGCTTGCCATGATCGAGGCTTTTCGTGGCGGTTACGGCCGCAGCAAGAACTTGGCCGGCTGCATAGGCAAACGGGACGAAACCATAGCCGAAGGGATCAATCTTCTCGCCGGCTGCCTTGACCCGGTATTTGGCCAGCACGTCCTGCAAGCCAGGAAAATTGAACTCGGGTGACGGCACGAAGCTTTCCATGATGACGATGCCGTTCATGAGAGGACCAAGCCGCATTTTGATCGGCGTCACCAGGAGACCCACCATGGTGCCGCCAAAAATTTTTGGCGCCAGTCTGACTTCGTGCGCAGCAGTCACAATACCGACCGTGTCCGGTGGATAGGCCGCAACGAATACAACGTCGGCGTTGGAGGCCTGCAAAGAGCGTACGACGGCAGTAAAGTCGGTGGTGGTCGGCGGATAGGTCTTGTCATAGACAATATCGAAACCCATTGCCTTCGCATTTTCGCGCGCGCCATCGGAGGCCGTCTTGGCGAATTCAGCATCTGCCGCCAGCAGCGCGACAGTTTTCGGCTTTGGATTCTGCGCCGCCGCCAACTCGAAAAAGCCGCGAGAGAACGCTTTCACGCCTTCGGGCCCGACCGGCACCATCGAAAAGTAGCGATCGTAATTGAAATGGCTGTTCACACCGATCGCCAGCATGGTGATTGTGGTCTTGTTGTTCTGAGTGATTGTTGGCATGGCCGCGGCAGCCATATTGGTTGCATAGGGGCCGAGGATCAGATCGACTTTGTCGACGCTGATCAGCTTGCTGTAAATCGTGGGAACGTTCGACGGATTGCTCTGGTCATCGTAATAAACCAGCTCTACAGGACGGCCCAGCAAGCCACCCTTGGCGTTGATGTCATCGCGCCAGATCTCCAAAGCGAGCAAAATCTGTTTGCCGTTCGGCGCGACACTTCCGGTCAGCGCCATTGAAAATCCGACCTTGATTGGATCGGCGGCCCACGCCGTCACCACTGCCGACATTCCCACGAAGGCGGCAACAACCACGGCGGCAATCGAGCGAATCGCGCCGGTCATCTTTTTTTCCCACATGACATCCTCCCAGTTCGTTTTGCAGACAAAACTACTTCATCATTTCCTCCGGCGGCATCGGCCCCCACAGATTGGCGGCCGATGGATCCTTGGCCCAAACCTTAGGCCGCTGCGGATTATCGCGGTGCCACGGACGTGGTTCGAAATAGCCAAGCGCCTCGTCCTTCATCTGATCGAGTTCGGCAAACAATTCCGTGATCAATCCACATGGACTGCGGTGGTAGGCAAACAGATTGTGGCCGATACCGTGTCGTCCGGGGCCCCAAAGCATCTTGTAGCCGTTGAGACTGAGAAAATCGCAAGCGGTTTCCAGATGCGACCAATCGCGCAGTTCAAAGGCCGTATGGAAATGCCGGTTCGAACCGGTTTCCATCAGATTGATGGTGTGATGATCGACACCACAGCGCAGGAAGGAGAAAAATTCACCCATCCAATCGGACACGCGGAAACCGAGCACATCGCAATAAAACTTGGTGACCGCTTTGACGTCAGTCACATGAAACGCCACATGACCGAGCTTGTGCGGCACGATGCCCTTGCGCTGGAACTTCTGCGTCAGCATTTCCGGCTGCCTGAACACCTCGATGACGGTGCCTTTGGGATCCTCGAAGGAAACCAGCTCGGAAATTGTCGGCTCAGAATCTTTTTTAACTACGGTCTTGATCCCATGCGCGGCGGTCTGGCGCTCAAACGCGCCGAGATCATCGTCTGGCCCGATCTGAAAACCGAGGCGCACGCACTTCGCTTCACTTCCTTTTCGCAGCACGACCGCATGATGATCGATTGTGTGGGCGAGATAGACCGCATCCTTGTCTTTTTCGATCAGGGTCAGCCCGAGAATATCCGTGTAGTATTCCGCCTGCTGCTGCGGGTCAGGCATTTCATAGCAGGCATAAACGATCTTTCGCACACCGATCATGGGCCTCTCTCCAATTGCTAGGTCCGTTTTCGAGATTCTGGATCTGGCTCTGACTCGAAAATTTCAAGAATGGCGGCCACGTCGCGTTCACCGATCACCGGCACCGCTTTCTGGAAAATATCGATGAGGCAATCGAGCAACGGCGTCGCCGCGCCGACGCTGTCCGCCAATTCCTTTGCGCCATGCAGATAATGGGCGAGACCGCCCGCCGATCCCTGTTGAGGCATGAACCGGCGCTCCGCCATCCACGGCGCCCGAATGCCAAACTGAGCCGACCCACCGCTGCCATTGGCGATGGCCTTGATCATCAGCGAAGGGTCGACACCGGATTTCAAGCCAATCGCCATGGCCTGCGCCGTGCCCGCGATATTCAGACCTACCAGCAGATTGTTGATGAGCTTGACCTTGGTCGCGGCGCCAAAGGCTCCAAGATAAAGGCAGAGATCGGCAAAATCGTTGACGATCCGCTCGACTTTGGTTGCGGTAGCCCGATCGCCGGCCAGATAGATGACGCCCTTGCGTTGCGCCACCATGCCAGGCGTTCCGCTCACTTCACCGTCGAGAAAAACAACCCCCTTTGCAGCCAGCGGAGCAACGTAGCGTTCCTTCACAGGTATGGAATGCGAGCCGAACTCGACCACGATCTGGCCCGGTCGCGCGGAGTGGATGAGACCATTCGAGCCCATCACGACTTCCTCAAGCGCTTCGTCGCTTGGAAGGCATGTGAAAATGAGATCCGTTTGCGATCCGATATCGGCCGGCGATTTCGCCGGAACGCCGCCAATCTTCGCAAAATCGGCCAAGGAGCTCCGGCGATAGCCGAGCACGCGATGGCCCTTGTTGATCAGATGTTCACAGATCGGACGACCGATCTTGCCGATGCCAACGAACCCGATGGTTTCCATGACTGCCCTGCTCAGTGTTCGATTTGCCTCGGCATGGTGTTATGTGATCTCGATGCTACGGTCGGAGTAGTTCACGTTAATTCCGAACGAGCCCTCCATCACCGTCCATTCCCGGATGCGAAAGCTTCGAATGCCGTTGACCACGAACGGGTCGCGCAAGGCGAGCGCGCGCGCCTCATCTGCGCTTGCTGCGCGCAGAATGGTAAGTCCGTCACTGCTTGCGCCGAAATCGAGCGGCCCCGAAGCGAAGAGTTTGCCGGCCCGCTCCAGACCAATCATGTATTCGAGATGCTCAACCAGATGCGGCCTGAGATCCGCGCCGTTTCCATCCCACAGCACGACATAAAATTTCTTGCGCCACATCCGTTCAGTCAATTCGCGAATACGCGCTTCCGTGGTTGACGACACGCCTCCGCCTCCCGAACTCACTGACTCCAACACTACACGTCGTCGGCCACCATGCGATTGACCAGACTGCCGCAGCTATCGATCTCGATCTTCACTTCGTCGCCGACCTTGAGGAATTCCCCACGTGGCATGCCCACGCCAGCCGGGGTTCCGGTCGCAATGACATCGCCAGGCTGCAGTGTCACATGGCGGCTCAAATAGGCGATTTGCTCCGCGATGCCGTGCACCATGCGACTGGTGTTGGAATCCTGCTTGAGCGTACCGTTGACCCAGAGCTTGATGGCCAGATTGTTTGGATCGGGGACATAGGCTGCCGGCGTGAACCACGGCCCCATTGGGGCTCCGTGCTCGAAGCATTTCTGCCCGACCCAGTCATAGATGAAAGGAGTTCCCTCGCGCTTCATCAGATCGCGTGCCGACAGATCGTTTACGATCAAATATCCGGCAACGGAATCGAGCGCCTTAGCCTCTGAAACGTTTCGGGTCGGACGGGCAATCACAACGCCGAGTTCAGCTTCCCAATCGACTTGCCTGGAAAAGTTCGGCAGCTTGGCCGGCGTGTTGTGGCCGATGATCGAACCCGCGGTGGTCTTGAGGAAGAACCAGGGCTCTGCTCCCTTGGTCATCGAAGGCGCTTTGCCGGTGGTGCGCTTCGCTATCTCCGCCATCTCCTCAAGATGGTCCCAATAGTTTGCTCCTGCGCAAAACAGCGTGCCGGGATAAAGAAGCGGTGCAAGCAACGCGACTTCGCCAAGCAACTTGCCCCCGCGCGTATTTTGCGCTGCCTCGTGCAGGCGCGGATGGACGCGGTCCCACGCGTTGAGCAGGCCCATCACGGACGACGAATTGGGAATCCCGTCGAGCAGCGGGGCGACCGGATGAACGCGATCATCGACCAGCATACCCGCCTGCGGTTGTCCGCCTGTGTCGCGATAGCTCAGCAGACGATAGCCGCTGGACATTACTCACTCCCCGACAACCACTCTTACGCCGCGCGAAATCCGGTTTGGCGACCGGCTTGTTGTACTGTAACGTACAGTACGTTCCTCACAAGAGGATGCAAACGGAAAAATATATGCGCCGCAACAGGTCGACTGCGCGGGTCGGTACACACACGAAACCCGCGATTCAGAGATCTTCAGGAACGCGCCATGTTCCTCGGGATCGTCCGGGCAATCGGATGACCGAGGCTCGGCGGCAAGAGATCGTGCGCAAGGCCGCGGCGCTATTCATCGAGAAGGGTTATTCGAACGTCACTATTGACGAAATCATCAGGCTGGTTGGCGGATCGAAAGCGACGCTGTATGCGCGATTTGGTGGCAAGGAGGGTTTGTTCGAGACCGTCATCAGACAGCCCTGCATTGACGTCACTCACGCGATCGACACTGATCTGGTGGGCGACACGGAAGCGCAACTGACACAAATTGCCCGCAACTTCCTGAAGTCGGTGCTCAACCCGAAGATTGTCGAACTGCATCGCCTGATGGTGTCGATTGGCAAGACGTTTCCCGCAGTCGGCTCGCTCTTTTATGAATCGGGGCCCAATACGGCCTATGCAATCGTCGCCAAGTGGATCGCAAAGCAACAGGCCGCCGGCAAACTTGCTGCCGGTAACCCTCGTCAACTTGCGGTCCTCTTTCTTGATATGCTCATAGGCGAACATCAGCTTGCGTTGCTGACATCTCCGCGCCGGTCGACGTCAAAGGCCATCGACAAGACCGTTCGCGCGGCTGTTTCGGTATTCCTGCACGGAGCTGCCACGCGACCTTCTTCACGAAGGCAATACCGCTAAGTCGGCCCGAAACTTATGTCCGCTTTGGGTAGCCGGACAATGGGGAGATCGGGCTAACTGGCTGGGGCGCCAGGATTCGAACCTGGGAATGGCGGAATCAAAATCCGCTGCCTTACCACTTGGCTACGCCCCAACAAGTGCCGGAGAACCGCGGCCAACTATCCTCGCGCGCGGCGGCCGGACCATAGCGGCGCCGACCGGCCCAATCAACGCCCACTCCTTTTATACATAAAGCGTGGTTTGACCCGCCTGCGGCCGAGGCTAGATTAGCTGGCCATGAGCTACCGCGCTCCAGTTGCCGATATCGCCTTCACATTAAAGCACGCCGCCGGCCTGAAGAATGCACTGGCCGAGGGGATCTACGGCGATCTTGATGAGGAGACGGTGGATTCCGTCCTGGCGGAAGCCGGACGCTATGCCAGCGACGTGATCGCTCCACTCAACACTGTTGGTGACAAATTCGGGACACCGTTCAAGGACGGAAACGTCACCACCCCGCCCGGCTGGAAGGAAGCCTATACGGACTGGGCCGCAGCCGGCTGGAATGGTCTCGCGGCGCCCGCCGATTGGGGCGGCCAGGAACTGCCGCACGCCCTGAATGCGGCATGCATCGAAATGTGGAATTCAGCGTCGATGGCCTTTGGCATCGGCCCGGTTCTGACAATGGCGGCGATCGACGCACTGCATGCGTACGGAAACGACAAGCTGAAACAGGTATACCTCGGCAAGCTGGTCAGCGGCGAGTGGATGGGCACCATGCAGCTCACCGAGCCACAGGCCGGATCCGATGTCGGCGCGCTGCGCAGCAAAGCCGAGCGCGCAGGTAATGGCAGTTATCGAATCACCGGATCAAAGATTTTCATAACCTACGGTGAGCATGACCTCACCGACAACATCATCCATTTCGTTCTGGCCCGCTTGCCGGACGCGCCGCCGGGGACCAAAGGCATTTCGCTGTTTCTAGTCCCGAAAATGCTGCCTGACGGATCGCGCAACGATGTGCGCGCGCATTCGGTTGAACACAAACTCGGCATTCACGCATCGCCCACCTGCACGATGGTGTACGGCGATCGTGGCGGCGCGGTCGGCTTTCTGATCGGCGAAGAGAACAAAGGCATGGCGTGCATGTTCACCATGATGAACCGTGCGCGCCTCGCCGTAGGCTTGCAGGGGGTTGGGATCGCCGAGCGCGCGACTCAACAGGCATTGGCTTACGCGCGAGAACGCAAGCAAGGCCCGGCGAGTGCGATCATCGCCTATCCGGATATCAAGCGCATGCTGCTGACCATGCGCACGCTGACCGGCGCCGCGCGCGCGATCTGTTATGCGACAGGAATTGCCATCGACCGATCAATGCGCGCGAAAACCGACGCCGAACGCAAGAGCGCACACGAGCGCGCTTCGTTGCTGACGCCCGTTGCCAAGGCATTTTCGACCGACATCGGTTCGGAAGTCGCATCCCTCGGCATCCAGGTGCATGGCGGAATGGGTTATGTCGAGGAAACCGGCGCGGCGCAGCACTACCGTGATGCGCGCATCGCCGCGATCTACGAAGGCACAAACGGAATCCAGGCCATCGATCTCGTTACGCGCAAAGTGCCCGTGGAAGGCGGCAAGACCGTCGATATGTATATCGACGAACTGCGACTTACCGTGAAGTCGGTTCAGTCGAGCAATGCGCCCGAATTTGGAGAAACTGGAGCTCGCCTCGGCGAAGCCGTCGACAGCCTTGAGCGAGCAACCCGGTGGCTGCTTGCGCAAAAGGGTTCTGACGCCGCACTTGCCGGCGCTACACCTTATTTGCGTCTGTTCGGCAGTGCGGCCGGCGGCTGCATGCTGGCCGAAGAGGCGCTTGCATCGCTTCGCGCCGGCGACGGGACGACCCGTTCCCTGCTTGCGCGCTTCTTCGCGGAAAATATTGCGATCCAGGCAAACAGCCTCGAACGCAGCATCACTGAGGGTGCCGGGAGCATTACTGACGCTCAAGCGGCGCTAGCAGAATAAGGCTTGGGGACCGCACGCCGATGTCGTTAAAGGGCAAGACTCTTTTCATCACTGGCGCTTCACGCGGAATCGGTCTTGCGATCGCGCTGAAAGCAGCGGCCGATGGCGCCAACATCGTCGTCGCCGCGAAGACGGTCGAACCGCATCCAAAATTGGAAGGTACGATTCATACCGCCGCCGCCGAGATCGCGAAGGCCGGTGGACGAGCGTTGCCTATTGCGGTTGACGTACGCGACGAAGCGAGCGTGCAGGCCGCGTTCGATGAAGCCGCAGATAAATTCGGTGGCATCGATATCGTCGTGAACAACGCCAGCGCGATCCAGCTGACCCCTGTCACGGCAACCGATATGCGGCGGTACGATCTGATGCAGCAGATCAACGCCCGCGGCACCTTCATGGTTTCGAAGTTCGCCATTCCTTATCTCACGCGGCGGGAAAATCCGCACATCCTCATGCTCTCTCCTCCCCTCGACATGGCGGAGAAATGGTTCGCGCCGCACACGGCTTATTCGATGGCAAAATTCGGCATGAGCCTGGTCGTGCTCGGATTAGCCGGCGAACTGCGCGGCAAGGTCGCGGTCAACGCCCTGTGGCCACGAACGACCATCGCCACGGCGGCAATCAAGAATCTTCTCGGCGGCGACGCGATGATGCAACGCTCACGAAAGCCCGAGATCATTGCCGAGGCCGCCTATCGCATTTTCCAGAAGCCCAAGAGCTTTACCGGGAACTTTCTGATCGACGACAGCTTCCTCGCCAGCGAGGGCGTCCGCGACTTTGATCGATATCGCGTCGATCCCAGCCAACCGCTGCAGATCGATTTCTTTGTGCCGGACAGCAGTCGTCCGCCGGAAGGAGCGAGCCTGGCGGCAAAGTCACGATAGGCACTTCCACGACGGCTCACGAATGTTTAAGTCTAGAGAATGTCTACTCTTCTTCTCAGCCATCCAGCCTGCCTGAACCACCTGACGCCGGCCGGACATCCGGAGCGTCCTGACCGCTTGCGTGCGATCGATCAGGTGCTCGAGGATGAAAAGTTTCAGTCTTTGGCACGAGTCGAGGCGCCGCTCGGAAGCCTTGATGTGATCGCTCTTTGTCATCCAATGGAATATGTCGAAGCGATCCGCGAGGCCTCACCCTCTGAGGGGCTTGTGCGGCTTGACGCCGACACCGCGATGTCGCCTGGAAGCTATGAGGCAGCGTTACGCGCCGTCGGCGGCGCCATGCAGGCGGTCGACGACGTGATGACAGGCAAAGCCGCAAATGCCTTTGTCGCCACACGTCCACCCGGTCATCATACCGAGACGGCACGGCCGATGGGCTTCTGCCTTTTCAACAACGCCGCGATCGCTGCACGATATGCACAACAGAAACATGGTGTCGAACGTGCGGCGATCGTCGACTTCGACGTGCATCACGGCAACGGGTCGCAAGACATTTTCTGGTCTGACAAAAGCGTGATGTACTGTTCGACGCACGAGATGCCGCTTTATCCCGGGACCGGAGCGATCGGAGAGCGCGGCGAATACAATACCATAGTCAATGCGCCACTCTCGGCCGGCGATGGCGGCGACGCCTTCCGCGAAGCCTTCGAGACCGTCATCCTCCCGCGCCTTCGGGAGTTCAAACCCGACTTTCTCATCATCTCCGCCGGCTTCGACGCGCACACCCGAGATCCTCTGGCAAATCTGAATTTGATCGAATCCGACTATTCCTGGGTCACCAAAAAATTGATGGAAATCGCCGATACAAACGCGAAAGGACGCGTCATCTCATTGTTGGAAGGCGGCTACGATTTACAGGGACTGTCGCGTTCAGTGGCGGCGCACGTGACCGCGCTGATGCATGGTTAGAGAATCCACGCTATCCTGACCATCAGACAACGATTTAGAGTGCGGGTCACGAACCGCCGGATTTGAATATGGCCGAAAACAATAACGCTGACGTCAAAAAGTTGCCCTTCGAACGCGCGATCGAGGAGCTTGAATCGATCGTCAAGGATCTCGAGGGAGGCAAGGTACCGCTTGAGCAATCGGTTGCGCTGTACGAGCGCGGCGAGGCTCTGAAGAAGCGGTGCGAGGAGCTGCTGCGCCAGGCCGAAGCGCGGGTCGAACGGATTACCCTCGATGCCGATGGAAAACCGACCGGCAGCACGCCTCTTGATGTGGATTGACGCCATTTTTCGACCAGAAATGGCCTTCTTGCTGAATTGCCCGCAAGGGTACTTTTGGTGTAAGTCATGCGGCCCAGCCAGTTTTGTGGCACCGGCGCGAACCGGCCCTTAATCAAGTCCGTTGGAGTTGCTCTTGTCTGAGTCTTCCAAGACCCCGTTGCTCGACCGCATCCTTTTTCCGAACGACCTTAAAAATCTGTCGGCCGAACAGCTCAAACAGCTCGCCGGCGAACTGCGGACCGAAACCGTTGATGCCGTCGCCAAGACCGGCGGCCATCT
>Ga0070714_100004329_pt1 | contig 10706 bp, 10 predicted proteins | sample LARL83metaG_FD_65450 | JGI IMG/M metagenome (GOLD analysis project Ga0070714, IMG submission 65450) | Corn, switchgrass and miscanthus rhizosphere microbial communities from Kellogg Biological Station, Michigan, USA - LAR L8-3 metaG | ecosystem: Host-associated > Plants > Roots > Rhizosphere ... | reverse complement strand
GCGGCGCCGTTTCCGGCCGCCTCGGCCCGGTGCGGGCCGCCGCCGTTGCCGCTGATCAGCACCGCGGCCACCGCGATCGCCGCGGCGACGCCCGCCGCGCCGACGGCCACCTGCGCCGACCTGGCCTGCCACCAGCGGTACCGTGGCGGGTCCAGCGGCTTGGGGAATCCCTGCTCGCCGAACTGCTGGCGCCGCGCGGCGACGCTGGCCCGGTGCGCGATGGCCTCCGGCCGGTTGCTCGACGCCAGCCGCAGCACCTGTTCGCGCAGGCCGGGCGGGGCGGCGATGGCCGGCAACGCGGCCAGCGGCGCGATGCCGAGCAGCAGCGCCGGGCGCAGCTCGTCGCGCCGGCGTTCGGTACACACGGGACAGCGCTCGACGTGCCGGTTGAGCCGCTTGCGGACCAGCGTGGTCAGCTGCCCGTCCCAGTCCTGCAGCAGGGTGTTCAAAGCCTCGCAGGCGCTTCGCCCCATCCGGGCGACGAGCAGCACGCCAAGGCAGACCTCGAGCTGGTCGCGGGCACGGGAGATCAGCGCGTGCGCGTGGTTGCGCGAGATGCCGAGCACGTCCGCCACCTCGCCGCCGTCTAGGCCCTGGCGCAGCTGGAGCTCGATGACCTCCTGCTCGGCCGGGTTCAGGCCGAGCACCGCGGCGCGCATCAGCGCGCGCAGCTCCTCCCGCTCCGCGTCGGTGCCGACCTCCACCGTCTCGTCGGTCACGTCCGCCGCTTCGTCCAGCGTCGAGGTCGCCGAACGCTCCCGCATCCTGCGGCGGCACTCGTTGCGGGCCACCGCGTACAGCCACGGACGCAGCCGCTCCCGGTCGCGCAGCCCGTCGAGCCGGGACGCGGCGATGACGAACGTGTCCTGCACCGCGTCCGCCGCGTCGGCCGGCTCGCGCAGCAGCGCCCGGCAGTAGGTATACAGCTGCGCCGCGTACTTGTCGTATGCCGCGGCCAGACCCTCGGGATCTCCCTCCACGATGGCCGCGACGACTTCAGTGTCGCGCATACCGCTACGGTAGTCGCGCGATCGCATATGAGGACAAGTCTGGACGACATTATTCAGGGTCGTTGCGTTACCGGAATCTTCTGCACGGCGGCGGGCACTGCGGAACGCCGGGACCTTGCCCCCCCACGGTCAAGGCCCCGGCGGGCCGTGTGACCCCATCCGCACCACACACGGGTATGAGCGTGCCCGGCCCGGCCTGCCAACAGTTTTCTGCCGAGATTTTCCGAGATATCTGGACTCGCCCGCCCGCGGTCGTGCGCTCAGGACCAAAGATCCAGGTAGCGGGGCAGTTCGGCCAGGCTGGCGATGACCGCGTCCGGGGTGGCGGCGGCGAACGCGGGCACGGCGCTGTTCGGGACGAGCACCGCCCGCATGCCGGCCGCCTGTGCGCCGTGCACATCGTCGTACGGCCGGTCACCGACGAACACGCAGCCGCCTGGATCGCTCACCCCGACGGCGGCCATCGCGGCGCGGAACGCCTCCGGGTGCGGCTTGACCCAAGGGATCTCGCTGCTGTAAACGGCGCCGTCGATCAGGTCGAGCACCCGGTCCCTGACGAAGATCCGCTCGTGCGCGTCCCGCGGCCACATCGTGTTGGACAGCACACCGACCTTGATCCCCCGCCGCCGCAGCAACGAGAGCAGCGGCACCACGGCAGGGTCAGTCAAAGTGTGCGGGTCCCACAGCTCGTAATAGCTGGCCAGCAACTCCGGTGACGCCTCCAGGCCGGCCTGGACGAACACCTCGGCCAGCGTGGCGCTGCGGTGCTCGCGCTCGCCCAGTTGCCACAAGTCCGCCTCCGCCGCGCGCGCCGCCGCGGCCAGGCGTGCCGCGGCAGCGGCCGGATAGTGCCGCGCGCAGATCGCCAGCCACAGCGCCTCGTGGTCGATCGTGTGCCACGGCGTGAGGGTGCCGCCCCAGTCGAAGATGACCGCGTTGACCGCCATCTACAGGTTCAGCGCGCTCTGCGGGATCGTGGCGACATCCGCGGCGGGCGGGAGCTTGATGCTGACCGGCTGGTTGATGCTGGTCACCAGCATCGTGACGGTCATGTCCTCCATCGTGCCGTGCTCGACCACGATGAGCTTCCTGACCTGCTGCTGGCCGTCCAGCCAGACGTTGAAACTGACCGAAGAGATGCCGGCCTTGACCGCCTGCTGCCCGACCTGCGACCGCAGCCCGGCCGGCAGCCGCTTCAGCGCCGCGGCCATCGGGTAGCTGCCCGAGTACTCGGTCACGTGGATCCCGCCGATGGTCCCGGTGCCCACCACGCGCACACCGGTCGCGCCGGCCAGCAGCTGCATCTGCACCAGCGGGCTGTTGTCCTGCGCCTGCTGGATGAGCTGCTCGAAGTTCACGCCGAGGGCCTTGTCGAGCTCGCTGAACGGCACCTTGAGCCAGGACTTGCCCCCGATCAGCTGGCTGATCCCGCTGAGCCTCAGGTAGGCGGCCTTGCCGGTGACGATCTCCGACATGCCGCCGGGCAGGGACTGGCCGGCCGCGCTCAGCGACGGGAAGTTCAGCTCAGCCGCCAGGTTCGGCCGGACCACCTCGCGGAGCGAGCCGGACATCGTCAGCGGGGTGGAGCCGCTGCCCCGCATGGTGATGTTCGCGGTCACCGAGTTCGCCACCGCGGCGTGCGCCGCCGCCAGCTCGATTGCCTGACCCGGGGCGGGCGCCGCACCGCTCCCGGCATGGTCGGTGTGGCTGGCCTGGGGTGTTCCAGAGCAGCCCGCCGCGAGCACCGCGGTCAGGGCCGCCGCGGCCGCGAGGAGGGCGGGACGGTACCGAGAGAACATGTTCTCAAGGTATCCGAATCGGGATGAACGGGGTGCCAGGGACCGTACGGAATAACGGGATGTGGCACACTGGTTCTAGCGACAGAAAGCGTGCTCCGGGGTCGGTGAAATTCCGAACCGGCGGTTACAGTCCGCGACCCAGCCGCAGCCAGCGGCTGGCTGACCCGGTGAAACTCCGGGACCGACGGTTAAAGTCCGGATGGGAGGTAGCACGCGAGCGGGCCCTCAGCAGGGGTCTGCTTGGCGTTCCCCCGGAGGCGAACATGCGGCTCCGAGGAGGGAACCCAAATGTTCACCGGGATAGTAGAGGAGCTCGGCGAGGTATCCGCCGTCGAGCATTATGCCGATTCTGCTCGGCTCACCATTCAGGCATCGATCGACGACGCGTCTCCCGGCGACTCCATCGCCGTGAACGGCGTCTGCCTGACCGTCACCGCGATCACCGGCAACGGCGAGTTCACCGCCGACGTGATGCGGGAAACCCTTGACCGGTCCGGCCTCGGCGCGCTGAAACCCGGCGCCAAGGTCAACATCGAACGCTCGGTCCGGCTGACCGACCGGCTCGGCGGCCACCTGGTCCAGGGCCACGTGGACGCGACCAGCACCGTCATCTCACGCGCACCCAGCGAGCACTGGGACCAGGTGCGCATTGCACTGCCAGCCACGATCGATCGCTACGTCGTGGAAAAGGGCTCGATCGCGGTCGACGGCGTCAGCCTGACCGTCTCCGCCCTTGCCGGGAATGACGACTGGTTCGAGGTCAGCCTCATCCCCGAGACCCTCAAGCGGACCACGCTCGGCACCAGGCAGCCGGGTGACGTGGTGAACCTGGAGGTCGACGTGATCGCCAAGTACGTGGAGAGGCTGGTGGCCCGGTGAGCCGCATGCTCGATGAGATCGACCGCGCGATCAAGGACATCGCCGCGGGCAGGCCGGTCGTCGTGGTTGACGACGAGAACCGGGAGAACGAGGGCGATCTGGTCTTCGCCGCCAGCCTCGCCACCCCCGAACTCCTCGGCTTCACCATCCGCCACGCTAGGGGCCTGATCTGCGTGCCCATGCCGGGCGAGGATCTGGACCGGCTCCAGATACCGCAGATGACCGCGGAGAACACCGAACACCACGGCACCGCGTTCACGATCAGCGTGGACGCGCGCGCGGGGACGACCACCGGCATCTCCGCGGCCGACCGGGCCAGGACGATCCGGCTGCTCGCGGACCCGGCCAGCGAACCGGGGGACTTCGTGCGTCCCGGCCACGTCTTCCCGCTCCGCTGCGCCGAAGGCGGCGTGCTGCGCAGGACCGGGCACACCGAGGCGGCCGTCGACCTGACCAGGCTGGCGGGGCTGCGCCCGGTCGGGGTGGTGTGCGAGGTCATCAACGACGACGGCACCATGGCCCGGCTGCCCCAGCTCCGCGAGTTCGCCGACACGCACGGCCTGGCGCTGATCTCGATCGCGCAACTCGTCGCGTACCGGCGACGCACCGAGCACCAGCTCACCCGCCTTGCCCGCACCCAGATCCCGAACCAGCACGGGCTGTGGCAGGCCTACGGGTACCGGCACGACGTGGACGGCACGGAGTACGTGGCGCTTGTCCTCGGTGACGTCACGGACGGCGCGGACGTGCTCACCAGGCTGCACTCGGAGTGCCTGACCGGGGATGTGTTCGGCTCGCTGCGCTGCGATTGCGGCGCTCAGCTCGACGCGGCGATGGCGGCGATCGCGGCCGAGGGCCGCGGCGTGGTGCTCTACCTGCGCGGGCACGAGGGGCGCGGCGTCGGGCTGCTCGGCAAGCTGCGCGCCTACGAGCTCCAGGACCGCGGCGCCGACACGGTGGACGCCAACACCGAGCTTGGCCTCCCGGTGGACGCCCGTGAGTACTCGGCCGGCGCGCACATGCTCGCCGACCTCCGCGTCCGCTCGGTGCGCCTGCTCACCAACAACCCGGCGAAGGTCGACGGCCTGACCGTGGGTGGGGTCGACGTCACCGAGCGGGTCCCGCTACCTCCCGCGATCACCCCTTATAACCTGAGGTACCTAACGACAAAGCGTGATCGGCTGGGTCACGATATTCACCTGCAAGGTAACGTGGCGAGGGAATCAGCGTGAGCGGCGCGGGGCGCCCGGCCGGCGACCGGCTCGACGCCGCCGGGGTGCGGCTGGCAATCGTGGGGACGCGCTGGCACCGGGAGATCACCGACTCGCTGGTGGACCGGGCCAGCGCGGCGGCCGCCGCGTGCGGCGTCGCCGATCCGCTGGTGGTCCGGGTGGCCGGTGCCATCGAGCTGCCGGTGGTGGCCGCCGAACTGGCCCGGCACTACGACGCGGTGGCCTGCCTCGGCGTGGTGATCAGGGGCGGCACGCCGCACTTCGAGTACGTCTGCGACTCGGTGACCGCCGGGCTCACCCGGGTGGCGCTCGACACCGGGACCCCGGTAGGCAACGGCGTGCTGACCTGTGACACAGTAGAGTCGGCGCGTGACCGTGCGGGTCTGCCCGGCAGTCGTGAGGACAAGGGATGGGAAACAGTGGTGGCCGCTCTCGACACCGCCTTGGTCCTCGGCACCATCCGCTCCGCACCCGTCGCGCCGCGACACTAATTGTGCTCCAACCACAATTCTCAGGCGAGTAAATTATGTCGTTATGAAAATGGAGCCGTTAAATGCTTTCGCTGGTATTGCCTAAGGGGTCTCTGGAAAAAGCGACGCTGGCGTTGTTCGATGCCGCCGACCTGACCGTGCGGCGTGGTTCGGAACGCGATTATCACGCCGCGATAGATGATCCGCGAATCGACCGGGTCCGGTTCCTGCGACCGCAGGAAATCCCGTCCTACATCGAGCGCGGGCTGTTCGATCTGGGGATCACCGGACGAGACTGGATCGCGGAGACCGCCGCGTCCGTCGTCTCGCTGGGCGAGCTCCAGTACTCCAAAGCCACCTCGCAACCGGTCCGGGTGGTGCTGGCGGTGCCCGAGGCCGCGTCCTGGCAGCGGGTTTCCGACCTACCGGACGGCGTCCGCATCTCGACCGAGTTCCCGGCGCTGACCAGGCGGTTCCTTGACGGGCACGGGGTCAAGGCGGTGATCATCCCGTCGTACGGCGCCACCGAGGCGAAAGTGCCGGACATCGTCGACGCGATCGTCGACCTCACCGAAACCGGCTCGTCGCTGCGCAAGAACGGACTGCGGATCCTGGACACGCTGCTGACCAGCTACACCGAGCTGGTCGCCAGCGCGGCCGCGTACGAGGATCCGGCCAAGCGGGCCGCGATGGAGGACGTCGCGCTGCTGCTGCGCGGCGCGATCCAAGCTCGCGGCAACGTATTGCTCAAGCTCAACGTGCCCGCGGACAAGCTCGTCGCGGTCACCGAGATGCTGCCTGCCCTGTCGTCCCCGACGATCACCACGCTGGCCCGCGGCGACATGAACGCGATCGAGACCGTGGTGCCCAAGCGCGGCGTCAACACGCTGATCCCGGCGCTGAAGGCGGCCGGCGCGCGGGACATCCTGGAGATCCCCATCTCCAAGATCGTGGACTGAGGGGTCCGCTACCAGGCGGGTAGCATGGCGGCATGCGTGACATCCTGGGCAAGGTCACCAAGTGGTGGGCGGCCGGGGAGACGTTCGGGCTGGCCACCGTGGTGCGCACGTTCCGCAGCGCGCCGCGGGATCCGGGTGCCGCGCTGGCCGTCGCCGCGGCAGGAGACAGCGAGGTCGTTGGTTCGGTGTCCGGGGGGTGCGTGGAGGGCGCGGTCTACGAGCTGTCGCTCGACGTGGTCCGGACCGGGGTACCGGTGCTGCAGACGTACGGGGTGAGCGACGACGACGCGTTCGCGGTCGGTCTGACCTGCGGCGGAATCCTCGACATCTTCGTCGAACCGGTTAACCGCGAGACGTTCCCCGAGCTGGGAGAGATCGCCGCCGCGGTGGAGCGGGGCGAGCCGGTCGCGGTCGCGACCGTGCTGGACGGTCCCGGCGAGGTGGGTGCGCGGCGGGTGATCTGGGGTTCCGCGGAGACCGGCGCCTCGGGGACGCTGGGGTCGGGGGAGCGGCTGGACGCGGCCGTCGACGACGACGTGCGGGGCATGCTCGCCCAGGGTGTGACCGGCGTGCGCCGGTACGGCGCGCACGGGGAGCGGCGCGGCGACGAGCTGAGCGTGTTCGTGAACTCGTTCGCGCCGCCGCCGCGGATGCTGGTGTTCGGCGCGATCGACTTCGCCGCGGCGGTCGCGCGGGCGGGCAAGTTCCTCGGGTACCACGTCATCGTGTGCGACGCCCGGAAGATCTTCGCAACCTCGTCGCGCTTCCCGGACGCCGACGCGGTCGTGGTCGAGTGGCCGCACAGGTTCCTGGCGTCGACCGAGGTGGACACCCGGACCGTGATCTGCGTGCTCACTCACGACCCGAAGTTCGACGTGCCGCTGCTCGAGGTGGCGCTGCGCACTCCGGCCGGGTACATCGGCGCGATGGGCAGCAGGCGCACGCACGAGGACCGGCTGGCGCGGCTGCGCGAGGCGGGCTTGACCGAGGCGGAACTGGCCCGGCTGCGCTCGCCGATCGGGCTCGACCTGGGGGCACGGACGCCGGAGGAGACCGCGGTGTCGATCGCGGCCGAACTGATCCAGCTCCGCTGGGGCGGCAGCGGGAAGCCGCTGACCGTGACCGAGGGGCGCATCCATCACGAGAGCGCCGCGCAGTCAGCGTGACAGGAGTCGCTGGTGTGCTGCTCGCCGCTGGCGAGGGTTCCCGGCTCGGTCAGCCGAAGGCGCTGGTTCGGCTGGGCGAGATGACCCTCGCGGAACGGGGTGTCTCGCTGCTGCGTGCTGGCGGGGCGGATCCGGTGCTGGTCGTGGCGGGTGCCGCGTCGGTCGCGCTTTCCGGTGTGCGGGTCGTGCACAACCCCGAGTGGCGGTCAGGGATGGGCTCGTCGTTGCGGGTAGGGCTCGGTGAGCTCGCCGGGGCGGACGCCGCGGTGATCGCGCTCGCGGACCAGCCGCTGGTCGGCGCGGAGGCCGTGCGCCGCTTGATCGCGGCGTACTTCGCGGGCGCTTCGGTGGCGGTCGCCGCCTACGACGGCCAGCCGCGCAACCCGGTGCTGATCGCCGCCGAGCACTGGCCCGCCGTCGTCGCGTCGGCCACGGGCGACATCGGCGCGCGCCCGTTCCTCCGCGCGCACCCCGACCTGGTCACCCTCGTGGACTGCACCGACACCGGCACCCCCACCGACATCGACACCCCCGCCGACCTGGCCCGCGTCCGCGCCCTCCACCCCCCGTGAACCCCCGCCCCCACCCGCCCGCTGGGGCTGGTGGGACGCGAGCGGTCGGCGGGCGGCGGGGTAAGGCGTGGGTTACGCGGGGGCGGCGGTGATGCCCCAGGTGTGCGTTACCTCGTCGCGGGGGTGCAGGGCGATCAGGTCGTGGCCGGTGACGAACGCGTTGGGCGGGCAGGTCATGGGCTCGATGGCGATCGCCTTGCGGCGCCGGCCCGGCTCGAGCGGGTCGCCGGTGAACACCTGGAGCCAGTCGTAGCCGGGTCCAGCCCACAGGCTGACACGCCGCTCGTCGCTGGTCAGGTGCGCCCAGGCCTTACGATCGCCCGACGAGTCCGCCTCACGCGAAAGGCCGGTCAGCGCGTGGTCGAGCCGCGTCTGGCCGACGATCCGCCCGGACCGGAAGTCGAACTCCGTCCCGGCGACGGGGAACGGCGCCCCCGACGGGATGCCGCGTGCGTCCAGCGGCAGCACCTGCGACGCGGGCAGCGTCAGCGTGCACGAATCGATCGTCGGGGTCTCCACGGTCAGGTACGGGTGGAACCCGAGCCCGTACGGCGCAGGCCGCGTGCCCCGGTTCACCGCGGTGACCGTCACGGTCAGCCCGGAAGCCGCGGACACCGCGTACAGAGCGGTGAGCTCCACGCTGAACGGATAGCCCTGCTGCCCGTGCGCCGTGCACCGCAACGTGACGTCGCTGCCGGTGTGCGACACGACCGACCAGGCCGCCCACCTGGTCAGCCCGTGGATCGCGGTCGACTTGGCCGGTTCGTTGACCGCCAGCTGGTAGGAGGCGCTCTCGAAGGTGTACGTCCCGGCATCGATCCGGTTCGGCCACGGCGCGAGCAGCTGGCCGGCCCCGGCCGGCGGCAGTTCGTCGGCCTCGAACCCGTGCACCAGGTCAGCGCCCTCGTAGGACAGCGTGCGCAGGCCGGCGCCGAGGCCGGTCACCGCCGCCCGATACGGCCCGTCCGAAATTTCGTACTGGTCACCTGTCAGGGGCACTACATAAGCCACGGATGCTTCGGTCACCCGGTAAGGATACGGACAGCATCAGCGCCGCGCGGCATCCGGCCACCAGCCCCCATGCGAGGTCAGCCCCCGCGGTGCCGGTGAGCAGCCGCGACACCGCGCTCTCCAGCGGTTCCTGACCCGCCATTCCCAGCAGCACCGCGGCCGCGGAGTCGGCCGCCTGCCCGCCGGCCGCGCAGTGCAGCAGCGCCGCGCCCAGCGGAGTCGTCCGCTGCGCGGCGTACCCGGTAGCAGCCGCGCCGAGCCAGTCCGCCAGCCACACCGCCCGCGTCCCGCCCGAGATCGCGCCGCCGAGCAGCCGGAGGGCGAGCAGCACGCCGCACACCACGCCGTCGCCGCTGGGCACGAGCCCGGGGCCGAGCCCCGCGAGCAGTTCCGCTGCCTCAACGGCTCCGGCCAGGTCACCCGCCGCGCACGCGGACGCCAGGTCGGACACCGCGCCGTGGCCGGCCAGTCCGGCCTGCCACGTAGACACCTGGCAGTGCCGCGCGAGTGCACCGGCGCCGTGGTCCAGCCGTACCCGCGACAGTGGCCCGAACACCGGTGACGGGTCCCACCAGCGCACCACTCGCACGTCCAGGTCACCGGCGGTCACCCGGTCCTCGCCGGCCGACGCGTCAGCCCCGGTTACCGGCGAGCCCGGGTAGCGCGCCGCGACGGCGTTCGGCAGCCGGACCGCGTCGGGCTGGGACACCGCCAGGACCCGCGGCTCGGGTGTGCTGTCCGGGAACTCTAGATAAATCGCCTGGGGCAGGACGGCGAGCACGCGGCCGGACCGGCGTGGGCCGCGCAGTAGGTCACGGAGCGCCAGGCTCGCGACACCGGTGACCGGGGACACGACGCCACTGTATCCGCAAGTGCCGCTGGCACTAAGTCATCGAATGGTGAAAAATACGTTTTCTGATACATAAAGGGATTAATGTCCGCCCTTGCGAAGACATCGACGGGGCGGTTTGGGAAGGGGGCCGACGGGGCTGCTTGGGGAGCGGGGGACCGTCAGCCCCGCCGGCTATTAAGCACCCTAACCGGATTACGGGGTCAATTGGGACAATTTCGTGCTTGTAAGTACTTCGAAACGTTTTCAAGTTGCTCTGAGTAACTTGTGAAGGCGTTCGGCTGAGTGCCGGGGCGGAGGGCTCCGTTGCGCACCGCCTCGGCCGCTAGCACGCCAAACAGGTAGAAGTAGGCCGCTTCTTCGTCCTCGAAAAACCGGACTTCGTGTCGCGCGTCGTCAGAGCTTGCGAACACTTCGTAACCGCCCTCGACCTTCAGCAGACACATCGCGCCGGGCACTTCGTCGTCCACCGCGTACGCCCAGCGGGGGATCGCGGCGAGGTCGAGCAGTTCGCCGAACACCGACTGGATCTCCACCCGGTCCCGGCGTGCCGCCCGGGAGCCCGTCGGCGGCCCTGATCCGTTCCCGTTCGGATGGGCCTCGGCGGTGTACGGCGACCACGGCTCCGGCGAGCCGTGCCACGCCGCCGCCCGGTCCGGCGCGGCATGCACCGTCGCGGCCGGTTCCGCGTACCCGTCCGCCGCCGGTTCGGCGGCCGCCGTCTCCGGCGCGGCCTCGGCAGGCGCGGGCGGGGCGTC
>Ga0070714_100004327_pt1 | contig 10707 bp, 8 predicted proteins | sample LARL83metaG_FD_65450 | JGI IMG/M metagenome (GOLD analysis project Ga0070714, IMG submission 65450) | Corn, switchgrass and miscanthus rhizosphere microbial communities from Kellogg Biological Station, Michigan, USA - LAR L8-3 metaG | ecosystem: Host-associated > Plants > Roots > Rhizosphere ... | reverse complement strand
GCCTTCTTGAGCGCTTCCTGGAACGGGATCCCCTTCCCGACGACGGCGAGGAGCCGCTCGTTGGGGACGACGATCATCGTGTCGACGTTCTTGCGCATCTCGGCGATGCCGAGCTCCGCCTGACGCATGCGCTTGCGCCCCTCGAAGAGGAACGGCTTGGTGACGATGCCGACCGTGAGCGCACCGGCTTCTCGCGCGAGCTCGCAGATGATCGGCGCCGCACCGGTGCCGGTGCCGCCGCCCATGCCGCACGTCACGAAGACGAGATCGGAGCCGGAGAGTGCGCGACCGACCTCGTCGCGATTCTCCTCGATTGCCTGGCGACCGACTTCGGGACGCGCGCCGGCACCGAGTCCGCGCGTGAGCTTCTTCCCGATCTGAAGCTTGACGTCGGACTTGGAGTTGAGGAGCGCCTGCGCGTCGGTGTTGACCGAGACGAACTCGACGCCCTCGAGCCGTTCCTCGATCATGCGGTTCACCGCGTTACCGCCACCGCCGCCAACGCCGACGACCTTCATGCGGGCGTTCTGCGATGCGGTTTCCTCGAACTCGAATATCATCGCGGCGGGTACTCCAGGGCGGGTGTGGCGAAAGGACCGAAGAACGACGCGCTAATATACGTGTAACATGCGCCGCTGACCATGCCCAAGTGACGACGAACGTCGCGAGAAATCACATGCGACTTCGTCGAATGAAAACAGGCGCGGCGCACGCTGTTTTCCACACGGTTTTGTGAGGAGACAGCTTTGCGACCGCGCCTGTTTTTTTCCCCGCGTGACGCTCCGAGGACAGGTGCGTGCGCACGGCGAACGCCGTGCGGGGAGCGACGCCGATGAGGCGTCGCGGGTCCAACGAGGTATCAGAAAAAGTCTTCGAGCCAGGTCTTCATGCGCTGCGCGATCTTGTTCACGCCTGGCGCAGCCAGCGTCCCGCGGCGCGCACTCGGCGCCGCACCGACCGTCACAATGCGGTTCGCGCCATACAGCGCGAGGCCCACCGCCGTCGAGAAGCGCGGCGCTTCGACCGAATCGCTCAGACCGCCGATGTGCTCGCCCGGCATCCCGATACGGACGCCCGTCCCGAACACGTTCGCCGCGAGCTCCGCGACGCCCTGCATCGCCGCACCGCCACCCGTGATCACGATGCCGCCCGAGAGCCGTCCGTCGTAGCCGGCCCCCTGGATCTCGCGATGCACGAGATCGAACAGCTCGTCCATCCGCTGATGGATGATGTGCGCGAGCAGCTCACGCGGGATCTGTCGATCGCCCTGCGCCACCGTGCTCGGAAGCTGGATGACGTCGGCCGGATCGACGAGCGGCTCGTACGCGCTGCCATAGCGCTCCTTCAGTCGCTCGGCGTCGGCGTTCGTCACGCCCAGCCCGTGCACGATGTCGTTCGTGACGATGTTGCCGCCGTAGTTGATCGTGCCGAGGTGGCGGATCTTGCCGTCGTGGAAGATGGCGATGTCGGTCGTGCTCGCGCCCAGCTCCACGAGCGCGACGCCGAGCTCCTTCTCGTCCTCCGTGAGCACCGCGAACGAGCTCGCGAGCGGCTCGAGCACGAGCTCGCGCACGCGATAGCCCGCGCGCTCGACGCTCTTGCGCAGGTTCATCGCGGGCGACGAGCCGATCGTGACGAGATACATCTCGGTCTCGAGCCGCGTCCCGATCATCCCGATGGGATCGCGGATTCCGACGTTGCGATCGACGGTGTACTCCTGCGGAATCGCGTGCAGCAGCTCGCGGTCCTGCGGGATCGGCTGCGCGCGCGCGACGTCGTTCGCGCGATCGACGTCGGCCTTGGAGATCTCTTCCCCGTTCACCGCGACGACGCCCTTGCTCGACTCGGCGTGCACGTGCTCGCCCGCGATGCCGACGTACACGTTCTCGATCTTCGTCCCGGCCATCCGCTCGGCGTCCTGCATCGCCTTCTGGATCGAGCGCGTCGTCTCCTCGATGTCCGAGACGATGCCGCGACGCAGCCCGGTGGTGCGCGCCTGTCCGACGCCGAGGATGCGGATCGTCGGATGACGGTCACCCACCGCCTCGGCGATGATGGCCGTGGTTTTCGCGGAGCCGATGTCGAGACCGGCAACGACGCGTTCAAGGTTCATTGAAGCCTTGCGACCACCTGATCGCGATAGCGGAGGTCCAACTCGGCAACCCGCTCATTGCGGCGGGCCAGGTCGGATTCAACGGGAAAGATATCTTGGAAGCGATCGGCGGCTACCCCTGCATCCGCCCGCACGCGCGTATCCGGCATGAGGGTGAAGACGAGGTCCGATCCCTCGGGTGATACCTCGCTGATCCGCGAGAAGACGTTCGCCGCACTTCCGCGCAACGCGCCAAGGAGCCCGAGCGCCGCGCGATTCGGCGCGGTGAGCACCGGCAGGTCGAGTCCCGCGCGCGTCGGATCGATGGGGAGCGGCCGCCCGGCGGAGTCGTACGGTTGCATCCCATCCCCCGCGGGGACCAGCGCCACCGGAAGGTTCTCCTTGATCGTGACGACCAGCGTCCCCGGGAAGCGCCGCGTGATGTGTACGTCGGCGATCTGCGGATGACGACGGAGCCGCGCCTCGAGCGGCGCGACGTCGTCCACGATCGAGCGGAGCGTGTCGACGCGCAGGCGCGACACGACGTCCTCCGGCTGCAGGTAGCGTGCGCCGCGGATCTCGATGCTGCGCACGTGGAAGTACGTCAGCCGATGCAGCCCCGCCTTCGCCCAGCGCGGCGACGTCAGGACGATCGCGATGAGCGCGATCGCCGCGAGGTAGCGGTAGCCGGGTTTCTTGAGGCGCTCTGGAAAGCGAAGCTTCACCGCGCGGCCATCACTTCGCGGAGGCCAGTCGCTCGAGCAGCTCCGGGCCGGTGCGCGTGATGTCGCCCGCGCCGACGGTGAGCACCACGTCGCCGTCGCGTACGCCGGACGCGAGCGCGTCCGCGGCGTCGGTGCGCTGGCCGCGCCACGCGAGCGTCCCGCCCGCGCGCTGAAGCGCGTCGGCGACGAGTCCCGCGTCGACACCGGCGATGGGCTGCTCGCGCGCCGGATACAGCTCGGTCAGATACACCGCGTCGGCGCCGGCGAGCGCGCGACCGAACTCGGCCGCGAAGTCGCGCGTGCGGGAGTACAGGTGCGGCTGGAAGGCGACGACGACGCGCCGGCCGGGGAACGCGGACCGGGCCGCGTCGAGCGTCGCGACGATCTCCGTGGGATGATGCGCGTAGTCGTCGACGATGCTCACGCCGCGCGCCTCGCCGATGCGCTGGAAGCGCCGCTCGACGCCAGTGAACGACGCGAGTCCGGGCGCCAGCTGGGGGACCTTCCTGTCCAGCGCGATCCCGACGCCGATCGCCGCGAGGGCATTGCGCACGTTGTGCAGCCCCGGCACCGCGAGAGCGACCTCACCGAGCGTCTCGCCGTCGTACACCACGGTGAAGCGGGAACCGGTCCCTTCGCGCACGAGCTTCGTGGCGACGAGGCGCGCGTCGGGCGAATCGATGCCGTACTGGATGACCTCCGCGGTGTTCGGCATCGGCAACGTCGCGGCGCCGGAATCGTCGGCGCAGACGACGACGAAGCGGGCGCCGCTCACGTACGCCGCGAAGGTCGACCGGATGTCGTCGATGTCGCGGTAGATGTCGAGGTGGTCGGCCTCGACGTTCGTGACGACGGCGATGTCAGGGTGCAGCGCGAGGAAGGAGCGATCGTACTCGTCGGCTTCGACGACGAAGATGCGATCCGACCCGAAGGAGAGATTCCCGCCCCACGAGGCCACGCGCCCGCCAGCGATCCCCGTCACCTCGACCCCAGCGCCGCGCAGCGCCTCGGTGGTCATGACGGTCGTCGTCGTCTTGCCGTGCGTCCCCGCGATCCCGACGACGTCGCCGCCGGAGACCGCGGCGCCCAGCGCCTCGGCGCGCCGGACGACCGGGATCCCGGCCTCACGTGCCGCCACCAGCTCCGCGTGGTCGCGCGGCATCGCCGACGTGAAGACGACCGCGCGGGCGCCGGCGACGTGCGCCGGATCGTGGCCGGTCATCACCTGGATGCCGAGCGCCGCGAGGTCTGCGGCGACGGCCCCCGGCGCGTTGTCGCACCCGGTCACGGTCACGCCGCGTCGCGCGAACAGTTCGGCCAGCGCGCTCATCCCCGCCCCGGCGATCCCGATGAAATGCACCGGGCGCTTGTCGGACGGGTCGATCAACTGCTCATAACTCACTTGAAGCATGGCATCGCAAGTATGTGTGCCGCAATATCTTGGGCGGCGTTCGGTCGAGCGCGCCGCAGCGTCGCATCGCGCATGGCGTCGAGCCGCGTGGAATCGCCGAGGAGGGAGCCGACCGCCTGCGCGAGCACGGTCGCGTCGAGTGACGCCTGAGGGAGCATGATGGCGGCCCCGTCGGCCGCGATGGCTCGCGCGTTGAGCGTCTGGTGATCGGCGGCCGCGGTGGGGAGCGGGACGAGGATCGCAGGCAGCCCCCATGCGCAGAGCTCCGCCGTCGTCATCGCGCCTGCCCGGGAGATCGCGATGGTGGCGGCACCGTAGGCGTCGCGCATCGGCGCAATGTACGGACGCACGCGAACGCGCGCGCTCTCCCGATCGCGATAGAGATCGTACGTCTTCGGCCCCGTCGCCCAGATGACGTACGGCGCGTTGGCATCTGCCGACGACGCGTCGAGCCACGCGGCGACCGCCGCGTTGATCGCCGCCGACCCCTGACTGCCGCCGGTCACGAGGACGACGGGACGCGCGGCATCGTCGAAGTCCCACGCCGCCATCGTATCGGAGCGAAGCGGCCGCGTCGCGGGCGGAGGCGGCGGGTCGATCGGATTCCCGTCGACGAAGACCTGGGTGTCGCGGCCCACGCGCACGAGCGCACGCGCCTCCGGGAAGCCGAGGTGAAGCTGCGCCGCGCGTCGCGCGAAGTAGCGGATCGTGATGCCCGGGAAGCTGTCCGGTGCCTGGATCACGATCGGGAGCCGGCGGCGCGAAGCGACCGCGAGCGCGACGCCGGCCGCGTAGCCGCCCGTCGAGACCAGGGCGCGCGGCTGGAGCTCATCGACCAGCGTGGACACCCGACGCCAGGCGCCGTGCGCGCTCGCGAGCGTTCGCCAGTTCTTCCAGATGCGTGGCCGGTAGAGCGGGTGCAGCTCCAGCAGCTCGTGCTGGAACTCGGTCGTGGGGAGGACCGTTCGCTCGACACCGCGTTCCGCGCCGACGAAAAACGGGCGCACGTCGGGATTCGCCGCGACGAGGGCCCGCGCGATGGCGAGCGCCGGATACAGGTGGCCGCCCGTTCCGCCGCCGGCGAAGAGAACGTTCACGCGGCGGCGGCGACCAGCGGATTGGTCGCGTTGGAGCCGACGACCCGCTCGTGCTCGCTCCCGATGTTCACGAGGATGCCCGTCATCAACAGCGTGAGGACCAGGTTGGAGCGGCCGTACGAGATGAACGGAAGCGTCAGCCCCGTGTTGGGGAGGAGGCTGATCGCGACGCCGATGTGCAGGAAGGCGGTGAGGACGGTCGTCATCACGATTCCGATGGCGACGAGGCGCTGGAATGGCGTGCGGGCGTTCTTCGCGATGCGGAAGCCCAGGTACGCGTAGAGGGCGAACGCGAGCACCAGCAGGACGATTCCGATGAAGCCCCACTCCTCGCCGATGTTGCCGGCGATGAAGTCGTCGTACGCGAAGGGGAGGAATCCGTACTGCTGCCTTCCCTGCCCGAACCCGACGCCCCAGAAGCCGCCGGAGCCGATGGCGATGAGCGACTGGCGCGCCTGATAGTCCACGTGCGCTGGCGCGTTCCCCGGATCGAAGAAGGCCGACATGCGCAGCATGACGTACTGCAGCTTCTCGGCGCGGGTATACAGCACCGGGATCCCGACGATCCCCATCGCGACGAAGTGTCCAATTCGCACGCCGGCCGTGAAGAGGATGATCCCCATCATCAGCGTGTAGAACATCGCCGTCGAGAGATCCGGCTCGACGTACACGAGAAGGTCGAGCGCGCCGACCACCACGAGGAATGGGACGAGGCCTCGGCGCAGCTTCCGCATCGCCTCGCCCTTCTTCACGACCAGCATCGAGGTCCAGACGACGACCGCCAGCTTTCCGATCTCGGAGGGCTGGATGCTCGCGCCGAAGAGATACCGTCGCGCGCCGTGGATGCGTGGCGCGAAGCGCGTGGTGAACGGAAGGATGATGAACGTCAGCAGGATGAGCGTCACGATCATGATCGGCCACGCCCATCCAGCCCATCGCTCCGCGTCGATCTTGGCGCAGACGCCGAAGACGACGAGCCCGGCGAGCATCCCGCTCGCCTGACGCAGCACGAAGTACGCGCTATTGTGCCCCTGCTGCATCGCCGTGATCGCGCTCGCGCTGTAGACCGTGGCGAGGCCGAAGGCGAGGAGGATGAACGTCAGCACGGTGAGGAGCCGTGCGTCGGTCCCCATGCGCCAGCGATAACGGACGTTCTGGACGGCGGCGGTCATGCGAGCGTGATCGGGAGGATGCTCACGCAGTGGCCGCGGCGAGGGCACGGAAGCGCTCGCCACGTTCCATATAGTTGTTGAACATGTCGTAGCTCGAGCACGCAGGCGACAACAGCACCGCGTCGCCGGGACGCGCGAGCTCCGACGCACGGTGCATGACGTCCTCGAACGTCCCCTGGACGTGCTCGACCGGGACCTTCCCGTCCAGATCCTGCATCACGATCGGTCCGGCCTCACCGTACGCGATGACGTGGGTCGCGTGTGCCCGGATGCCGTCGATGAGCGCGGTGTACGGCTCGCCCTTGTGACGCCCGCCGAGGAGCAGAACCGTGGGACGCGTCATCCCGTCGATGGCGACGAGCGTGGAGGCGACGTTGGTCGCCTTGGAGTCGTTGATCCACTGCACGTCGTGCCACTCGCCCACGACCTCGAGCCGATGCGCGAGCGCGTGGAACGACGCGAGCCCGCGCGCCATCGCGTCGATCGCGGCGCTGGTGCGATGTTCGGGCGCGGCCGCCGCGACGGCCAGCGCCGCGGCCAGTGCGTTGGCGACGTTGTGATCGCCCAGGAGGGGGAGCTCCGTGCGCGGGAGGAGCGCGTCGCCGAGAAGCTGCAGCACGTCGTGCTCGCGATCGTAGAAGGCGTCGGCCTCCTCGCGCACGCTGAACATGAGGTGCTTTCCCGCGACGCCGGCCGCGAGATCGAGCGACGCGGGGTCGTCGGCGTTGAGCACCCAGCGCGAGCCGTGCGACGCATTCGCGAACATGCGTGCCTTGTCGCCGTAGTACTCCTCGACGCTCGCGTACCGATCGAGGTGATCGGGCGCGAGGTTGGTCAGCACGCCGACGACCGGCGCGACGCTCGGCGTGTCGTGCAGCTGGAACGACGAGAGCTCGAGCGCGACCCACTCCGGGAGATGCGGCCGCGCGACGATCTCGCACAGCGGCGTGCCGATGTTCCCCGCGTCGGGTGCATCGGTACCGAGTGCGCGGAGCAGATGGCCGATGAGCGCGGTCGTCGTCGTCTTCCCGTTGGTTCCGGTGACGGCGATGTACTTGAGCGACGGCGCCGCGCGGAGCGCGAGCTCGATCTCGCTGATGATCTCGACGCCCGCGTCCGTCGCTGCCGCGATCGGCGCCGCGTCGGGAGCGATGCCCGGGCTCACGACGACGAGCGCCGCGCGTGCGATGCGCTCGAGATCGTGCGAGCCGACGTCGGCGGTGACGCCGCTCGGGCGGAGCGTCGTCGCGCGCTCCTGCACCGCCCCCGACGAGCCGGCATCGGACACATACACCTCGTAGCCGCGCGCACGGAGCAGCAGCGCGGCCGCGGCCCCGCTCTTCCCGAGGCCGATGACCGCGATCTCGCCCGCGTCATGCGGCGGAAGGGGACGGACGCTCATCGAATCTTCAGCGTGCTGAGGGCCACGAACGCGCACAGGATCCCGATGATCCAGAAGCGCACGACCACCTGCGACTCGGTCCACCCGAGCATCTCGAAGTGGTGATGCAGCGGCGCGCGGCGGAAGACCCGATGCGCCTTCGCGTAGTCCACGCCATGTCGCCACCGGCGGAACTTGAAGACGTAGCGCTGCACGATCACCGAGAGCATCTCCGCGACGAAGAGGCCGCCGACGAAGAGGAGGAGGAACTCGGACTTGAGCAGCACGCCGATCGCGCCGAGCGCGCCGCCGAGCGCGAGCGAGCCGGTGTCACCCATGAAGACCTGCGCCGGATTCGTGTTGAACCAGAGGAAGCCGATGCAGGCGCCCATGATCGCGGCGCAGAAGATCGACAGCTCGCCGGCACCGCTCATGAAGAAGAGCCCGAGGTACCGGCTCGCGTCGACGCGACCGATGACGTACGCGAACGCGGCGAAGGTGAACGCGGCGATCGCGACGAGTCCCGCGGCGAGACCATCGAGACCGTCGGTCATGTTCACCGCATTGCTGGTCCCCGCCATGACGAACGTCACGAAGAGCACGTACACCCACGCGAGCCCGGCCGTGGCGGGGACGATGAGGACGTACTTGTAGAACGGCAGCGTCGTCGACGCGCCCGCGAGATTCGAGAGTGGGAACTGCCACACGTACAGCCCGAGCGCGAGGCCGATCGCGATCTGGCCACCGAGCTTGTAGCGCTCGATGAGCCCGCGATTCTCCTCACCGCGCGCCTTCTGCCGCAGCTTGAGGAAGTCGTCGAGGAAGCCGATCGCGCCCATCCACAGCATCACCAGCATCGCGACCCACAGGTAGCGATTCGAGAGCCGTCCCCACAGCAGCGTGGGGACGAGCGTCGCGATGAGGATGATGAGACCGCCCATCGTCGGCGTCTGCCCCTTTCCTGCGTGCGAGTCGGGCGTTCCCGCGCGCACGACCTGATCGATGCGCCGCCGCTTGAGCAGGCGAATGATCAGCGGCCCCACGATGAACGAGAGGAGGAGCGCGGTCACCGCCGCGCCGGCCGCGCGGAAGCTGATGTACTGGAAGACGCGAAGGAATCCCAGCGACGGCGTCAGTGGAACGAGCAGGTAGTTCAGCACGCGGAGGGTGAGCGGGAGTCGGCGCTGGAGGTCGCCCAGCTCGTGAGATGAGGAAGGATGCGCTCGAGGCGCACACCGCGCGAGGCCTTGAGCAGGACGGTCGCGCCGCGCGGGAGCCGCGGCTCGAGGGCGGTCCAGAGCTCGTCGACGTCGGGCGCGGTGACGACGCGCGCATCGTTCGGCGCGACGCGTGCGAACGCAGCCGCGAAATCACCCAGCCCCGCGATGACGCTCGCGTTCGACGCGATCGCAGCCCGCGCGACGTCGTCGTGACAGCGCTCGGCGCTGTCACCGAGCTCACGCATGGTGCCGAGGATCGCGACCTTCGCGCCGCCGGGTGCCGCGGCGAGCATCTCGAGCGCCGCGAGCGCGGACCCCGGATTGGAATTGTATGCGTCGTTGATGACGAGCAGGTCGCCGACCCGCTCCCAGCTCGAGCGCATCGATGGCGGCGTCATGCGCGCGATCCCGCGCGCGGCATCGGCGATCGAGACGCCGAGCTCGCGCGCGGTCGCGAGCGCGAGGAGCATGTTGCGCACGTTGTGCACGCCACGCAGCGGCGAGTGCACGGTGATGCCGTCGACCACGGCGGTCCCGCTGCCGTCCTCGCCAAGTCCCCAACTCGATGGGCGCAGGTCACCCGCGTCGAGTCCAGCGGTGACGACGCGCTTCGCAGTACGCCGGCCGATCGCTTCCAGCGCATGCTCGTGCGCAGGGATCACCGCGCACGCCACACCGTCCAGCGCGGCGCTCTCCTCGCGCAGCACGCCTTCGAGGCTCCCGAACCCTTCGAGATGCTCCTCGGCGATCGACGTCACCACGGCGACGTCGGGCTCCGTGATGTCGCGCAGCATCGCGATCTCGCCGGGAATGCTCGTGCCGAGCTCGATCACCGCGACGTCCGCATCGTCCGGCGTCGCGAGGAGCGTGAGCGGAACGCCGACGCGGTTGTTGAGATTTCCACGCGTCGCGTGCACGGTGAAGACCGAGCCGAGCGCGGCGGAGAGGAGCTCCTTGGTACTCGTCTTCCCGTTGCTCCCCGCGACGCCGACGATGCGCTTTCCCCACGCACGGCGACGATATCGCGCGAGATCGCCGAGCGCGACGAGCGTGTCGTCCACGAGAAAGACGGGGACGCTCGGCTGCCCCCCCGGGGGAACGCGGCTGACGACGAGCGCGCCCGCGCCGGCGGCCAGGGCCTGATCCAGGAAGTCGTGTGCGTCGAAGCGCTCGCCGGCGAGCGCGACGAAGCACGCTCCCGGCGCGATGGCACGCGTATCCGTAGAGATCCCGATGATCGACGACTCGCCGCGCGGGAGCGGCGCGCGTGCGCGATCGCGCAGCGCTTCCGCGATGTGGTCGAGCGTCCAGAACGCGTGCGTCGCCGGTGCCGTCACTTGCGCGCCTCGATGATCTCAGCGACGACGACGCGCTCGTCGAACGGATGCTTCGTCGTTCCGATCACCTGATAGGTCTCGTGTCCCTTCCCCGCGAGGAGGATGACGTCGCCCGCGCGCGCGAGATCGATGGCGCGCGCGATCGCATCGCGCCGATCGGTAATGCGCTCGTGACCAGTGCCCATTCCCGCCTCGATCGCGTCGATGATCGCATCGGGATCCTCGGTGCGCGGATTGTCGCTCGTCACGATGGCGAGATCCGCGAGTCGCTC
>Ga0070714_100004322_pt1 | contig 10711 bp, 3 predicted proteins | sample LARL83metaG_FD_65450 | JGI IMG/M metagenome (GOLD analysis project Ga0070714, IMG submission 65450) | Corn, switchgrass and miscanthus rhizosphere microbial communities from Kellogg Biological Station, Michigan, USA - LAR L8-3 metaG | ecosystem: Host-associated > Plants > Roots > Rhizosphere ... | reverse complement strand
AGCAGCGACTCGACCGGGACAGGGACCGGGGGCGGCCCGTCCTGGTCGTCCAGGTACGGGGCGAGCGTGAGCCCGGTGAGCGTGTTCGGGATCGTGGCTTCGGTGAGCGCCGTGGCCGGGTCGGCGTGCGGGGTGCCACGCCGCGGATCGAAGCTCTTGTTCTCCCACAGGGCCTTGGGCGCGCCGGCGAACCGGCGGTAGGCGCGCAGGATCGAGGTGGCCCGCGTGCCGAGGGCCACGGTTAGCGTGGGCTGGAACCGGGCCGCGGGCAGCCCGGCCGGGCCGGCGCCGAAGCCGGTGGCCGCCGTGACCGGATTCCCGTCCTGGTCCAGGGGCTGCTCCCGGTCGGGGGCGTAGGTCAGGCTCGCGGGCGTGGGGAATTCGACCTTCTTGCTGGGGATCACGGTCAGCACCGTGCACAGGAACGTCTCGGCGGTCACCAGGTAGACAGGGGCGTCCGGGGCCGGGTCGAGCGTCTTGACCAGGCCGCTGGTGACGTTGATCTGCACCACCGCCGCGGGCCCGGGCGCGGCCGCCTCGGCCCGGCCGCCTCCGCCCTCGCGGATGGCGCGGGAGACGGGCTTGGCCTGCTGGGCGGGCAGCAGCTGGCGCACGAACTGCGCCCAGGGAATCGACGTCGCCGTATCCGGCTCGTGGTCGTTGAACAAGATCGTGAACGAGATGACAGAGAGGTTGACGGTCGCCCGCCCGGCGAACGGCGGTCCCCACAGCTCGATGGCCACGCCGACGTGAATGGTGACCGAGACGCTGACGAACGCCAGGTCGACCGTGAACGATGCGCCCAGGTCGATGCCGCCGTCGACGTAGTAGTGGAACGGCGAGAACGTCATCAGGAAATCCGCCCAGTAGGTGAACCAGGCGGAGATCTGGCCGCCCTTCCAGACGGCACTGAGCTTGCCGCCCGCCATGACGACGTTCGAGGTGAGCGCGAAGTACAGTTCGCCGGTGATCTTGAGTTCTGGTACGGTCTGCCAGCTCAGGCCGACCCTCGGCACCACGGGATAGTGGCCGGGCACGGTGAAGCTGGGGTTGTAGCCGCCCAGGGTGACCACGGTCTCGCCGACGTGCTCACCGGCGAACCACAGGTAGAACGCGAAGCCCCCGGTGAGCCTGCAATCGGGCGCGAACACGTAGCTGGCGCTGGTCAGCTGGCCGGCGATCGCCAGCTGTCCCTTGTCGGGCGAGAACGCCGCCTCCAGCGCGAGCTGCACGCGGGCCACCGGCTTGGGATCGTCCGGCGGCAGCGTCAGCGTGGACAACCCGAGGAGCGCGATCTCGATGTGCGTGCCGAGGCTCACGGTGAGCAGCGCGAACGACTGGAGGATCTCGAAGCTGGTGAACTGCACGCCGGCCGCGAACCAGTAGTCGCCGACGCTCGGCGCGACCACGCCGGACTGGGCCAGCCGGGTCAGCACCTGGCTCACCTGGTCGGATACCGGTTGCGCCGGGTCCATCGACGGGGCCCCGTTGCCCTGGGCCCACTGGATGAGCGGGAACGTCGCCACCCCGGACACGTCCGGGATCATGAGCTTGCGGTTGAAGCCCACGCCCGCCGCGATGCCGGTGACGAAGAAGGGCGGCGGCCCGCCGATCGGGGCATTGAGCACCCCGTAGAGGAAGAACGACGGGTGATCCTCGTATTCGGCGTAGCCGGCGAACGCCGATAGCGAGAGCTCAGGAGCCCGCACGCTGAGCGCGCCCACGAAGTCCAGCGGATCCAGCGTGCCCAGCATCCCGCCCATGATCGAGACGGGGCCTTCCGCGAAGCTGACCGCCAGCCCCTGGATGGTGAACGTGACCGCGGGCTTGGTGATGGGCGAGCCCACCCCGATCCCGAGCAGGTCGATCTCCAGGCCGCCCACCGACAGCGCCAGGTTCGAGACCACGAGCAGCTTGCCGCCCCGGTAGGAGAACCCGACCTTCTGGACCTGCACCGGGCCGAACGTCTTCTGCACCGGCACCCACATCACCGGGTCGCTCGCCCCCTGGCTCCCCGGCGCTCCGGCTCGGGCCAGGGCGGGCGGCTGGCTCTGCTGCCGCACCGGAGGGCTGGTCATCAGCACCGACAGCGCTCCGAGCTGAAGTTCCGCGACCATCGAGAAGCCGGCCGGGATCACGTCACCGGACGCGCTGGCCGCCGCCGGGGTCAGCACGGGCTTGGCCGACATGCCGTTGATGAACGCCACGTCCTGCGCGGACAGCGGCTCCGAGGCCACCACGACCTTCAGGTTCTTGATCCCGACCATCGCGTCGGCTGGCAGCGCCTTGCCCACCAGCGGCAGGTCGGAGACCGGCAGCTCGACCGCGATGTCCATGGCGAACAGGAACTTCCCTCTGCCGCCGGTGTTGAGGTAGGCCAGGACCGCGTCGGCCAGGTCGATCTCCAGGCCATCGGGCAGCTCCGCCGCGACCGTCGGCGCGATGCTGGCCAGCAGGTGCTTGACGTTCACCGGGCCCGAGGCGCCCTGGGCGGAGTACTCGGCGATCAGCCCGTCGGCGGCGGCGCCGGCGGTCGTCTCCGCCGCGAACTTCACGTCGAACTCCAGCCCGTTGAGCACGAACGTGCCGAACACGGCCTTCTTGACGGTCGCCCCCCAGTCGATCTGGAAGCCGAACGAGAACTGGGTGAGCTTCAGGACATCCGGGATGAGCTCCCAGTCGAGCTTCGGAACCAGTGGGGCCTGTGCGTCGGCTAGCTGCAGCGTGAGCCCGAGGTTGGTCAGCTTGGTGGGCGAGATCGTGACGCCGACGTTCAGGTTGGTCATCACGAAGTGCTCCCGGTCCAGGCCGCCCGCCTTGATCAGCGCGCCGAGCTCCTCATCCTGCGCGAGCTGGGCCAGCTGGCCCAGGCTCGGCAGCGCGATCGCCGGCGAGATGACGTCGAGCCGCCACGGCAGCTGCGGAGCGTTGCGGCCGAAGCTCACCACGATGTCGGCTCCTCCAGGAAGCTGCACCGTGCCCGTCACCATGCCGGTGACCGAGCGCGCGGCGCCGATGGTCAGGCTCATCCGCAGCGACGTCAGCTCGAGCACGTCCGGGACCAGCTTCCATGGCGCGGTCGAGGTGAGCGCGATCGTGAACTCGATCAAAGAGAACGTGCTGACATCGACGGCGATGCGGAGATAGGTGAACGCGAAATCGCCGAGTCCGGCGAGATCGGCCGGCAGCAGCTCGTGGAACGACGATCCGTCGGGCAGCAGCTTGGCGATCTCGCCCAGTGATTTCAGCGAGAGGTCCGGATATGCGGTCAGCGACCATACGGCGGTCGGCGGGCAGGGGATCTGCGCATTCAGGATGAGCGAACCGAGCAGGAAGTTCCCCTGCACCGACCCGGTGCCGGGCACCGACAGGGCGCCGTCGGCCGAGATCATCAGGTCTACGGTCACGATGACGTCGGTGAGCTTGACCTTTTTCCCGGCGGCGGTCCACAGTGGCTGGCTCGGATCGGTCGCGTCGGCCACATCGAGCGAGATCGACGACAGGTTCGGCGCGTCGGGGTACAGGCTCAGCTCGAATCCCCGCAGCCCGAGGCGATCCACCGGGAGGATGCCCTGGAACGGCGCCAGCAGCGCCAGGCCCGGCATCAGCCAGCCGAGGTCTCTGAGCGTCCACGAGCCCGCCAGCGGGGCCACGCGGGCCCCACTCGTCGCCGTGGGCACCTCGACCAGAAGCCCCTTGGCCCCGTCCGGCGGCGATGCCTGGCCGTCCACCCGCGGGGCGGCCGATGTGGTCACCAGGCCAGAGCTCGGAGTCACCCGCCCGGCGACACCGTAGCGGGCCGAGGTGAGCGCGAGGGACCCGGTCAGTCCAGGCACGCTGACACGGGCTGTCCCGCCTGAGCCCTTGATGGCAGTGAAGAAGTCCGCTGGCAGGGCCGGAAGCGCCTTCCGCAGCGCCGCGATGGCCGGCGCGCGGAACAGCGCCTCGATCGCTATCTCCCCGCCGATCTCGGTGAACCTGACGTCGAGGGTGACGTCGGCATGGCCGCCGCTGAGCGTGAACTCGGTGCCGGTGACCGACGGAGGCAGCTGGACGTCTTCCAGCGTGAAGGACGTGATCGCGAGCTGCTGGGCGAACAGGTCCAGGAGGGCGGCGGCGCTGGTCGCCCCTAGCGTGATCTGGTCGAGTACCAGCATGCTGTCCTTCTCCGCGTCCCTGAGGGAGGTGAGCAGGGCCTGGAGGTTCGTCGAAGTCTGCGGCATGCGCGATCTCCCGTCCGTCACGGCTGCGGGAGCAGGTTGCCGCGGCCATATACCTTCCAGGCCGCGAACCGCTTCCCGGCCGCGGTGATGCTCCCCATCGCGTTGGGCGTCCCCGGGCGCGGCACCGCCATCGCTGCCAGCGCACCCCGGATGTTGGTCTCGAACACCCGGCGTATTGCGGTATCGGGGGGAAAGAACTTGTTGTTATCTAGACCCCCTCCGGGGTCGAGCTCGATCGCGAACGCGTGCGCACGGTGATACTGCGTGACGTGATCGGTGAGCGTGCCGGTCGCCTCGTAGGCGACCGTTTGCAGCGGGGTCCCGAGCTCGTACGCCGTTCCGTCTTCTGAGCGGATCAAGTCGAACAGGACTTTGCCGAGGGCGATGGTTTCACCACTCAGCTTGCCCGCGTTAGCCGCCTCGCCCGAGTAGATGATGAATCTTCCGTAGGAGTGGTAGTCGATGGACGTGGTGAGGCCGGGAGTGGCGTTGCGCAGCAGGAAGGACTCGATGTTGCGCGTTTCCGCCTCGGAGTCGCTTTCGGGCCCGAAGTAGGCATCTGAGCTGGGATCTCCCTGATGGGAGAGCAGGCCGGTATTCATGCCCCATGCCATCGTGGTGCAATTCCGGTTCAGGTCCACGCCGATCTTGCCGTTGGGCAGCTCGGCGGTCTGGTAGGACAGGAGATCCGAGGGTTTGGGAGCGTAGTCCGGGACGTCGTACCGCGCCTTGGCGCCAGATGCCGTCAACCCGACGTTGCGGAATGGCGAGTTCGGTGTGCGGTCCGGGGTGCCGGGAGCTTCGTAGGTGAGCGCGTCTATCCACTTGTCCGGCGTGGTCGGCAAGGCGCGCAGGTTCTTCCGCCAGAGCTGGGCCACCGCCCCCGGCGTGAACACGCTGGCGAGATTCCCTTCCGGGTTGAGCATCGGGACGATGTGAATGCGGCGGGTGTCCACGAGGTCCCGGATGGTCCGGTTAATCGGGTTCAGGGGCTGGCCCGGCCCGGGGTAGTGCTTGATGAGGTACTCGGCCAGCAGGTAGGGGATCTCGGTCCCCATCCACTCGCAGGCATGGATGCCGCCCGTGAACACCACCGTCGGCGGGTCCTTGAGGCCCGTCTTGTTTCCGAACGACAGCGCCAGCGTGTAAACGTTTCCGAGGGCCGGGCTGCGCACGACCGGGGCGCCCACAGCGGTGAGGGTGATGTTCGGGACCTGGTTCCACCGGCCGTATCGCACCAAGGCGTTGAGATCCTGTACCAGGCTGAAGAACTCCCGGCCCTGGCGCTGAGCTTGGCCGGGTGAAGCCGTGAACGGGGTGGAGTTCTGATAGTCGTAGGCGTGGTAGCGGAATTTGTCGTCGGTAGGGCGGTCAGGCGGCGGGGTTGGCGGCGGCGGCGGGGGCGGCGGCGTCATCTGAAGGCTCCTTCGCTCAGGTTTGCTGCTGCTCGAGCTCGGCCAGCCGGGTCCCGGCATCGGCCACCGCCTGGAACCGAGAGCGCAGCCCGGACGGGTCGTCGGGTTCCGCCACCCACTGGCGGACGAGCGCCTGGATGTCTCGCTCGGTGGCGGCCGAGGCGCCGAGCGGATCCTGGAGGACGGCCCGGGCCGCCGGGCCGGGGGCCAGCCGCGCCTCCAGGAGCGTTCTGTGTCCGGCGAGGACCGGGAGCAGCGCAGCATGCGCCGCCGGGTGGGCGGCGGCCAGCCGGTCGCGCAGGTTGCGCAGCACGATGCTCTGGCCGAGCAGCATCCGCAGCACGTACCGGTCGCGGGAGTCCCCCACACCGTCGGGCGCGGCCCGGGCCGCCTCCAGGCGACTCTCGAGCTCGGCTTCGAGCGCGGTCCGGTCGGCGGAGCCATCGAGGTCGAGCAGCTCATCGGCGTCGAGGAACAGCACGTCGACCTGATAGCCGGCGTCGCGCAGCGCATCCGCCTCGTCCTCGGCCAGGATCACGACCGCGCCGCCACGCCAGCGTAGGTACGGCTCGTGCCGCTGCCACAGCGATCGCTCGAGCTCTGGGCGCAACGGCGCCACGAACACGCCCCGGTAGACATCGACCGAGGGTGCCTGCTGCCTGACGTGCAGCTGTACTCCCCGGCGGGCCGCGTCGAGGAGCGCTTCGGTCCGCATGGCGGCGTCGGCGGCCGCCTGCTCGTCGAGCGCCATCGCGAGCCGCAGTTCGTTGCGGACCGCGATCTGAAGGATGTCCGCCGTGCCCAGGTTCTCATAGGTGCCCCGCCCGTACAGCAGGGCCAGCCGGTCGAGCGTGTGCTCGAGCTGCCGGTCCAGCGCGTCGCCGGCCGGCGTGCCCTGGTGGACCTGGAGGGCGCGGGCGCTGGCGGCGGCCGCGCCGCGCAGCAGGGTGTCGAGCTGCCCGAACGCGGCGCGCTGTTCCTGCGGGCTGGCCATCGGTCAGCGCCTCTTGCCCGCCGCCAGCGCACCGGCCATCGGGATCTGCTCGATGAAGCTGAGGTTCCGGCTGACCGTGTTGGCCGTGACGATGCCCGAGCCGTCGGGCCTGACGGCTAGCCCGGAGACGCCCGCGACGTCACCGGGGAAGGTCCCGAGCTGGATCTTCTGGAGGTTCCGCAGCGACCGGGGATCGAGCACGTACAGCGCGCCGGTGCTGGCGTCGGTCGCGAACAGCCGCCGTCCGTCGGGCGCCGGCTGGAGCCCGGTCAGGCTCAGGCCGACGCCCGGCGGCGGCACCGCGCTCGGCTGCGGTATCACGACCGCATGCCAGCTCAGCGAGGCCACGTCGATGACCGTGACCGTGTTCGCCGCGTGATCGGCGCCGAGCAGGTAGGCGGCCGAACCATCGGGAAGGACCGCCAGGTCGCGCGCGTTCGCGGCCCCGGGAATCGTGGTCGGCGACAGTACGTATCCCGGCCCGGCCCGTCGCAGCACCCGCACCTGGGCGGAGCCCGCGTCGGCGAGGAACAGCGTCGTTCCGTCGGGCGTCGGCCGCAGCAGGATCTGGCCGGGACCCGCCGTCCGGTAGAGGGTGAGCGTCTGGACCTTGGCCCAGCCCTGGTCGCCCTTTTCCAGCACCACCAGCGAGAGGTCGTGGCCGGCGTCGGTGGCCACGGCGAACAGCGTGCGCCCTTCTCCCGAGATGGCCAGCGCCACCGGCACCGATCCGGGCGCCAGGTCCAGCGGGCGGGTCACCGTCTCGAGGGTGTCGGTCGCGATCATCCGCAACGCGGAGTCGCCCTCGACGATCGCGAACGCCTCCGCGGCCAGCGGATCCGGCGAGACGGCGACGTGGAGCACGTTCTGGCCGGCGAACAGGGTCGAGTTCGCACCTGACTCGCGGCGGCGGACGACGACGCCGGGACTCGGTGACTGTGCCGGGATCTGCGCGTCGTGCCAGGCGAACACGCTGTCACCGTCGGCTGAGAAGGCAACACCGGTCGGCTGATTCGGGACGCTGAACCTGTTCGACGCCTCATAGGTCTCGAGGACCACGATCCCGAACCCGGTGTCGTCCAGCCCGACGAGCAGCTGGAGGCCGTCTGGCGTGGCCGTGATCCCCAGCGGGTGCGCGCCGAATTCCAGGTCCGGGCCGATCGCGCGGAGCTGGCCCGAGTAGTCAACCAGCCGCACCCTGTTCCCGACGGTATCGGTGACCGCCGCGTAGGAGCCGCCCGGCAGCAGCGCCATCTGGCCCGCGGACTCCCCCAGCGGCAGCACGTGCCGCTCGCCGGGGCGATCGAGGTTGACGGCCACGATGGCGCCGGGAACCCCGCCGGCCACCAGGAGCTGCTTGCCGTCGGGAGTGAGGGCGATGCCGTCCGGACCGACGGGGAGGCGATCGATGGCGGAGGTCTCTCCGGGCTTCCCGTCGGTCAGCCCGATCACGCTGACGCTACTGTCGACCCGATTGGCCACGAACAGCCGGCCGCCGACGGTGTCGAGCACGAGATCGCGCGGCATGAGGCCGACGGTGACGCTCTCCTCGACCCGCCAGCCGTCCGGCGAGCGCAGCAGCGACACCATCAGCGGCCTGGCTTTTTCTTCCCCCGGATCCACCGTCACGTAGATCCGCTGCCCGTCGGGGCCGAACACGAGCTGCTGCGGCGTGCCGGCGAGCGTCACGGTGGCCCGGACACCGAAGGCCGGCATCCCCGACGGCTCGTACGTAACGGCGCACACCGACACCGTGTTGTCGGTGTGCGCGGTGGCGAGTGTCGCGCCGTCCGCGGAGAAGGCGAGGGCCGACGCGGCGTGCCCGAGCTCCAGCGCGCCGATCTTCGTCAGCTGAACTGTCTCGACGACGGCCAGCGACTTCGTTGCCGGCTCGGCTACCAGCAGGAACGGGGCGACCGGTGAGGCGATCACGGCGGGGGAAGCCGTCGGGCGAACCAGCGTGCGGGTCGCTGCCCAGGGCCGGAACGCGGAGATCACGAGCCGGCGGGCGAGCGTCGGCGGGTCCGTCGCGGCCGCGGGCGCGAGCGTCACCATCTGCGGTTCGGTGACCGGCGCCGAGGCGTGCCCCGTCGGCGACAGCAACTGCCCGGCGAAGGCACCTCCGGTCGAGGTCAGCGTCACGGAGCCGGGGGAGTCGACCGCCCAGCGGAACGAGACCTCGTGTGACCGCGTGTCGTGATAGATCTCGGTGGGCGACCCGGTGAAGGACCTGATGACCGGGAGCGCGATCGCCCGGATCGTCCGGTAGTCGGAGTTGTCGACCGTACCGGGCGGCCCGGTGGCCTTGAGCGTGAACGTAGTGACCTCGGTGTCGAGCGTGGTCCGCAGTTCCGTCTTTCCCGTCACCGGGGCGGGCTGGGTGTCCTGGGTCAGATCGACCACGCGCGCGCCGCTGACCTGCCAGCTCACCGCGACCTTGGCCGTGCGGCCAGTGAAATGGGCCGGATTGGGCGTGACGTCGAAGGCCTTGATCACGGCGCGCGGGATCTTGTTGAGGAGCAGGGTGAAGGTGCCGTCCTTGTAGCCGGGGATCTCCCGGTACGAGATCAGCATCACGGTCGGCCCGGGCTGGTAGGTCGTGACGACATTGGAGAAATTGAAGGTGACCACCGACTGGGCGCCGGTGCCGACAATGGGCGCATCGGCGGGCGGCTGCAGCGTCCAGGTCACGGCCTGCGCAGTGCTGTCCCGGGTGATGTTCCAGCCCTCGGCGTTATCACCCGCGGTCACCGAGAACGCGTTTGCCCTGGTGGCGTCCGTCAGCGCGCCATAGCCGTACGGGTCACGCGGTGCGCCGTAGACAAAGCAGGCCGAGAACGTGGTGTCCGGCCCCGCATTGACCGCTCCTTGCAGGTTGGTGAATTGCAATGCGAATTGATTCGCCGCCTCAGCCAATGGCTCGACGGTATTGACGATGCCGTTGGCGCTGAGCGACGCCCCGATCGCCTCGGCGAGATCCGCCTTCTGATCGGGCGCGTTCTGGATCGCGACCGCGAACGTGTAGTACATCCCGGAGACGTCCGGGATGTTGTAATAAACCAGGTACGCCTGGACCTGGGCCGCCGGGAGCGGGGCCGGGATGGCGATCCCGTGGATGGCGATCATGATCGCGCCCGCGGTTCCCGAGGACAGGGAAAGCGGTGACCCGGCGGGCGTCATGCCCACTACGCCCTGACCTGGGAATTTCCGGAACGTCCAGCCCGCGCCGTCGAATGTCATTTTCTCCCACACGTCGGCGGATAGCCGGAGCGTGCTGAGGTCGACATAAATCGTGCTGCCCGCGCCTGAGTCGGGCGGGCTGTCCGGGTCGGGGATGGTGCCCGGCGTCAGGGTAGTCTTCCCGGACGTCAGCGCGATCCGCAGCGATGCCTGGTTGTACCCGGCGTCCGGGGTAATGAAGATGACATTCTGCGTCACTTTCCCCCCGGCGAGGTTGACAATCCCGCAGGCGAGCTGCGGGCTCGCGCCGATATCTCCACTCGCCAGAGCGCTCAGCACGTCGAAATGCTTGTCCACGATAATCGCTCCTAGAGCCGCCGAATTCCGCGACGGCCGATCCCCGAGAAGTATCCGCCCGGAGCGACGTGGGCACATCGGGTGGGAACCCTGATCTTTTCTCCCTCCTGACATCCGGTACCCTGACATCCGGCCAGCGGCGCCGGAACGGCGCAGGTGACGATGCCCATGGTTTTATGGAGTGCAAGCGGGACGCTGACCATTGTCGGCGGCACCTGCCACGCTAGGGCTATGACAGCCATGACAACACGGCGGTGGACCGATGCCGGCCTGACGTGGTTCGCCATCAGCGGCGTAGAGCCCGAGCTGGCGGCATCAGCCGAGCACGTCCTGATGGACTATCAGCGCAACGGCGACGAATGGCGGCGCAGCTACCCTGCAGACACCCCGGGACTGGACACCTGCTGGCAGAACTTCGCCAGCTCCGCCGAGCTGATGCTACGGCAGGCAGCCCGGCTGCAGCCCATCCCATGGCGCGAGACCCTGCACGAACTCTGCCGGCGCACCAGCGGACGGGAGTCAGGCTGGTGGCTGGCCGGCAG
>Ga0070714_100004320_pt1 | contig 10712 bp, 7 predicted proteins | sample LARL83metaG_FD_65450 | JGI IMG/M metagenome (GOLD analysis project Ga0070714, IMG submission 65450) | Corn, switchgrass and miscanthus rhizosphere microbial communities from Kellogg Biological Station, Michigan, USA - LAR L8-3 metaG | ecosystem: Host-associated > Plants > Roots > Rhizosphere ... | reverse complement strand
CGTCGCCGCTGGTGCGACATGTCCACGTGCGGCAATCGCGCCAAGGCGGCGCGCCACCGCATGAAGCTCCACGCCTGATCCGCTCGTCGTTCGGCGCCCGTGATGATCATCACCGCGTCCTGGGCCGCCCCGATTAGCTTCCGCGCATGGCGTCCACCTCGACCCGCGTCGAAGTCGTCCGCACGCACCTCGAGCTGCGCAGTCTCGACGCGCTTCGACCGGCGCGCCCGCCGGCCGAAGCGGTCGCGCTGCGGCTGCATCGGCCCGTCGGCGCCGCCGAGTACCGCGCGCTCTACACCCTCGTCGGTGAGCGCTGGCTCTGGCGCGACCGGCTCGTGTGGACCGATGCCGAGCTGGATCGCTATCTCTCCTCGCGTGACGTGCACGTCTGGACGCTCAACGTGCGCGGGGAGACCGCCGGCTACTTCGAGCTCCAGCGGCACCCGGATGACACTGTCGAGGTGATGTACTTCGGCCTCGTGGAGTCGTTCATCGGGCGCGGACTCGGCGGATGGCTCCTCACGAGGGCAGTGGAGGAAGCGTTCGCCCTCGGCGCGCGACGCGTGATCCTCAACACCTGCACGCTCGACTCGCCGCGCGCGCTGCCGAACTACCTGGCCCGCGGGTTCGTCATCGTGCGCGAGGATCGCTACGTGACCAGCGTCCCCTCACGCACCGATCTCACGCTCGAGCGCACCGCCGAGCCCGCGTAGCCACGCCGTCAGCGGCGCGGACGTCCACCACGTCCGCGCCGGCCCGCACCACGGCTTCGCCCGCGGCCCTGCGGCCCTTCTCCACCTGGGCCGCCGGGCGTCCGTCCGTCGCCCGCGCGCTCCTCGCGCTCGCGACGACCCGGACGGCTGGCGCGGCCACGCCCCTCGCGTAACCCACGCTTCGCATTCGACGCCACGCGGTCGCGACGCTGCCGCTGGTTGGCCTCGCGCTGCTCGTCCCGCTTGCGGTTGAACCGCGCGATCTCCTCCTCCGTCCACGGCGCGTCGAGCCGCGTCTGCAGCTCTTCGAGGGAGCTGGCGCGCACCGAGCCCCGCTGGCCGCGCGCCACCACGAACCGGAGCGGGCGGTCGAGCACGGGCAGCTCGCTCTCCGCGAGCGTCCGCGCCACTTTCTCCGGCAGGCGAAGTCGCGCCACGCCGCGCGCGCCTGTCGTCGCGTCTTCCTCGACGTCGTAGTCGATCTCGACCTCTCGCCCGCGCACGTCCACGCGCGACGGCAGGTCGTCGTACTTCGCTCGCGCCGACCGAGGTGACAGTGCCTCGAGCTGCTCGGTGAGGTCGAGGTCGGCCTGCTTGAATTCGGTGAGGGAGTGAACGTCGGCGAGGCGCTCCCTGTACATCGCCGCGAGGTCCGCCTGGCCGAGGCGCGGGAGCGCCCCACCCGAGCGACGCCACGCCTCGCGCACCGCGTCGATGACCGGGAGGTTCCGCTTCACCGCGAAGTGCCGCGCCTCCCCCCGCGCCAGCGCATCGGCAAGGACCTGGCGTGCCTCGTCCTCGCGGCCAGCAGGAAAGACGTCCAGCGCCTCGATCTCGCGCTCCAGCTCGAAGCCGAAGTACTCCACGCGCCGGCGCAGCACGAGCGGCGACTTCCGGCGCTCGCCGTCGTACTCCAGCGTCGCCTCGTCGCTCGTCGCGAAGCGACGGATGATGTCCATCGGGAGCTGCGTCCCCTCGATGGACGCGCGCGGGTTGCCGAACCGGTCGGCGAAGTAGCGCAGCTCGCCGGCGATGGCGCCCCAGCTTCCGCAGACGCTCGTCTTGCTGACACGCGCCTCCTCGCCCCACGCCGTCTGCTCGTCGATCACGAGATCGAACGGCATGTACTCGGCGAGCAGCAGCGCGAAGTCGCGACGCGTGCCCTCGTGCGCCCTCGGCATCTCCGCCGGCAGGTTCATGCCCAGGCCGCGATACACGCTCGCCATGCCCAGCGCCGCGTCTTCCACCGACTTCACCAGCACGCCGCGCCGATCCGCCCACTCCGTCATCTCCTCCTCGTGGAAGAGATGGCGCGGCAGCCCGTAGACCTCGCCCACGTAACCGCACTCGCGATATGCCTCGGCGTACACGTTGTACGCCGTGAGGTGATCACTTCCCGGTACGACGAGACCTTCCAGGTCCCGCTCCTCGCGCGTCATCCGGTGCAGGCTGTCGATCCCGCTCATCACGGCCAGATACGGCACCAGCTCGTCCCCGGCATTCACCAGAAGCTCGGCCCACTCGCGCTCCACCGGCATCGCTTCCACCAGCTTGCCGTATCGCGTGAGCCGCCCGTTCTCGATGATCCCGCGCCCCTCGAGGAACTTCAGGGCGCGCCGGTAGGCGATGCGATCCAGCGGGACCGGCAGCTCCAGCTCGTCGGCGGCCACGCCGAGGTCGGCGCACGTGATCGCCACCCGCTCGCTGTCCCCCGCAAGCTGGAATTCGGGCTCGGTGGGCTTGAGCGAGAAGAAGTCGATGTCGCGGTCGCTGAGGATGAACACGCGGCCGCCCGCCACGCGTCCGTGCACACGCCCCGCCATCTGCAGGATCTCGTTCGCGCCAAGGTGCAGCTTGGTCAGCACGTTCTTGCCGCGGTCCACGATGGACGTGAAGCGCGTGTCGTCGATGATGACGGTGTCGAGTCCCTGCACGTTGAGCGCGCTCTGCCCCGCCGCCGTCATGGCGAGGAAGTACGGCTTGCGCTCCTCGCCCTCGAGGAACGGCCGCAGCACTCGAATCGGCTCTCCGCCGTGGTAGAACGCCGTGTTGATCCTGGGGGCGCTCATCCGTACGTGCTCCGCCGCCTGCTCCACTCCCTTGCGCGTCGGCACGAACAGCGCGACGCCGCGCTTCTCCTTGTAGGTGCGCTGCAGGAACCGGTCGTCGAGGAACTCGCCGGCGTCCTTGTTCACCACATCCACCTTCGCCGCCTTGGAGGGATCGAAGGCGTACACCTCGAGCACGTCCGCGCTGTCCAGGTACGCGCGGTAGAACGTCGGGTCCACCGTGGCCGACAGCCAGATGAATCGGCACCCGACGCGCTTCCCCAGCGCGAGGCACAGCTCCAGCTCCGCGGACGTCTGGTGGATCTCGTCCACGATCAGCGTGTCGTGCGGCAGGATGTCGCCATCCTGGAACCAGCGACGCGCGATGCCCGTGGTGACGATCACGACGTTCCAGCTCGGCGTCTCCGGCGTCGCCTCGCGCTCGCGATTGATCACGCCGACGCGAAGGTCCGTGGTGCCGAGCAGCTCTTCGGCGATCGGGCGGATGGCGAGTGTCTTTCCCGAGCCAGTGCCGGCCACGATGCCGAAGCCACGGCGCGAGCGCGCCAGCTCGCGGACGCGCTCGCCGTAGTGCTTTTCGAGGTAGGTCTCGATATGGAGGCCGACGGCGAGCTCGATCGTCTCGCAGGCCGCACGCGTCGGCGCGATGACGATGACGCGCCCGGTCGCTGGCTCCGACCCGACGAAGGCTTCATGGTCGGGCGGGAGGTACTTGTCTCTTACGTCGCGCATGCGCCGCGCATGGGCGAAAAGCGTGCGAGCGCGCTACGGCTTCTTCTTGGGGTCCTCACCGAACCTGCGGATGAACGGCAGGTTCTTCTTCTCGCCCTTGTCGGGTCCGTCCACGTAGTCGTCACCGAACAGCACTTTACCATTCGACGGCCGGTTGCGCACGGCAGTCGGACAATCGGTCGGCGCGGGCTGCTGCTTGGCGGGCACCTTGTCGAGCCAGATGCGGCACATGCCCGGCGGAGGCCGGTAGGCCTTCGGGACGCCGTCATCCCCCTTCTTCTGGGCATGCGCCGACCCGGCCAGACCGACCGAGCAGGCGAGCGCGAGGACGGCGGTGCGAAGCTTCATCGTGACTCCAAGAACGGCGCGCGGGCATTCGCGCGTCCGACCCCTTCCAAGGCACGGCCGGTGCCAGAAATACGGCTGTCCGGTCCTCACCGCAAGTATCAGCAGGATAAACACTTACGCTTGCGCACCAGACCGCCGCGCGTGCTCGCCTGTCCTGACCCGGGGACGCCTGTGTCCCATTGCCCTACTGGATGACTGGCTGACCGTGCTCGTCGCCACGAGGCCTTGCTCTGACGCAGGCTCGATCGTCGAGTAGCTCAGTCCGTCAGCCAATCAGTCCCCGAAACTGATACCCACCGCTCTCGCCGTCTGAACCACATCGTGCGTCGGGTCCACCCGCTTGGGCTCGCGGAGCGCCTCCACGATCGGGATCGTGACGATGTGAGGGGTCTGGAGCGCCACCATGTGATCCCATTTCTCGTCAGCGATGGCGCGGACGGCTGCCCCGCCGAAGCGCGTGGCGAGCAGGCGGTCGTACCCCGTCGGCATGCCGCCCCGCTGAAGGTGGCCCAGCACCAGCGACCGCGTCTCCTTTCCGGTGAGGACCTGGATCTCACGCGCGATGGAGTCGGCCACGCCTCCCAGCCGCCGCGCCTGCCCCGGCAGTGATTCCCCCATCGTGTGCGCGGCCCCACCCTTCGGAAACGCTCCCTCGGCCACCACGACGATCGAGAAGTGTCGCCCATGCGCATCGCGCGACCTGATCTTGTCGCACACGCGCTCGATGTCGTAGGGGATCTCGGGAATCAGGATGACGTCGGCCGTGCCGGCGACACCGGAGTGCAGCGCGATGAACCCCGCGTCGCGCCCCATCACCTCCATGACCATCACGCGGTCATGGCTCTCCGCCGTCGTGTGCAGCTTGTCGATCGCCTCGATTGCCGTGCTCACCGCGGTGTCGAAGCCGAACGTCGTGATGGTGCCGCTGACGTCGTTGTCGATCGTCTTGGGCACGCCGACGATCTTCATCCCCTTCTGGCAGAGGCGGTGGGCGATGCTCAGCGAGCCATCGCCACCGATGGAGATGATGGCCTCGATGCCGAGCTGGCGTGCATTCTCGATCAGCTCGTCGGATCGATCCTCCTCGAGATAGCTGCCGTCGGGCTGCTTTCGCGGATAGTGAAAAGGATTGCCGCGGTTCGTGGCGCGGAGGATGGTGCCGCCGAGGTGCGCGATGCCGCGCACCGATTCCTTGGTCAGCGTGACGACTTCATCCTCGCCCATCAGTCCGGCGAAGCCACGCTTGATGCCGAGCACCTCCCAGCCGCGGTTGATCGCCGAGAGGACAGCGGCGCGGATGACCGCGTTGAGACCGGGAGCATCACCGCCCCCCGTGGAGATGGCAATTCGCATTGCAGGGATGAAACGTGAGACGAGAAAACACGCCGGTCGGATGCGTATGGGGCCGACGCGTGTGCTAGACGCATCGGCCCCGGTCGCGTCACCGTCGCGAGGGAGCTCAGCCGTTGGCGCGAAGCAGGCGCACGACCTCGCCTGGCTGAGCGTGGCGCCCGGTCTTCGACTTCTCGTAGACCGGCACGCCGTCCCTGAAGACTTCGAACCGTCCGCCGGAGCTGCGCTTCAGCTCGATCCCGGCATCCGGATATTCCTTCCTGAGCTCGGCCGCCAGACTGGCGGCCCGGGGCTCATAGCTTCACATCGTGCAGTATTCGATCGTGATCTTCATCGTGGCTCCGTGCGGCGTCCAGGCAGAAATATAGTGGGCGTCACCGGTTTCCATCCGCGGTGACCGAGGACACCGGTGCGTGCTCGTTCACGTCGAGCGCGTTCCAGTTCGCCATCGCGTTGAGCATGAGCGCGAACGCGCCTTGCGATTCCCAGCGCCACATCGGTCGCGTGCCGAAGAGTACGACGTGTCCTCGGCCGAGCGGCGCGTCCACGACGACCGCCCGTCCCGCCATCTCTTCGCCATGGTCCAGCAGCCCGGACACGAGCAGATCGCCGGCCTTGGGCGTCCAGCGTACGATGGTCCGCGCGCGCTGCCGCTCTATCGCGTGGGTGATCGACGTGTCCACTCCCTCGCGTCGCTGCTCCGGGGCGACCTGCACGTTCAGCAACGGCGCCTGGTTGAAGTACAGTGGGAACGTCGTGCGCTCGTAGCCGTAGGCAATCGGGCTGCTGCCACGCACGAGCTCCGCCCGGTACACGGCGCCGCGCGCGAGGAGCTTCTGCTGCGGCGCGACGCTCACCGTCGGCACGAGCCCGAATTCGATCGGTACGCGCGAGCTGTTCCCTTCCGTCACGAGCAGGCCGCCCCGCTCCACGAACGCGCGCACCGCTGCGAGGCCGGCCAGCCCCATCCCCGGGCGCGTGTCGTCAGTCTGGTCGATCTTTCCGAGGTTCGGCGTGAGCGCGGTCTTCTTCCACGGAATGGCGGGCCCCACCATCGCACGTCCGTTCACGATCGTCGTCGCCGCGCCGTTGATGTGCGGCAGTACCACCACGTCGTACGCGTCGAGCGCACCGGGCCGCGTGAGCTTCTGGTCCGCCATGTAGGTGTACGGCACGCCCATGCGGTCGAAGGCGTAGCGCACCCAGCCCTCGTTCTGCGTCTCGATCCATGAATGCACGAGCGCAACGCGCGGCGCCGTCACGGTGTGGTGGCGCACCGACGGCACGGCGCTCACCGCCGTCGCCCCGAGCCCGAGCGCGACGATGGCGTCGCGCGCCGGCGCAGCCGCATTGATCACGATGAAAGTACCGCGCTCGAAGTTGCGGCTGTCGACGCTGAACGCCGTGTCGGCCACCAGTACCTGCGCGCGCCCCGTCTTCCACGGCAGCACGGCGGACCGCCAGTCACCGAGGTGCGGCACGAGGAGCACGTTCCCGGCGCCGGTGATCGCGCCGGCCACGGTCGCGTCGCCCCGCAGCGGCGACATCGGCGCCGAGAGCACGGCCGGATCGGTGATCTTGAGTGTCTGCACGTGCCGCAGCTCGTCAATCGTCCAGCCGGTGTCATCGTACGGCGACGGATCATCCGGCTTGAAGTGCTGGATGGCGAGCAGCGTGCGGGCGGTCTGCGTGTACGGCTGGTCCATGCGCACGATCCAGTCGCCGGCCTTTACCCTGACCGATGAATCCTTGGCCGTGGCGCCCTTGAGCGTGAAGTCCTGCGACGCGACGTTGATCTCCGTGGCGTGCTGACGGAACAAGTTCACGAGATCGGCCGCCTCGGCGGACCGGCGCTGGCCGCGCGGGACCACGAACGCGTACGGCGCCGACGTCTTTCCCTTGGCCACCTGGCGCTCCGCCTTGAGCGCGAAGTTGTCGAGGAACGTGCCCGCATGGTCGGCGACGTACTTGAGCGCCGTGAGCACGCCCGATTCCTGGTAATTGATGTTGCTGCGGATGCACCACTTGATGCCGTTCACCGGAGGGCTCGGGCGATCCCACGTGCGCTCGGTTTGCGCCGCCGAGAGGTGGGTGATCTGGCAGTCGGCGTTCATCGAGGTGTAGGTCTCGTAGAATCGGCCGATGGAGTTGTGCAGGTTGGCGATGGCGAGCATGTAGTTCGGTGCCCAGCCATCGTAGAAGCCGTGCGTCCACACGCCGGGCAGCCCACGCTTGGTGAGCTCCGTGATCTCCTGGTAGGCGAGCGTGTGCCACTCGTCGATCACGATCGGGTCGAACTCGTCGTTGTACGGCCCGGTCCCGGTGCTCGTGTGCAGGAACGCCACCGACTCGTGCAGGTCGTGCATCACCGTCGGCCGCCAGTGGATGAAGCCGTCCATGACGTGCTGGGTGAGCTTCTGCGACAGCACCATTCCGTCACGGTTGTTGTCGTGCGCGGTGTACTTGCCCCAGTACGTGATCGACACGCCCTGCGGGCCGAGGCCGAGCGAGCGTGACAGCTTGGCCGCGTCCACGGCGCGGTCGCGGCCGTCCACTTCGGTGACCGGCGTGATGAGCGTGATCACGTGGTCCCGGATGTCCTTGACGTAATCGCTTTCCTCCACCGCCAGGCGGTAGCCGAGCTCCATCAGCATCTCCGGGCTGCCCGTCTCCGGCGAATGGATGCTCCCCGTCAGCCAGTAGATGGGCTTGGCCTCCTTCACCAGCCGTGCGCGCTCGTCCGGAGTGGTGGTGCGCGGGTCGGCAAGCTTCGCAAGCATCGCGCGATAGTCGTCGAGCCGTGCGATCGTCGCCGAATCGGCGATGGCGACGACGATCATCTCTCGCCCTTCGTCGCTCAGGCCCAGCGAGAACAGCTTCACCCGTGGCGACGACGCGTCGAGCGCGCGGAAATAGCGATTCAGCTCGTCAACGTAGGCCAGGCGTCCGATGGTGCCCGGCACGTAGCCGAGCACCTTGAGGGGCGACGGAACCGTGGCCGACGCCGGCAGGTGGTCCACCAGCTCGGTAGTGAACTTCCACGTGGAGTCGGTGGGTGTGAGCTCCCGGATGCGCGCCGTGTAAGCGGAATCGAGAGGTTGCTGCGCGGTGGCCGCTGGGGGCGCTCCAAGCACGACGAGCGCGACGACGAGGGCGAGAGAGGATCGCATCGGGAGGAGGGGAGTGAAGTGCGATGGGGAGCGGCCTCGCAGAAGATGCGTCCCGCGCCGCCATCGTCAACGCCGGTGCGCGCGAACGATGGCGGCCGCGCTCACTCGGTGATGCACTGAACTGCCAGGTCTGCATCGTGTGCGCATGCGACGCCCTTCGTCCGCGCGCCCCGCGCTCACCCTCCTCGAGCTCGTGATCGTACTCGTCATCATCGGGCTGCTTTCGATCATCGCCGTCCGCGAGGCGGGCCACTACCTCGATCGTCTCGCGGCGCGGTCCGCCGTATCGGAGGCGGCCGAGGTGATCGACCAGGCCCGCGACGAGGCACTCGCGCTGCACGTCGTGGCGAGCGTGCGAATGGACACGGTGCGCGACGAGGTCGCGCTGCGCGTGCGGGGACAGACACTCGCCGTGCACGCGCTGGGACACGCGCACGGCGTCGCGCTCTCCGCTTCGCGTGATTCCCTCGCCTTCGACGCGCGCGGCCTTGGCTACGGCGCCTCCAACCTCACCCTCATCGCCCGCCGCGGCCACGCGGCGGAAACGCTGGTGGTCTCGAGATTAGGCAGGGTGAGGCGGTGAGAAGGACGATGGACCGCTGGACCGATGGACCGCTGGACCGATGGACCGATGGACCGATGGACCGATGGACCGGAACGGCGAAGGGCACACCGAACAATGGTTCGGTGTGCCCTTCCGGTCCTCCGGTCCTCCGGTCCTCCGGTCCTCCAGTTCTCAGTCCGCCGCGACCGTCCCGAAATCGTAGCCCGGCACGGAGACGCGTGGGATCGGCTGGCCGATCACGCGCTCGATCGTGCGCACCATCGCGATTTCGTCCGGCGCCATGAAGGTGTAGGCATCGCCCTCCTTCGCCGCGCGTCCCGTACGTCCGATGCGATGCACGTAGTCCTCGGCCTGCTGCGGCACGTCGTAGTTGATGACGTGGCTGATGTTGGAGATGTCCAGCCCGCGCTGCGCGATGTCGGTCGCGACGAGGACGTGCGTCTTCCCGTCCTTGAAGTCCTGGAGCGCGCGCGTGCGCTGCGACTGGCTCTTGTCGGCGTGCATGGCCGTGGCGCTCAGCCCCGCCTTCTCGAGGTCGCGCACCACGCGATCGGCGCCGTGCTTCGTGCGCGTGAACACGAGCACCGACTCGTGCACCTTGCCGGTGAGCAGCTCCACGAGCAGCGCATTCTTCTTCTCGCGCGGCACCGGATACACGGCGTGGGTCACCGTGCTCGCCGCGGCGGACCGTACTCCCACCTGCACGACGATCGGCTTGCGCAGGTACTTCCGCGCGAGCGCTTCCACCTCGGGAGGCATCGTGGCGCTGAAGAGGAGCGTCTGCCGGTACGGCGGAACGTCGCTCACCACGCGATTGATCTGCGGAGCGAAGCCCATGTCCAGCATCCGGTCCGCCTCGTCGAGCACCAGTATCTCGAGATCGTCGAACACCACGTTCTGGCGCTCCAGGTGGTCGATCAGGCGGCCGGGCGTGGCGACGACGACGTCCACGCCGGCGCGCAGCTTCTTCTCCTGTGGCTCGAGCGGGACACCGCCGTAGACGGCCGCGACTTCGATGTCCGTGTGCTTTGCGTATTTCCGGAAGCTTTCCTCCACCTGCACGCACAGCTCACGCGTGGGCGTGAGGATGAGTGCGCGCGTGCGACGCGGTCCGTCGATCAGGCGATCGAGGATCGGAAGCGTGAATGCAGCCGTCTTGCCCGTGCCGGTTTGCGCGAGCCCCATGATGTCGCGGCCCTTGCGCGCCAGCGGGATGGCTTCGCGCTGGATGGGGGTCGGGCTGGTGTAGCCAGCGTCGCGGATCGCGTCGAGCAGCGCCGGATGGAGATCGAGGTCGGCGAAGCTGAGCGTCGGCCCGGCGGCCGCCTCACGTTCGGCGAGCGTCTGTTGCGTGATGTCGGTCATTCGTCCTGATGCGTCGCGCCGGGGCCGCGATCCCGGAACTTCCGGGACCGGCGCACACACCGGACCTTGGCGACTCATGCCGTCGCTCGACCGGTGCGCTGATGAAGTAAGGATGCGATCGCGAGATGCGACCGCGCACGGAATGTGTCGTCCGGCCCGATGCCGAACGGTCGTGGAGGGATCCGCAGCCTCACGCGCCTTGTGCGCGTGCCCTCCACCGCCGACCGGTAGCGACGGAACGCTCATCGGCGCCCGCTCCTCCCGGCCTGGTCTTTGTCCTTTCGATACTCGTAATCTAACGGATCGGGACGCTGGCGTCCACGTGGCGCAGCAGTGACAGGCGCTCCATCACTTCGCGCGGGCTTTCCTCGTTCACGGCGTGGCCCCCCGCCTCCAC
>Ga0070714_100004319_pt1 | contig 10713 bp, 8 predicted proteins | sample LARL83metaG_FD_65450 | JGI IMG/M metagenome (GOLD analysis project Ga0070714, IMG submission 65450) | Corn, switchgrass and miscanthus rhizosphere microbial communities from Kellogg Biological Station, Michigan, USA - LAR L8-3 metaG | ecosystem: Host-associated > Plants > Roots > Rhizosphere ... | reverse complement strand
TAACGGCTCGCGCCGGCGCTCGCGCTGGGGAGGAGTTCGAGCTCGTGCGCGAGGCAGTGCTCGCGGTGCGCCAGATTCGCGGCGACTACAACGTCGCGCCCGGCAAGACGTTGGATGTGAGTATCCTTTCATCGGGTGACCGTCGCATTTACGAGGAGAACGCGCCGACCATCGGGCGTCTCGCGCGAGCCCGCGTGGCCGTGGCGTCCGGCGGCGCCCCGGAAGGCGCGGCGCATGCCGTGCTCCGCGGCGGCAGCGAGGTGGTCGTGCCGCTCGCGGGTCTCATCGACGTGGACAAGGAATGCCAGCGGCTGCGGACGGAGCTCGAGCAGCTCGAGAAGCAGATCGTCTCGCGCGAGCAACGGCTAGCGAATCCGAAGTACGTCGAGCGCGCGCCGGAACACGTCGTGAAGAGCGACCGCGCCACCCTCGACGAGATGATCTCGAAACGGGGCCAGCTCACGGATAAAGTGCGAGCGTTATGCGGCGCGTGACGCGAGCGTCAGTAGTCGCGCTCGCGGCGGCCGCGGTCGTCGGCTGCGCGAATCGGGGGCTCCAGCCGCCCGGTGGTCCAGTAGACAAAACGCCGCCACGGGTCGAGAAGGTGACGCCCGAGTCGGGTAGTGTGAGTCAGCGCCCCGGCTCGGTGGAGTTCGTGTTCAGCCGCGTGATCAACGATCAAACCGCGCGCGGCGATCTCAGTCAGTATTTCCTCATCTCGCCGATGGACGGTGATCCGCATGTCAACTGGCACCGCTACTACATCGACGTGCGACCGCGACACGGGTTCAAGCCCAACACGGCGTATTCCATCACCCTCTTGCCTGGCCTGTCGGACGTGCGCGGCAATGCGATGACGGAGGGCGCGTCGACGGTATTCACGACGGGAACGGCGTTACCGCGCTTCGGCATTCTTGGCTCGATCTTCGATTGGGCCGCCGAGCGCCCGGCGACGGGCGCAATCGTCAAGGCGATCTACCGGCCTGAAGGCTCGCGCCGGGACAGCACAGTGTTCGTCGGCATTGCCGACTCGTTAGGCCAGTACTCCGTCGGCCCGCTGGATGCCGGCCGCTACACGCTGCTCGGATTCATCGACCGCAACAACAACCGCGCCCTGGATTCGGGCGAGCAATGGGACAGTACGACGGTGCTCATCACGACGACGCGGCCCGTCATCGCCCTCCTCGCCATCGCACGCGACACCTTTCCGCCGCATATCACCGGGGTGTCTCGCGAGGACAGCCTGACACTGCGGGTCAGCTTCGATCGGGGCATCGACCCGGCGCAGCCAATCACCACCGGCGGGTTCCGGCTGCAGCGCTCGGACTCGACTGAGATTCCGATCGCGAGCGTCATCGGCGCGAAAGCAGCAGCGGACAGCGCGCGACGCGACACCACGACCCGCCGTGACACGACAACACGCAGAGATACGACAACACGCCGAGACACCACGGGAGCGCCGCAACGACCTGGCGCGCCTAGGTCGGTTGTGCCCTTGCCGATCCCCGGTCAGCGGCCGACCGCGCCGCCGCCGAGCGGCAGAGCAGCGTCCCCCATCGCGCCGCCATTGCCACGTCCTCCCCGCCCTGCACCGGAGAGCAATTTCCTGTTGAAGGTCGCGCCGGGATCACTCGAGCCTGGCGCGACGTATCGCGTCACCGCGCGCGGTCTTCGCAGCATCGTCGGCCATTCGGCTCCGAGCACTCGCACGGTCACGATTCCGAAGCCGCCACCACCGACAGCGCGCGACACGACGAAACGTGATACGACGAAGACGCCGCCGAAAAAGCCGTGAATTGGGCAGAGGGCTGTGGAGAGGTAGAGGGGGTAGAGGGGGTAGAGGGTAGAGGGTAGAGGGTGAAAAGCGCGGACAAGCTGCCGCTCGAAACAGACGTCATTTGCAGTGTCGCTCGCGCGTGGCGCTCGCTCCTGCTGCCCGCGCCGTTTTCACTCTCTGCCCTCAGCCCTCTACCCTCTACCCTTTGCCCTCTACCCAATTCATCGATACCCCAGCCCAAACGACAAACTGAAATACGAAAATCGTCGCTGGTTGCTGCCGAGGAAGCCCCCGCTCTCCGATGGGAGATGGTATCGCAGGCTGATGATGCCGCCGGTCGCGTACCAGGCCGAGAACGCAAGTCCAATTTCCGGCGTGATCACGGCATTCCAGTTCGTCCGTCGTCGCTCCGCGAGGCCGAGCTGAAAGAGCTGCTCCGTGTATTGAATGCCACCGCCGCCGCCGATGAACCAGCGCGGGTCGTCTGGCGCGGCGCTCGGATACCAGTGAGCCGTGAACATCACGGGGATAGCCAACAAGTGACGATAGGAGTCTCCGGTTACCGCCCCGCCCGGAAAGTCGAAGGTGCCCGATTCACGACGATAGAACTCGTTAAACCCGAGCATTGCGCCAATGGAGGTATGCGGATGATCCATCCATCGTCCCTCCCAGATCGCGCCGCTGAAGCTCGTCGCCGGCATGAAGTCGCGTGTGTTCCCTATGGGAACCGCGACGCTCCATTCGAGCGCGGAGAGATAGCGATGCTCTTGGGCGCCGAGTGGAATTGCCGCGAGTGCGATGAGGAGCAGCGATTCACGCAGAGCTTGCATCATTGGCGCTCCAGATACGGTGACTGAGCGAACGCCTGATCGATTCCGATGAGCGCTCCCTGCAGACTCGACTGAGTGAGAACGCCGTTCACCGCGCCGGCCCAGAGGATCGGCACTCGACGTTTCGAGGTATCTCCGTGACGCGTATCGAGCATCACGATCGCCAGAGTGCCGGTCTCGTACGTGAAGGTCACCGCATTGCCGGGATATCCCCACGCCCAGTCCGGACCATAGCCTGGCCACCCGCCCCACCACCCCCAGCCACCCCACCAATTACTGTACGCGACGCCGGTGTTGGTCGTCTCGAACACCACCGTGAGCACGACGACGTCTGGCACCTCCGGCGGCACGTTGGTGAGCTCCTGCCAACCCATGGCGGTCAGATTCTGACGGATGCTCGCCAGGATTTGCGCATCGCCCGCATGCCCAATCACGGCGACACCGGTGTCTCGCCGGGCGTGGACGACGGTGTCCGGGAGCGCAAAAGTTCGCGCTTGGCGGAGCGCCGGCGATTGGCTGTCGACGAGCGTTGTCACCGAAGCCAATTGCGTGACGGACGTGACAATCTGGTCGGGATAGCAGCTCATCCCGGCGACGACGCACACGACCAGAATGAGCCGGATCGCAGGTACGCGCATGATTGGATATTGTCCGGCGCGCGCAGCATGCTCTGTTGGACGTTGGTTGCACCGCGCTCGACCGTCTATTATCCGTCACGCGTTCGCGACTCGCGGTCGGCACAGCCACAACGCTCATGAGCAGAGCACGTCCCGCTGTTACAGCAGAAGGCGATCGCGTCGATCCCCGGCGAGCACTGCCGAGTGTCAACGCCTTGCTCGAGCTGCCGAAGATGCGTCAGCTGTTGGAGCAGGCGCCCAGGGCGGCGGTGATCAACGCAATTCGAGCCGCGCTCGACGATGCGCGCGCTGGCACGAACGCGCCAGCCGACGACGACGCATGGATCGCTGACATCGAGTTTCAACTCAAGCGCATCGTTCGCCCCTCCCTCCGGCCGGTGATCAATGCGACCGGCGTTGTGCTGCACACCAACCTCGGTCGCGCGCCCCTGGCCGATGCCGCCATCGACGCCATGACGATCATCGCCGGTGGCTATTCGAATCTCGAGTACGATCTGGACGCCGGCACGCGGGGTTCCCGTTATGCTCACTGCGCCTCGCTCCTGCGCGAGCTCACCGGCGCGGAGGACGCGCTCGTCGTGAACAATGGAGCGGCCGCACTCGTTCTCGCGCTCAACACGCTCGCCATTGGCCGCGGCGCCGTGATCTCGCGCGGCGAGCTCGTCGAGATCGGCGGAAGCTTCCGTATTCCGGAGATCATGGAACGGAGCGGCGCGCAGCTCGTCGAGGTCGGCACGACCAATCGCACGCACGTCGACGATTACCGGCGCGCGTTAGGCGCCACGGCAACGCCCGCGGTGATTCTGAAGGTGCACCGCAGCAACTTCGCGATCGAGGGTTTCGTTGCCGAGGCGAGTGTCGCCGATCTGCGGCCGATCGCGGCGGAGCTCGATGTTCCCATCGTACACGATCTGGGAAGCGGTTTGCTCGTTCCGCTCGATGCATTCGGTCTCACGGGCGAGCCGACGGCGCGCGACGCCCTGTTCGCCGGTGCGACGCTCGTGACGATGAGCGGCGACAAGCTGCTTGGCGGTCCGCAGGCGGGCATCGTCGTCGGCGAGCGATCGATGATCGCCGCGCTGCGGCGAAACCCGCTTGCTCGATCCTATCGCGTCGACAAGCTCACCCTTGCCGCGCTCGAGGCGACGCTTGGCTTGTATCGCGATCCAGCGCGCGCGATGCAGGAGATTCCGACGCTCGCGATGCTCGGCGCTACCGCCGAGAGCCTGCGCCGCCGGGCCATCGCCTTACGCGAGTCACTTGGAGAGCTGCACAATCTGGTGCATGTCGCCGAGAGCGAGGCGAGCGTCGGCGGGGGCGCCTTCCCCACCGCTCGCATTCCATCCATCGCCCTCCTCATCGAGGCCGAGGCGACCAATCTCGAGCGGCGCCTGCGACTCGGCGAGCCTGCTGTGATCGGACGACTGGGCGACGGTAAGTTGCTCCTCGATCTGCGCTCCGTGCCGCCGCGAGACGACGCGACTCTCTCTGCCGCCCTGCGCGCGGCTCTGCTCGTGACTACGTGACGGACGAACGTCCACGCGCCGCCGCCTTTCTCGATCGCGACGGTACGATCATCGACGACGCCCATTACATCGCGCAGCCCGAGTTGGTGCGCCTGCGGCCGGAGGCGGGTGAGGCGATCGCGCGGCTGAATCGAGCCGGTATTCCCGTGATCGTCGTCACGAATCAATCGGGAATCGCCCGCGGCATGCTGACCATCGCCGATTACGAGCGCGTCGCCGCTCGCGTGAGCGAGCTGCTCGCAACGCACGGCGCGCATATCGACGCGACCTACATGTGTCCGCATCATCCGGATTTCGGCGGCGATTGCGACTGCCGGAAGCCAGGGACCTTGTTGTTCCGGCGTGCGGCATCGGAGCACCGCCTCGATCTCGAGCATTCGACCTTCATCGGTGATCGGTGGCGCGACGTGAAGCCGGGTATCGACCTCGGCGGGCGCCCGATCCTGATCGTGGACGAGAACACACGGCGCGACGAGCGCACCGTGGCCGAACGCGCGGGCGTCGAGACCGTGCTGTCGCTGTCGGAGGCCGTGGAGAAGCTGGTAGGGGGTAGAGGGTAGAGGGTAGTGGGTAGTGGGTAGTGGGTAGTGGGTAGTGGGTAGTGGGTAGTGGGTAGTGGGTAGTGGGCAGAGGGTGGAGGGTAGAGGGTGAAAATGGAGCGAGGGCCGACGGCTAAGCCGTCGGCCTTCCTTGTTCCACCCGCAGCCCTCTACCCGCAACCCTCTACCCGCAACCCTCTACCCGCAACCCTCTACCCCTTAGTTTCCGCCCCGTGACACGAACGCGCATCGGGGTTCTGGCGTCGGGTGGCGGAACGAACCTGCAGGCGATCCTCGACTTTCTGGATGAACTGGGCGAGCGTCGCTGCGGGGATGTTGCGGTCGTCGCCAGCGATCGGGCGGAGGCTGGAGCCCTCGCTCGGGCCCGCTCTCGCGAGATTCCTTCGGCGGTGCTCGCGACGCCGCGACGAGTCGGGGGCGGGGCGCTCGGCCCGCTGCTCGACGAGCATGGCGTGGAGCTGGTCGTCCTCGCCGGCTATCTCCGGCGCGTTCCCGACGAGGTCGTGACTCGTTATGCCGGCCGGATGGTGAACGTGCATCCCGCGTTGCTTCCGGCCTTTGGCGGCGCTGGCATGTACGGCATGCGCGTCCACGACGCCGTGCTCGCCTCCGGCGCAACCGTGAGCGGCGCGACGGTGCATTTCGTGGACGAGGAATACGACCGCGGCCCGATCATCGCGCAGTGGCCAGTGCCAGTGCTGTCAGGTGACGACAGCCACGCGCTCGCGGCGCGGGTGCTGCGCGTCGAGCACGTGCTCTATCCGCGCGTCGTGAACGCCGTGGCGGGCGGCCGGATCACGCTCGAGCGCTGCCGGGCTGGCGGCCGAATTGCCCGATCGGCCGACGCCGAGTTTATCATGTTTTCACCAAAGGACGCTTGCCTTGTCGAAGCCATCGATCGCGCGCTGGATCTCTGAGCTCTTCCCGGCCCTCTTGCTCGCCGCCGGCGCGGTCATGTCGCCGGCGCGTGCCCAGGATTCCATCCCCTACGCGCGCGCCCTGACGACGTGGATTGCTCTCCCGGCGATGTCGGGTTACGAAGATCAGGCCACCTCGCGGATACTGTCGGCGGCACGCGGCTTCACCAAGGATGCGCAGGGCAACCTCGTTAGGCGGACGGGCTCCGGATCGCCACGGCGGGTGCTCGCCTGCGGCATCGACGAAGCCGGCTACGCGGTCAGCGAGATCACCGAGGACGGGTACCTCCGTGTCCGCGCCGCGGGGAACGAGCGTCGGAGCGCACTCTGGGATCAATTTCACGAAGGGCAGCGCTCGTATATCGTCGGGCACGAGGGCGACGTCGCGCGCTACGTGCCCGGCGTATTCGCGGTGCGAAGCACGCATCTCTGGCGGCGCCGGCCCATCGATGATGCGCTGACGACGGCGGACAGCCTTTGGCTGGACATCGGAGCGAAGTCGCGCGCCGAGGTCGCTCGCCTCGGTATTCGATTGCTCGACCCAGTTCATCGCGAATGGCCGGCGTGGACTTTCGGCGACTACGTGTCCGGCCCGGCGGCCGGCAATCGTGCCGCGTGCGCGGCGATCGTCGCCGCGAGTCAGGCCCCACCGCCGAAAACGGGAGAGACGGACTTCGTCGTCAGTGTACAGAGTCGATTCAACTTCGCGGGGCTGAGCGCCGTGCTCGCGCGCTTCGGCGCCGTGGACTCGCTCATCGTCATCGACGACCAGCTCGCGCACGCCGGACCGGTGCTCGCGACGCCACGGACGACTCCCTGGAGCGCGCTTCCGCACGTGCGCGTTGCAACGGCACTCGCGGCGACACCACATACGCGTTGGCCGGGCACACTGGCTGAGACGATCAGTGAGGCGGATCTGCGGGCGCTCTTCTCGACGGTCGCGAAGCTCGGCGGTTTGCAGGGCTTGCCCGAGCCCGTCAGACTGGCGCGCGTGTGGGCGCCGCCGCCGACCTCGGTCCTGCACGACAGTCTTTCTCGTTATGCGGATGTGCTCAGCCGACTCACCGACAGCTACGGCGTCTCCGGTCACGAAGCGCCGGTCCGTGACGCCATTCGAGAATCGCTGCCGGCATGGGCGCGCGATTCGGTCAGGACGGACAGCGCCGGCAATCTCGTGCTCGCACTGGGCCCTGATCGCGATACGATCGCCATCGTCGCGCACATGGACGAGATCGGATTCGAAGTCTCGCACATCGCGCACGACGGCACGGTCTCGCTGCGCACGCGCGGCGGCTTCTACGGCTCGCTGTGGGAAGGTCAGACCGCACTGCTCCACCGCGACGATGATAAGGTTCCGTCGCGCGACGCGCGCTCCTGCGGCGCGGCGCGTGAAGGGCCCCTGCGCGGCATCTTCATTCCACGCGACAGTGCTTCGCGGCAGCAGCCAACGCTTCTCACGGCCTGGTTCGGCATGGATTCCGCGGCGCTCGTCGGCGGCGGCGTGAAAATCGGCTCGTCGGTCACGAGCTACAAGTGCTCGGCGCGTCTCTCGACGACACGCTTCACCGCCCGCTCCATCGACGACCGCGCCGGCAGCACGGCGCTCATTCTGGCCCTCGAGTCGCTCGATCGCGCGCGGCTCGAGGGCAAGGTGATCTTCGCGTGGAGCGTGCGAGAGGAAACGGGGCTCGAGGGCGCGAAGGTGCTCGCCGAGCAACTCGGCCGGAACGTCAGCCGCGTGTACGCGATCGACACCTTCGTCTCCAGCGATTCACCACTCGAGAGCTCGCGCTTCGCGTTGGCGCGCATCGGGGACGGCGCGGTCGTGCGAGCGCTCGACAACTCCAGCGTGTCGCCACCCAGCGACGTCGACCGCCTAACGCGCATCGCCCGCATCGGACACATCCCGTTGCTGGTGGGAACCACCAATGGCGGGAATGACGGATCGGAGCTGGTGCGCTACGGCGCGCTCGACGACGCGATCGGATGGCCGTCGCGCTACAGCCATTCGCCCGTCGAGCTGCTCGACCTTCGCGACATTCGATCGCTGGCGCGGCTGATCGCGGCTCTGGCAACGAGCGAACGCTGATGCGCGCCCTTCTCTCCGTATCCGACAAGACCGGCATCGTCGACCTCGCGCGTGGGTTGGCCGCGCTGGGATGGGAATTGATCTCGACCGGCGGCACTGCGCGGGCGCTGCGCGACGCTGGACTCGCGCCTCGCGACATCAGCGACGTGACTGGATTCGCGGAGATGCTCGATGGCCGCGTGAAGACATTGCATCCGGCGGTGCACGGGGGGTTGCTCGCTCGTCGCGACAAGCCCGAGCACATGCAGGCGCTGGCGCAGCACAACATCGTCCCGATCGATCTCGTCGCCGTGAATCTCTATCCCTTCCGCGCGACGGCGGCGCGCAGCGGCGTGACGCAGGAAGAAGTGATCGAGCAGATCGACATCGGCGGCCCGAGCATGATCCGTTCGGCAGCAAAGAACTTCGACGCGGTGACCGTCGTCGTCGAGCCGCGCGATTATCAGCGCGTGCTGCTCGCGCTGCAAGCGAAAGACGACGATCTCGATCTGCGCCGCACGCTCGCCGAAAAAGCATTCGCCCACACGGCCGCGTACGACGCGGCCATCGCATCCTGGTTCGCGCAGCAGCGCCACGACAAGTTCCCGGAGACGGTTACGCTCTCCGCGACGCGTCAGCAGAAGCTCCGCTATGGCGAGAATCCCGATCAGCCTGCGGCGTTCTACGTCGATTTCCCGGGTGCCGGACTCGCGTCACTCGTGCAACGCGGCGGGAAGGAGCTCTCGTTCAACAACCTGCTCGATCTCGAGGGCGCGCTGCTGACCGTCGATCCCTATGCTGGCGAGACGGCGTGCGCGATCATCAAGCATACGACGCCATGCGGACTGGCTGTCGGATCGAGCGCCCTCGACGCCTATCGGAAAGCGCTCGCGTGTGATCCGGTATCGGCGTTCGGTTCGGTGATCGCGTTCACCGTGCCCGTCGAGGACGCGGCGACAGCGGATGCCGTATCGAGCCTGTTTGTCGAATGTATCGTCGCTCCGTCCTTCAGCGAGGAGGTAGTGGAGATCCTCGGTCGCAAGAAGAATCTGCGCGTGCTCGAGGGTCGCGCGACATGGCCGTCCAACAGTCTCGATTACAAGCGCGTGCGTGGCGGCGTGCTCGTGCAGGAGAGACCACAGACCGTAATCGATGACGAAGGCTGGAAACTCGTCTCGACGCGCGAGCCAACGATTGAAGAAAAACGCGACCTGCTGTTCGTATGGCGCGCGGTCGCGGCCGTAAAGTCGAATGCGATCGTGCTCGCCCGCGACAGCGCGACGATTGGGATTGGCGCTGGTCAGATGTCACGCGTCGACGCGGCGTTTCTCGCGGTGCACAAGGCTCAACAGCAGGGACACGAAACGAAAGGCGCCGTGCTCGGTTCCGACGCGTATTTCCCCTTCCGCGACGGCGTGGACCAGGCAGCGGACGCTGGCGTCACCGCCATCGTACAACCCGGCGGCTCGATCCGCGACGCCGAAGTCGTCGCCGCAGCGAACGAACGGGACATTGCAATGGTATTCACGGGCAAGAGACAATTCAGGCATTAGCGCCCGTCTGACATTTCCCTGACTGGTCTCACTGTACTATCTCGTTTCTGGTACTCATCTTTCATCGTCTTACCTTAGCCGCCCGCCGACCCGGCGGGCGTGTTGTGTGAGTACGCAATAAATCCCAATGGCGACCTCGACCATCGCTCAACGTTCGGCCCGCGCTGAGGGCCGTGAGCCTTCGCTGGATCTCGACTACCGACCGTCGTACATCGCGGCCGGAATCGTCACGCTCTGCGTTTTCGTGCTGTATGTCGTGACCCTCGCGCCCTCCACGGCGATGTGGGACACCAGCGAGTACATCGCGGCAGCGTATACGCTCGGACTGCCACATCCTCCGGGCAATCCACTGTTCGTCCTCCTCGGGCGCGTCTTCTCGATCATCCCGCTCTTCGGGCCGAACGTGGCGACGCGAATCAACGTGCTGGCCGCGATGTGCAGCGCGGTCTCCGCGGGAATGTGGTTTCTGGTCACCGAGCGTGTGCTCGTCGGCTGGTTCCCGGAGCGCTGGCAGCGCATCACCGGCGGCGTGCTCGCCGCGATGATCGGCGCGACCGCGTTCACGGTGTGGAATCAGTCGGTCGTCAACGAGAAGGTCTACACGGTGTCGCTCGTCGGCATCGCGATCATCTCCTGGTTGATGATTCGCTGGTCGGACGAACCGGATGGACGAAAAGCCGACCGCATTCTCGTCCTCGTCGCCTATCTCCTCGGGTTGGGCTACGCGAATCACATGGGCGGCATGCTCGCTGCGCCCGCCGCGGCTGTCGCGGTGCTCGTGCGTCGTCCGCGAACGCTGATCCGCTGGAAGCTCCTGCTTGCCTGCGCAGGCGCCCTGGTTCTC
>Ga0070714_100004318_pt1 | contig 10715 bp, 9 predicted proteins | sample LARL83metaG_FD_65450 | JGI IMG/M metagenome (GOLD analysis project Ga0070714, IMG submission 65450) | Corn, switchgrass and miscanthus rhizosphere microbial communities from Kellogg Biological Station, Michigan, USA - LAR L8-3 metaG | ecosystem: Host-associated > Plants > Roots > Rhizosphere ... | reverse complement strand
CCACGGGCGTGCAGCCGACGTCCGGGCCACCGGGATGCCGATACGGGCCGCCGGCACGCAGGCACCTCCGGGCCGCAGTGCGGACCCATACCCATGCGGTGGTGGGCACCTTGCTGGGGTAACAGCCCCAGCAAGGTGCCCACCACACGGTATGGGTGCGGGCCGACCGGGCAGATGCGCAGCCCTGACCCGGTGGCCAGGTCAGGGCCTCCGCTGGCTCAGATGCCCGCGGAGTCCTCGCTGGCCGCCTTGCCGTCGGCTGCGGCGTCGCTGCCGGCCGGCTTGAGGGCCCCGTAGGACGAGACCGCCGTGTCGGCGCCGGTCAGGTTCTTCTTCACCGACTCGAGAATCGTCAGACCCTGGCCGACCAGGCCCGCCGCGATCTCGCTCAGGCCGTCAGAGCCGTTCAGCACGCTGATGTTTGCGCCCGCCAGCCCGGCCGCGGCCTCCTTCACGATCTGTGGCAGCTGGTCGATCAGCATCCGGTCCAGCGCGATGCGGTTGTTCGAGGCCGCGGCCTCAGCCTGGACGCGGACCCGTTCCGCATCGGCCTTGGCCATGATGCGTACCTTCTCCGCGTCGGCTTCGGCCGGCTTGATCACTTCGGCGACGAGCTGGCGCTGGCGCAGCTCGGCCTGCCGCTGCGCCAGGTCGGCCTGGGCCGCGATCACGTTCATCTGCGCCTGGGCCTGGGCCAGCGGCCCCGCCTGGGCGGCCTCGGCCTGCGCCTTGTCGACCTCGGCCTTGTACTGCGCCTGCACGATCGACGTCTGCCTCGCATACTCGGCCTGCTTGCGCTGCGACTCCTGCTGCGCTTCGGCCGCCGCCTGGGTGGCCTGAGCCTGCGCGATCTGCGCCTGCCGCTGGATCGCGGCGTTGTGCGGGGCGGCCATCGCGTCGATGTAGCCGCTGTTCAGGTCGTCGATGGACTGGATCTGCAGCGAGTCCACGGTGAGGCCGATCTTGACCATCTCGGCCTTGGACCCGTCCAGCACCTCGGTGGCCAGCTTCTGCCGCTCGGTGACGATCTCCTCCACGGTCATCGAGCCGATGATCGAGCGCAGGTGCCCGGCGAAGATCCGCCCGGTCAGCGTCGACATCTGATCCTGGTCGGACAGGAACCGCTGCCCGGCGTTGACGATGCTCTCCTCGTCGTTGCCGACCTTGAACGCGATGACCGCCCGGACATTGAGCGAGATCCCCTGCCTGGTCACGCACGTCTCGGCCACCTCGGCCTCGCACATGGACAGGGTCAGGAAACTGGCCTTACGGAAGAACGGGGGCACGAACGTGCCGTGACCGGTAATGACCTTGAAGGGCGCCCCGCCACGCCCGAATCTGCCGCCTGCGACCAGCATTGCCTCGTCAGGCGCGGGAACACGATAGCCAAGCATCTTTCATCTCCGTAGTGGGTCCCCCGAGCTGTCCCAGGGGACAGTCAAAGCCGCAATTACCGTATTACTCCGGCAATGCCCCAGAAGGGAAGGGGTCCAGTGGATCTGTCCACTCACTGACGTCCACGGTCCTATTTCCCCGCGATTCGATGACCAGAACCGTTGTTCCCTTAGGCAGAGCCGTCAGCGACCAGGCCAGATACGTCTCGGTGCCGCCCCTGACCTTGACCAGCACCTCCCCCGGGCCGGCCGCGCCTCTCGTGGCCACGGTCAGAACCCCGATGGAGCCGATGAGGGAGGTCTCCCGAGCCACCGCCTTGCTCCTCGTCACGCCGGCTGGACGCTCTCAGCGAGCCTTAATGCTGATCTTACGGAGCTGCCTGGGCGACGAGTTAAGGACCTGACCGGGGTCAGCGGGGACACCGGGAGAGGGTGTGCCGCCGGGCCCTGATGGTTACCGGTTCCCGGACTGGTCGTTCAGCTGCCTGACCTCGGTGGGCAGGGTGGTGGCCCGGGTGAGCTTGCGGCCCCATTCGAGTGCGGAGTCGAGGTCAGCGGCCTCGATGATGGTGAAGCCGCCGATGTGCTCCTTGCCCTCGGCGTACGGGCCGTCGGTGACGAGCACGCCGTCGCCCTCGGGCCGCACCACGGCGGCGGAGCCCGCCGGCTGCAGGCCCGCGGTGAAGACCCACGCGCCCGCGGCCTTGAGTTCCCGCTCCCAGGCGCCGACGCGGTGCATCACCTGGCCCAGGACCTCGGGTGGCGGGGCCGGGCCGTCGGGCTGGTAGATGCTGAGCAGGTAGCGGTTCATCGTGACCTCCTCTCACCGTCTACACGAACGGCACCCGGCCAGATCGACAGCGGCGGGAAGCCGGCGCGGGGCCTGTCCGGCTACACTGACCGCAGTTCCGGCGATGGCCCCGGTGCGCCGCTAAGCACCGCTGTGATGCCTCACGTTACTGATCCTTATCCATGGGCAGGGCGCCCGCGCGCCTGATGGCCGGGGCGCGCATGCGGATGCGCAGCCGCGCCGACCTGGCCCGGCAGCGCCGCGCCCGCCCGCACGGGTGCTGGGACCATCTCGTCGCCGCGCCGCTGTGGCCGATGCACGGCGCCAACCTCGGCACGCTGCTGCGCACCTGCGACGCGGTCGGCGCCTGCCTGGCCGTGCCCCGGCTGCCCTGGGTCCCCGAGGCCCTGGACCGGGGCAACACCCTGCGCCGACCCGGCTGCGTGCACTGGGTGGGCCGGGACCCATGCCGGTGGCTGGGCGAGCAGCGCTCGGCGGGCACCCGCATCCTCGGGGTGGAACTGGCCGACGAGGCCATCAGGCTCGCCGACCTGCCGGCCGCGCGCGGGCGCACGATCGCCGTGCTCGGGCACGAGCGGAGCGGGATCCCGGCCGAGGCGCTGGACCTGCTGGACCTGGCCGTGGAGATACCGATGATCGGCACCGGGGCCAGCCTGAACGTGGCTGTGGCCGGATCGCTCGTGCTTTACCGGCTGGCTGGCTTTATTTAAGGCCCTCAGCTTCCTTTAAGGCGAGACTGATCATGCCAAAAACGGCGAACAGTACTAGGCTGGCGGAAACTGACATCAGCCGTACCGGCGCCCGCCCCGCCAGCTGCTTTTCTGCCCGGCGCTCGCCGCGGCTTCAGACCCCGCGTGAGCGTGCAGATGTTCGAGAGATTCTCCGACCGGGCGCGGAGAGTGGTGGTCCTCGCGCACGAAGAGGCCAGGCTGCTTGATCACAACTACATCGGCACCGAGCACATCCTGCTCGGCCTGGTCCACGAGGGCGGCGGCGTGGCGGCCCGGGCGCTCCAGGAACTCGGGATCAGCCTGGACGCCTTGCGGGAGCAGGTCGAGCAGGCCGCCGGGCGGGGCAGCACCCGGCCCTCCGGGCACATCCCGTTCACGCCCCGGGTCAAGAAGGTGCTGGAGCTGTCGCTGCGCGAGGCGCTGCATCTCGGCCAGAACTACATCGGCACCGGGCACCTGCTGCTCGGCGTGGTCCGGGAAGAGGAGGGCCCGGCCGAGGGCGGCGTGGCGGCCAAGGTGCTCACCGGCCTCGGCACGGACCTGACCCAGGTCCGGCGGCAGGTGATCGCCCAGCTCAGGGAGCCATCCGACGAGGGCCCGCTGCTCGGCCAGTCCTCGGCGGACGACCTGCCCGCAGAGCCTTCTGGCCAGCCGCCGTCCGGGGAGGCCGCCTCCGGCCCCTCGCAGGGCCCCCCGACGGACCCGGGCACCGTGGGGCCGTGGCCGGACATCATGAACGCGCTGGTCTCGATCGCCGGCCGGCTGACCGCCATCGAGCAGCGGCTGGGCATCTCCGAACCGGCCGCGCCGGCCGTGAACTACGACGAGCAGATCGAGATGGTGCGCCTGGCCAAGGTGGCCGCGATCAAGGCCCAGGACTTCGAGAAGGCCGCCATCCTGCGGGACCAGGAGAAGGAGCTGACCGCCCAGAAGGAGGCGGCCGCCAAGGACCCGCAGCCGCCCGGCGACGTGGTGTCGCCGGTGGAGGAGACCGCCCGGCTGCGGGGCCAGGTGGCGCGGATGCAGGCGCTGCTGCGCCGGCACGGGATCGAACCCGACGGGCCGGCCGCATCCGCGGAATAGGCGGGGCCACCCTGGTGTTCCTAGTCATCGCCGGTGTGCTGTGTCCCCCGGGCCGCAAACACCGCCTTCGCGGAATACCGTCTGGCTGGAGCCGCGTTGCGCAACTCGCCGAGAGGCGACCTCACACCGGTGCTGGCACGCCCTCGAGAGCTGGTTGCTCCGGGGGCGTCGTCATGTCCGGGGCCTGCGCTCGGGCCAAGCCCCTGCGCCGTGCCCCGGCCCCAGCCCAGGGACGGGGCACGACGCAGGCGCGGTCAGCTCTGCACGCGATCCAGAGTGCCCTGGATGCCGGACTGGCCTTCCTGCATGGCGCCGCTCATTGCGCTGGCCCGGTGCGTGGCATCCACACCCGCATCGCACGGCCATCGCGGTTGTCCCACTGGAAGTAGGGGACGGCCACCGCCGTGATGGGATCGCCGCCGGCCGCCGCGGAGCCGGAAGGGGCGGTGGGCGGGTCTTCGGGCTGGCCGGAGTAGGGCAGGCCGCCCTGGCGGGCCGGCTCCTGCCGCACCGCGTGGGCCTCGACCAGGACGGTGGGCCCGATGCCGGGCACCTCGCCGTCGCGCGCGGCGAGGTCGCCGGGGCTGAGCGCGATGTCCTCGAGGCTCACGTCCCCGGGCTGGTCGGCCTGCTCGAAGCAGTACACGAGCGGCCCGCGCTCCACCGCGACGGTTCCCCGCAGCGCGTCGATCCGCCGGCCCGGGTAGGTCAGCCGCGCCGTGAGGTTCAGGTCACAGCGCAGGACATCACCGGGCATCCAGTGCCGCCGGACGGTCAGGTAGCCGAGGTCGGCGGGATCCGGCGTGACCGGGCTGCCGTTGACCACGAAGCGCGCGTCCCGGCACCAGCCCGGGATGCGCACCGCGAGCCCGCAGTCACGGGGCGGGGCGCTGCGCACCTGCACGTCCACCTGGCCCGACCAGGGGTAACCGGACGTCATGTCGACGCGCAGGGTCCCGCCGCCCAGGTTCGCCGCGAGGCTGGCCCCGGCGAACTGGTGCACGTAGAGCACATCATTCGTGGTGGTGGCGAGGTAGTGCCCCAGCGACGCCATCAGGCGCATGATGTTCGGCGGGCAGCAGGCACAGGAGAACCACTCGTTGCGCCGCCCCGGGTCGTCTTCTTCATAGTGATCGTCGCGGCGCTGCAGCGGGTTGACGTAGAAGAACCGCTGCCCGTTCGCGGAGATCGCGGCGCCGACACCGTTGTACAGCGCGCGCTCGATGAGGTCGGCGTACCTGCTCTCGCCGGTGGCCAGCAGCATGCGCCAGCTCCACTGGATGCTGGCGATCGCGGCGCAGGTCTCGTTGTAGGCCCGGTCCGGCGGCAGCTCGAACCCGTCGCCGAAGGACTCACCCGAGTGGCGGGAGCCCACGCCGCCGGTCAGCGAGGTCTTGGTGGCGACCATGTCCTCCCACCGGGCCACCGACGTGGCCAGCAGCTCGCCGTCGCCGGTCTCGGCGGCCACGTCGGCCACGCCGGCCTCCAGGTACAGCGCCCGGACCGCGTGCCCGTACAGCACGGCCGTCTCCCGGACCGGCTCCCAGTCCTGCAAGTAGCGGCGGCCGAAGCCGGAGTCGCCGATCAGGCCCTGCCCGCGCTGCTCGATGAACTGGGACGCCAGCCTCAGGTACGGCTCGTGGCCGGTCTCGCGGTAGAGCTCCACCAGGGCGGTCTCAATGATCGGGTGGCCGTCGATGCCGCCCTCCCCGCCCAGGAACGTGTCCACCAGGTAGTCGGCGAACCGCCGCGCGATGCCGAGCAGGGGTGTATCGGCGCCCTGGGTCCGGGCGTGCGCGATCGCGGCCTGGATGAGGTGGCCCGCGCAGTAGTGCTCGTGGCTCGACATCAGCCGGCTGTACCGCGGTTCCCCCGTCACCTGGATGTAGGAGTTCAGGTACCCGTCGGGCTGCTGCGCCTTCTCGAGCAGCGCGGTCGCCTCGGCGGCGAACTCACGGAGCGCCGGTGAGTCCGCGTGGCCGAGCTCCCAGCCGATCGCCTCCAGCGTCTTGTACAGGTCGGAGTCCATGAACACCGGGCCGCGGTAGCCCTCGTGGCCGCCGGCGATGGCCAGGCGCAGGTTGTCGAGGTTGCCCGCGGCCTCCATCTGCCGCAGCGCGAGCGGCAGGCTGGCCTCGTGGCTGCGGCGCTGCCAGTCGCGCAGCAGCCCCCCGGTCAGCCGGGCGCCCGGCCCGTCGAGCGGCCGGTGCCTGACGGCGGCCGAGGGTGTGGGGCTTACCGGCCCGCGGGCCGTCATGTCTGCGTCAGTCACGTGCGCGGCTCCAACCTGGCCCTGGCCCTGGGCACTGCGCCCGGGGCAGGCCGTGACCGGGCCAATCACGGGTCCCGGTGGTCACGATCGAGGCCAGCGCAGCTAGCAGGAATAGGTTTTCCCCAGACGCTAGAGCGCCCGCTGGCGGCGAGTCAAGCCTGTACATAGTCGGTTCTTCTACGATATGAAGACAAGGACTTTGGCAGCGACCCGGAGAAACCGTTTGCCTCATCTGGCCGACCCCGATGGCAAGCGCGCCACCATCAGGGATGTCGCGGCGCACGCCGGCGTCTCGATCGGCACTGCCTCCAAGGCCCTCAACGGCCAGGGCAAACTCCGCCGCGAGACCAGGGACCGGGTCGTGGCGGCCGCCCGCGCGCTGGGCTTCTCCCCCAACGTCCTGGCCCGCGGGCTGCTGGCGGGCCGGACCTACACCGTGGGCCTGATCACCACGGACAGCTTCGGCCGGTTCAGCATCCCGGTCATGCTGGGCGCCGAGGACGCGCTCGGCGCGGGCCAGATCTCGGTGTTCATGTGCGACACCCGGGACGACCCGGACCGGGAGCGGCAGCACCTGGAGATGCTGCTGAGCCGCCAGGTGGACGGCCTGATCGTCACCGGCCGGCGGATCGAGCCGCGGCCGAGCATCGGCTCCGGCCTGGGCCTGCCCGTGGTCTACGCGATGACCCAGTCCCTGGACAGCGACGAGCCCGCGATCCTGCCGGACGACTACGGCGGCGGCCGGCTCGCCGCCGAGCAGCTGCTGGGCGCCGGGCGCACCAGGTTCGGGCACATCACCGGGCCCGAGCGGTTCCTGGCCGCCCGCAAGCGGGCCAGCGGGTTCTGCGACGCGATCGCCGAGTCCGGCTCAGCGGCGAGGTTCTCGTCACACGACGTGCTGTACGGCGAGTGGAGCGAGGCCTGGGGGCGCGACGGCGCCAGCATCCTGCTCCGCAGCTCCCCCGACGTGCAGGGCATCTTCTGCGGCAGCGACCAGATCGCCCGGGGGGTCTCCGACACGCTGCGGCTGGCCGGGCGCCGGGTGCCCGAGGACATCGCGCTGATCGGTTTCGACAACTGGGAGCCGATGGTCCGCGGCGCCGACCCGCCGCTGACCAGCATCGACATGTGCCTGGAGGACGTCGGCCGGGTGGCCGCCGAGCACCTGCTCTCGGCGATCAACGGCGAGCCGACGCACGGGGTGCATACCGTGCCGTGCCGCCTGGTCGTGCGGCAGTCCACCGACCCGGAGACCCGGCAGCCCGCCGCCCCGGAGACCGCCGCCCCGGGCCAGCCGCCAGCCGAGCAGCTGCCCCATCTGCCCGCGCCACGCGCCTCGACGGGCTAGAGCGAACGTTCGCACACTTTTCGGGCAAAACTGTGCCCAGTTGACTACGCCTTGACACAGATGGCATGCGCAGCTGACCAGCCACGGACGGTAGCGTAACGGCCCGATCTTGATCTCTTTTACGGCGATTGAGCTGCAGAAATAGCACTGCCGGAGTTCCGTCTGACGGATGCGGGCCAGGCCAGAACGATGCCGAATCGAGACTTGACCGCCCGCTATCTGGGGATTTACCGTGCAGGCGAACGTTCGTTCAGCGTAGATCCTGATAAGGCAGGACGGAATGCCCCGGCGGTACGTCTCGATCAAGGAAGTGGCGGCCAAGGCCGGCGTCAGCTTCCAGACCGCGAGCAAGGTGCTGAACGGGGGCAACGTCCGGGTCTCCAGCGAGACCGCCGCGCGGATCATGGCCGTCGCCGAGCGGCTCGGCTACCGGCCGAACACCGTGGCCCGGAGCCTGGTGCAGCGGTCCACCGCCACCATCGGCCTGATCGCCGGGGACATCACCGACGTCGCGCTGTCCCAGTTCGCCGTGGCCGCCGAGCGCACCGCGCGGCGGCACTCGCACGCGGTCCTGGTCGGGAACCTGGCCGAGGGCGGCGAGGACGGCGCCCTGGTCGCGCAGATGCTGATCGAGCGGCGGGTGGACGGGATCATCGCCGCGGCGCCGCAGCTCGAGGAGGACACCGAGGTCGCCGACCTGCTGCGCCGCTATGTGCCCGCGGTGAGCCTGCACCACGTGCCGGGCGGTGGGGTTCCGCTGGTCGGCTCCAACCACCGCGCCGCGGCCCGTGTGGCCGCCGAGCACCTGATCCGGCTGGGCCACACCGCGATCGGGACCGTCACCGGCCCGTTCCGCCGCCAGGTCTCCCGCAGCCGGCTGCACGGGTACGAGGACGCGCTGCGGGCGGCCGGGATCGAGCCCGGCGAGGACCTCGCGGTCGAGTCGGACTGGACGCCGGGCGGCGCGGCGGTCGCGACCCGGCTGCTGCTGCAGCGGGAGCCGGGCATCACCGCGATCTTCGTGCATAGCGACACGATGGCGATCGGCGTGCTGAGCGCGCTGGCCGCGGCCGGGCGCCAGGTGCCCACCGACGTCGCGGTGGTCAGCTGCGACGACATGCCGTTCGCCGAGTTCCTGATCCCCTCGCTCACCTCACTGCGGGTGCCGTTCGCGGAGACCGGTGAGCAGGCGGTCGAGCTGCTGCTGCGCCGCATCGCCGGGGAGCCGGTGCCGGACGAGCCGGTGCTGCTGCCGGTCGAGCTGATCGTCAGGGACTCCTGCGGCGGCCCTGTGGCCGGGAGTCCCGCCCCGGCCCCGACCGAATTGGAGGACGTGTGACCCGAATCGCGGTGGATCCCGCCCGGACCATCGGCACCCTGGACCGCAACGTGTTCGGCGGCTTCGTCGAGCACCTCGGCCGCTGCATCTACGGCGGGGTGTACGAGGAGGGCTCACCGCTGTCCGACGCGCGGGGGTTCCGCCGCGATGTGCTCGGGCTGCTGCGGGAGCTGCGGATGGGGGTGCTGCGCTGGCCGGGCGGCAACTTCGTCAGCAACTACCACTGGGCCGACGGGATCGGGCCCAAGGACGGCCGTCCCCGGCGCCCCGAGCTGGCCTGGGGCGGCGTGGACAGCAACCGCTTCGGCACCGACGAGTTCCTCGAGTACTGCGCCGAGCTCGGCACCGAGCCGTACATCTGCCTGAACATGGGCACCGGGACCCTGGCCGAGGCGCTGGCCTGGGTCGAGTACTGCAACGGCGGCCGGGACACCGAATGGGCGCGGCGGCGCCGGGCGAACGGCCGGCAGGCGCCCTACGGGGTGCGTTACTGGGGCCTCGGCAACGAGATGTACGGGGACTGGCAGGTCGGGGCCATGTCCGCCGAGGAGTACGTGCGCGAGGCGACCAGGTGGGCCCGGGCCATCAAGATGCTGGACCCGGACGCGGTGCTGGTCAGCTGCGGCATGAACGGCTGGAACGACTGGGACCGGATCGTCATCGACGGCATGGCGCCGGTGGCCGACCTGCATTCGCTGCACATCTACACCGGCTCGGACGACTACTGGACCAACGTGCTGCAGCCGCACCAGGCCGAGCGCGCGATCCGCTGCGCGCGGGCGCTGATCGAGCGCGTGGCCTACGTGAAGAAGATCGCGGCCCCGCCGCGGATCGCCTACGACGAGTGGAACGTGTGGTTCCGGACCGAGGACGGCACCCTCGAGGAGCGGTACAACTTCTCCGACGCGCTGGCCGTGGCCACGTACCTGAACATCTTCGTCCGCAACTGCGACTGGGTCCGCATGGCGAACCTGGCGCAGATGGTGAACGCCATCGCGCCGGTTGTCACCACGCCGGAGACCGCCGTCACCCAGCCGATCTACTACCCGGTGCTGCTGCACGCCCAGGCAGCGCTGGAGGTCGCCGCCGACGTGCACGTCGACGGCCCCACGGTCAGCCCGCTCGGCGCCAGCCACCCCAGCCGGTGGCCGCACCGGGTGGCTGACCTCGGCCCGTTCAGCCTCGTGGACGCCGCGGCGACCACGAGCCACGACCGGCGGCGGCTCGCGCTCACGCTCGTGAACCGGAGCCCAGACCAGCCGGAGAAGGCCGAGATCGTGCTCCGGGACCTGGCATTCGATGGCGCTGCCGAGATCCGGAGCCTCACCGCAGAGCCCGGGCCTGAGGCCCGCACTCTCCCCGATGTCGAGGGCGCGCGCCTGGACGAAGGGTCGGAGAAACCCAGCGGTCAGGCACTCACCCTCACCCTCCCGCCGCGGTCCTTCACCGTGATCGAGGCCGCGACGGCCAGCCCGTAGGCAGGACCACCGAACCAAACAGTGACCGAAACCCAAGGAGCCCCCAGAGATGTCACTGCCCATCCGAATGCACCGGCCCGGAACCCGAGGGCGCAGATCCTCGGTCGCCCGCACCGTCGCCTGGCTTGCTGCGGCGGCCGCCGTGTCCGTCCTGGCCGCCTGCGGCGGCAGCTCGGGAACGACCTCATCCTCGTCAAGCTCGGGCAACTCCGCCGCCAGCCCCACGCCCGGCACCACGGTGCTGGCCGGGGCGTCCTGT
>Ga0070714_100004317_pt1 | contig 10718 bp, 11 predicted proteins | sample LARL83metaG_FD_65450 | JGI IMG/M metagenome (GOLD analysis project Ga0070714, IMG submission 65450) | Corn, switchgrass and miscanthus rhizosphere microbial communities from Kellogg Biological Station, Michigan, USA - LAR L8-3 metaG | ecosystem: Host-associated > Plants > Roots > Rhizosphere ... | reverse complement strand
GCCCACACCCCCCACTGCTGATCCGGATCCACCGCACTGAGCTGGCTCACGATGTAGTCCCGAGTATCAGCCGGCAACTGACCGAGCACGTAGTTGACCAGCCGGTCGAGATCATTCGGAGTGCACTTCTGAAACCCCCAGTAAGGAAAGAACTTGGTATACCCGCTCTTGGGCGAAAGCCCAGTCATCCCATACTTGGGAAAATCATTGTTGAACGTCATATGATCCGCGCCGGAGTACTTGAACCACAAGGCATCAGCCGCATTGTCATCCGAACTGTGCAACATCTCCTGAATAAGAGTCCGATCACCGGCCGACAACGTGATGGACCCAGCCCGATCCCGCAGAAACAGATCAACAGTCATAGCCAACTTGATCGTCGAAGCAGTCCACACCATGGTGTCGGCGTACTGGTTACGCCACACAGCCCCGGTCTGCCGGTCCCGAACCACAATCCCCACAGTCCCAGGCCGACCGGCAATGTAGCTCTGCGCAGCCGCGAACCGCCGCTGAAAGTCACAGTCAAACCCAGACTGCGGGAAAGGACACTGAGCCGGATCCGCCGACGCAGGAGCAGAGGTAGTCGAGGCAGTAGTAGGCGCGGCCCCCAACACAGCAGCCGGCACCGAGGCCGGCACATCATGCGTAACCCCCGTCAAGGGCGACTGCGCAGCCGACGGACCACCACAGCCGACTACACCGGCACCTACCAGCGCAGCCAAGCCCCAAGCCACCACCCGCCGACCGAGTCGAGTCATCCGCGCAGGCTAGCCCATCGGCCAGCGGCCCTTCGACCATCGGTCGCAACCACAGCCAGAAAACACCACCACCACACAGATCGCCTGGTGTCCGATCAACAGGCCCACGCACAGTCAGCAGAAGCTACGCACCGTAGAAGGAGGTCGAACCGGTTGCCGTCGCCTCCGAACTCCGATCCACCGTTCAGCGTCGCGCCCCCGCGCAGGTCAGCAGTCTTCTGGACGACTCATGCAAGGGCCGGTGCCGCACGAACTGAGACGACGGGTCCTGGCGAAGCGACCGATGGTGGCAACCGGCCCGCTCACGCACGTGGACCCGACTCGGTGCGCCCCCGCCAGCAACGCCAGGCGCCACCATGTTCGGCCATCATTGGGCGTCAAGCTGCGCGTGCCTGGTTCGAGGCGGCAGGCCGTTGGCAGCGCGCATTCAGCGGTGCATGTCAATTCGTGAGCGCAAGTATGGGCTCAGTCCGACCGGGCTGAAGCTTGGCAATGGGCATTCGCCACCACCCACTAAACGGAAGCCAATCACCCATAGTTCTCAGACCTTCGTTACTCGCCGATTACCGGCGGCGCAGTCGGCGGAAGGTCGCTGACGCCGAAAAGTCTCCAGACTCGCTCAAGCGAGTCGTCGACCGGTGCTCGCCGTCGTACAATGCGGTGACTGCATCCACCAAGCCGCGGAACATAACGCTTGCGGCAGCGACGAAGTCGGACATGCCCCCTAGCCTTTCTGGCCAAGCCGGAAGTCCTGTTATTTCAGTGTGCCGAGCGTTGCTTGGTTCGTCACCAGCCGATCAACAGCGGCGTTTGAGCGCGGCAGTTTCTGTGCCAAGCTCATTACCCCAAGCCGGTGAATCGACAGTCACTCGATCGGTACGGGTCTGCATGTAACCCACCACGGTCCGCCGATCTCATCGTGCCCTTTTGATCGTTGGCACCAGCCCCTGGCCGACCACGACCGAGCTGATCAAACTGGCTGCCGAGCGTGACCACCCGCCGGCCATAGTCGGCCGAGGACGACGGCAGCACACAGTCAAGTCGACCCCGTGCCCCCGGCTGCCAGACACCGACCAGAGAAGGTCACGGCGGTCAACGACGGATCATCGGAGACAGATGCAAGATCTCCGATTCGTGGATCCGCCGTGTACGGGGTCGAACACAGGCCCAGGTCAGAGGCCATACGCGGACCGCCGGTGACTCCCTGAACCATCATAAACTGAGCCCCCGGGCAGAGTTGATCAGCAAACGACGACCAACTGGCGTCACCCTGTTCAGGACATCATCGAGGTCGGCAACGCGGTCACTGGCCGACAGCCGTTTCAGTTCTGGAGCGACACGTCGTAGCTGCCTTGCGTCGTTGGTGACAGTGACCACAACCGTCACTTTCCGGTCCGCCGAGGTGCCGATGCCCTCGTCCAAGGTGCAGTCGAAGTTCGTGCCGGCTGCCATGGGCATGCCTGCCGGGCAGGACAGACTCGTAGGCCCGCCGACACCAAATACCCTTCGTGCGCAGAGCATCCATGACGCCGCTTTGCAGATCGGTCTTGTCGAACGTCGGCCTCGTCTGGACCAGGACGGGGATACCGTGCGAACCGGTGATCGTGACGGTCACGATGACCGCGCAGGTGGCGACCACGATCGCACATGCGGTCCCGGCAACGGCGGCGACCGTCATAACCAGCCGATGAGCTGTCATGGACTTGTATTTAGGCTGATCGACACTTGTTTGCCAAGATCGGCTGGGCCAGTCCGCCGCCGTTGGTATCGCGCTCACGATCGCGGTTGCGCTAGTTGATACGCCGCCATCCTCAGCCTCACTCAGGCGGACGACGTCGACCGGCCGGCCCAGGTATAGCCGTTGTCCCGCGACAGTCAGGCCAGCACCAACGAGGCTGCGAAAGCCACGCAACGCACACTGTCCACCGCAGGGATGGTTCGCTACAGAAAGGTTGTAACGGTGCGCTCGACGTGACAGCGGCTAGGCATGTCGATACAGCGGGCGTAAGCATTACTTTGACCGCCGTGATGTTCGGAAGCGCCACGCTCAGATCGTGATGCACGTCAGATTGAGTCGCCACACTTCACCGCTAGCACAGTCAGCAACGAACGTGGGCATGTGGCCCACGAGCACCAGGACGCCGCGAACGGAGACTGAATGTGGACGCTCACGTAATTCCCGGGGCCTGCGCTCACGTTATTCCGCAGGTGGTGGGTCCTGATGGTGTTCTACTCCGTGGTCTTCTTCTTGTCACCAGTGACACTCCGGGGCCGCTTGTTCGGCCGGTAACTGGGTCCGTTCATGAACACCTGATGACTCGTGTTGATCAACCGATCCAGCAGCGACTCCGCGACGACGGCGTTGGGAAACAACGGGTACCAGTCCACCGGTGACCGGTTGCTCGTGAGCACCAGCGAGCGTCCGGCGCGTTCGCTGATCAGCTCGTAGAGGTCGTCGGCCTGCCGTGCGGTGAGCTCCCGCATCCCGAAGTCGTCCAGGATCAGCACGGGTGGCCGGGAGAGTTCACGCAGTCGGCGGCCCCAGGTGCCATCGGCGTGCCCGCCGGCGAGGTCGGCCAACACGCGGCTGGTCTTGGCGAAGCGGACGTCGGCGCCGTGCCGGATCGCCAGGTGCCCCAACGCTTGCGCGACGTGGGTCTTGCCGACCCCGACCGGGCCGTAGAGGATCACCGACTCGCCCGCGTGCAGCCAGCGCAACGCGGCGAGGTCACGAATCTGCGCGGCGGGCAGCTTGGGACTGGCATGGAAGTCGAACTCCTCCAGCGTGGTTTCGGTGTCGAAGTGCGCGCGGCGCAGCCGCCGTCCCATCGCGGTCAGCTCTCGGCGGCCGATCTCGTCGTGGCAGAGGGTTTGCAGGAACTCCAGGTGCCCGAGCTCCCCGCCGCGGGCCTGGGCCAGGCGGGCGTCGAGGGTGTCGAGCATCCCGGACAGCTTCAGCGCGCGCAGGGCGTCACGCAGCGCGGTGTCGACGACGGTCACGATGCTTCCTCACTGGTGTCTGCGGTGTCGGTGTCGGACGCGAGTCCGGCGGGCTGAACGGGCTCGGTGGGGGCAGGGGCGCGGTGATCGCCGCGCTCGTGGTGGGCAGCGGTGTCGTGATCGGCGTTCGCGGTGGCCTGGTCCCCGGCGGGCGTGGTGCTCGGGGTGGGCAGGGCCACGACGTTCGCGAACAGCTGCGAAGGGCCGTGCAGGTGCGCCGCGGCACCAGCGTCGCCGGTCGGTTCCGGCGGCGGGTCGGCCTCGGTGCCGGCGGCCAGGATCCCTTTCACCGTGCGGTAGGTCGGGTCGCCGACCTCGATCGCGCGGGCGCAGGCCTTCTCCAGCCGGGTCGCGCCGTGCTTGCCGGCCAGACCCAGGACGCCCTGTGCGGCGCGCAGCCGAAACAGGGCGTTGACCTCCAGTAGCCCGGCGATCACCGCGACGCAGGCCGGCCCGATGTCGGCGGCCTGGCCGCGGCACCAGGTCGGGGTCCGCATCTTGAACGCGATCTTCTCCGGCGGATAGTGCGACAGATCGGTCGACTTCCCGGCCGGACGGCGACCGTGGGTCGCGATCAGCTCCCCGTTGTCGAAGATCTGCACCACCGTCGGGGTCTCCCGCGCGTCGACGCGGCGACCGAGATGCCGCCACGGCACCGAATACAACGACTTGCCCACCCGGACATGAATATCCGGGCCGATCGTGCCGGTTGACCAGGTGGCGAGCACGAACCGCCTGTGGGGCAACGGCATCAGCTCACCGGCTTCGACCGCCTCGAACACCGAGGCCGGTGCCGCGCCACCCAGCGGGCGGCACTGCCGCCGGCCCGCGATCTCCGTGCACCACAGCACGGCTTGTTCCTGCATGTGTTGCAGGGACACGAATTCCCACCGCGCCAGAACGAGTCCAGGACATAGGGCATCGGCCGTTCTACCCGCGGCTTGTCCTTCGGCTTCGCCGCCCGCGCCGGATCCACGAGGGTGCCGTAGTGCTCGGCCAGTTCGGCATACGACCGGTTGATCTTCGGGTCGTAGAGGTCGGGCTTGTCCACCCCGGTCTTGAGGTTATCGGGCACCAACCGGGCCGGCACCCCGCCGAAGAAGTCGAACGCCGCAACGTGGCACTCGGTCCACGCCCGCTGGTCCATGGCCAGCACCGGGCGCACGAACATGTGCCGGGACGCGGGCAGCACCATCACGAACGCCCACACCCGCCGTTTCCGGCCCGTCCGCGGATCGACCCACGCGCCCAGATGCCCGTAGTCGATCTGCGCTTCCCCGCCCGGTTGCGGCTCGTCCATGAGCACGGTGACCCGGTCGCGGCGGACCTCCTCGGGCAGGTTCGCCGCGACCCACCGCTTCAGCGACGCCAGGCTGGCCAGCAGGTGCTGCTCGTCGCGCAGCCGCTGCCAGATCGTGGCCTGGGTGACGCCGGCCTTGAGCATGTCGGCGATGTAGTCGCGGTGGGTCTCGATCTGCGGCCAGGTCGTCTGCCGCAGCCGCGTGTCGGCCACGGCCGGGAACCACTTCCCGGTCAACTCGGCCCAATCCGCCACCGACATCGCCGGCCCGCCTGGGACGATGCCGGCCTCGATCGCCGGGGTCACGTACTTCTTGATCGTTTTTCGGTCCACGCCCAGGCTGGTCGCGACCTCGCTCTGCGAGCGACCCGCATACCAGTGGATGAGGATCTCGGTCACATCCGTCACGTCGAACGTTCTCCTCGCCACTCACGCTCCCCGGCCACCTGACGTGGACCGGTGAAGCCTGTTCCTTCGCGAGGACCCAGCCCCTGGCGACACGCTCACCCTCCCGGTGGGGAATTACGTGAGCGACGCCCTGGGGAATTACGTGAGCGAAAACCCCTCAGACCTGCGGAATTTCATGAGCGCTGACAGACTGAACGCGTTGACGGGGGCATATGCACCTGGCGTGCCCCAACTGAGCCCCGGAATGAGCCCCTTAGTCACCAAGAGCAGGGGGCCAAACGGCAAGACCGCTGGTAGAGGGCTGTGGCCAGGGCCGGGGTCGAACCGGCGACCTTCCGCTTTTCAGGCGGACGCTCATACCAACTGAGCTACCTGGCCGGGAACGTGCCGGCCAGCTGACCGGCCGTGTTGCGACCCAGACGGGACTCGAACCCGCGACCTTCGCCGTGACAGGGCGACGCGCTAACCAACTGCGCCACTGGGCCTTGCGTACTGCCGTGCTCCCAACGGGGTTCGAACCCGTGCTACCGCCTTGAAAGGGCGGCGTCCTAGGCCACTAGACGATGGGAGCCCGCTCGGCCGGCGAACCGACCGACCGCGTTCCAACGGCTGTCGTTGGGAGCACGGCAAGCATAGGGCACGCGGTACGGGTCCTCCAAAACGGGTTATCGCTACCCGCCACGATCACCGAACCGCGAGGTCAAAGCGCTCGCCACACCTGGCACCAACACACAGTGCCAGATGTGGCGAGCGTCACAATCGATCAAGCTGTCACCGGCGGACGGGTGACGTCCCGTCCTCGTCCGGGACCAGTCCCAGCATGTCCAGCAACTGTCGGCAGTCATCGGCGTCGTGGGCGTTCCTCGCCACGGCCAACCTGGCCCGTCGTACCTGGTCAGCCGATATGCGTCCCGGCTCGCCGGTTCGTTGTGCCGGCAGATCGGCGGAGTGCCGCGGCAGTGAGTCGTCGTCCTGCCACAGCAGCTTCCGAATATCGAGGGTTCCGCTCATGGCTGCCTCCCCGGCTCCGGTTTCTCGCGAGGCTAGCGATTGCGCTCCACGTCCGCAGCCTCCCGTGGGGTGATTCAAGAGCACGCACAGTGACGAGGACCGCCGTCCATCGCGGACGTCGATGATTTACCCCTACCCCCTACGGGTACGATCGCCGCAGTCCGGAGATCGGGAGGAACCACCGATGACGTCGCATTCGGCCACGTACACGGTCACGGGGATGACCTGTGCGCACTGCGTCGCCTCCGTCACGGAGGAGGTGTCGGCCATCGACGGTGTGACCGACGTCGCGGTGGACCTCGCGGCCGGCTCCGTCGTGATCACCAGCGGGCGTGAACTGAGCACGACAGAAGTAACCACCGCCATCACCGAAGCGGGGTACCAGCTCGCCCGTTGATCCGCCCACCGAACCGAGGGTCCGGACTCACTTTCGTACGCCTGACCGCACCGGTGGATCGGGCCTGATCGGGCGTTTTGGTCACGATCGCGCCAACTGGCGATGAACGATGGCGACAAATTTCTACGCTCAACCACTCGCGTCGCGACATGATCGCGTGTCACAATTCATTAGCTGACACACCCCCGGTCAGCGCCTGTGGAGATCCCCTCCAGCCCCCGCGTTCCTCCCCCTGGCGCGGGGGCTCTCCATGTTCGGGGACAGCGTAAGCCGATGTGCTCCGCCGCACGAGTGAATAACGCGCGTTTCGACACGCCCGAGTGGGACAGAACACACCCCTGGCGCATCCCCGCAATCGAACCGTTATCGTGGCGCGGTGCAGATGCCACCTCTTGGACGGACGAAGACCGGGAGACACCGTCCCGTCACGCTCGAAGAAGATCCCCAGGCGCCGGGCCGCGAGCTCGAGGACTACCTCGCCGCACTGGCGCCAGACACCGACGTCGAGACCACCGGCACCGGTCGCCGGTTCGGCAACGCCCAGGTCTACCAACTCCGCCTCCCGCTCGCCGCGAACGAGCAACTGCGTGAGCTGGCCGCCGCCGCAGGTACCTCCCCGCAGGGCCTCGCGCAGGAGTGGGTGATGCAGCGCCTCGGCTGGGAAGCCGAGCAGCGCGCCGCCCGCGTCGGCGCCGCCGCGGGCGCCTACCGTGACACGCCGGCCTGGCCCGACTAGAGCCACACCAAAACCAACCCCGAGACATGGCACGGGCCCCACTCTTTCGAGTGGGGCCCGTCGAGTTAGTCGCCGTCTGCTACACCGGCCGGACGTTCTGCGCTTGGGGCCCCTTGGTCCCCTGCCCTACCTCGAACTCCACCTTCTGGTTCTCCTCCAGGCTGCGGTAGCCCGAACCCTGGATCTCGGAGTAGTGGACGAAAACGTCCGGTCCGCCGTCCTCGCGCTGGATGAAGCCGTAGCCCTTCTCAGCGCTGAACCACTTGACGGTGCCCTCTGCCACGCCTGCCTCCTCGCAGGATCAGCTTGGGACTGCACCGTGCAGTCCCCGGCCGTTCCCGGGCCGTTCCACGATCTCCGCGAAGAAACCAGAACGCCCGCACATCGTTCCGCGAGCGTGAGACCACGAACACGAAGAACCACGGCCTGCCGGCTCAGCGTAGTCGGTTGATTGCTCTCGCACTACCATCCAGCACCCTTGCCCCATATCGGTTAACTGTGGACAGGCCGGGAAATAACGACGGTCCGTAGCGACCTTCCGGGCTCCCCGAGTCCGTCATCGGCCGATATTCTGTGCCTCGCCGATCTCGCACGCGGAAACTGACCGTACGCGCACTGTAACGTGATGGTAGTCACACCATGGTTCGACCAAGATCGACCCGGGAGGCTGGATATGCACGACGACCGGCGGGGACAGGCCAAGACAACCAAGCGGTTGGCCGTCAGCCTGTTGAGTGTCACCCTCCTGGGGACAGTGCTCGTCGGATGCACGACCGCGAACGGTGCGACCACGAGTGCCGACAACCGTCCGCGGGCCACGCAAGGCAAGTTGTCCACAGTGCGTAAGGCCGCCACCGTGACCATCCAGCCGGCCGCCGGCACGCCGGACGCCAATCCGGGCGCCATCGTCGCGGCCTCGGTCGCCGACGGCACGATCTCCGCCGTCACGCTGACCAGTTCGACCGGCACCCAGGTCACCGGCCAACTGTCGCCCGACCGGCACACCTGGACCGCGGCCGAGGATCTCGGCTACGGCAAGACCTACACGTGGTCCGGGACCGCGCTCGGCCAGGACGGCAGGAACGTGCCGATCACCGGCGCGTTCACCACGGTCACGCCGGCCAGGCAGGTCAACGGGCGGCTCAACGTCACCGACGGCCAGACGTACGGCATCGGGGAGCCGATCGCGCTCACCTTCAGTGGTCCGGTCGGCGACCGGGCCGCCGTGCAGCGGGCGCTGACCGTGACGACGTCCGTCCCGACCACCGGCTCGTGGGCGTGGCTGGACGACCAGACCGTGCACTGGCGGCCCGAAAATTACTACCAGCCCGGCACCCAGGTCACCGTGAACGCGAAGCTGTACGGCGTCGCGCTGGCGCCCGGCGTCTACGGCAAGTCGGACGTCTCGGCGAGCTTCACCATCGGCCGCTCGCAGATCGTCCAGGCGAACACGCAGACGCACCGGATGGTCGTCATCACCAACGGCGTGCAGACGGCCGACTATCCGGCCAGCTTCGGCCTGGACTCCGACCCCGGCCGCGTCACCCACTCCGGCACTCATGTCGTGATGTCGCGCAGCCAGACCGTCTTCATGACCAACCCGACCTACCACTACTTCAACTTCGAGGTCCACTGGGCGGTCCGGATCTCCAACAACGGCGAGTTCATCCACTCGGCGCCGTGGTCGGTCCCGCAGCAGGGCAAGGTCAACGTGTCGCACGGCTGCGTGAACCTGTCCGAGACGAACGCAGTCGCGTACTACAACTCGGTGCTGCCCGGCGACCCGGTCGAGGTCACCGGCTCGAGCGTGCAACTCGGCGCGTCGGACGGCGACTACTACGACTGGACGATGACCTGGGCACAGTGGCAGGCCGCATCGGCGCTGCCGGGCTTGAGCTGAGCGGTCAGGTCGGTCTGAGCCGGGCCCGTTCCCGCCAGTTGCGGGCCTTGGTCCGGTTGCCGCACACCCGCATCGAGCACCAGGTGCGGGACCGGTTGCGGGAGTGGTCGAAGAAGGCCCACCGGCAGTCGTCGGCCGGGCAGATCTTCACGCGGTCCCAGTCACCGAGCACGGCCAGCCGGGCGGCCGCGGCCAGCACAGCACCGAGCGGATCGCCCGCGACCAGGGTCGGTACGCCACCGGACAGCTCGACCCGGATCACGCCGGCCGGGCCCGCGCCGAACCGGGTGCCACCGGGATCCCGGGCATCCACCACCGCGGATCGCAACGCGTCCCGCGCCGCCGAAGCCTGTTCGATCGACCCGATCTGACCCGGGGGCCGATCGTCCGGTGGCGCCACGAGCCCGAGACCGGCGGCCCAGTCCCGCCAGCGGCCCGCATCGGCCAGCACATCGGTGTCCTGCTGAACGTCGACCGTGTTCAGGAAGGCCAGTACCAGTTCCACGTCGTGGTCGTGCGCGCGCGATGTCTCGTTCCAAGCCAGTTCTGGGTCCATCCGCGCGCCAGTCACCAGACCAGTCACCCCTCCACTGTAGGGAATGCGCTCATGCCAGTGACGCCGAACCGCCATAAAGTTTTCGTCGGTTACTAACCGGTGAAACGACTACGACGGATACCAAGATGTCTATACGCACGGTGTATACCTCGTGTGTATAGTGGCTCTCATGTCGATCGGACACACGCTGCTGGGGCTGCTCGAGGGCGGCCCCAGACACGGCTACGACCTCAAACGGGCGTACGACGAGCGCTTCGGCCAGGACCGGCCGCTGCCGTACGGCCAGGTGTACTCGACCCTGTCCCGGCTGCTGCGCAACGGGCTGGTCGAGGTGACCGGGGTCGAGGCCGGTGACGGTCCGGACCGCAAGCGGTACGCCATCACCGACTCCGGGGTCACCGATGTCGCGCAGTGGCTGCGCACACCGGAGACTCCCGAGCCGTACCTGCACAACGTCCTCTACACGAAGGTCGTGCTGGCTTTGCTCTCCGGCCGCAGCGCCGTGGAGGTGCTCGATGTGCAGCGTGCCGAACACCTGCGGGCGATGCGCGAGCTGACGCGCCGCAAGGCCATCGGCGACCTGGCCGACGCGCTGATCTGCGACCACGCCCTGTTCCACCTGGAGGCCGACCTGCGCTGGCTGGAACTGACC
>Ga0070714_100004316_pt1 | contig 10719 bp, 8 predicted proteins | sample LARL83metaG_FD_65450 | JGI IMG/M metagenome (GOLD analysis project Ga0070714, IMG submission 65450) | Corn, switchgrass and miscanthus rhizosphere microbial communities from Kellogg Biological Station, Michigan, USA - LAR L8-3 metaG | ecosystem: Host-associated > Plants > Roots > Rhizosphere ... | reverse complement strand
CCCCCCTTTTCTCGCTCGGGGGTCCTACGGCGCCGCGAGCCGCCCGGTTTGGACAGTGCTACGTTCGGCCGGGATGCAACCGCTGAGCGGGATGCTGGTCGTGGACTTCAGCCGCTACCTGCCCGGCGCCTTCGCGTCGCGGGAGCTGTTGGAGCTCGGGGCGCGCGTGGTCTGCGTCGAACCGTCCGGCGGCGATCCGATGCGCCGCAGCGCCCCCGTCTGGGACGCCGCACTGCGCGCGGGAAAGGAGTCGCTCGAGGTCGACCTGAAAGGCGACGCCGCGCCGGCGCTCGAGCTCCTCGGCGAGGCCGACGTCGTGCTCGAGTCGTTCCGCCCGGGCGTCGCGTCCAGGCTCGGCATCGGCCCGGAGCACGTGCCCGCACGAACCGTCTACTGCTCGATCACCGGCTTCGGCCTCGGCGGCCGCCACGAGCAGCGCGCCGGGCACGACCTCAACTACCTCGGCTGGGCCGGCGTGCTCGCGGACACCGCGCCGGCTTGGCCGCCCACCCAGATCGCGGATCTCGCAGCAGGCGCGCTCGGAGCGGTGACGAAGATCCTCGCCGCCCTGCTCGAGCGCGACCGGACCGGCCGAGGCGGCCATGTCGTGGTCTCCATGACCCACGGCTCCCACCGCTTCGTCGCCCATCGCCTCAGCGACGACACCGTCCCGAGCATCCTCACCGGCGGCCTGGCCTGCTACCGCATCTACGAGACCGCGGACGGCCGCCATCTCACCCTCGGCGCCCTCGAGCCGGCCTTCTTCGGCCGGCTGACGGAGCTTCTCGGCCGGCCGGAGCTGGCGGAGCGCCAGTTCGACGCCGACCAGGAGGCGCTGGCGGCCGAGCTCTCGGCGATCTTCGAGACGCGCCCGCTCGCCGAGTGGCTGGAGCTCTTCGACGCCGAGGACGTCTGCGTCGGGCCCGTGGCCACGATCGCCGAGGCCGCAGCCGACCTCGACTGACGGCGCTCAGCCGGCCGCGGGCTCGATGTTCGCGTTGTGGCGGAAGACGTTGTCGGGGTCGTAGCGCCGCTTCACCTGGGTGAGGCGCTGCCAGTTGCTCCCGTAGGCGGAGCGAACGCGGTCGGCCGGCTCGTCGCCGAGCGCGTTGACGTAGACGCCGCCTGCCGCGTACGGCTTGACCGCGTCCCCGATCTCCCGCGCCCAGCGCAGATGCGGCTCCGCATCCTCGTCGGGCCGCCAGGCGCTGACGATCCAGAGCAGGTTGCGCGCCTGCCGGTGTGGGAACGCGGTCGCGTCGACGGGGACACGGGCGACTGCACCGCCCATGCGCGCGAGGATGACTTGCGAGAGCGGTGAGGAGATGCGCTCGACGTGCTCCACGAGGACGGCGATCGCATCGTCGGTGAGGTCCTCGAGCCACTCGGCGCGGTTGTAGTTGTGCAGGCCGTGCGGGACGCTCGCGTCGAGCATCGTCTGCAGCGCGACGTACGGCATCGGGCCTGCGAGGTCGAGTGCAGGAGCGGCGAATCCCTTCAGCGGCTCGAGTGCCCGCATGCCCTCGTCGATCGGGCCGGCGTAGGCGACGCCGACCGCGAGGATCGGTGTCCCCTGTAGCTCCGGCGGAAAGGGCGGCTGCGGCGGGGCCGTGATGAAGACCGGGAAGCTCGTGAGCTCACCCGGCGCCTTCTCCATCCACTCGCGGACAAAGCCGAGCACCTCCCGTGCTTGCGCGAGCGGGTAGACCAGCATCCCGGCGACCAGCTCGGGGCCGAACGGATGAGCCTCGAGCTCGAGCTCGGTGACCACGCCGAAGTTGCCGCCGCCGCCGCGCAGCGCCCAGAACAGGTCCGGCCGCTCGTCCGCGCTCGCCCTGACGATCTCGCCGTCTGCCGTGACGACCTCGGCGGAGCGCAGGCTGTCGATCGTCAGCCCGTAGCGCCGCATGAGCCAACCCGTCCCCCCGCCGAGCGTCAGCCCAGCGACACCGGTGTGCGAGACGTGCCCGGACGGGACGACAAGGCCGTGCTCCTGCGTCGCCCGGTCGAGCGCGCCGAGGAGCGCGCCTCCGCCGACGCGCACTCGGTGCGTGCCGGCGTCGACCTCGACGCCGCCGAGGTGCGCCGAGAGATCGATCACGAGACCGCCTTCGACGCTCGAGTGCCCGGGCACGCTGTGACCGCCACAGCGGACGGCGACCTCCAGCCCCTCTGCCCGCGCATATGCGATCGAGCGCACGACCTCTTCCGCGCCGGCAGGGCGGGCGATCAGCGCGGGGCGGCGGTCGATCAGGCCGTTCCAGACCCGGCGCGCCTGCTCGTAGGCGGGATCGTCGGGCGTAACGATGTCGGCCACGCCCGGTACGGACTCCTTTCGCGTAAGCTCCAAACCGGAGGTATAGATACCTCCAATCTGGAGCTATGTCAAGACGCGAGCTCTCACCGTTCTCGTACGTCGTGCTCGTCCTGATCGGCCGGGACGGAGCCGGCGCGCACGACCTCGTTCGCATGGCGCGACAGGGTCGTGTCTACGCATCGGCTGCGGAAAGCCATTACTACGGCGAGCCGAAGCGCCTCCTGAAGCTGGGCTACCTGAGCGCCGAGAAGCAGCCCGGGAAGACACACCCGCGCACGCACTATCGCCTGACCGACAAGGCGTACGACGCATTGCGTGCCTGGGCGAGCGAGCCCGTCACCTTCCCGGGAGTCCCGACGCAGCCCATCGTGCGCCTGATGGCGGCTGACCTGGTCGGAGCAGAGCCCGTTCTCGACGGCCTCCGAGCCCTGCGCGCCGACATCACCGACCTCCTTGCTCGGCTGGACGTCGCCGAAGCGGTTGCCCCGACGATCCCGCACCGCGAACGCATCCTGCTGCTCAACCATCGCCTCGCTCGGAGCGTCCTCCAAGCCCATCTCGACTGGCTGGACGCCGTCGAGAGCGAGCTTGCGCCCCCACGCCGACGGAGCGGGCGCCGACGACGCGAGCCCTGACCGGGTAGCGTTTTACGTGCCATGCAGATCCGGCGTTCTCCGGCAGCGCCGCTCGCGGGGCGCGTGACGAGCTACTACGGCTTCGAGATCGAGACGCCCGAGCCCGTGCGCCAGCGCGAGGGCCCCGGCGTGGACGTCGTCGTCATCCTCACGTTCGAGGAGCACTGGCTGATCGACGGCGAGCGGCACACCTCGTTCATCGGCGGACTCCACGACCGGCAGGTGACCACCGAGCACCCAGGCCGCTCGCTAGGGATGCAGTTCAACCTCGATCCCCTCGCCGCACGGGCCTTCGTCGGGGCTCCGCTGCACGAGCTTGCGCACCGGACGGTGCCGCTCGAGGAGATCCTCGACGCGCCGTTCCTCGTCGAGCGGCTGGCCGACGCCTCCGACTGGGATGCCCGTTTCGCCATCCTCGACGAGACGCTCGCGCCGCGGATAGCCGACGCGCAGCCGTCCCGCGAGGTCGCGTGGGCCTGGCGGCGCCTGCGCGCGACGCACGGTCGTGTCCCGATCGGCGAGCTCGCGGCCGAGCTCGGCTGGAGCCGCAAGCGGATCGTCGCCCGCTTCCGCGACGAGATCGGGCTCCCGCCGAAGGCGGTCGCGCGGCTCCTGCGCTTCGAGCAGGCCCGAGAGCTCGCCGGGACGATGCCGTGGGGCGAGCTCGCGTTCGAGTGTGGCTTCTCGGACCAGCCCCACCTGATCGCCGAGTTCCGCCGGATCACCGGGCGGACGCCGGAAACATTTCTCCAAGACACGGTGGCGCAGGCGGCCTAGCCTGCGCCCATGGAACAACGAGTCACTCCCTATCTGCTGTACGAAGACGGCGAGGCCGCGATCGAGTTCCTCACGAAGGCGTTCGGCTTCCGCGAGAACACGCGGGCGACAGGGAACGCCGGCGGCCTCCACGCCGAGCTCGAGGTTGCACCCGACGGCAGTTCGATCCACCTCGGCCAGCCGCCGGACGGATTCCGCAACCCGGCCGTGGTCGGCAAGACGTCGCTCGTGTATGTGATCGTCGACGACCTCGACGGGCACCACGAGCGGGCGAAGGCCGCCGGGGCGCGGATCATCGAGGAGCCGGCCGACCAGTCCTACGGGTACCGGCGATACGGCTGCGTCGACCCGCAGGGCCACGAGTGGTACTTCGCCCAGCCGATTGCGAAGGAGGCATCCGATGGCTGACGTCATCCCGTTCATCGGTTACGAGGACCCCGGCGCGGCGGCCGACTGGCTCGTGCGAGCGTTCGGATTCGAGGAGGTCGAGCGGCTCGAGGAGGACGGCGCGGTCGGCCACGTGACACTGCGAAGCGGCGACGGCCTCGTCTTCCTCGGTCATCCCGACGGCTACGTCAACCCGCTCCACCTGCGCGAGCAGTGCGAGGCGGCGGCGCGCATGTACGACGTGCCGTGGATCGTCGACGGCGCCTGGATCGCGGTCGACGACGTCGCGGCTGCCACCGAGCAGGCACGCGGCGCCGGCGCCCGCATCCTCAGCGAGCCGGAGGGCACGTCCCACGGCCGGCAGTGCCGGATCGAGGATCCCGAGGGTCACCGCTGGATGCTGGGGGAGCGCGCCTCGTAAGGAGCGTAGGGTTGGCGGCGTGAAGCACGTCGTCATCCTCGGAGCCGGGTTCGGAGGGCTGGAGCTCGCCAGCCGGCTCTCCGACTCGGTCGCCGACCAGGTTCGCGTCACGCTGATCGACCAGAACGACAGCTTCACCTTCGGCTTCTCGAAGCTGGACATCGTCTTCGGCAATGCCGAGACGTCGGCGCTGCAGCTGCGGTACAGGGACCTCGCCAAGCCGGGCGTCGAGTTCCGCCGGGAGCGGATCACGTCGATCGACCCCGCGGCCCGGCACGTGACCACGGACGGCGGCTCATACGACGCCGACATTCTCGTGGTGGCTCTCGGCGCGGAGTACGACCTGGACGCGGTTCCCGGCTTCGCGGAGGACGGGCTCGAGTACTACTCGATCCCCGGCGCCGAGCGGATGCGCGACGCGCTGCCCGCGTTCACCGGCGGGACGATCCTGATCGGAGTCCTCGCCCAGCCCTACAAGTGCCCGCCCGCGCCGTTCGAGGGCGCGTTCCTCCTCCACGACCAGCTCGTCGAGCGGGGAATCCGCGAGCAGTCGGAGATCCGCGTCGTCGCCCCGATGTCGGCGCCGGTTCCCGTCACGCCGGAGGTCTCGCAGCGCTTCCTCGACGAGCTCGAGGCGCGCGACGTCGAGTACCTGGCGCAGCAGAAGGTCGTCGAGCTCGACGTCGCGGCCAAGGCAGCCGTGCTCGAGAGCGGCGAGCGGCTGCCGTACGACCTCTTCGTCGGGATCCCGATCCACAGGGTGCCGACCGTGGTCAGGGAGTCGGGCCTCGCCGAGAACGGCTGGGTCGCGGTCGACCGCGACAACCTGATGACGCCGTTCCCGGACGTGTACGCGGTCGGCGACGTCGTGAACATCCCGATGGCGAAGGCCGGCGTGTTCGCGGAGAACGCGGCCGGCGTGGTCGCCGACGACATCGTGGCGCGGCTGCACGGCGAGACGCTCGACCGGCGCTACGAGGGTGAGGGCAACTGCTTCATCGAGTTCGGCAGCGGCCGAGTCGCGAAGATCCAGGCCAACTTCCTCGGCGGCCCGTCCCCGGTCGCAACGGTGGTGGGCCCGTCGGAAGAGCTCGCGGCCGAGAAGGCAGCGTTCGGCGCGACCCGGCGCGCGCGCTGGTTCGGAGCCGTGCCGGTGTAGTCATCATTTGTCCCGTGCGTGAGCTTCCGCAAGGGACGGTGACGCTGCTGTTCACCGACATCGAGGGCTCGACCCGGCTGCTGCACGAGCTCGGGCCGGCGCAATACGCCGACGCCCTAGCCGAGCACCGCCGGGTTGTGCGTGAAGCGGCGGCGGCGCACGGGGGCGTCGAGGTCGACACGCAGGGCGACGCCTTCTTCATCGCGTTCCCGACCCCCGGAGGAGCCGCGGAAGCCGCGCGGGCGGCGCGCGAAGGGCTCGAGGCGGGAGCGATCCGCGTGCGCATGGGCCTGCACACGGGCACTCCGACCAGGACCGAAGACGGCTACGTCGGCGAGGACGTCCACCGCGGAGCGCGCATTGCCGCGCTCGCGCACGGCGACCAGATCCTCGTATCGCCGGCCACGGCGGCGCTCCTCGACGGCGAGCCGCTCCGCGACCTCGGCCGGCATCGACTGAAGGACTTCGACAGCGCTGTGCGGATCTTCCAGCTCGGCGAGCGCGAGTTCCCGCCTTTGCGCACGCCGGGGAGCTTCGAGCTCCCGACTCCGGCGACGCCCTTCCTCGGACGCGAGCAGGAGCTTTTCGACGGGGTCGCGCTCGTCTATGGACGCGACCCGCGGATCCTCACGATCGTCGGGCCTGGCGGAACGGGCAAGACGCGCTTCGCGATCGAGCTCGCGCGCCTGCTCAGCGATGACGCTGACGGTGGGACTGTCTTCGTACCGCTGGCGCCGCTCCGGGACGCCGAGTTCGTCCTGCAGACGCTGGCCGACCGGCTGGGCGCCTCGGCTCCGGATCCCGCCGCGATCGCGGCCCGTATCGGTGAGCGCCGGACCCACGTCGTCTGCGACAACCTGGAGCACCTCCTGCCGGGAGCCGCTCGGCCACTCGCCGAGCTCGTGGCCGGCGCTCCCGCGCTGCGCCTGATCGCGACGAGCCGCGAGCCGCTGCGTGTGCAAGGCGAGGCGGAGCTCGACCTCCCGCCGCTCGTTCACGACGATGCGGTGGAGCTCTTCTGCGAGCGCGCCCGAGCCGTGCGGCCGGACGTGGCCGAAACCGCCGCGGTCGCGGAGCTCTGCGACCGGCTCGACCGGCTCCCGCTCGCGATCGAGCTCGCCGCCGCGCGGACAAAGCTGCTGGCGCCCGAGGCTCTCCTCGAGCGCCTCGGCGACCGACTCGACGCGCTCAAGGGCGCGCGCGACGCAGAGGCGCGGCACTCGACGCTGCGGGCGACGATCGCGTGGTCGTACGACCTGCTCGACGAGGACGAGCAGAAGCTGTTCGCCCGGCTCGGCGTGTTCCGCGGCGGCTGCACGCTGGAGACGGCGGAGACGGCGTGCGACGCCGATCTCGACACGCTCGCCTCGCTGCTCGACAAGAGCCTCCTCCGCCGCCGCACCGGGCTGCTCGGCGAGGAGCGCTACTGGATGCTCGAGACGATCCGCGAATTCGCGATCGAGCAGTTGGAGATGTCGGACGAGGCGAACGTCATTGGGCGCCGCCACGCCGAGTACTTCCTCGCGCTCGGAGAGACTGCGAACCTCACAGGTGAGAGCGAAGGACCCGAGCGGCCGGAAATCGTTCGGGCCGAGCAGGACAACTTCCGCGCGGCGATCGACTGGGCAATGGAGGGCGATCCCCAGCTCGCGTTTCGCCTCGCGATCGCGCTGGAGCAGTTCTGGGTGATGAACGACCCGTACGAAGGTGTCCGCCGGGTGCAGGCGCTCCTGCAGCGGAGCCCGGACGTCCCGCCGCTGCTGCAAGCCCGCGCAGTCAGGGTACTCGGGGAGTCGCAGTGGGTAGCCGGCGACTACGAGGGCGGCAGCCGTTCCATGGAGGAGTCCTTGAACCTCTTCCGAGAGCTCGGCGACGAACCTGGCGTGGCGATCGGTCTCCACCGTCTCGCCGTCGGGGCGAGCTTCATCGAGAACGATCAGGCTCTCGCCCGGCAGCTGCTCGACGAATGTTTCGAGCACAACCCGAGCCCTAAGGTCGTCGCCGATGCAGTGCAAAAGCTGGGCACGATCGAGTATCGGGAAGGAAACAAGGAGCGGGCGCTCGAGCTCTGGGAGGAGGCGGCCGTGCGCTGCAAGGAGGTCGGCTCCATCTGGATAGAGGCCCACGCGGTCATGGACGTCGCCGACGTTGCGGAGGAGCTCGGGCGAACCGAGCTCGCATGGCAGCGGGCTCGAGAAGGCATCGAACTCGGCCGGCAGTGCGACGACCGCCAGGTGATCCTCTTCGCGCTCACGCTCGTCGCTCGGCTCGCAGGTTCCGGCGGAAAGCAAGAACAGGCCGGCCGGCTCTGGGGCGCGATCGAGGCTGAAGAGTCACGAGGCCCGCTGGGCCAGTGGGAGCGACACCGCGAAGAGCACGCCTCAAAGGTCGTCAACGACTCACCGGAGTTCGAACGTGGCCGAGCGGCGGGGCGATCTCTCTCGCTCGAAGAGGCAATCGAGCTCGCGCTCGGCGAGGGCTGATGCGCGAGCTTCCGCACGGGACGGTGACGCTCCTCTTCACCGACATCGAAGGGTCGACGCGGCTGCTGCACGAGCTCGGGCCGGGCCGGTACGCCGACGCGCTCGCGGAGCACCGTCGCATCGTGCGCGAGGCGGCGGCTGCTCACGGCGGCGTCGAGATCGACACGCAGGGCGACGCGTTCTTCATCGCGTTTCCGACGCCCGGAGGAGCGGCTGCGGCTGCGGAGGCGGCGCGTCAAGGCCTCGCGTCGGGCGCGATCCGAGTGCGCATGGGGCTGCACACGGGCACGCCGACCGTGACCGAGGAGGGCTACGTCGGCGAGGACGTGCACCGCGGGGCACGCATCGCGGCGCTCGCGAACGGCGATCAGATCCTCGTCTCGCCGACGACGGCGGCGCTCCTCGACTCCGAGCCGCTCCGCGATCTCGGCCCGCACCGGCTCAAGGACTTCGAAGGCGCGGTTCGCATCCACCAGCTCAGCGACCGCGAGTTCCCGCCGCTGCGGACGCCGGGCAGCGTCGAGCTGCCCACTCCGGCCACGCCCTTCGTCGGTCGCGAGCGGGAGCTGTTCGACGCGGTCTCGGTCGTGTACGAGCGCGACCCACGCGTCCTCACGATCGTCGGGCCGGGGGGAACCGGCAAGACGCGCTTCTCGATCGAGCTGGCCCGGCTGCTCGGCGACGACGCCGATGGGGGGACGGTCTTCGTTCCGCTCGCTGCCCTGCGCGACTCGGAGTTCCTCCTGCCGGCGGTGGCCGACCGGCTCGGCGCCTCTGCTCCGGATCCCGCGGCGATCGCAGCCCGCGTCGGCGAACGGCGCACCCACGTCGTATGCGACAACCTCGAGCAGCTCCTGCCAGGCGCGGCCCGCCCGCTGGCCGAGCTCGTCGCGGCCGTTCCCGCGCTGAGACTGTTCGCCACCAGCCGCGAGGCGCTGCGGATCCAGGGCGAGGCCCAGCTCGACCTCCCGCCGCTCGTGCGCGACGAGGCGGTGGCTCTGTTCTGCGAGCGCGCACAGGCCGTCCGGCCCGACGTCACCGCCACCGACACCGTGGTGCAGCTCTGCGAGCGTCTCGACGGCCTGCCGCTGGCGCTCGAGCTCGCCGCCGCGCGCACCAAGCTGCTCGCACCGGAGGCGCTACTCGAGCGCCTCGGCGACAGGCTCGACGCGCTGAAGGGGACACGCGACGCCGAGGAACGGCACATGACCTTGCGGGCAACCATCGCCTGGTCGCATGACCTGCTCGACGAGGACGAGCAGGAGCTGTTCGCGAACCTCGGCGTTTTCCGCGGCGGCTGCACGCTCGAGACGGCGGAGGTCGTCTGCGACGCCGACCTCGATACGCTCGCCTCCCTGCTGGACAAGAGCCTGCTCCGCCGCCGCACCGGAAGGCTCGGCGAGGAGCGCTACTGGATGCTCGAGACGATCCGCGAGTTCGCGGTCGAGCGGCTGCACGAGTCGGGGCGCGAGGACGACGTGCGCCGGCGACATGCCGAGCGCATGCACCAGATCGCCCTCGACTCCCACCTCGGCGCGGGCGAGACCGAGGGGAACATCGAGCTGGCCCTGGCGGAGCGTGACGACCTACGCGCTGCTCTGGATTGGGCAGAGACGAACGACGCGAGCTTCGGTCTCGAGCTCGCGGTGGAGCTGATGAACTTCTGGAACGTCGGCGGCCCGGAGGAGGGCCTCGGGCGGATCCAGCGCCTGCTCGACTCGGCGGGAGCGATACCGGTCGAGTTGCGCGCGAAAGCGCTCCGTGCCGGCGCCGGCGCCGCCGACCTCGCGGGCCATGACGAGCTCGCCGAGCGAATGTCCCAGGAGAGCCTCGACCTCTACACGCAGCTGGGCGACGACGAAGGCGTCGCAATGCTCGAGCACATGATGGCGGTGGCCGCCTGGCGGCGAGAAGACTGGGGCCGCATGCGAGAGCTGACGGAGCACGCCCTCGCCCTTGCCCGCGACCGGTTCACCTTCCTCGAGATAACTGGCTACTGGTTGTCGGGCCAACTGGCGCTCCACGACGGCGACATCGACGACGCGGTCGAGCTCACACGCCGGAGTGCGGAGATGTCACGCGAGGAAGGCTGGCGGTGGTGGGAGTCGGGCCAGCGGCACGAGCTCCTGATGCTCGCGTTGCGTCGCGGGAATCTCGAGGAGGCGGAGCGCGAAGGACTGGTCGCGCTCGAGATGGAACGAACGCAGGAGAACCGGCTGTGGGCTCTGTACACGCTCGCCGGACTCGCGCAGGTCGCGCTCGCCTGCGGCGACCTCGAGCGTGCGGGTCTCCTCTGGGGTGCCGCGGAGAAGGAGGCCGAGAGCCACCCGCGCTGGGCCGACGAGCGTCCCCGGCGCATCGGCACGCTCCTCGAGGAAGACCGAGAGGCGGTCGTCGTCGCGCGGGAGCGGGGACGGGCGCTGGATCTCTGGGACGCGGCCGAGCTTGCGCTGAACGCGGGTTAGCGCTGGGCGTGGCGGGGAACGCCGCGGAGCATGATCCTTCTCCTCGTCCTGCTGGCCGCGCTGGTCGTCCTGGGG
>Ga0070714_100004314_pt1 | contig 10720 bp, 10 predicted proteins | sample LARL83metaG_FD_65450 | JGI IMG/M metagenome (GOLD analysis project Ga0070714, IMG submission 65450) | Corn, switchgrass and miscanthus rhizosphere microbial communities from Kellogg Biological Station, Michigan, USA - LAR L8-3 metaG | ecosystem: Host-associated > Plants > Roots > Rhizosphere ... | reverse complement strand
GGGCGTAAAAATTTTCGATCAGCTCATCGTAGCCGTGGGGAACAATCCGGAAAAGAAGGAGCTGTTTTCTTTGGAAGAGCGGGTGGGATTTATCCGCAGCCTGTTGAAGGACGAGCCCCGCGTACGTGTGGAAAGCTACAAAGGGCTGACCGTGGATTTCGTCAAAAAGATGAAAGCGACGGTACTGCTGCGGGGCATCCGTGATGTGTCCGACCTTCGCTATGAATTTCAATTGGCGATGGCCAATCGGGCGGTGGGGAACGTCGAGACCGTTTTTATCATGACCGGTGAGCAATATGCCCTGACCAGCAGCAGCTTGATTCGCCAGATTGTGTCATTGGGCGGAGATGTCCAGACCTTGTCCGCCGTGCTACCGGCGGTGGTGGTTAAACGGCTACGCGAGATTCAAAAACAGTGGGGAAAAGAGCATCCCACGGTTCCCGATGCGCCGGCGACTTGACGTCGATCCGCGAACGTTTGGCATCTGTTTGCAAGGGAAATGTTACTTGCATATGTTTCTCTTGACAGGCTCAGGCGCATGTAGATAAATTGGACGTTGTTCAAAGGGATGTTTTCGCGCACCCTTTTTAATGTTGCGCCATCTGGTGATGGGAAAATTGGAAACAAGGCATCGGCGATGTTCGCCGGTGTCAATTCAAAAGTCGCAAATTTGGAGACCACTGAAGAAGACCGGTATCCCCGACATTCGTCGGTTCCGATTACATCGGAAATGAACCAAGGCACTCATTTCTTATCATCTTTAGTGCCGGTCGATTCAGAAGCTTCAAAGGTGCGACAGGAAAGTGAAAGCGATTGCTTTCACTTGGAGGCTTAGCCTCCACGAAAGGAGCTTCGTATGAAGCGTACCGCACAGACCAAGGGTTTTACCCTTGTCGAATTGCTGGTCGTCATCGGCATCATCGCGCTGCTGATCTCGATCCTGCTGCCGTCGCTGAACCGCGCTCGTGAGACCGCCAATCGCGTGAAGTGCGCCAGCAACCTGCGCCAAATCGGCCAGGCGATTCAGTTGTACTCGAACGAGAACAAGGGACTGTTCCCCCGCACGTACTACAGTGCCGCTGGCACCGATGCCGGTGCCCAATCGGGGACCCTCGCCACCGCGACGGACATGGTCAAGACCACCGGTTACAACGCCTCGGATCCGTTTGTTTCTACCGCTACCGTCTTCGGTACGGTCGGCAGCAACAACGTCCCGGCCTCATTGTTCCTCCTGCTGCGTACGCAGGAAATCGGTTCGGAAGTTTTCACCTGCCCGTCGTCGAACGCGGAAAAGGACAACTTTGATGGTGGTGCAAATACCGCCCTCAACCGTTGCAACTTCACCAACCTTCAGCGCAACCTGAGCTACAGCTATGCCAACCCCTTCCCCAACACTGTTGCGGTCGGAACCGGCTATAAGCTGAACAACTCGCTGACCCCCGACTTCGCCGTTGCCGCGGATATCAATCCCGGTACCGATACGAACGGGACCACCGGCCCCGGTTATGTTCGCACGAATAGCTCGGCTTCAGATATGAAGCAGGGCAATTCCAAGAACCATGGCCAGGACGGTCAGAACGTGCTCTATGGTGATGGACACGTCGAATTCCAGTCGAACCCGTTCTGCGGCATTCAGCGTGACTGCATCTACACCCAGACCGATGCAATCTCGACCAGTGGCTACGTGCCGACCAACTACACGACCACCTTCTTCTACACCACGCCGACCAATGCCAACGACAGCATTCTGCTCCCGACCGACGACAACTAAATCGTCATTTGGGACAGTCTGAGAGAAGCCTTGGATTGAAAAGAGGCCCGCCGTAACCCGGCGGGCCTCTGCTTTTGGTGAAAAACTTTTCCAATATGAATGATTGACGTGGGAAACTGCGGTGAGGTTGGCTACATTAGGGATATGGAAGAGACTCTCCCGCCGCAAACGGAAGAGGGCGCGGGTTTTGAATCCACCCGGGTTCGGCAATTCACAGTCTTTCTCCCGAACAAAGTCGGGCGATTGCAGATGCTCCTGCGCACACTTGAGGAAACCGATTCCAAGATCGTCGCGCTCTCGCTGGAAGAATCAGCCGATTCGACCCTCGTGCGCATGATCTGCTCCGAACCGGATATCGCGCGGCACGCGATGATCGAGCATGGATTCCCACTTAACGAATCAGATTTACTCGCGGTGGAATTGCCCAGGGATGAAGGCCAGCCATTGATCGCGATCTGCACGGCACTACTGGCAGCAGAGATCAATATTCATTACGCCTATCCGCTACTCCTGCGCCCGCGCGGGCCGGTCGTCGCGCTCTACGTCGATGATCCGACACTGTCAGCCCGGCTGCTGATGCGCAAGGGGTTCCGGTTGATCGGCGAAAGTGATTTGAGAACGTAGCGAAATGCAGAACTCAGATTGCAGATGCAGAACTGAAAGTCATCAGTTCTTCGTTCACATTGATCGTTTTGCATTCTGCGTTCTGAGTTCTGCGTTCTGCCAGTCGGTCACAGTTCAAACACGAAGCTTGCGATGATTCCCCAGTCGAATTCTTCGCGGGCGCCCGAGTCGAGCGGGAACATGTAACCGAGGCCAAAACGGGGCTGAACATCGCCAATGGAAGAGAAATTGATGCGGGCACCGACGGTGCCGAAGACCTGGTTGTGGAAGCGCTCTTCGTGATTGAGCGGGGTTTCGCCCTTGATTTCAAAAAGCGGGATGATGCGTTCGACCGCAGGGACGTTGAAATCTTCCTTTTCGATGTTGTAGCCAAACGCGACGCCGTATTCGAGCGTGTTCGCGCCACCTTCATCCGGTCCGATCATGATCGAGTAGCCGGTGGTGGTTTGGATGGAAAAGCGGTCGCCGATACGGATCGCCTGATCGAGCTGGGGGACGATCTCGAAATCATTGCGGTTGATCATGCTTCGGGTGGGGATGGCCAACTCGAAGGCAGGGACGAGGGTGTAATCGAAGAACTCGTGAGGCGAGACATACTGGTAAATCGGGTGGCGTGCGGCGAATTCCAGTGGCGAGAAACCGGATTCGGTTTCACCTTCCGCGCGGTTGTGCTCATAGGAACCTTCGACTTCGAAGGTCAGCAAGCCGACGTTGTATTCGATTTCAGCTTTGTACTCGTTCTCTTGGGAAGCGTGGCCTTCGACGTGGTTGTAGTCAAAGCGGATTTCGCGGTCGACGTCGGTTTCATCCAGCGAGAGCGGTTCAGGGAACCAGAACTGGCCGTAGATGCTGCGGTGGTCGAGCAACCCCCCGAAGTAGCGGGTGTCACTGGTGTTATCACCGGCGAAGAGGCTGGAGGCGAACGAGACGGCGGCCACGGCCGCGACAATGAAGGTGGTTGTCTTACGCATCGCGGGGAACTTAATGAGATTCAATCTCAATTGCAAGAGCTCGCTTTGCAGTGCGGCAGAATGCCGCGGATGAGGTGGGCGCACGCATTTTTCGGGGCCTATTGCGGTACGGGGGTTGAAGCGCGTAGTGTGGGAAAGCATACAGGAGTTTTCAAGATGGCTGAGGAATCACCCGGATTGCACATTGATACGGACTGGAAGAAACAGGCGCAGGAGGAGAAGCGGAAATTGGCCGAGGAGGAAGCCAGGCGAGCCGCGCCACCGGCAGCGGCGCCGACTCCACCCGCGGGTGCAACGCCACCACCGGGTCCCGGTGTCGCGCCGCGCGCCGGGCAAGCCGGCCGAGAACAGCGCGAGGCGCCCGCTGCCAGCATGTCGATGCTGATCCAATCGCTGATGACGCAATCACTTTATTATCTCGGCGATCTCGCCCCGCGCGGCGCCGCGCCGAGCGTCAATCTCGACATGGCCAAACAAAATGTCGACTTGCTCGGTGTCATCGAAGAAAAAACCCGCGGCAATCTCACGCCCGAAGAACAACAGTTGCTCGATACGGCACTGTATGAAGTGCGCATGCGCTTCGTGAGCGTCGCGTCGCAATATATCAGTTGAGGCAAATCCCCTCGCGGGTTTACAACACCATCCTTTGGAGAAACCACATGCGATTCATGCTCAGGGTCAACATTCCCGTAGAATCCGGCAACGCGGCGGCGAAGGCGGGGAAACTCGGCAGCACCATCCAGTCCATACTCGCCGATTTGAAAGCCGAAGCCGCCTATTTCACCGACGATGCCGGCCAGCGCACGGGCTACATCATTCTCGACCTGAAGGACGCTTCTGAGATTCCGGCGTTCGCCGAGCCCTGGATGCTCGCGCTCAATGCCGGCATTTCGTTTCGTCCGGTCATGACCCCCGACGACCTCGCCAAAGCCGGGCCCGCGATCGAAAAAGCGGTCAAGAAATATTCCTGAGGCGGATATGAAGAGATAACCGCCGCACATTGCTTGATCTCGACAGTTATCGCCGCCTTCTTCGCCGCTTGGGGCTTCGCGAGGCGGTGATGCTCCCCCTGCTTTTGCTATTCAGAACTCATAGCCCCTGTCGATGAATCGGCAATGTACTTAGCACGTTGGCCGGTTGGATTCGTAATCATCTTCTGCGCTATTTCCCCAGCCACTGGAGCGCCGCTCACTTTTTCCATTACTGATCTCGGAACCCTCGGGGGCGCCAAGAGTCAGCCGAGGAGCATTAACAACTCGGCTCAGATCGTGGGCCTCGCAATGACCAGCGAGGGTGTCTATGACGCGTTTATCTGGTCCAACGGAATTATGACCGATCTGGGTGGGAATTTAGCCGCTGCGAATGGGATCAATAACGCAGGGCAAATCTCCGGGACATCCAAGGCGTTCCACGGCTTCTTCCAGTCCGGTGACACCATCGCCGATATTCCGTTCGGCCAATTCACCTACGGGTTCGGGATCAACAGCAGCGGGGTCGTAGTCGGATATGGGTTATTCGGAGGTATTCCGCGTTCTTACAGCTGGAGCGACGGCACGTTAACAGATTTAGGAACATTGGCGACCGAAGGTAGCCAAGCTGCCTCGATCAATGACAAGGGCCAGATTGCAGGGGGTCTTTATCTACACGTGCCGTTTCACACCGTCGGCGCGGGCTTCCTCCTATCGGACGGTCAACTGACGATACTGAGCACCCTGGGCGGGGGAGACGGATGGGCCAACGCCATCAACAACAACGGCCAAATCGTAGGTCAATCCTCTCTCGCAGGCGACCGGACAACCCATGCTTGCATATGGTACGACGGCGGGATTCTTGATCTGGGAACGGCTGGTTGGAAAGCCAGCTATGGCAATGGAATCAATAACAACGGACAAGTCGTTGGCACGCTCATGGCGAGCGCAGTCGACCCGATTACACATGCCTTCCTGTACAGCAACGGGATTAATGTTGATCTAAACGATCTGATTCCTGCGGACACGGGATGGATTTTGAACAATGCGTATTCGATCAACGACGCCGGCCAAATCGTCGGTGATGGAATAAATCCCCAGGGCCTGAGCCACGCATTTCTGTTATCGCCGCTGCCAGAGCCGGCGTTCGCGGGAATTTTGTTCACTTGCGCGGGCGCTCTGTTTAGCACGAACAGGCGCCGACGTGAAAGGTATTGAGCGGTGTAAAGGGTGACGTTCATCACAGCAAGCACCAACACTGCAAATCATGTTTCGCATGCAATTCATTTCGCACGCTGCGGCGCAAGCCGCTGATCTCTTTCACCTCTTCTCGCATCCGGCACATTCTGCGCCTTTTTCGGCGGATTATGCTTGCGTCCGGTTTGGCGCGGAGCTATATCTTGTGATTGTTGAATTTCGTTAGTCGGTCATGGATGGTCGATTAATGAAGTTTTTCGCTTCAGGATGAAGCGATTTGCGATGGCATGGAGGCCGAAGCAATGGGGTCCGGGCGTTCCAATCCACAGGCGAGTCAGCTCTGGCAGATTCCGCTGCTATTGGTTGCGCTGCCGCTGTTTTTGTACGCGGGGTACAAGTGGATTGATCCCAAACCACCGCTGAGTTTCGATCAGAAAATCAAGCTCGCGCAGCTATACATTAAGTATGAACGCTCGCCGGCGGCGATCGAATTGCTGAACAAAATGCTCGAAGACAGTTCGCTGGAGGCAGTGAACAAGGGCACCGCGCATCTGCTGCTCGCTGAAGCGCTGGAGGCGGGGCAGAAGTCGGCGGGCATCGATTTGCCGGAGAATCATGTCAAGATTGTCGAGCAGATCCGGACGGGGATTTCTCTCGGCGCGATTGCGCAAGCGCCGGATATGAAGCGCATGGGCGACAGCTACATGGCGCTGGAACATCCGAACGAGGCGCTGACGAGTTATGTGCGCGCGATCGCGCTTGACCCGGCGCTGGGCGCAATTCTTGAAAAGAAAATCGTGCAGTTACAGACAGCCGCGGGGCAGACGGCACAGGCGCAGATCTCGCTTGGGAAATTCCTTCAGCAAAAAGATCTGACGGCGAGCGAGCGCGCGTGGGCGCTGGGCGAGCAGGCGCACATTTTGATCCAGGATGGGCGGACACCGGAAGCCGAAACGATGCTGAACGAGGCCGCGAAGCTCGATCAGGATGTGACATCCCGCGGAACGGTCGCATATTGGCTGGGGTATTGCCATTACAAAGCAGGTCATCTGGATCAGGCGGAGCGCGATCTGCGATCGGCGCGCGAATTGTTGACGGTGAAGAATTCGCTGGACGCCGATGCGAGCTGGCTTCTGGGGCGGATTTTCCAGGAGCGCAACGAACCGGAAAAGGCGAACTCTTTTTATAACATTGTTTTGGTGAGCCATCCGGAACAACCGGCGGCGGCGCTCGCGCGGCTGGGGCGCGGGGTGTGCCGTGTCATGCTCAAGGAGGATGAGGCGGGGCTGACGGATTTGCATGATGTGGTGAATATTGCGATCGCGAAGCCGCAAGCGGCGATCTCGTCGGATGTCGTCGCGGGACTCGGGCAGGCGGCGTCGATCCTCAGCGCGAATGCAAATTATCAGGGGGCGCTGGAGTTGCTGGCGTATGAGCAGATGCTCGTGCAGGCGCCCAGCGGGGATTTCTTTGCGCGGCTTGCGAAGGTGTACGAAAAGCGCGCCGATCAGGTCGAGGCGGGGATGGCCAACGTAAAAGATGAGGAGGTAGCTCGGCTGCGCGAACAGGTGCGCGATCTGCGGACCAAAGCGGGGGATGCGCTGGTGGCGGTGAGCAAAGCGATGACGCTCGCGGATGATAAAAGTTATGGCGATGCGCTGTGGCATGGGGTGGATTTGTTCGATCGGGCGTCGAACGTGCAGCGTGTGATCTGGGCGCTGGAATTGTTTGCCGCGGAGCGGCCGGACGATCCACTCGCGGCCGAGGCGACACTGCGACTCGGGCGGGCGTATCAAGCGGCGGGGCAGTTCGATAAGGCGATCAGCGCATTTCAGCGAACGCAGTTCCGGTATCCAAAGAGTCTCGCGGCGAGCAAGGCGGCGGTGCCGCTCGCGCAAGCGTACGTCGCCAAGGGCCCGGACGGGTATGTAAAGGCGGAGAAGGTTTTGCTGAGTGTTCTGGAAAGCAATCCGGTGCTTACACCCGAGGCGGAGGAATTTCGCGGGGCGCTATTGGAACTCGCGCAGCTCTATTATCGAACGAATCGGTATGAAGAGGCGATTGCTCGGCTGGAGGAACTGACGCAGCGCTATCCGAATGAGCCGGGAATGGCGCAATTGCTATTTTTAATTGGGGACAGTTATCGCAAGAGCGCGGGACTGATTGATGTGAAACAGGGCAGCGATCCACGCGAAGCGGAGACAGCGCGGCAGGAACGACTGGGGCGAGCGAAGAAATTGTTCGATCGCGTGGTGGAAATGGGGCGACTCACACCGCCGAGTCGGGATCAGGATAAGTTGCAACTGAAGCTGGCGCACTTTTATCGCGCGGATTGTCTGTATGACCTCGGCCAATACGAAGACGCGATCAAGCTGTACGACGCAGCGGCGTTTCGATATCAGGATGATCCATCCGCGCTGGCGGCGTATGTGCAGATCGTCAACTCCTATTGCGCGCTCGGGAAAATGGATCAGGCCAAGGCGGCGAATGAGCGTGCGAAGTGGCTGCTCAAGCGCATGCCGCCGCAGGCGTTTGCCGATGGGAGCTTTGCGATGCCGAAGAATTACTGGGAACAGTGGCTGAAATGGACCGGGCAGGTCGGGATTTGGTGAGGATAACGAGTAACGAGTAACGAGTAATACTTTTCGGTATCCGATTAACTAATAACGATTACTCGTTACTTGTTACTCGTTATTCCGAAGGAGTTTTAATGGTGAGCATTCATGATGAAGTGATTGACGCGCTGGCCGAGCAAGTCGAGTGCTATGCGCGGCTGGCGAAGCTGGCGCAATTGCAGCATGAGCATGTGCAGCATAGCCAGGTGGAGGATCTGCTGGAGGTGTTGCACAAACGGCAGGTCGTTTTGGAGCGCGTGCAGGAATTGGAGAAGGTAATCGCGCCGGCGAAGAAGCAGTGGGGGCAATATGTCCAAGGGCTGTTGGAGTCGGAGCGCGAGACGGCACAATCGCTGATGACGCAGACGCGATTATTGCTGGAAGAGATCACGACGGCGGATCGCAATGACGCGCTGGTATTACAACAACGGAAATTGAGCCTGGGAAAACAGATCAACCAGGCCACGGCGGCGCGGCAGGTGAATCGAACATACGCGGCGGCGGCGTATGGGAAGCCATCTTCGCGCGTGGATTTTGGAGGATGATGTAGGGTGGGCTTTAGCCCACCGCGGGTTGTGAGTGGTGGGCTGAAGCCCACCCTACTGAAGGATTGGAAAATGAGTGTAGTGCAGGAAACATCTTCGCAGGACGCGACCGGGCGAATCGAAGAGCTCGGGCGGATCATCATGGCTTACTCGGAAATCACCGAGAAGTTGCAGGGGAGCCACGATCAGCTGATGCGCACGGTGGCGACGTTGCAGAAGGAACTCGGCGAAAAAAACCGGTTGCTCGAACGGAAGAATCGACTCGCGGCGCTGGGCGAGATGGCCGCGGGGATGGCACACGAGATTCGCAATCCGCTGGGCGGAATTCAGTTGTATGCATCGCTATTAGCGAAGGACGTGAGTGATCGGCCGGATAGCGCGGTGCTGGTGCAGAAGATCTCGGGCGGGGTGAAAAGGCTTGAGGGATTGGTCAGCCAGGTGCTGCAATTTACGCGGGAAATCAGGGTTTCCGCGGTGGAGATGGAACTGGTCGATGTTGTGAAAAGCACGATCGAATTGGCGCAGCGCGAGAATGTTCAAATCGTTTTGAATGCGCCTGAACAGTTAATCGTCCGCGCGGATCCGATGTTGATTAGTCAATGCGTTCTGAATCTGGTTCTGAATTCGATTGAGGCGATGGACGGGATCGGCGAAGTGCGCGTGTGTGTCGCGAAACCGCAAGCGGCAGAGGGACAGGTTCGGATTATCGTGAGCGATTCGGGTCCGGGGATCCCTGCGGATGTGATGGACAAAATGTTCAATCCGTTCTTTACCACGAAGGACAACGGGACGGGTTTGGGATTGGCGATCGTGCACCGGATCGTGGAGGCACACGATGGGACGATTAGCGTGTCGAATGTGGCGGAAGGTGGAGCGAGATTTGAAATAAGAATTTGACGATTTGATCATTGTACGATCTTACGATTGAAGGAGCGAACGATGGGATCGAGTGACAAGACCGAAGCGATGAAGCAACGCACGAAACAATTTGCACTCAGGATTATCCGGATGTTCCAGGCGCTTCCGAAAAGCGAAGAGGCAAGAGTAATGGGCCGGCAGGTGCTCAGGTCCGGAACGTCTGTGGGCGCCAATTACCGTGCATTGTGCCGATCCAGATCAAAGGCGGAATTTATCTCGAAGATGAATGTTGTTGTGGAGGAGAGTGACGAGACCGTGTTTTGGCTGGAACTGCTGGTAGAGGCGGGAATTGTCCGTGAGCGGAAGATGATCGGATTAATGAAGGAAAGCAATGAGTTGCTTGCGATCCTCGGATCTGCGCTGGCCACCGCCAAACGCAAGCCAAATTAATCAAATCGTAAAATCGTAAAATCTCTAAATCGTAAAATTTCGAACGGAGTCGAACTATGGGCCGGATACTTATTGTTGACGATCAGGAAATGATGCGAGACTCGTTGGCCAGCACATTGGTGCGCGAGGGGCACGAGGTGGTCGCGTGCTGGGATGGGGCGGCGGCGATCGCGAAAATTGAGAATGGGAAATTCGATCTGCTCATCACGGATTTGAAGATGCCGAAGATGACGGGGATTGAGTTGTTGCAGGAACTGAAGCGGTTGCGACCGGAACTTCCCGTGGTCCTCATGACGGCGTTTGCGACGGTGCAGACGGCCGTCGAGGCGATGAAGCTCGGGGCGTATGACTATATTCAAAAGCCATTTGATGGAGAGGAGATCAAGCTGCTGGTGGAGCGGACACTGGAGCATAGCCGGCTGAAATTGGAGAACGCGGCGCTGCGCACGGTGGCGGCGGAAGTGAATGCGCCGCGGCCACTCGTGGGTAGCGGCGAGCGCATGGTCGAAGTGAAAAAGAAAATCGACATGATCGCGCGGAGCAGCGCGACGGTGCTGATTCATGGCGAAAGTGGCACGGGTAAGGAAGTGGTCGCCCGGGCGGTGCACGCGGCTTCACCGCGGGCGGATCGGCCGTTTCTGGCGGTGAATTGCGCAGCATTGTCGGAGAATCTGCTGGAATCGGAATTGTTCGGACACGAGAAAGGCGCGTTCACCGGCGC
>Ga0070714_100004312_pt1 | contig 10724 bp, 8 predicted proteins | sample LARL83metaG_FD_65450 | JGI IMG/M metagenome (GOLD analysis project Ga0070714, IMG submission 65450) | Corn, switchgrass and miscanthus rhizosphere microbial communities from Kellogg Biological Station, Michigan, USA - LAR L8-3 metaG | ecosystem: Host-associated > Plants > Roots > Rhizosphere ... | reverse complement strand
CCTGCTGCGCACGATCAACCGCATCTTCGAACTCTACCCCGATCAGCGCGCGACCGGCGAGATCGTCATCGACGGCGCCAACGTGCTGGAGCGCGGCTATCCTCTGTCCGACCTCCGCCGTCTGGTCGGCATGGTGTTCCAGAAGCCTACACCCTTCGCTTCGTCGATCCGCAGCAACGTCGGCTTTGCGCTCAATTACTACGAACGGCTGTCGAAGTCGGCGATGAACGACCGCATCGAGGACGCGCTGCGCCAGGCGGCACTGTGGGACGAGGTCAAGGACAAGCTTCACTTGAGCGCTCTCTCCCTGTCCGGCGGCCAGCAGCAGCGGCTGTGCATCGCCCGCGCGATCGCTGTCCGGCCCGAAGTCCTGCTGCTCGACGAAGCGACCTCGGCGCTCGACCCGATTTCGACCGCAAAGATCGAGGAGCTGATCCACGAGCTGCGCGAGCGTTTCACCATCATCATCGTCACTCACAACATGCAGCAGGCGGCGCGCGTGTCGCAGCGCACTGCCTTCTTTCATTTGGGGGAGCTGATCGAATTCGGGAAAACCAGCGACGTGTTCACCAATCCCCACGAGCAGCGGACCAGGGACTATATTACCGGCCGTTACGGCTGATCGGAGCCAGGAATGCAGCAAAGTCGTGAACACACGCTAAAAGCGTTCGATCAGGATCTCGATCGTCTGCGCGCGCTCATCAGCCAGATGGGCGGCCTCGCCGAGCACGCCATCGGCGAAGCGATGCGCTGCCTGATGCAGCGCGATGTCGAAGGCGCGGCTCGGGTGGTCGAGGAAGACAGGAAGCTCGACGTGCTGGAAATCGAGACTGAGCGCCGGGCCGTCCAGCTGATTGCGCTTCGCGCGCCGATGGCCGGCGATCTTCGCGATGTCGTCGCCGCGCTCAAGATCTCGGGCGTGGTCGAACGCATCGGCGACTACGCGAAGAACATCGCCAAGCGCGTGCCGTTGCTCGAGAATGTCGGCAAGATCGAACCCTTGTCGCTGCTGCCGGAGATGGCGCGGATCGCGACCGAGATGGTGCACAATGTGCTCGACGCGTTCGTCGAGCGCGATGCCGAGGCGGCGATCAGGGTGTGCCAGCGCGACGATGCTGTCGACGATTTCTACGATTCGATCTTCCGCACCTTGCTCACGCACATGATGGAGAACCCGCACAACATCGGCCCGTCGGCGCATCTCCTGTTCGTCGCCAAGAACCTTGAACGGGTCGGCGATCATGCGACCAACATCGCGGAGATGGTCTATTATGCGGCGACCGGCGAGCACATGGTCGATCGCCCCGGCAAGTCACCGAGGTAACTCATGTCGAATGCGCACCTCCTCCTTGTCGAAGACGATCGCGCACTCGCCGATCTCGTGACCTTTCATTTCGAGCGCGCCGGCTATGACGTCACGCGTACCGGCGACGGCGAAGAGGCGCTGATCCTGGTCGACGAGGTCAAGCCCGACGTGATCCTGCTCGACTGGATGATCGAGGGGATCAGCGGGATCGAAGTGTGCCGCCGGCTGCGCCGCCGCTCGGCCACGGCCAACGTGCCGATTATGATGCTGACCGCGCGCGGCGAGGAGGGCGACCGAATCCGCGGCTTCGAGACCGGCGCTGACGATTATGTGACGAAGCCGTTCAGCCCGCGCGAGCTCGTTGCTCGCGTCGGCGCGGTCCTTCGCCGAGTCCGGCCCGCGCTCGCCGGCGAGAAGCTCGGCTATGCCGACCTCGAGATGGACGTTGCCGCGCATCGGGTTCGGCGCGGCGGCGATCCAATCGCGCTCGGCCCGACCGAATTTCGGCTGCTCAAGCATTTCCTCGAAAATCCCGGCCGAGTCTTTTCGCGCGAGCGGCTGCTCGAGGCGGTATGGAGTCACGATCCGGACATCGATGCGCGCACCGTCGATGTTCATGTCCGCCGTCTGCGCCAGGCGCTCAACGAGGGCTCGCGGGCCGATCTGATCCGGACGGTTCGATCAGCCGGTTATGCGCTCGACCGCGAAGTCTAAAAAAACGGCCCGCCGATCAAGGCGGGCCGCTCCTGTCGTTGCCCCGAGAATGCTTCACTTGATCTCGGCTCCGACATAGCCCTGGATCCGTTTCACCAACGGCGCCGGTAGGGCCACATAGTCGAGGCTTGCCGCCTGTTGCTGACCTTTCGCGAGCGCCCAGCCGAAGAATTTCTTGGCCGAGTCGCTGCCCTCCTTGTTCTTCGGCTGCTTGTACATCAGCACGAATGTGGTGGCGGTCACCGGATATGAATCGGCCCCCGGCGCATTGGTCATGACCAGGAAGAAGTCTTTCGCATTCGCCCAATTCGCGTGCGACGCCGCGGCCGCGAAGCTGCGCGCGTTCGGGGCGATGAACTTGCCCGATGAATTCTGCACCAGCGTGTAGACCATCTTGTTCTGCAGCACGTAGGCATATTCGACGTAGCCGATCGAATAGGGGATCTGGTTGACATACGCGGCGACGCCTTCATTGCCCTTGCCGCCCACGCCAGTCGGCCAGTTGACCGAAGTGCCTTCGCCGGCCGTGGTTTTCCAGTCGGGACTGACCTGGCTCAGATAGTGGACCCAATTGAACGTCGTTCCCGAACCGTCCGAACGGTGCACGACGGTGATTGGCTTGGCGGGAAAATGAAGGCCCGGATTGATCTTCGAGATCGCCGGATCGTTCCACATCTTGATCTTGCCGAGGTAGATGCCGGCAAGGAGCGGCCCGGTCATCTTGACTTGTCCCGGATGTGAGCCGGGGATGTTGATGACCGGAACGACGCCACCGATCACGACCGGGAATTGCGCCAGGCCGGCTGCGGCGAGCTCATCAGGAGCGAGCGGCTTGTCGGTCGCTCCGAACACGACCGTGGCCGCCTTGATCTGCGCGATTCCACCGCCCGACCCGATCGATTGATAATTGATCTCGTCGCCGCCCATCTTTTTGTAATCGCTCGCCCACTTGGAGAGGATCGGAAACACGAACGTTGAGCCGGCCCCGGTGATCGGCGCCGCGTGAGCACCCCCGGCCAGCATCAGGGTAGACGCCGCGGCGTAAGCGATTGAGCGAATGTAAATGGTCATTGGCAAGGTCCCCCTGAGCACGGAAGCTGTTGAAGACGGCGTTTCGCCATCGGCATCCGGCTAGGCCCGTGGGGTGACGGGCGCGTGACTGCATTGTTGCCGATTCATTGCGGTGGCGCCGACGGCTGCGAGCCGCGGTGCGGCGCCGCATCGAATCCGTTGTCACAAAACAGACCAACGACAGTCACGCGATCATCTGCATTCCGGACTAGCGGAGGAGTCGAGTGAAAACTCGCCTGCGAAAGCGCTCCAACGGGGGGCGATGAGGAGAAGGGGCCATTTCAATGAAAGTCTATCGCCGGCTCGCTGCCGGAGCCGCTCTGGGTGCCATCATCCTCGCCATTTCAGTGCCAGCCGACGCGAAGGCGCGGCACCACGCCGCGCACAGGCATGTTGCCGATCCGCGCGACGCCGAGATCAAGGCGCTCGAAGCAAAGGTTGATGCACTGACTCAGCGTCTCGACGCTCAGGAATCGGCGCAGCAGGCAACTGCCCAGCAGGCCCAGAGCGCTCAAGTTGCGGCGGCGGCCGCCCAGACCCAGGCGACGACCGCGCTCAATCAAACCCAGGCCACGCAGGTGCAGGTTGCCAAGGTCACGAATGAGGTGCCGCCGCTGGAGAAGACGCTGAAGACCGGCTGGTTCGCCAACACCTCGGTCAGTGGCAAGGCGTTCTTCAACGTCAGCAATATCCACCAGTCTTCGACGGACCTCGCCGGGGTCACAACGCAAAACGCGCAGAACGGCACCGAGACCGAGCTCAAGCGATTCTACATCGGGGTGGACCACAAGTTCAGCAACGTGTTCTCGGCCAACCTCACGACCGATTTCCGCTACAACGCGAATGGCCTGACCAAGGACGTCTCTGTCTATGTCAAAAAGGCCTTTGTGCAGGCGAAGCTGTCGAATGCCTTGTGGGTGCGCGTCGGCTCGGCGGACCTGCCATGGGTGCCGTTCGTCGAAGGCGTGTATGGCTACCGTTTCGTCGAGAACACACTCATCGACCGCACCAAGTTCGGCACCTCCGCCGATTGGGGTGTGCATGCGGGCGGCACGATCGCGAATGGCCTCGTCAGCTATGCCGTCTCGGCGATCAACGGGGCAGGGTACAAGACCTTGTCGCGCAGCAGCGACACCGTCGACCTGGAAGGCCGCATCAGCGTCAATCCGATCAAGACCGTGACGCTTGCTGTCGGCGGCTACACCGGCAAGCTCGCCAAGAGCGCGGCGAACCTGCCGAGCTCGGCGACTCCGCACACGGCGACCCGCTTCGACGCGCTCGCCGCGTACACCGGCAAGCGGATCCGCGCCGGCGTCGAATATTTCGCGGCTAAGGATTGGAACAACGTCAACACGGTGGCCAGCGACAAGTCGGACGGGTGGTCGGCGTTCGGATCGTTCGCGTTCACCCCTAAGGTGCTCGCATTCGGCCGCTACGATTGGGCGAGTCCGAGCCGCGACATCAACCCGGCGCTGAAGGACCATTATTTCAACGTCGGCCTCGATTATAAGCCGCTGCCGCCGCTCGATTTCGCGCTCGTTTACAAGCGCGAGCGCGCCAATCATGGTCTGCTGTCGACCTCGAACGGCACCATCGGCGGGCTCGATCACGGCACCTATGACGAGATTGGCCTGTTCGGCCAGGTCGCATTCTGATCGCCTTTTCGGTTCATCCCTCCGATTAGGTCGCAGCGTGGCTCGCCGCGATCAATCGGCTAGAGAGCCTGGAATGGCCGAGCTTGGAGACTATGCGCGCGCGCTCGTCGACGCACTCGACGAGCCGGCGGTGGTCGTCGAGCACTCGTCCGTGCGCCTCGCAAACGCCCAGGCGCGGCGGCTGCTCGGCACCGGCATCGAAGGCCGCGACGTCAGGCTCGCGATCCGTCACCCGCAAGCTCTTGAGGTCATTCTCGGCAATCGCTCTGGTGAGGTCGAAGCGACTGGCATCGTCGAGCCCGGGCGCACCTGGCGACTGCTGGTGCGGCGGCTGTGGCCCAACGCCGTGCTGGTCCGAATGATCGATCGTTCCGACGCCGTATCGGCCGAGAAGATGCGGGTCGATTTCGTCGCCAATGCCAGCCACGAGCTGAGGACTCCGCTGTCCACGGTGCTCGGCTATGCCGAAACGCTGACCGAGGAAGGCGGCCTGTCCGCGGAGTTGCGCTCGACGTTCGGCGGCACCATCCGCGACGAAGCGCGGCGCATGCTCAGGATCATCGAGGACCTGATGAGCCTGTCGCGCATCGAGGCCGACCGCTTCGTCGAGCCCGGCGAGCGGGTCGAGGTGGAGGAGATCGTCAGCACCGCCGTGTCGAATGCCGCCAATGGGCGGGGGCGCTCGGCGTGCGAGTTCAAGGTCGCGCTCGCGCCCGACTTGCCGCCGGTCCGCGGCGATCGCGCCCAGCTCGTTCAAGTGCTCGACAATCTGATCGGCAATGCGGTGCGCTACGGTTGCGACAAGCCCGGCGCCGCGGTCGACATCAGCGCCGAGCGTTCCGGGCCTTGGGTGGTGTTGACCGTGACCGACCACGGCCCCGGCATCGCGCGCGAACATTTACCCCGTGTCACGGAGCGCTTTTATCGCATCGATCCCGCGCGCAGCCGCGAGTCAGGCGGTACGGGGCTTGGCCTCGCAATCGTCAAGCACGTCGTCGAGCGCCACCGCGGCATGCTCGAGCTGCGCAGCACTGTCGGTGTCGGGACCAGCGTTAGCGTGCGCCTCCCCGTCGCCTAGTGGCCGCCGCTAGTGGGCGTAAGTGTCGATCACTTTGGTCACCGCATAAGTCGTCGGGTCGACCTCATAGAGATAGCCGTTGCTATACACATAGCGCATGTCCGAGCCGAGCTTGTAATAGGTGACGACCGGCTGCGGAATGTCGCTAAGGGTCGTGAAGCTGTAGTTCGGGCCGAACACGTAGCCGACTGCATATGGCGCCGGCTGGCCCTTGACCCGATGCATCGATACGCAAATGCCGTTGTCCCATTTGACGCAGACGTAAGTCTTGGCCGATGCCGGCGCCGCGGACAGCGCGAGCGCAGCAACAGGCAATGCGATTAGAGCTTTCCTCATGTGATTTCTCCCTTGAGGCTGTGGCCAGCTCCACGGAGTCAACGATTTCCGCCACAATCGGTTTCGCAGCGGAGCCCACGCTCCGCCTCGCGAAGCGCGCTAGTGAACGAACCTGGCCACCACGTCCCGGTAGGATCGCGACACCTTCACCTGCGCTCCCGAATCGAGCACCAGGAAGCATTCGCCGTTGGTGTGCGGCTTCACCTGCCGCACCAGGTCGAGGTTGACGATGGTCGAGCGGTGGACGCGCTGGAACCGGCGCGGATCGAGCCGCTTTTCGAGGTCCTTCATCGTCTCGCGCAGGATTAGCGTGTTGTCGCCAGTCTGGATGCACATGTAATCGCCGGCGGCGTCGATCCGCTCGATCGTGTCGACGTCGACCCGGAAAATCTGGCCCTGGTCCTTGATGTTGATCATCTTCTCGTAGCGGTTGGCGGCGGGTCCCTCGGGCGCCGCATCGGCCAATTCCTCGGCCGCCTCGGGCGCGTGCTCGGCAAGCGCCTCCTTCAGGCGTTCGGCTTCCTCGGCGCTGCGCTTCTCGCCGAGCCGCTGGCGAACCCGGTCCATGGTCGCCGCGAGCCGGTCCTCGTCGACCGGTTTCATCAGATAATCGACCGCCTGCGCATCGAACGCGCGGAGCGCGTGTTCGTCAAAGGCGGTAACGAACACGAATAATGGCGGCTCGACGTCCATCAGTCCCTGGATGACCGAAAATCCGTCGAAGCCCGGCATCTGAATGTCCAGGAAGACGAGGTCGGGCTTGTGCGTCTTTATTTGGCGGATCGCCTCGCGCCCGTTGGCCGCGGTGCCGACCACCTCGACATCGTCGAATGCCTGAAGCCGGAGCTGCAGGCCCTGGGTGGCCAAGGGCTCGTCGTCGACCAGAACGGTCCGGATGCTCATGAAACAGTTTCTCCGGTTTCGAAGGGAAGTTCGATGATAACGCTAAAGCCCCCGCGCTCGTTCTGTCTGGTCTCGAAACGATGTGCGCCGCCATAGGCCTGCGACAGTCTGTCGCGAATGTTCGCCAGTCCGACGCCGGTCGACGGGCTGGCGGCAATTTCGGCGCCGTCACCATTGCCGTTGTCGGCGACCTCGATCCGCACCGCCTGCCCCTCGGTCTTGGCGGTAATCCAGATATCGGCCCCATTCTCCGCGGGGGTGACCGCATATTTGATCGCATTTTCGATCAGCGGCTGCAGCAGCAGCGATGGGAGGCGGGCGCCAATCGTCTCGGATTCGATGCGGAAGTGCGGCCGAAGCCGGTCCTCGAACCGCATCTTCTCGATCTCGAGATAGAGCTTCAGCGTTTCCACTTCCTGCGCCAGAGTCACCTTGGCGGTCGGCTCGTTGGCCAGCGTGTAACGCAGGAACGACGACAGCCGAGCCAGCATCGCATTGGCCCGCTCAGTCTGCTTCAGGAGCACCAGCGTCGAGATCGAATTCAGCGTGTTGAACAGGAAATGCGGGTTCAGCTGATAACGGAGCATCGCCAGCTGCGCGGACGAAGCCTGGCCCTCGAGCCGCTCGCGCTGCCGGATCTCGTCCTCGAGCAGCAGGAAATAGTTGATCCCGTAATAGAGCGCGGTCCACGCCGTCAGCAGCGCGAAATCGAGCAGGATTGCGCTCAGATAGCCGATGCCTTCGGGTTTGAACCCCGGCTTGATGAAGGTCGCGACGCTCCAGGTCTCGATGACCGAGAATGCGCCCGATGCGATGATCACGGCCGCCAGCGACAGAATGAGGGTCCAGATTGGCTGAATCTTGATCAGCCGCCGGAACAGGGAGGCCATCAGCAGCGTGAGCGAATAGCCGGCGATGGTCAGCAGCAGGGTGTGGACCAGCAGCATCCAGCCGAGGTTATTGGCGATGCCCGACAGCGTTCTCAGGAAGAAGTAACCGCCCCAGCCGATCGACTGCAGCACCCAGAAGGCGCGGTTCTTGTCGTCGAAGAACGGTCGGTCGAGCCCGATGCCGCGCGCAATCGGCTCGGCCGGCGACTGGATCTTGGGCGTATCGGCCGCGCGCCGAGAGGGGGCCGCTCGGCGGTCGAGGGTCGCGCTGTCGGTCGCCATCGGCGGTGATATAGAGGCGCTCCGCGGCTTATGCGAGCGCCGCCAGTTCTGGTTGCTCGATTTAACCTATGTTGCTGATCCAGAGTTCATTTCTGGAAGTGTCGGCAATCTCTCTTAACTCCGCTTCAACTCTCTTTGCTTAAGCCCGGCTCTTCAGGTGGAACGGCGGGCGGATGTACGAGGCTCCAGATCGTTACAAGAGGTTGATTTCCGCGCGGCTACCCGGCGGCGAATCGGCGGGCGTCGCGGCGCGCGAAACGGAGTCGGAAACGTCTCCGCTGCGCGACGTGCAGCTCATGTCCCGCGCCCAACTCGCTCCGTTCTTTGCCGCGGCCAATGTCGTCGCCGCCTTGATCCTTGTCGCGAACATGTGGAGCGTGGTCGCTTCGGAATGGCTCCTGCCCTGGGCAGCCGCGGTGATTGCCGTCAACTTCGGCCTGACGCAGCTCGCCCGCCATCAATCGATCACGTGCGTCGGCCGCTCGGGCCACCGCATACCGCAGTGGCAGCTGGTCGGCGAAGTCTTGCTGCGGGCCGCAACGTTCCTCGGCGTCCCGCTCTTTTTCTTCCCCACGTTTGACGCCGGCACGCAGGTCATCACCGCATCGGTGATCGCCGGCCTTACCGTTGGCGGGCTCGGCCTGGTCGTCGTTCCGCAGGCCGCTCTGACGTGGATGATCGCGTTCACCGGCGGCGTTGGCGGCGCGCTTTTGCTCGGCCGTCACAGCGTACCGTTCCAGCACATGCTGTCGATCCTGTTCACGCTCGGCGTATCGATTACCGGCGTCCTGACCGTCGCCCGATGGGCGTTCAGCCAGCTCAAGGCCAATGCCGACTATGGCAGCCAGAGCGAGAGTTCGGCGCTGCTGCTGCAGGAATATGAGCAGCGCGGTGTCGGCTGGCTGTGGGCCGTCGATGCGGAGAACCGCGTGACGTACATCAGCGCCCGAATGAGCGCGATGCTCAACCGCCCCGCCAGTCAGTTGCTCGGCCATTCGCTTCCGGCCCTGCTCGGCGGTCATGCCGAGCTCGGCAAGGTGCTGCTCGAGCAGCAGCCGTTCAACGCGCTGGAGATGGAGCTCGGTACGCCGCGCGGAGTGCGCTGGATCTCGATGACTGGCGACCCGATCATCGACACCGCCGGCCGGTTCGAAGGCTTCCGCGGCGTCGGCTCCGACATCACCGAGATCCGCCAGACTCAGGAGCGGTTAACTCACCTCGCCAATGTCGACGTGCTCTCCGGCTTGCCCAACCGTGGCCGCGTCCGCCAGTTGCTCGGCGAGGCGTTGCGCGGCGCGACCAGCGGCAATGTGCCGTGCGCGATCATGTTTCTCGACCTCGACGGCTTCAAACCGGTCAACGACACCTTCGGCCATCCCAAGGGCGATGCGGTGCTCCGCGCCGTCGCCAAGCGGCTGGTCGACGAGGTGGCGGCCAATGGTACCGTCGGGCGCATGGGCGGCGACGAGTTCGCGATCGTCGTCAACGACGCGCAGAGCCGCAAGAAGGTCGAGCAGCTCGCCGACCGGATCATCGCGTCGATCAGGGAACCTTACATGGTCGACCAGACCGAGATCCGAGTCGGCGTCTCGATCGGTTGCGCGTTCGGCCCGATCGACGGCGCGACGGTCGACGATCTCATCCTCAAGGCCGACCTCGCGCTCTATCAGGCGAAGGACGCCGGCCGCGGTTGCGCGCGCTATTTCTCGTCCGAGCTGCAATCGGTGCAGGAGGATCGCGTTCGCCTCGAGGGCGACCTCCGCAATGCCATCGCGGCCAAGCAATTCCATCTCGCCTTCCAGCCGTTGATCAACGCCAAGAGCCAGAAGCTGACCGGGTTCGAAGCGTTGATCCGCTGGAACCATCCGCAGCGCGGCCTGGTCCCACCGAACATGTTCATCCCGGTCGCCGAGGAAGCCGGCTTGATGCCCGCGCTAGGCGAATGGGTAATCGACGAAGCCTGCCGCGCCGCGGCGACCTGGCCGGAGCCGATCACCGTCGCCCTGAACATCAGCCCCAAGCAGATCCAGCCCGGCCTGCCCAATCTCGTGAGCGAAGCGCTCGCCCGCTACAAGGTCCCCGGAAACCGCATCGAGCTCGAAGTGACCGAGGGCGTGTTCCTCGGCGACAATGGCTCGACGCTCGACGTGCTGAAGCGCCTGCGGACGCTCGGCGTCGGCATCGCGCTCGACGATTTCGGCACCGGCTATTCGTCGATCGGCTATTTGAACAAGGCGATCTTCCACAAATTGAAGATCGATGGCAGCTTCGTTCGCGAAGCGGGCTCGCGGCCCGAGAATGTCGCGATCATTCAGTCGATCGTCCAGCTCGCCAAGAGCTTCCGAATGAACGTGACCGCCGAAGGGGTCGAGACGGCCGAGGACTTCGAACGCATGCGCGACCTCGGCTGCGACACGATCCAGGGCTATTTGTTCGGCAAGCCGCTGACCTACGAGCGCGCGAACCAGATGGTGCTCGGCCTAGGCGCC
>Ga0070714_100004311_pt1 | contig 10725 bp, 5 predicted proteins | sample LARL83metaG_FD_65450 | JGI IMG/M metagenome (GOLD analysis project Ga0070714, IMG submission 65450) | Corn, switchgrass and miscanthus rhizosphere microbial communities from Kellogg Biological Station, Michigan, USA - LAR L8-3 metaG | ecosystem: Host-associated > Plants > Roots > Rhizosphere ... | reverse complement strand
AAGGCGGCCCGGGCAACCCTGCGCTTGCTACGGCCAACGTTGAGCCAGGCGGCCTATGGGCGGGAGAACCGCGCCTTGCGCGACGCAGCGCGGGTGTTGAGTGCGGCGCGCGACGATACGGTGCTGCTCAAGAAGCTCGGCGACCTTACCCGGCAGGCCAAAGGCTCCGGCAAGCGCCGCCGCCTGACCGAATTCCGCGCTCGGCTGCAGCGAGAGGCCAACCGCAGACGCAGTGAGCTCGCGCGTCGCGGGCTGCGGCAATCGGCCGCACGTCTGCGCGGTGCACTGATGATGGTTGATTCCTGGCCCACCCCGCCGAAGGAGTGGAAACCCGTGTACCGCAGCTTGCGCGACAGCTACCGCAAGGGGCGGCGCTGCGCGCGCTGCAATGCGCAGCGCGCCAGCGGACCGACGCTGCACGAATGGCGCAAGCGCGCAAAATATCTGCGCAATCAACTCGAGCTCATCGCGCCGCTGCAGCATGCCACCGTGGAGGCGATGTCCAGTGAGCTCCACAAGCTGTCCGACCATCTGGGCGAGGAGCACGATCTCGCGGTCCTCGGTGAGCTGGCGCACCGCAGCGGGCGGCAGTTGGGGCGCAAGGCGGACTCAACACTGCAAAAGCTCATCGATAAGCGGCGCCGCAAGATGCGCAAACGTGCTTTGTCGGTAGGCCTGCCGATCTACGCGGAGAAACCCGGGCACTTCGAGACACGGCTACGGCATTACTTTCGAGAATGGTCCTAATCTACTGAGCCACCGGCCGGTCGGGAGCCCGCGTGTAGTCTATTTCCTACGCGGGCTGCCATCCTCCGCTGACACTCCATCAGCAGCTGCCGCGCTAATGTCTCCTCCGGCGAGTGGCTGCGCTTACGATGTTGTTTAGCGCATGGCTTGCTCCCGAGGCGATCGTTGTCGGAAATGAGCCACTCGCAGTTGCCGCGTGCACGCTGACCCGCGTGCGCATTCCACAGGGAGTCTGCTGATGCAACCTCAGGAAACCCAACGTCGGGCCCGCACCTCCAATGGCCGCGCGTTGCGGGCGGCGAACGACCTCGATCAGCGCAAGCTGTTGCGGGCACTCCAGGCGGTGCGCGACGGTGATTTCTCCGTGCGGCTGCCGAGCGATCACACTGGCCTTGCCGGCAAGGTTGCGGACACGTTCAACGAAATCGTCACCGCCAATCAGCGCCTGGCGCAGGAGCTCGCGCGCGCCGGACAGATCGTCGGCAAGGACGGACAGACGCGGTATCGCATGTCGAGCGACCGCCGCTCGGGCGCCTGGGGTGCGATGGAGAGCTCGGTCAATACCCTGATCGATGACCTCTTGTGGCCTACCACCGAAGTCACGCGCACCATCTCTGCCGTCGCCAAGGGAGACCTGCAGCAGACCATGAGCCTGCAGGTCGACGGACGCCCGCTCAAAGGGGAATTCCTGCGTTCGGCGACCGTCGTGAATGCGGTCATCGAGCAGATGAGCGCATTCACTTCCGAGGTCACGCGTGTCGCGCGCGAGGTCGGCACCGAAGGCAAGCTCGGCGGACAGGCGGTTGTGTCCGGAGTTGCGGGCACGTGGAAGGACCTGACCGATAGCGTCAACTCAATGGCGAGCAACCTCACCGCGCAGGTGCGCAACATCGCCGAGGTCACCATCGCCGTCGCCAACGGCGATCTGTCGCGCAAGATCACCGTCGACGTGCGCGGTGAGATCCTGCAGCTTAAAGAGGCCATCAACCGCATGGTGGACCAGCTGCGCTCGTTCGCTTCCGAAGTAACGCGCGTCGCGCGTGAGGTGGGCAGCGAGGGTAAGCTCGGTGGTCAGGCGATCGTCTCGGGCGTGGCCGGCACCTGGAAGGACCTCACCGATTCGGTAAACGCCATGGCCACCAATCTCACCGGCCAGGTGCGCAACATTGCCGAGGTGACCACCGCAGTCGCGCGCGGCGACCTGTCGCGCAAGATTACCGTGGACGTGAAGGGTGAGATCCTCGAGCTGAAGAACACCATCAACACCATGGTCGACCAGCTCAACGGTTTCGCCGCGGAAGTCACGCGCGTCGCGCGTGAGGTCGGCACCGAGGGCAAGCTCGGCGGCCAGGCCCTGGTTCCGGGAGTCGCCGGCACCTGGAAGGACCTCACCGATAGCGTCAACTTCATGGCCGGCAACCTCACCGGTCAGGTGCGCAACATCGCCGAGGTCTCCACCGCCATCGCCAGCGGCGACCTGTCGCGCAAGATCACGGTGGACGTGCGTGGCGAGATCCTGCAGCTGAAGGAGACCATCAACACCATGGTCGACCAGCTGCGCTCTTTCGCATCCGAAGTAACGCGGGTCGCGCGCGAGGTTGGCACTGAGGGCCGACTCGGCGGCCAGGCGGTGGTCCCGGGAGTCGCGGGCACCTGGAAGGACCTCACCGACAGCGTCAACTCCATGGCGGGCAATCTCACCGGTCAGGTGCGCAACATCGCCGAGGTAGCGACCGCCATCGCCAACGGCGACCTCTCCCGAAAGATTACTGCCGACGTCAAGGGCGAAATCCTGCAGCTGAAGGAATCGATCAACACCATGGTCGACCAGCTCAACGCGTTCGCCGCCGAGGTGACGCGCGTGGCGCGCGAGGTCGGCACCGAAGGTAAGCTCGGCGGCCAGGCGGAAGTCAAGGGCGTGAGCGGTGTATGGAAGGACCTCACCGAGAACGTCAATTCGATGGCGAGCAACCTCACCGGCCAGGTGCGCAACATTGCCGAGGTCGCCACCGCGATCGCGCGCGGCGACCTGTCGCGCAAGATCACGGTCGACGTGCGCGGCGAAATCCTGCAGCTGAAGGAGACCATCAACACCATGGTCGACCAGCTCAATGCCTTCGCGGCCGAGGTAACGCGTGTCGCGCGCGAAGTCGGCACCGAGGGCAAGCTCGGCGGCCAGGCCGAGGTGAAGGATGTCAGCGGGGTATGGCAGGACCTCACCGACAAGGTCAACTCGATGGCGAGCAACCTCACCGGGCAGGTGCGCAACATCGCCGAGGTGGCGACCGCGATCGCGCGCGGCGATCTGTCGCGCAAGATTACCGTGGACGTGCGCGGCGAGATCCTGCAGCTGAAGGAGACCGTCAACACCATGGTCGACCAGCTCAACAGCTTCGCCGCCGAAGTCACCCGCGTTGCACGTGAGGTCGGCACGGAGGGCAAGCTCGGCGGCCAGGCGATCGTTCCCGGTGTCGCCGGCACCTGGAAGGACCTCACCGACAACGTCAACTCCATGGCGCGTAACCTCACTGGGCAGGTGCGCAATATCGCCGAAGTCTCCACCGCCATCGCGCGCGGCGACCTGTCGCGCAAGATCACCGTGGATGTGAAGGGCGAGATCCTGCAGCTGAAGGAGACCATCAACACCATGGTCGATCAGCTCAACGGCTTCGCGGCCGAAGTGACCCGACTGGCGCGCGAGGTCGGCACCGAGGGCAAGCTCGGCGGCCAGGCGGTCGTGCCCGGAGTTGCGGGCACCTGGAAGGACCTGACCGACAACGTCAACGTAATGGCCAACAACCTGACCAACCAGGTGCGTGGCATCGTCAAGGTGGTGACCGCGGTCGCCAACGGCGATCTGCGTCAGCGCCTCACGGTGGAGTCCAAGGGCGAGGTCAATGCGCTCGGCGACACCATCAACAGCATGACCGACACGCTCGCGATCTTCGCCGACCAGGTTACCAGCGTCGCGCGCGAGGTCGGCGTCGAGGGGCGCCTGGGCGGTCAGGCGCACGTACCGGGCGCCGCCGGAACCTGGAAGGATCTCACGGCCAACGTCAACCTGCTCGCGGCCAACCTCACCAACCAGGTGCGCGCCATCGCCGAGGTCGCGACCGCCGTGACCAAGGGAGATCTCACGCGCTCGATTCAGGTGGAAGCGCGCGGCGAGGTGTCGGAGCTCAAGGACAATATCAACGCCATGATCGGCAATCTGCGCGTCACCACCGACCGCAACAAGGAGCAGGACTGGCTGAAGACCAACCTCGCGAAGTTCAGCCGCATGATGCAGGGACAGCGCGATCTGGTCACGGTGGGCAAGCTCCTGCTCTCGGAGCTCGCTCCGCTGGTCGATGCGCAGCAGGGCATCATTTACGTCATGGACGGCTCGGCGCAGTCGCCCTATCTGCGCGAGCTTGCAAGCTATGCCGATGATCCGTACGACGGCCGCGAGCCGCGCCGCTACGGCATGGGCGAAGGGCTGGTCGGTCAGGCGGCGGTGGACCGGCAGCGACTGCTGATCACCGACATCCCGGGAGGCTCGCTTTACATCCGTGGCGGACTGCTGCATTCGCGGCCACGCAACCTGCTGGTGCTGCCCGTGCTCTACGAAGGGCACGTCAAAGCGGTCATCGAGCTGGCCTCGCTCGGCGAGTTCACCGCTTCGCACCTGGCGTTCCTCGAGCAGCTCACCGGCAGCATCATCGGGGTGGTGCTGAACACCATCGAGGCGACGATGCGTACCGAGGGCCTGCTCAAGCAGTCGCAGCAGCTCGCGACCGAGCTGCAGACCCAGCAGACCGAGTTGCAGCAGACCAACGAGGAGCTCGCCAACAAGGCCAAGTTGCTCGCCGAGCAGAACGCCGAGGTGGAGCGCAAGAACCAGGAAATCGAGCTGGCGCGGCGTGCGCTGGAGGAGAAGGCGGCGGAACTCGCCCTCACCTCGCGCTACAAATCAGAATTCCTGGCCAACATGTCGCACGAGCTGCGTACTCCGCTCAACAGCATCCTCATCCTCGGCCAGCAGTTGTCGGAGAATGCCGACGGCAACCTGAGTGCGCGGCAAGTTGAGTTCGCCAACACCATCCATGGCGCTGGAACCGATCTGCTGAATCTGATCAGCGACATCCTCGACCTCTCCAAGATCGAATCCGGCACGGTCACGGTCGAGTGTGAGGATCTGCTGTTCACCCATCTGCGCGAGACGATCGAGCGTAACTTCCGTCACGAGGCCGAGGCGCGCAAGCTTTCCTTCACGGCCGATTTCGATCAGCGTCTCGGCCGCGCGATCAGCACCGATTCCAAGCGCCTGCTGCAGGTGCTGAAGAACCTGCTGTCGAACGCCTTCAAGTTCACCGAGCGCGGGGGCGTGCGCCTGCATGTCGGCATCGCAACCGGGGGCTGGAGCAGCGATCACCCGACTCTCAGCCAGGCACCTTCGGTGGTGGAGTTCTCGGTCAGCGACACCGGCATCGGTATTCTCCCGGAAAAGCAGCGCATCATTTTCGAGGCCTTCCAACAGGCCGACGCCGGTACCGCGCGCAAGTACGGCGGCACAGGGCTCGGGCTCGCGATCAGCCGCGAGCTCGCGCATCTGCTTGGCGGAGAGATTCGCCTGAGCAGCATCGCCGGTAGTGGCAGCACTTTCATTCTCTACCTGCCGCTCGTCTACACGGGGCCGGCTTATAGCCGCGCCGGGATGGGGACCTCGGCTGTCGTCGCCGCGCCGCCGGGCGCAACCTTCCAGCCGGCGGTGCTGCCGGTTGTGCGCGTGGAGGAAATCCCGGACGACCGGGAAGACCTGCAGCCGAACGACACCGTGCTGCTGGTAGTGGAGGACGATCCGCATTACGCGCGAATACTGCTCGACCTGGCACGCACGCGCGGCTTCAAGGTGGTGCTGGCGCGCACCGGTGCGGATGCGCTTGCACTGGCGCGCAAGCATCGGCCGACCGCGGTGTCGCTCGATGTGTTCCTGCCGGACATGCTTGGTTGGACGGTGCTTAACCAGTTGAAGAGGAATCCCGAGACCCGTCACATCCCGGTGCAGATCCTCACCATCGAGGACGAGCGCCAGTATGGGCTCGAGCGCGGAGCCTTCTCGTTCATCACCAAGAGCGTGACCACCGAGGGCCTCGAGGAGGCGCTCGAGCGCCTCAAGAGCTTCACCGCAACGCACGTGCGGCGGCTGCTGGTGGTGGAGGACGATCCGGCGGAGCAGTTGAGCGTGCGCGAGCTTCTCGCCCATACCGATGTGGAAATCACCTCGGTCGGTACCGGTGCCGAGGCACTCGCGGCCATGCGCGCCGCCAGCTTCGACTGCGTGGTTCTCGACCTGCGTCTGCCGGATATGTCCGGCTTCGAGCTGCTCGGAGAGGTGCAGGCGGATGACGATCTGCGTAGTACGCCGATCGTGGTGTTCACCGGCCGCGAGCTTTCCGATCAGGAAGAGATCGAGCTGCGCAAGAACGCCAAGAGCATCGTGCTCAAGGGCGTACGCTCACCCGAGCGGCTGCTGGACGAGACCGCGCTGTTCCTGCACCGGGTGATCGCCGATCTGCCACCCGCCAAGCAGAAGATGATCGAAACCCTGCACGAAAGCGACGAACCCCTCACCGGGCGCAAGGTGCTGGTGGTGGATGACGACATCCGCAACATCTTCGCCCTCAATAGCCTGCTCGAGCGCCACAGTATGGCGGTGATCACGGCAACCAATGGCCAGGAGGCGATCAATCTCGTCGAGCAAACCGATGACCTCGCGCTGGTGCTGATGGATGTGATGATGCCGGAGATGGACGGTTACGAGACCATGCGTCGCATCCGCAGCAACCACAAGTTCCGCATGCTGCCGATCATTGCGCTCACCGCGAAGGCCATGAAGGGGGACCGGGAGAAGTGTCTCGAGGCCGGTGCCTCGGATTACGTTGCCAAACCCGTGAACACCGACCAGCTGCTCTCGCTCGTGCGCATGTGGCTGCACCCCTGAATCCCGATTCCGGCACGCGAGGGCGGACATGACCAATGACCGCGTAAACATCCTCCTGGTCGATGATCAGCCGGCGCGCCTGCTCACCTATCAGTCGATATTGGGCGAGCTCGGACAGAACCTGGTGCTGGCGCGCTCCGGCAGGGAGGCGCTCGATAAGCTGATGCACGATGAGTTTGCGGTGGTGCTGCTCGATATCAGCATGCCGGACATGGATGGATTCGAGACGGCCGAGATGATCCATGCCCATCCGCGCTTCGAGAAGACACCCATCATCTTCGTCACCGGCATCCATGTTTCCGAGCTCGATCGCCTGCGCGGTTACAAGGCGGGCGCGGTCGACTACGTCTCGATCCCGGTCGTGGCTGAGATCCTGCGCAGCAAGGTGGCGGTACTGGTCGAGCTGTACTGCAAGCGCCACGAGCTGCGCCAGCTGAACAGGATCCTGGCCAACGCCAACAAGCAGCTGGCGGAAGCCAATCTCACGCTGCAGGCGGAGAAGACCAGCGAGCTCGAGAAGCTCAATGCCAACCTGCAGCGCGCCAATGCGGAGCTCGAGCGCACCAACCGCAGTTTGCACAGAGAAGTGGCCGAGCGCGCACGCGCCGAGGAGGCGCTGCAGGAGGCCGACCGCAACAAGGACGAGTTTCTCGCCATGCTGGCCCACGAGCTGCGCAACCCGCTCGCGCCGATACACAATGCGCTGCAGCTGATGCGCATGCAGCCGTCCGCAGGGCAGTCGCAATGGGCGCAGGAGGTGATCCAGCGGCAGCTCGCCTACCTGACGCGCCTGGTCGACGATCTGCTCGATGTATCGCGCATTACCCGTGGCAAGATCACACTTACGCGCGAGCCAGTGGAAGTCGCGACCCTGGTAACGCGGGCGCTCGAGACGATAGACCCGCTGCTGCAGGAGCGTGGGCACACAGTCACGCTGCATGTGCCGCCGGAACCACTGCGCGTGGACGGCGACGCCACACGGCTTACGCAAGCCCTCGGTAACGTCCTCGGTAATGCGGCGAAGTACACCGAGCGCGGCGGTCGCATCGAGCTCACCTGCGAGCCGCACGGGGCCGAGGTCGAGATACGCGTGCGCGACAACGGCATCGGCATTCCCGCTGAGCTCCTGCCGCGCATCTTCGACCTCTTCACGCAACTCGATCGCAGAACCGATCATTCGGCCAGCGGTCTCGGCATCGGGCTCGCGCTGGTGCGCCGCCTGGTGGAGATGCACGGCGGCAGCGTCAGCGCGCTGAGTGCGGGCGCTGGCGCGGGGAGCGAATTCGTCATCCGGCTGCCGTTGCTGCTGCGCGATGAGGTCATGCGTGTGCATGATGAGTTCCACGCGCAGGATCGCGACAGGCCAGCTCCCCCACGGCGCATCCTCCTGGCAGACGACAACCCCGATGCACTCGAGAGCCTTGCGACGGTGTTGCGGCTGCGGGGCCACGAGGTCTACAGCGCCCGCAACGGTGCCGCTGCACTGGAGACGGCCGCCCTGCATATGCCGGAAGTGGCGCTCCTCGACATCGGCATGCCGCTCGTCGACGGTTACGAGGTCGCACGGCGCATCCGCGCACAGGAGTGGGGTAAGGCCATCACGCTCGTGGCGCTCACCGGCTGGGGCCAGGAATCGGATCGGCGGCGTTCGGTGGAAGCGGGCTTCGATGCTCACCTCGTGAAGCCACTCGACCTCGACAAGCTCGCGGACGTGCTGGCGCAGCTTCCGGAGCAGACCGCCCTTGTAGGAGATGTCCTACCTGAGGTGTAGTCACGCGCCGCGAGACATATTCAGGGAGCCGAGCCGAGCATGAGGGCACTGCAGCGCTCACGGGTGATTGAGATGAACGAAGAAACGGAACCGGAAGTCCTCAGCTATCGGGAATTCAAGAAGCGCGAGACTCTGCTCGAATGGCAAAGGCGTCGCCGGGCGCATGAGTCGCAGGCCGGTGAACCGAGCGAGGTGCGCAGTCGAGGATTCATGCACCTGCCCCGTGGCGGGGCGGGTTCCGGAGCATCATCGCCGCCGCGCTGAGCAGAGCGCGCCTACTTATCGCGCGGGACCTTCAGGTCGGCGCCGACCCTGACTCCCTTACCGGCGCGGTCGATCTCGACTGCCTCCCTCAGCACTCGCGCGACGTTGCGGACCTCCTCCTGCACCGCCTGATCGGCGTCGAGCTCCTGGTGGCTCGTGGCGTACGGCTGCCAGTAGCCGATGTAGCGGTCGAGCGCAGCATCGAGCCCAGCCGGAATCAGTTTGATAGAGGACAGCCAGTCGCACAGCGCGCGCCGCGCGGCCTCAGCCCCCTCCGCATCGCCATGGACGACGCAGGCGAAGCGCCGCCCGCTCAAGTGGCGCGGATAGCTCCATCCGTCGAGCTCGATTTTTTTGGCCGCGAGCGCATCCTTGCCATGCGTGCTGGTGGGATCCGGATTACCACCATCGGCGCAGACGAGCCGATCGATCATGAGCTTGAGCGGCGACGATGCGTGAAACCAGTTCACCGGTGTAACGATCAGCACGCCGTGGGCGGCGACCCACATCGCATAGATCTCGTTCATCCAGTCCTGAGTCTGTCCCAGGCTGTAGTTGGGATAGCAGGAACAGGGCCAGTGACACAGTGCGGGTGATGTGGAAAAGCAAGTCTTGCAAGGAAATATGCGACGGCCATATTCCGATGCCAGACGGCTGAGATCGAGCACCTGGACGCTGACGTTGCGGTGCTCTTCGATTACGGTACGGGCGAGGCTCAACAGCCGCCAGGACTTCGAGCTCTCACCCGGACAGGTATGCTCACTGCGACTCGCGCCGTTGATCAGCAGGAAGCGCGCCGGTCCCTGCGGGTCGTCATGGGCGCGCCCCGCGCGTTCGATGGCTGCTCGCCCCTCGAGCCAGTCGATCGCCAGGTCATAGTCGGGGTCAGCGAAACCCCGCCCTGCCTTGCGCGTGCGCGGACTCTTGCGTCCCTCGGAGTACGCTTGCCATGCGACTGTCGCGATGCGCGCAAGCTCCGCCGCATGACTTTCGAAAGCGGGGTCTTGGAATTGAGCCAGGAATCGTTGCCTGAACTCCTGCTCCCCGAGTGTGGGGTCGGGCATCTCACGGCGCGGCGCCGGTGCCTGCACTTGAGTGCTGGTGCCCATCGGTCGCGCCGCGCTGCTTGCCGGAGGAGCAGCCGCGGCGCTCTCCTAATGGTGCGAGCACATGTACAGCAAAAGAATGATGGGTATCGGCACGCCGAGAAGCCACAGAAGAATGCCACGGCCCATGTGATGCCTCGCTAGTGTTGGTTAAGTCTCTAGTGTTGACTGCCACCATTGCCCGGGTGTTCGTGTACGTATCCGGCGCCTTCGCGCCGCGCGAGCTGCTCTCGGAATCCGGGTACCATTCCCGCGAGCGTTTCCTTGAGTTTGGCCGCTGCAACCCCGATGAGCGCCCCCTCGATGGTGCGCCAGGCGCGTGAGATCTCGCGCCGCCTGTGAGCGCCGCTGGAGAGCTCGGCACCCCGCGCGTGTCCGAGCGAGAGCGAACTTTCCTCCGATCTCGCAGCCGCGAGCGCGAGCAACAGCCCGCCACCGAATGCGCAGCCGAGCCACAGAACGGGACTGTTGTCGAAGTGGCGCCGCCAGTCGACCACCGACCTGACACGGTCCTCGAGCTCCTCGAGGTTCGAGCGCAGCTCCTCACGCTCATGGTAGATATGTCGCTGTATGCTGTCGGTCGCCCGGTCCATGGGGCCTACTCCTTTAACCCGATATTTTCCTTAATCGCCTCGATATGTTCGGCGGTCCTGGCGGCACGGCTGCGCACGGCGGCAATGCCGCTACGCAAGAGGATCACCGACGCCAAGGCCGTAGCGACCGCCACGATCAGCGCCGCCGCCCAAGGGGGCACGACGAGAGCCAACGCAGCGGCCGCCGCCAGCAGCAGCATCAAGACACTGAGCAGTCCACCCAGCACTCCGACCATGATCAGCACGGCTGCAGGTCGATAG
>Ga0070714_100004310_pt1 | contig 10726 bp, 4 predicted proteins | sample LARL83metaG_FD_65450 | JGI IMG/M metagenome (GOLD analysis project Ga0070714, IMG submission 65450) | Corn, switchgrass and miscanthus rhizosphere microbial communities from Kellogg Biological Station, Michigan, USA - LAR L8-3 metaG | ecosystem: Host-associated > Plants > Roots > Rhizosphere ... | reverse complement strand
CGCCTACCGGGCGGGGATCGGGAACCTCGACGGCGCGTTCGCGGCGAGCCGCCGCTCGGACGCGATCGTGGCCGAGGCCCGCGCGGCGGTCGCGGACCTGGTCGGCGGGACGGCCGCGGGCGTGGTCTTCGGCCCGAGCGCGACGGCCCTCGCCTACCGGATCTCCGACGCGCTCGCACGGGCGTGGACGGCGGGCGACGACATCGTGGTGTCGCGGCTCGACCATGACTCCAACGTGCGGCCGTGGATCCAGGCGGCTGCCCGGGCTGGCGTCACCGTCAAGTGGGCCGAGGTCGACCTGGTAACCGGGGAACTGCCCACCGCGCAGTACGCGGACCTGATCGGCCCGCGCACCCGCGTCGTGGCGGTGACCGCCGCGAGCAACGCGATCGGGACCAGGCCGGACGTGGAAGCGATCGCCGAACTCGGGCACGCGGTAGGCGCCCTGGTCTACGTGGACGGCGTGCACGCCACGCCGCACCTGCCAGTGGACGTCGCGGCTCTCGGCGCGGACTTCTACACGACGAGCGCCTACAAGTGGTCGGGGCCGCACGTGGCGGCGCTCGCCGCCAGCCCGGCGCTCCTTGAGACGGTGTGGCCGGACAAGCTCGCGCCGTCGTCGAACGCGGTGCCGTGGCGGTTCGAGCGCGGCACGCTGCCGTTCGCCGACCTCGCGGGCGTGACGGCGGCGGTCGAGCACCTGGCCGCGCTCGCGCCGCAGGTTGCCTCCGGCGCTGGTGCCGCGCTTGCTTCGCGTCGCGACCGGGTCCTGGCGTCGATGAAGGTAGTCGAGGCGTACGAGGCGGGACTGTTCGCCCGGCTCCTCGGCGGGCTGTCTGAACTTGGCCACGTCACCCTGTACGGGAAGGCGGCCCGGCGCGCGCCGACCGCGTTCTTCAGCGTCGCCGGCGTGGCCCCGCGCGCGGTCGCCGAGCACCTGGCCGCCCAGGGCGTCAACGTCTGGGACGGCGACAACTACGCTTACGAGCTGTGCACCGCCCTCGGCCTCGAGCCTGACGGCGCGGTCCGGGCGGGCCTGGTCCACTACAACGACGCCTCCGACGTCGACCGCCTCCTGGCGGGCCTGGCGGACCTCGCCCGCTGACCAGGCGGGTGAAGGGGGAGTGGCTACATCCGCGAGTACGCGGTGGAGCCCCGCCCCGCTGGCCGCGAAGCGGGGCGTCAGGCGTGGGGACGGGCAAGCCGGTAGCGGCGGTTAGGGCTGGTCGGCGGGTCGTTTGTCGCCACATGCCCTTGGCTGAGGAGCTGCTGGAGGAGTCGTGTCATCCTGCTGCGGCTGACGCCGAGTGCGTCTTGCAGTTCTTCCCGGCTGGCGCTGGGCACGTCGCTGAGGCGCGCTAGGACCCTGGAGACAAGGTCGTCCTCAGGCGGCTTGGGAGGAGCCCCGGGGGGTGAGGCATCCCGTAGCTGTGGGGCGAGCCGGTAGGGGCCGTCGTTTCGTGCTTTCCGCGACTGCAGGACGCCGTGGTCGATGAGGTCCGCGAGTTCGGCCCTGGGGTCGGCGTGGTCGGGGGCTAGACGTCGCAACAGGGCGAGGTCGACATCGTGGCCCGCGCGTGCCATCGCGACCATGGCCAGCTGCGCGGAGGACAGGGACTCTGGCATGTGCTGCTCGGCCCAGGTGAGGAACTCTGCCGTAACGGGCGAGCTACGGGGGATGGTGACGCGGAACTGATCGAGGCTGGCGGTGAATAGGGGGACGACGCCTGTGCTGCGCCGCACCTGGCTGATCATCATGCTGACGCCAGACCCCCGGTTCTCGGCCACGGGCCTGCCGGTCAGCGGGTCTCCCGCTTCCTGAAGCAGGACAGCGAGCCGCGCGTTCCGGGACGAGGTCGCCTCGGTCAGGCCCAGGGTGTCGATGCGTACGTTGCCGAAGAGGCCGCCGGGGCTGGAGACCGTAACCCGGTCGGGGAAGATCTCAACTTGAACTTGGGTCCCGCGTGACTGGGGACTGTAATCCCGGTGCATCACCGCGTTAACGATGGCCTCACGGATGACAGCTGGCTCGATCTCCCACTGGTCCTGTCGCCCGGCGCCGATGATCCGGCTCACTACCCGCAGGTTCCGCTGGACGGCGTCCACGGCGTCGGCGACCATGTCTGGGATGGCGCCGGTGATGGTCGCACTGTCGAGGAACCGCAGGCCGCCCGGCCCGGGGAGGTCTCGCTCGGCATGCGGGTAGACGGCAGTGGTGACCATGAGCTGCGGGAAGAACTGCTGCGGATAGATCCCGACGCTGAGCAGCCCGGCCAGGGAAGGCACGAGTTCTCCGGCGTGTCGGATGAGTACCCCCAGCCGGGTGAGCGCCTCGGTGTCATCCAGTCCCGCGAAGGCCCGTACCGATCTTCTCCTGGCTGCTTCCACCAGGCGTGCTGAGTGCCGGGAGTCCAGGTCAGCGATAGTTGCCTCGGCAACGGGCTCGGTGTCCCAGCGAGGCTGGCCAGCGGCCTCCCGCAGCCGGTCGATCTCATACGGCGTGAGCCGCTGGTCTCCGTCACCGATGCGCAAGTACGACCCGCCGTATAGCCCCCTGGAGGTGACGTAACACGGGCGCTGCTCGGGGGCAAGAGCCTCGATCTCCGTGACCACGAGTTGTGCGCCCTCAAATGTCATGATCTCGATGCTGGGCGCGAGCGGGGGAGTGAGGCTGCCCCGGGCGATCCCGGCGACGGCGTCCCGGATGGCCGACGGGTCGCGGACGCCGGTCGCCGCGAAGCCTTGCCGCTCGTCGAGCCCTAGGATTACTATCCCGCCCCTGGCGTTGGCGAATGCGGACATGGTGGAGGAGAGCGTCTCCGGAACGCCCCCGGCGGCACGCTTGACCTCAACGTCCTCGAACTCCGCGCCGCTGCGCCGCATCCCTGCGATGATCCGTGCCAGGTCCATCTGCACTCCCGTGCCGTCTATGAAGCTTACCCAAGCTTACTCAATAGAGAGGCAGGTTGAGCAAGTTCTTGGGTAAGTTCTGCGTAAGATGGGTAAGTTCCGCGTAGGATATGCGGGCTCTACTGAACTGTGTCACGGCATGAGCGAGATCCGGCGTATGCTGGTCGGCCGCGCGGTCACGGGCACGGACGTCGGGAGCTAGGAGCCCGACGCGGCCAGGTCTGTGAGCAGGGTGTCGAGGGCGAGTTCCTCTTCAATGCGGAGGGCGCGGTGAGCCATGGCGTCGGCTAGGGCCGGATCCCAGGGCGTCGCGACCTGGCCGCCGGACAATTGGGACGAGACCGCCGCGGCAGTTGTCACTGGGACCGTCGCGGCCAGCGCTTCGTAGGCGTCCGTGTCGTATCGCCACGGCCGCCAGCGTGTCTGCACCTGGTCGAGCCGGGTCCGTACCGCGGCGGCGATCCGGATGCCGCCCCAGTCGAAGTCGCCGTGGTAGCCGAACTCTGCCCCGCCGGCCGCGAGCAGGTCAAGCAGCCGCCATCCCGCGGCGGACGGCTGGCCGCCGACACAGACCAGCGGCGGGCACGCGGCGCCCAGTTCGTCTGCGGCGGCGGCCACCACCACGGGATTCTCGCAGACCCGCACGAGCCCGGCGCGCAGCGGCTCGTCATGACAGCGCAGTTGCCGGAGAGTGAGCATCGCGGGCTGTCCCGCTTCCCGGTGCAGCGCCAGGACCCGGCCGAGAGCCGTACGGGTGTCACCGGGCAGGCCGAGGCACAGTACCAACGACGAGAGGTCGTCAAGGTGTACGCCCACGGCGGCCCACGCCGCACGGCGGGAGTCGGCGGTGCCGTCCGCCGCGAACGGCAGGCCGGCCAGCGCACGGGCCGCCGACAGGGCAAGCGTCCCAGCTGGCTTGCCGTCATCGAGAGCGTGCGCGTCGCCGCAGCACTCGGCGGCGAGCCTGCCGACCGGCACGCCGCGCGAGGGAAGCCGCCGCAGCACCGCGGCCAACTGCACGAGCAGGTCCTGCGCTGCGGCGGGCTCGGGCGCCAGACGGCGGACGACGCCGGTCACGTCAAGCCACGCACGCCACGCGGCCAGCTCATCCCGGTCGCCCACGGCCTCGTCAAGCGGTGCGAACGCGGTCGCCCAGGCGACCGCCAAGTCCGCCAGGTCTCGATTCCGGTCCCGGACCGGACCCGTGAGCCGCGTCACGGCCTCGGCGAGCCCGCCCGGCGCGGCCCCGCTCTCGCGCAGGATGTGGTCCACTTCGGGCAGCGATACCGACAGGGACGTGCCGGAACGGGCTGGCCGACCGGTCAGTCGTTCCACCGCCCGCCGCTGGTCGACGGTAGCGTCGGCCAGGGTCACGGTCCCGGTCAGCTGGCGTCCGCTCACCAGCCGGGCCCGTGCCCGCTGGATAAGCCAGGCCGTGGGCTCGCCGCCGAGCAGGCGGCGCAGCCTGCGGTCAGCCTCGGACTCGGCCGCGCCGGTCACACCGCCGCCGATTCGACCTTGCGGCGCTCCCGCCCGTCCCACCGCCACGGCGTGACCAGCACGGCGTCGATGCCGTCCTGACGCGCGAGCTGGGAGATGCCAAGTCCGGGAACCTGCGGGTAGCAGCCCCACTCCCGTTCGCTGGTCATAACCACGTCCATGTCGAAGGTGGCGAGCAGGCCCAGGCACTTGGCGCGGGAGTCGTCATCGACCCCGGCGAACGCCTCGTCGAGCGCGATAAGGCGCGGCGCGTGCGGGTTCCCAGCCGACTTGTAATGCGATGAGGCGGCCGCGAACAGCGGCACCGACACCACCAGCGCGCGCTCGCCGCCCGAGGCCGGGCCAGTGGCGGAGCGCCACTGGCCATCCTGATAACGCTGGATCGCGAATTCGTGCCAGTTCCGGTAGTCGAGCGCCGTGGTCAGCGCCTCGGTCCAGCCAGCCGCCGGGTTGTCCGCATGCTCAGCGGCGATCCGCTGCTGCAGGAAGGAACCAACGAGAGCCCGGTCGGCGGCGGACCACGCGTCGATCGTCTGCCGGAGCTTGAACCTGACCCGGTCGAGTCCCTCGGGTGCGTTGCGTGCCTGCTGCCAGATCAGCCGCAGTTTCATCCCGGTCGACGTCGGCCGTGACTCCAGCTCGTCGTTCATTTGCCTGACCTCGGACTCAGCCGCCGTGATCAGCTCGTGCAGCGTTCCGGCCACCTCGTTGAGCAGATGGTTTTCGAGGATCTCCCGTTCCCGGGCCGACAGCAGCGTGGTCCGCTGCTCTACTTCGGCCGCCAGCGCCTCGGCGAGCCCGGGCAGGTCGTGAGTGCGGCCCTGGAAGACCACGTCGATCACGATAACGCTCTCACGCAGCGTCAAGCCGGCCGAGTGCCCGTGTGCGGTCATCGCGTCCGCGAGCAGCTTGTGTTCCTCGGTCACCCGCTTCTGGATCCGGTCCCATGGTCCGTCCCCGTCGTCCAGCGGCTCAAGTTCGCTGTTCACCGCGCGGGCGAGGAGCACCGTTGGCGTCGGCGCCCAGGGCTGCTCCATGTCGGGGATTTCCAGCGATGGCACCGCGACCCGCAGCAGCCCGGTAGCCGCGAATGCCTGGAAGTCGCGAACGGCGTCGTCGCGCTGCCGTGCCGCGTCCTCAAGCTGTGTCCGGAGTTCGCCGCGCGTCCCGTCCGCCTTGCCGCGCGCCTCTAGTGCCCCCTGCTCCCGGAGGCGGGCGTCCCGTTCGGCCGCCTTGAGCCGGCCGAGAGTGCCGGTCACCTCGGCCAGCCGCCGCCGCAGTTCCTCGACCGCCTCGCCGGCGGTGGCCAGCAGCTCTTGGTACATCGTCGCCGCTGTGTCGGCCGCTTCCCGCGCCTCGGCGGCTCGCTCACTCGCCTCGGTCAGCAGCTGACGGCTCTCGGCGAGTTCCGCTTCCGCTTCGGCCGCGGCACGGATCGCGGCGTGGGCGGCCTCGGCGGCCGGCCACAGGGCGGCGAGCGCCACCCGGTAGGCCCCGGCGCCCGCCCGGACGACGGCCAGTTCACCTGGGTTCGCAGGCAGGGCGACATCCTGGGCGAACTCCGCGGCTTGGGCCCGCGCAGTCGCCAGTTCCCGTCGCTGTCGCTCACACGCGGCGACAGCCTCCGCGTGCTCGGCTCGCGCCCGGCCAAGTCCGTTGCGCTCAACGGCGGCCCTGGTGTGCGCCTCGCGGACTCCGTCATCCGGCGGCACCGCCCCGTGTTCCGCGGCGAGCAGCACCTGCCGATCCTCGATGTCCGCTCGGGCCGCGTCGATTCCCTCGATCGAGGTGCGTTCTGCGGCCAGTTCCCGCTCCAGTTGCGCGATCCTGGCCCGTCGCGCGGCTTCCCGCGCTCCCTCGCCGATGTACGCGGCCTGGTGTTTGCGCCAGGCGCCGCTAAGCACCCCGTTGCCCCACCGGCCGTCTGTGGTCACCCAGGTCCCGTCGCTGCCCGCAGTGCGGGTCCCCAGTGCAATCGCGCGTAGGACGGACGCGACTGACTCCTCCGGCAACGCCGTGGCCTGCGAGTCAGCTGCGTCGATCGCGGGCACCAGGACGCTGCCGCAGGATGTCCCGGCTACCAGGGCACGCCCGGACACTAGGATCACGTCACCGTCGACGAGGTTTCCGTCGGGAGTCACCCATGCGTCGAGGATCCCTGCCGCTTCGAGCGCCGCCTCCAGCCCGGCGCGTTCCTCACCGGACAGCCCCGGGGCGAAGTCGGTCACCTTCCACAGCGGCGCGCCTGGCCGGCCCGCGCGGGTGCCAGGTGCCCGGGTGTGCGGGGCCGGCGGGGCGTCGTGGCCGCCGTCGCGCAGCCGGCCGATCTCGTCGGCTAGTTCGCCTGCCCGCCTGGCGTGCGCAGTTTGCCGGCCTGTTAGTTCCCCGGCCACCCGGCCAAGCTCCGCGCCCGCCGCGCGGGCGGCGGCATCGATGATCGCGACCGCGGGGTTCGCGCCCTCGCCGGTCACGCCCCAGGACTCCAGTGCGGCGCTCAGCTCGTCGGGGTCGGTTACCCGCAGTTCCGTCAGGACGCTCAGGTAAGAGCGGTAGGCGCCAAGCAGCGACACCAGACGTTCTGCTACCGCTTGATCCGCGGCCGTGACCCGGTCAGCCGCGGCCTGCACCTCAGCCGACAACCTGCCTTCCGCATCCTGGGCTGCCTGGAGGTGCCGTTCGCGCTTCGCTGACTCCTCCAGCAGCCCGCTCAGCTGCGCGACCGCTTGCTCCCGCCGGTCGGCGACAGCCTGGGCGTCGCGCCTTGCCTGAGCGAGGATGCCGGCCGCGGCTGCCTCAGCGGCGTCCAGGTAGGGGACTTCCGCATGGTCCGCACCGTCGGCCAGCGCATCCAGCTCGGCGACATCGAGCGCGGCCACCGCCGTCCGGTGCTGCCCGGCGCAGAGTGCGCTGTCCGAAGTGGCGGCGGCCTCACGCAAAGCCTCGGCGAGCCTGTCCCGCCCCACGCCGGCCCGGTGTGTCGCCTGCCCCACCTTGTCCGCGTACCGCTGGACCTGGCCGGCCAGCCGGTTCCGGTGCTCCTCCCGGTCCTGTGCCGACTTCTCCTTGCGGTCGGCGTCCTCGCCTAGGTGCTCCAGCCGTTCGGCGTCCCGCATCGCCGGGTCCGTCTCCAGCGCTCTCTGGCGCGCTCCTAGCTCGCTGCGCTGCTCCTCCAGCGCAGCGAGCTCATGCTGCGCCTCATCCAGCTCCCGCTGGGCGGCCGTGAAGGCCTCCTCGGCGGCGGTGAGTTCCCGGCCGAGGTTCTCGTACCTGGCCTGCGTCTGCCGCGGTCCGGCGGCCTTGCGCTTGGCCGCGACCTTCGCGTACCGGCGGTAATGGCTCAGGAAGTCGGTCGCCGCCTGCTGGGCCTCGGCCAGGGAACGCAGCGCGTCGCGCTCCTCGTCAAGGCCGCGGAACGCCTCGGCGACCGTCGTCACCAGGCTAGGGCTGAGCGGCGGCAGCGCCTCAGTGAGCGCCTTGGACAGCAGCTTTTCATCCGGCTTCTTCGACAGCTGCGGCTGGCGCAGCTGGATCAGCAGGTTGACCAGGGCCTCGTAACGGTGCTCGCCGAGGCCGAACAGGTGTTCGTCGACCGCCCGGCGGTAGTCGGACGCCCGGTCGTAGACGAGCCCGTGCTCGCCGATCTCTTCCCGCAGGTTCTCCCGGGTAAGCGGGACCCGGCTGTCCGGCAGGAGGTGCAGTTCCCGGCCGACGCGCTGGGACGTGACAAAGAACCAGTGCCGGGCGATGCCCCGCCCGGTGACGGCTTTCAGGCCGCAGCCGATCGTGCGGAACTCCTGCGTCCCGTCCGCGGCCCGGCGGCCGAATTCCAGCCAGGTGTAGCCGAGACGCTCGGGGCTGGGGTGCTTGCCGCCGAGCAGCAGGTTCCACTCCATCCGCTTCTGCCGGTCGCCGTCGGGCTCGACCCGGTGCGGTGCGAGTTCCCCATCGAGCAGGAACGGCAGCGTGAGGGCGAGCACCTTGGACTTGCCGGTGCCGTTGTTTCCCCGCAGCAGCAGGCGGCCATCATGGAACCAAAACTCCTCCTGGTCGTAGTAGAACATGTCGACTAGGCCGGTCCGCAGCGGCTTCCACCGCTCAGAAGACGGTGCTGGGAGCATCGGCTCTCACCCCTCTCGTCTTGCTCGCCTTGCTTGCGGCGGCGGTGCCCGGCTCCCTGATGGTCGGCTCGGCGAGGGCGAACCGCGCGATGGCCGGACGGCTGCGGATCACGCTGCCAGCGCCGTCGCGCGTTACCTCGATGTCGACGTCCACAAGGCGCAGAGCGGTGAGCTTCTCCAGCGCGACATCGAGCAGTTCACCTTCGGCGCCAGGGTCGGTGACGCCCTTGCGCCAGTACCCCGCGTGCGCCTGTGCTGCCTTCCGCACGAAACCGAGCAGTTCCGCTCGCGGTGACCGCTTCTTGCCGGCCAGGTAGTCAGCGAGCAGCAGCGTAAGGTGCCCGTCGGTCCGCTGCTCGGGCATCCGCATGTCGGTCAGCTCGTCATCTGGGTCCACCATGGCGATGCCCTCGGCCCGCAGCTCCGGCAGCAGTCCGGTGGCCTCGCTGATCCGCCCGGTGATGTTGTGCCGCTGGGCGACCAGGTAGGCGCGCTCATCCTCGGTCAGCTCGTCGTAGTACACGACCGGGTCATCAAGCAGCCGCCGGGTCAGGGTTCTGCGCAGCGCCTGGTTACGCAGGTCGTCGGTCTCGGCGACCGGTTCGGCGGTCAGCTCCACGAGCCTCGCCTCGAACGCGCTTACGGCGACCGTAGACGGGCCTCGGCTGCCCGTCAGCAGCATGCCGAGCACCGGCCGCCGTACGTCGTAGAGCACGTCGGTGCCGGCCGACAGGTACGCGTCTTCGTCTCCGGCGACCCGGGTGAGCACGCCCCAGGCGAGCAGCAGTCGGACTACGGCCACGAGGTCGGCGCGGTCGGCCCTGTTGCCCAGGGTCAGCGTGAATCCAGCTGCCGCTAGGGCAGGTTCGGCAGCGGCGGTAAGGACCTCGTCGGCGAGGCTGCCAAGCGTGATCTGCGCGTCGGCGCGGGCGAGCGCCGACAGGGCCAGGCACAGCGTGACGTACCGGCGGCGGCTGAATGGCTGCTTGTTGTGCCCGCGTGCGGGGTGGGTCGGGTCGGCCGCCAGCGGGGCGGTCTTGAACAGCCGTGCCGTCTCCGCATCCGCTGACAGCCGCCAGCCGGTCTCCCTGCGCAGCCAGTCACTGAGCGCGGTCAGGTGCCGCCGCACCAGGATGAGCGCTTCGGCGTCGCCCGCGGCGGCGATAAGCAGCGGTTTGGCGAGCAGGGCGCGGAGCGCGGCCCGCCGCTGTGCTTGTTCCTCGGCGGGGATCATGGCACCAGGTCCGTAATCTCGATGACATGCTCGGGGCCCGTGAGCACACCGTCCTCAGTCTTGATCGTGGCAATGCCGCCGTCTGGCACCAGCCGCAGCCGCACCTCCATGCTGCCGTCGTTGGTGACTGTCGTTACCTCGGTGTCTCCGGGTGCTCGGGTGGCGAGCGCGTCGCCGAGCAGGCTGAGGAAGAGACGGAACGCCCTCGGGTCGAGCACGTCCAGGTCGGACAGGAGCGTCGGCCCATTGGTGCGCAACCGCCGCCGTGCCTCGGCGGTCTGCGTGGCTTCCTCCTCCGCTCGGCGCCGCAGCACTTCCCGCGCCGCGGAGCGGTCTTTCACCTGGCTGGGCTTGCCGCGGCGTTCGTACGTGCCAGTCTTCCTTAGCTGCGGGGAGATCCTGATCGGCGGCGCCTCGTGCCATGGCGTCCCGGCTGGCACGTCGTTCCACTCGTCTGCGGTGTCGCCGGTCACCGACAGGTGCCGGGCGGGGGACAGGCCGAACGCCGCCCGCCACAGCCGGTGGGCCGCCGCGTCGTCCGGTGCCTCAGCGAACCACCGAGCCAGCGCGGCGAAGTCCGCCGACCGGTCCGACCGGCCGGAGCGCCGCTCGTTCAGGAGCCCGACCGCGTCGATGAGCTGCTTGATCGCGGTCACTGCGGCCTGTCGCAGCAGCCTGGCCTGCGACGGGTGTCCCGTGTCACGCGAAGTGAACCAGTCGTCAAGTCCGCGCCACCGGTTCCGCCACGCATCCAGCGCCTGCTCCTGCGCTTGAGCCAGCGGATCGGCCGGGTCCGCCCCCTCGGGTACGGCGTCCGCCGCCTCGCGCCGGGCCGCGACCGCCAGCAGCCGCTCGTGCCCGGCGGCCTCCAGGTCCGTGAGCAGCAGCGCGATCTGGGCGCCGGAGTTAGCCAGGTCGGCGATAAAGCGGTTGATGTAGTCGATCAGCCGTTCCTTGTAGGCGA
>Ga0070714_100004309_pt1 | contig 10728 bp, 8 predicted proteins | sample LARL83metaG_FD_65450 | JGI IMG/M metagenome (GOLD analysis project Ga0070714, IMG submission 65450) | Corn, switchgrass and miscanthus rhizosphere microbial communities from Kellogg Biological Station, Michigan, USA - LAR L8-3 metaG | ecosystem: Host-associated > Plants > Roots > Rhizosphere ... | reverse complement strand
CCTTCCGCGAGGTGAAGCCCGGGATGCGGCGGCGCATCCTCACCGGCGACAACATGATGGTGTGCCTGTGGCGGATCAAGGAGGGGGTGGGGCCGACGCCGTACGACGGCCATCCCCACAACGAGCAGTTCGGCATCATCCTGGCCGGCGGCCTCGACTTCCGCATCGGCGGCGAGGAGCGCCATCGCCTCGGCCCCGGCGACGTCTACTGGGCGCCGCAGAACTTCCCGCACGGCGACTCGCACTTCATCGGCGACCCGCGCACCGGCGAGACCTGGATCGCCGACGTCTTCGTCCCGCCGCGCGAGGACTACCGCAATGGGTGACTGGCGCCTCGCCGTCGACATCGGCGGCACCTTCACCGACTCGGTGCTGCTCGACGCGGAGAGCGGGCGCGTGGCCACGGAGAAGACGCTGACCACGCCCTCCGACCCGCTGCTCGGGCTGCAGGCCGGTGTGGTCAGCGTCCTCGCCAAGGCGGGCGTGACCCCGGGCGACGTGCAGCGCGCCATGGTGCACGCGACGACGCTGGTCACCAACGCGCTCATCGAGGGCAAGGGCGCGCGGGCGGCGCTGGTCACCACCGCCGGTTTCGCCGACACGCTGCTGATCCGCAACGAGCACCGCTACGACATGTACGACCTGCAGATCGAGTTCCCGCCGCCGCCGGTGCCGCGGGAGCTGGTCTTCGAGGTCGCCGAGCGCACCACCGCCGAGGGCGAGGTCCTGCGGGCGGCCGACACGGCCGAGGTCGATCGCGTCGCCGCGCAACTGCGCGACAGCGGCGTCGAGGCCGTCGCCGTGTGCTTCCTGCACGCCTACGCCAATCCCGCCAACGAGCGCGCCGTGGCGGCGCGACTCGCCGAGCAGCTCGGTGTGCCGGTGTGCGCGTCGAGCGAGGTGGCGCCGCAGATCCGCGAGTACCCGCGCACCGTGACCACGGTGTGCAACGCCATCACCATGCCGGTGGTCGGCCGCTACCTGCAGGAATTGCAGGAGTGGCTGAGTGCGCAGGGCTTCGGCGGCGGCCTGCTGGTCATGCTGAGCAACGGCGGCGTGGTCTCGCCGGAGGTGGCGCGGCGCGCACCGATCCGGCTCGTCGAGTCCGGCCCGGCCGCGGGCGCGCTGGCCGGCGCCTGGTACGCCAAGCGGCTCGGCCTCGACCGCCTGCTCTGCTTCGACATGGGCGGCACCACCGCCAAGGCCTGCCTCATCGAGGACGGCGAGCCCGCGCTCTCCGTCGACTTCGAGGTGGCCCGCATGTACCGCTTCAAGAAGGGCAGCGGCTACCCGGTGACCGTGCCCAGCGTCGACCTCGTCGAGATCGGCGCCGGCGGCGGCTCGCTGGCCCGCGTCGACTCGCTGGGCCTGCTCAAGGTGGGGCCCGAGTCGGCCGGCGCCGAGCCCGGCCCGGCGTGCTACGCGCGTGGCGGCGAGAGCCCCGCGGTCACCGACGCCGACCTGCTGCTCGGCTACCTCGACGCCGGCTACTTCCTGGGCGGCGACATGCCCCTCGACCAGGGCGCCGCCGACCGGGCGGTCGGTCAGCTCGCCGCCACGCTCGGAGTCGGCGTCGACGACGCCGCCATGGGCATCCACGAGGTGGTCAACCAGAACATGGCCGCGTCGGCGCGCATGCACGCGGTGGAGCGCGGCCTCGACCTGCGCGGCGTGCCCCTGCTCGCCTTCGGCGGCGCCGGGCCGGTGCACGCCTGCGGCGTCGCCGAGCTGCTCCAGGCCGACCGCGTCATCTTCCCCGCCGAGGCCAGCGTGCTCAGCGCCTTCGGCACCCTGGTCACGCCGGTGCGCATCGACCTGGCCCGCACCCTGGTGCGACGCCTCGACACGGTGGCCGCGGCGGAGCGCGACGCGCTGCTCGACGAGATGCGCGCCGAGGCCTTCGACGCGCTCGCCGGCGCCGGCGTGCAGAAAAAGGACGTCATCGTCCGCTACGGCATCGACGCGCGCTACCACGGCCAGGGCCACGAGATCACCGTCTGGCTCGGCGAGGGCGACCGCTGGCCGGCGCAGGACGGCGAGGTGCTGCGCCGCTACGAGGACGAGTACCGGCGGGTCTACGGAATGGCCATCCCGGACGTGCCCGTCGAGGTGGTGACCTGGCGCATCAGCGCCTTCGCACCGGCCTCGCAGGTGGCCACGTCCGCAGCGAGCGGCGGTGCGGTGCGCATCAAGAGGGAACGTCGCGTGCGCTTCGACCGCCACGCCGATGCGCACACCGTCCCCGTCTACGAGCGCCGGGACCTCCCTGCCGGCGCCGTCATCGAGGGGCCGTGCATCGTCGAGCAGCGCGACACCACCGCGGTGCTGCGTCCGGGATGGCACGCCGAGGTGGCGAGCGACGGCTCGCTGATCGCCACGCATCGCGCCGCCGCGTCGAGCGAAGGCGGCGCCGCGCTGGACGTCGTGGCCACAGGAGCGAGCCGATGAGCACCGCGCAGAGGATGGACGCCGTCGAGCTCGAAGTCCTCTGGGGCTCGCTGGTCAACACCGTCAACGAGCAGGCCCGCGCATTGCAGCGCGCCGCGTTCAGCCCCATCGTGCGCGAGGCCGGCGACCTGGCCAACGCGCTCTTCGACCGCCGCGGCCGCATGGTCGCCCAGGCGATCACCGGCACGCCGGGGCACATCAACTCGCTGGCCATCGCCTGCGGCGAGATCCTCCGCGAGTACCCCGTCGAGTCGCTCGACCCCGGCGACGTGCTGATCACCAACGACCCCTACCGCACCGCCGGGCAGCTCCTCGACGTCACCGTGCTCTCCCCGGTGTGGCGCAACGGCCGGGTCATCGCCTTCTTCGGCTCCACCATCCATCACACGGACGTTGGCGGCTACGGCATCGGCGCGGGTGCGCGCGACGTGTACGAAGAGGGCCTCTGGATCCCCATCACCAAGCTGATGGTGGGCGGCGAGCGCAACCGCGAGGCCTGGAAGTTCATCCTCGCCAACGTGCGCGAGCCCGAGCACATGGCCGGTGACCTGCACGCGCAGATGGCCTCGGGCGAGGTGGGCGCGCAGCGGCTGCAGGCGCTCTGCGACGCGCACGGCCTCGACGACATCGAGGCCCTCGCCGACGAGGTCATCCGCCGCTCCGAGGAGGCGACGCGGCGCAGCATCAGGGCGCTGCCCGCGGGGACCTATCGCGCCGCGTCGACGCTCGACCTCGCCGACGGCTCGGAGATCGAGATCGCCGTGGCGGTGACCGTCGACAACGAGAGCGGCACCATCACGGTGGACTACGAGGGGTCGAGCGGGGCCAGCCCCTACGGCATCAACGTGGTCAAGAACTACACCCACGCGTACACCACGTTCACCGTGCGCTCGGTGCTCAACCCGGAGATCCCCAACAACAGCGGCAGCCTGGCGCCCATCGAGGTCAAGGCGCCGCCGGGCAGCATCGTCAACGCGCAGCCGCCGGCGCCGTGCACGGCGCGGCACGTGGTCGGCATGTTCCTGCCCATGCCGCTGCTCAAGGCGCTGGCCCAGGTCGTCCCCGAGGCGGTGATGGCCGAGGGCGCCGCCGCGGTGTGGACCATGCAGGTGCACGGCAACCGCGCCGACGGCCGTCCCTTCGTCACCTCGATGTTCAACTACGCGGGCGGCGCGGGCGCGCGCGCGCACAAGGCGGGGTTGAGCGCCACCGCGTATCCCACCGGCGTCGCCGCGGTGCCGGTGGAGGTGGTCGAGGCGTCGGCGCCGCTCATCTTCAAGCGCAAGGAGCTGCGCCGCGACTCGGGCGGCAGCGGCGCCAGCGAGGGCGGCATGGGCCAGGTCATCGAGTTCAGCGTCGAGACCGGGCGCCCGTGGATGCTCAACGCCGTCACCTCGCGACTCGCCCACGGCCCCGAGGGGCTCTTCGGCGGCGGCAGCGGGGCAACCGGACGCTTCGTCGTCAACGGTGAGCCGGTGACCACGCAGCGGCGCATCGACCTGCAGTCGGGCGACCTGGTCCGGTTGGAACTGCCCGGCGGCGGGGGTTACGGCACGCCGTGACCGATACGCGCACGACCTTCGCAGCCCGCTGGCGCCAGGCGGTCGCCGCCGTGCCCGACGACGCCTTCCTGGTCTGGGAAGGCTCCGACGGCGCGGTCCGCTCCTGGACGTACGGCGGCTTCGACCAGCTCGTGCGCGAGGTGCAGAACGGCCTGCGGGGGCGCGGCGTCGAGCCGGGCACGCGCCTCCTGCTCACCCTGCGCAACTCGCCGGCGTTCGTCGCCGTCTGGCTCGCCGCCGCCCAGCTCGGCGCCTGCATCGTGCCCTGCGACCCGCAGTCGTCGGAGCGCGAGCTGGCCCTCGTCATCCAGCGCACCCTTCCACGGCTGGGCGTGAGCGGCGGCAGGTCGAGAGCCGCACTCGACTCCGCCGCCGCCCAGCTTTCCCTCGCCACCGTGCACGTCGACGAGGACGACACCGGCCTCGAAGCGCTGCGCGACGCGGAGGGCAGCGCGCAGCCCCACATCCCACAGCCGCGCGACCAGGCGGCGATCATGTTCACCAGCGGCACCACCTCGGCACCCAAGGGCGTCGTCGTCACCCAGGCCAACTACGCGTTCGCCGGCGACGTGATGGCCTCGGCCGCGGCCCTGCGCCGCGGCGACCGCTGCATCGTCGTCCTGCCCCTGTTCCACGCCAACGCGCAGTACTACTCCTACGCCGCCGCGATCAGCGCCGGCGCCGGCGTGGCCCTGATGCACACCTTCAGCGCGAGCGGCTTCCTGGAGCAGGCGGCGCGCCACCAGGCGACCCATGCGTCCCTCTTCGCCGCGCCGATGCGCATGATCCTGGCGCGCGGCAACACCCCCGTGCCCGGCGTCGCCCTGCGCCACTGCTGGTACGCGCAGAACGTCACCGCCGAGCAGTACGACGAGCTGAGCCGCCTGATGGGCTGCCGGCCGCGCCAGCTCTACGGCATGACCGAGACGATTCCCGCGGTGCTCAGCAACCGCGCCCTCGACCCGCGTCCCGACTCGATGGGCCACGCCACCCTGGGCTGCGCCGTGCACCTGCAGGACTTCGAGAGCGGCGAGGCGGTGCCCGACGGCGAGGTCGGCGAGATCGTCGTCGGCGGCATGGCCGGGATCACCCTGTTCGACGGCTACCTCGACGACCCTGGCACCACCGCCAAGTCCTTCCGCGGCGCCTGGTTCCGCACCGGCGACCGGGCCACGCGCGACGGCGACGGCCGCTTCTACTTCGCCGGCCGCGGCGGCGACATCCTCAAGGTGGGCGGCGAGAACGTCAGCGCCGTCGAGGTCGAGTCGGTGCTCGCCGCGCATCCCTCGGTGTTCGAGGCCGCCGTCACCGGCGAGCCCGACCCGGTGCGCGACGAGGTCCCGGTCGCCTACGTGGTGCTCCGCGGCGACGCCGTCCGGACCAGCACCGACGACCTGCTCACCTGGTGCGAGCACCGCCTCGCCCCGGCCAAGCGCCCCCGCCGCGTGCACCTCGTCGCCGAGCTGCCGCGCACCTCGGTGGGCAAGATCCGCAAGTTCATGCTGCCGCAGCTCGTCGCCGCGGCGGCGGGGGAGAGGCGATGAGCGTCTTCACGCCCGAGCTCCTGGGCAGCTTCGACGAGTCGGTGCGCACCGTCAACGAGTCGCGCCTGCTGCCCCCGGTGCTCTACACCTCCGAGGAGTTCTACGAGTTCGAGCGCGACGCCGTGTTCGGCCGCGACTGGCTCTGCGTCGGCCGCGTCGACGAGATCCCCAACCCCGGCGACTACATGACCATCAGCATCGCCGACGAGCCGCTGCTGGTGACCCGCGACAAGGACGGCGCCATCAAAGTGCTGAGCAACGTCTGCCGGCACCGCGGCATGGTGCTCGCCGAGGGCACCGGCAACGTCAAGAGCTTCCTCTGCCAGTACCACCACTGGGTCTACGCCACCGACGGCCGGCTGATCGGCTGCCCGGAGATGGATCGCGCCGTCGGCTTCGACAAGAGCGAGATCGGCCTGCCGTCGTTCAAGGTCGAGGTCTGGAACGGCTTCATCTTCACCAGCTTCGACGCGCAGGCGCCGCCGCTGGCGCCCTCGCTGGCCAAGGCCGCCGAGTTCCTGCAGAACTACCACCTCGACGAGGCGGTCACCGTCGACGGCGGCGAGCTGCGCGACCTGGCCTGGAACTGGAAGGTGATGCTGGAGAACTTCAACGACCCGTACCACGCCTCGCGGCTGCACGGGTCGCTGCAGACCTTCGCCCCCAGCGACATGAACGACTTCCCGGAGTGGGACGACGGCGACAACGCCATCTTCCGCGTCCAGCACTTCACCCATCCCGACGGCTCGTTCAACCCGTCGCAGCGCGCCCTGCTGCCGATCTTCCCGCACCTGACCGGTGAGGACCGCATGCGCGGCTCCTTCATGCTGCTGCCGCCCACGCTGGGACTTGCCGTGGTGCCCGACCAGGTCGCCTACTTCATCATCATGCCCAAGGGCCCGGGCGTCATCGACATCCGGATCGGCTACTGCCTCGACCGCAGCGCCGTCGAGCACCCGCTCTTCGAGTACCTCTTCGCCCAGGCCAAGGACGGCGTCAACAACTTCAACGTGCAGGACGTGCACGCCGACGAGCAGGTGCAGAAGGGCCTGCGCAGCCGCTTCGCGCCGCGCGGTCGCTACTCGTGGCAGGAGGAGCCGCTGCGCCAGTTCAACCGCTGGCTGGTGTCGCGCTACCGCCGCCACTGGCCCGAGCCGGCGGCGGGTGGCAACGGCGCGAGCGCGACAGCGCGGGTGAGGGCGGCGCGATGATCGCCCCGCTGCCGCCGACCACGACGCTCGCCGACGTGCTGCTCATGCAGGGCGTGCCGGGCGCGCTGACGCCGCCGCTGCGCACCATGTGCGCGCCGGCGCACGCGGTCTGCGGCCCCGCCGTCACCGTGCAGATGGCCCCCGGTGGCAGGGACGGCGGCTTCGACCCGCTGTACGCGTTGCTGAGTGAGGACCTCACCGGCTGCGTGCTGGTCGTCGCCGGCATGGAGGACGTGCCCGGCGCGGTGTGGGGGCAGATCCTCTCCCGCGCCGCCAGGCGCCGTGGCGCCGTCGCGGTGCTCGTCGACGGCGCGGTGCGCGACGTGTCGCTGCTCGACGCCGAGGGCCTTGCGGTGTGGGCGGCAGGCGAGCACACAGCAGGCGCGCCCGGGCAGGCGCACGTCGTCGCGACTCACGCTACCGTGCGCGTCGGGGACGTCAGCGTCGACGACCGCGACCTCGTCGTCGCCGACCCGGCCGGGGCGGTCCGCCTCCCCGCGGCGCACGCGGAGACGCTGCTCGGCTGCGCGCGCGACCTCGCCGAAGCCGAGGAGCGCGTCCTCGAAGACCTCGCCGCCGGGCTGCGGCTGGACCAGGCCTACCACCACAAGAAGGCGGCGCAGACCGCGATCCGGTCGACGCTGCTGCAGAGCAACGGCACACGCCCCAGCATCTAGGAGACACGCATGTCGGCACCTCCCATCGGAAGCCTTCTGATCGGCTCGTCGCAGGTCGCTGCGATGAAGCAGTGGTACGAGAACGCCTTCGGCGTCACCGCCAACGAGATGGGCGCGTACGACTTCGGCGGCGTGGGGCTGTTCATCGAGGAGCACAGCCAGGTCAGCGGGCCGACCAAGGAGCCGGCGCGCGTCATCATCAACCTCAACGTCGACGACTGCCGCGCCCTGGAGGCGCACCTCAAGTCGCAGAACGTGTCGTGGGAGCGCGAGGTCGAGCAGATGCCCTTCGGGCTCATCGGCACCCTCACCGATCCCGACGGCAACTTCATCCAGGTCATCCAGTGGGGCGCTCAACCCGAGTCGCACCGGCAAGCCTAGTTCGTCGCGCGGCGGCGGGTCGCACTCAGCACGGTAGTGGGGAAGCAGACATGGCAGACACCGTCAACCACCTGAGACACCGGTCCAGGCTCCGGTTCGCCGCCGTCGGCGCCGGTGCCCTGACGCTGGTGCTCGCCGCCTGCGGGAGCAGCAACAACAGCACGTCCAGCTCGTCGAGCGGCGCCGCCGCCGACTGCTCGACGGGCAGCGGCACCGGCCCGTGGGGCTGGCCGGGCGACAGCACCAACGGCTTCCAGCCCAAGCACGAGCCTGACGTCAACTGCGACGGCAAGGTGGTCATCGGCATCCTCAGCCCCGGCGACACCAACGACCACGGCTACTACGAGTCGTTCGTCGACACCGCCAAGCAGTACGCCCAGCAGAACGGCTGGACGGTGACCATCGTCGACAAGATCAACGCCGCCGACGTCGTCAACCAGGCGCGCAACCTCTGCCGCCAGCACGTCGACATGGTCGCGGTGGCGGCCAGCGAGCTCAAGGACGCCATCCCGGTGGCCCAGGAGTCGGAGTGCAAGAACACCGTCTGGTACGTCGCCGGCGGCCAGGGCGTCAACCAGACCAACTACTTCGTGCAGTCGCAGGACGACGCCAACGAGTCCGGGTACGCGTCGGGCGTCGCCGCCGGTGAGCTGATGAAGGCCTCGGGCAGCAAGAAGGCCGGCTTCGTCACCGGTCCCCAGGCCGACTTCGCCGTCACCTTCGCCAAGGCGTTCAAGGCGGGCATCCAGTCGGTGGTCTCCGACGCCACGCTGATCGTCTCCTACACCGGTGACTTCAACGACTCCGCCAAGGCCGTCGAGGCCACCAAGGCGCAGATCGCCCAGGGCATCGGCATCATCTACCCGTACCTCGGCGGCTCCACGTTCGCCGTGGCCGCGGAGGCGCAGAAGACCAACATCCCGGTGCTGACGCCGGGCACCGACAACTGCTCGGTCCCCAGCCCCAAGTTCGCCATCTCGGTGATCTTCTCGCCCGGTGACTACTTCGCCGCCGCGCTGGGGCCGTTCAAGGACGGCAACCTCAAGATCGGCATCGCCCGCACCTGGCACATGGGCAAGGACCCCGTGCCCAGCGTGAAGATCTGCAACCCGACCGGCGACCAGCAGACCCAGGTCGACAACGTCGAGAAGCAGATCGGTGCCGGCACCATCAAGCCGGACGACATCGTCAAGAACACGCAGCTCTAGCCGCTGCACGCCAACTGAGCCACTGATTTCAGCGTCGGACATGGAGCGCTCGTCCACAGACCTGACGATCGCGGGGGCGGAGGCGCCGCGCGCCTCCGCCCGTCCGGCGGTCGAGCTGCGCGCGGTCACCAAGCGTTTCGGCGACGTGCTCGCCTGCGACGCCATCGACCTGCGCGTCGACCACGGCCGCATCACCGGCCTGCTCGGCGAGAACGGCGCCGGCAAGTCGACGCTGATGAAGATCCTGCTCGGGCTGGTCGAGCCCGACGCCGGCGAGATCCTCCTGGACGGCGAGTCCGTCACCATCCGCGACCCCAAGGACGCGGCGGCGCGCGGGCTGGCCATGGTCCACCAGCACTTCTCCCTGATCGAGCCGCTCACCGTCTGGGAGAACGTCATCCTCGGCGAGAAGGGGGGCGTCGACAAGGCCGAGGCGGTGCGCCGCGTCCTCGAATGCGGCGACCGCTACGGCCTCGTCGTCGATCCGCACGCGCACATCCACGACCTCAGCGCCGGACAGCGCCAGCGCGTCGAGATCATCAAGTGCATGGTGCGCAACCCGCGCGCCATCGTCCTCGACGAGCCGACCTCGGTGCTCACCGTCAACGAGTCGCGCGAGCTCTTCGACGTGCTCCGCCGCGTGGTCCGCGAGGAGGAGCGCGCCGTGGTGCTGATCTCGCACAAGCTGGACGAGATCCTCCACGCCACCGACAGCGTCACCATCCTCCGCCACGGGCGGGTGATCGCCCAGCACCCCGACTCCTCGCAGATGACGGCGCGGCAGCTCGCCCGCGAGATGGTCGGCCGCGAGGTGTCGCTGCGCAGCGAGGCGGCGTCGCTCGGCATCCTCGACGCGGCGCTGTCCGCCGCCGTCGACGCGGCGCCCGCCGCCGCCGAGCAGGCGACGCGCCCGGTGGTGCTCAGCATCAGCGGCGCCACGGCGATCACCAAGGACGGCCGCCGCCTGCTCGACGGCCTCTCGCTGGAGCTGTGCGCCGGTGAGATACTGGGCCTTGCCGGCGTCGAGGGCAACGGCCAGGTGGCCCTGCAGGACCTGCTCTCCTCGCTGATGCCGCTGAGCGGCGGCGCCGTCGAGGTCAACGGGCGGCGCGTCAAGGCAGGTCGCCCCGGCGCCATGCACCGCGCCGGCATCGCCGTCGTTCCCGAGGACCGCCATCGCTGCGGCTGCGTGCTCGACATGTCGGTGGCCGAGAACCTGGTGCTCAGCGACGTCGACAGCTACACCAGCAGCGGCATGCTCAACCGCCATCGCATCCGGCAGCGCGCGGCGGAGCTGATCGAGGAGTACGGCATCGTCACGCCGTCGCCGGACGCGCCCTTCCGCTCGCTGAGCGGCGGCAACCAGCAGCGCGTGGTGCTGGCCCGCGAGCTCTCGCAGCGCCCCGCGGTGCTGGTCGCCGCGCACGTCACCCGCGGCCTCGACGTCGGCGCCATGGAGTACGTCAACGCCTGCGTGCGCCGCGTCGCCGAGTCGGGTGTCGGCGTGCTGCTCATCTCCGCCGACCTCGAGGAGATCCTCGCCATGTCGCATCGCATCGCGGTGATCCACCGCGGGCGCATCGTCGGCGAGATGCACCGCACCGGAGCCGACGTGGAGCGCATCGGCATGCTCATGGGAGGCGAGGCGGCGTGAGCGCGGAGGGCAGCGTGGTCCTGGCCAAGCGGCGTCCCGCCGG
>Ga0070714_100004306_pt1 | contig 10731 bp, 6 predicted proteins | sample LARL83metaG_FD_65450 | JGI IMG/M metagenome (GOLD analysis project Ga0070714, IMG submission 65450) | Corn, switchgrass and miscanthus rhizosphere microbial communities from Kellogg Biological Station, Michigan, USA - LAR L8-3 metaG | ecosystem: Host-associated > Plants > Roots > Rhizosphere ... | reverse complement strand
GAGAAAGTCGGCGATTATCTCGAGTTCGGCAGAGTCGTACCAGCTCAGCAACATCTTGTAACTCTCGACGATCATGGGTACGACGAGTTGCTGTATGCGATAGGCCGCCAGGTCGGTCGCCATCACGATCACGCGACGACGATCGGTCGGATGCAGGGAACGGGCGATATAGCCCTGCTTCTCCAGCCGGTTCAGCATGATCGTGACGCCGGCCGCGGTGATGCCGAGCCGTTCGGCCAGCATCCCCGGCGTCGTGGACTTCTCGTCGTCGGCCAGGACGATCTCCAGTGCCCGCCGGTCGGTCTCGTTCACGCCCAGTACCCGGATCAATTCGCGGGTCAGATCCTCGACGGTTCCGTGGTAGAAGCCCAGGGCCCTTTTGAGTTCGGCCGAGATCCGGGCGGGTTCGATTGGTCTCGGGCACACGAGCTTTCCCCTCGATCACTGTGAAACATGAAACCGCTCAAGAGAAGTCGCCGATCAGGGTGTGTGCACCATCATTTCCCCTGCGTACGGTAGGGATCGCCGCCGGTCGCGTGAAGCGGGCATATGTGCTCCTGTCAATCGATTTGGCCGGCAACCCGAATCGCGGCTGCCGAACATCACGAAAGCTGGCACAGCTCCGGCCGCCGAAGCGACCGCGGCTGTGTCGGACATGCACTGTACGACACACCGACCCATGCGATACGGTGCATCACAGAATTCGGTGCGAGTGGCTGCCCCTGCACCAAACGTGAAGCGGGGCAATCACTATGAGGAACCGTGGCCACCCGTCCGACCCGGGTGAGACCTGGACCGGGCTGCCGACACAACCCGGCCCAGGCATGTTCACCACCGGCCGCCGGTGCGGACACCGACCGTCACGCCGTGGCGCCTGCCCGCGACATCAGCTGACGGCAGTGGTGGTGAGGGTCGGCGACGGGTTCGGGTAACACGAGGTCGCGACATTGCCGACCAGTGCGACGTTGGTCGTCATGGTCATACCGGGACTGCTGTAACTGGTCCCCGCGTACTTGCTGGTGATCGGCGTTCCGGGCGTTCCGGCGGTGACATTGATGGTCACCGCCGGCGGCGTGAAGCTGGTGCCGCCGGCGATCGGCCCCGGCACGGTCAGAACGACATTCCCACCCGAGGTGGCGACGGTGCCGGCCACGGTGCCCCCGGAGGCGGTAGCGGAGACCAATGTCGAATTCGCGGGAGTCGGAAACGTCATCTTCAGGTTGCTGATGTTGTTCACGGTGAAGCCGGACGCCGAACTGGGCACCGACGACGAACCCGGCGTGAGGGTGATGGCCACCGCGGAACCCGACGCCGCCGAACTCGGCGCGGTGCCGGTGACCGATGTGGTCATGCTCGAGGTCTGGCCGATCCCGAAAATGGTGCCCTTACAGCTCCAGTTCACGCTGACCGGGGCGGCATTCGCCGGTGCCGCCAGACAAAAGACGGTGGCGACCGCCACCGGAGCGAGAACGCCGGCACGAACCAGGGAAGACATGGATCTCATGACTGACTCCAGAAAATGTAGAGCAACGTTGCGACCGAATACCGGACCGCAACACCGAGTTTCTAAAATATAGCCTCTTCTCATCTTTCCATGGCCGAAATCGCGCAATCGAATCGAGGAGAAAATATCATTATCCGCAATTAATTATTCAGGCTGGAAAGTTAATTCCGGCAAGATTCTTTGATAAGTCACTCATTTTCCATGACACCTCTCGGTCCGGCCATCGATGCGGCCGATCCTGCAATTCCCCCGAATACGAGGATCGACCTGAGAATATATTCACGCGCACCGGTCGTCAGCTTTCGGATGGTTACCGTGCGCGGCATTCACCCCACCGGGACCGTATGCCAGTGGGACGTCAGGGCGGTGCAAGAGCGCCGAGGCAGGGTTGCCGGTATGACATGGCACAGCGGCTGTCGAGCCGAGGGGAAGACGATTCTGGTCACCGGCGCCAGTGCGGGCATCGGATATTTCGTCGCGGAGCAACTCGCGGCCGCGGGCGCGACCGTTGCGCTGGGGTGCCGGGACACCGCCAAGGCCGACCTCGCGATGCGGGCGATCCGAGCACGAGTTCCGGCCGCGCGAACGATGTCGGTGCACGTGGACCTCGCGGATCCGTCCTCGCTGCCGGCGACGGTCGACGCCCTCGACGTCGAGTGCCTGGACGCGGTCGTGCTCAACGCCGGAATACTTCTCTCGGGCCCCGAGCGTCAGGTGAACGCGCGAGGACACGAATCGATGTTCGCGACGAACCATCTCGGGCATTTCGCGTTCGTCGCACATCTGGCGCCGATGTTGACGGCCGCCCCGCACAGCCGGGTGATCACGGTGGGCAGCTTCGCCGCGCGGTCGGAACGGCTGGATGTCACCGATCTGCAGTCGGAGCGCGATTACCGGCCCAAACGCACCTACGGACGATCGAAACTGGCGCAGATGCTGTTCGGCTTCGAACTCGATCGCCGCCTGCGGGCATCCGGCGCCGATACCGCGAGCATCGTCGCCCACCCCGGTGGCGCCCTGGACTCGCTCACCCCGTCGCGGCCACCGTTGTTCGTCCACACCCGGGCCCAGCGCCTGCGCGGGCTGCCTGCGGGCGTTGTGCTGCACGGCAAACACGCGGGGGCCGACAGCATCGTCCGAGCCACCCTCGACACCGAGATCACCGGCGGTGAGCTGTGGGGGCCGAGGGTGCTCGGCCTGCGCGGCCGGCCACATCGCGAAACACCCCACGCGCATATGACCGATCCGGACGCGGCGGCGGAGCTGTGGGCGGCCAGCGCCGAGCTCACGGGCGTGGATCCCGTGGAGTCTCCGGCTACGTCGATCCGGTGACCGCGGGGGATATTCGCCGACCTCAGCGGCCGGAAACGCGGTCGGCAATGTGATGGCAAACCCCGAATTGCCTCCGACCCTGTAGTAGCTTGACGATTATCGTTGCTCGCCTGAGAAGAGCGGAGGCGCCGATGCCGAACCTGCCCGGCCCGCACGAGCCGATGAGCGCGCGTGCGCGATCGACGCCTGATGATCAGTGAAGGCGCTATGAACAATCGGCGAGCACCGAATTGTCACCTGAAATTCCGCCGAATGTATTGCGGGAGACCGTCTTCTACTTTATCCTCGCCGGCCTTGCCGATTTGTTTGCTGAAAATCGCCCGGGGGTACTCGCGCACACAGAATGCACCTATTGTCAGCGCCGATCGATTCCGAGTGGTGATGACCTGCGCAACTTAGGCAACTCGAGGAGAGGATTGATTGCGATGACGGTTGGTCTCGACGTTCGGTCCGAGCGTGAGCGGGTCGCCCGCGCGTGCCGCCCAGGGCAACCTTTGCCCGAATTCCTTTACAGCAGTGACGAAGACATCTTGTGGACCCGCGTTTTCGCGACGCTTCGCGCCATGCACGAACAGCTCGCGTGCGCGGACTATCGTTGCGCGGCTCGCGTCGTTCAGCTGCCCGCCGAGCGGGTACCGCAGATGAGCGAGGTGTCGCACATGCTTCGTTCGCTGACCGGTTTCGCGTTGGCGCCGGCCATCGGAAGCCAACCGGGCCGCCTGTTCTACGGGCCGATGGCCGACGGCATCCTGCACGCAACTCCGGACGTGCGGCCGGTGACCGAGCAATCGTTCTCACCCGATCCGGACATCATCCACGAACTGGTCGGACATGCGGTGATCCTGGCCGCCCCCGAATTCGCGGAGCTGTATCGCTGTTTCGGCCGCGCCGCCAACCGCGCCACCTCCGACGAGGAGCGGGCCGCGATCGCTCGGTTGTTCTGGTTCACCCTGGAGGTCGGCGTGGTCGCCGAGAAAGGTCACCCGCGAGCGTACGGAGCCGCGATCCTGTCCTCGGTGACGGAGATGGAGTCATTCGTGAACGCGGATCTGCGGGAGTTCCGGGTGGAGGACATACTCGCCGCCGATATCGACGACAGCATTTGTCAACCGCTCCTCTTCGTCGCCGATTCGGTCAGCCGGATGATGGCGGAGGTAACGAGCTTCCTCCGGACGAGGATCGGTTCGTGACGACGCCATATCGCACGCTTCCCCGGCCGACATCCTCGCCGGCGACGATTAAGGAATTGCGGTGGTAGACCTTTCGAGTACCACGCGTCGTCACGACGACGCGACTCCGGACGCGGACTTCTTCGAATTGTCGGTGGCGCAGTACGAACTGTGGCTGGCTCAGCAATTACATCCCACGGTTCCGTTCTCCATCTCGCAATACACGGATGTGCAAGGCGAACTCGACCTGGAACTGCTCCAGCGGTGTGCCCGCCGCGCCGCACGCGAATTACAGTCGCCGCATGTGCGATTCGCCATCGTCGATGGTCGGCTGCGCCAATATCTCGACCACGATGTGGACACCGGATTCGACTGCATCGATCTCAGTGATCACCCCGATCCCGAACGCGCCGCACAGGAGTGGATGAGCCGGGATCATCACGCGGGCATCGATCTGACCGGAGACGACGTCACGAAGACGGTGCTGTTCACCCTCGGTCCCGGCCGGTATCGCTGCTACGCGCGCAGCCACCACATCGCCGTCGACGGCTTCGGCGCCGCTCAGGTGTTGCAGCGGACGGCCGAATTGCATTCCGCCGCAACCGAAGGACGGCCCCCGGCGGTGTGCCGCGCGGTAACGCTGGCCGAGATCGTGGCGGCCGAGCAGCGGTATCGGTCCTCGTCGCGGTTCGCGGCCGACCGCGAGTACTGGGGTCGGCAACTCGCCGGCCTCGACCACACGACCCGCCTCAGTGAACGGTACGCCGCGCCCTCGGCCCGGCCACATATCGCGCACGCGACCGTCGACGCGGAGGTCATGGCACGACTCGGCGACGCAGCCCGCCGGTACGGCACCGGAAGGGCCGAGGTGCTGGTCGCGGCGGTGACAGCGTTTCTGGCGCGGATGACGGGCGAAACCGATGTCACGGTGTCGCTGCCCGTCGCCGGGCGCACCACCGGAGCGCTGCGGCAGTCGGCGGGAATGGTTTCGAACGTGGTGCCCTTACGGGTGCGCGGTGTGGCCGAGAGCACGGTCGGTGAGCTGGTTCGCGAGGTACGCCTGAGCATGATCGGCGCGTTGCGCCATCAGTTGTACCGGCACGAGGACCTGCTCCGCGATCACGGCGTGGGGCAGGCCGGGCGGCACGGCTACGGCCCGCTGATCAACGTCCTCAGCCTGCCCGACAGCATCGACTTCGGCGCCGTTCGCGGTCGGACGCAACTGCTTTCGGCCGGGCCGGTGGAGGATTTGGCGATCAGTTGCTACCGGTTCGGCACCGAGCCGTTCGTCATCGACTTTCATGCCAACCCGGAGCTGTACCGAGCAGACGAAGTGGAGGGGTACCGGCAGCAGTTCGTCGACTGCCTGACTCGATTCCTGCGGGCCGACGGCGCGGATACGGTGTTCGCGGCCGTCGCCGGCACGCACACGATCGCCGCCCCGCAGCAGCGGCACCCCCAGCGGTTGCTGCCGGACCTGCTCGCGGGCGGAATCGATGCCGGTGACCGGATCGCGCTGAGCGGACCTGATCGTGCGGTGACCTATCGCGAACTCGACGAGACGACCGCGCGGTGGGCGCGTGAGCTGATCGCGCACGGCGCCGGTCCGGAAGTCGTTGTCGCGGTGGCATTGTCGCGGTCGGTGGAATCGGTCATGGCGTTGTGGGCGGTCGCCCGGGCGGGCGCGGTGTTCTTCCCGGTCAATCCCACCGACCCGCCGGCCCGCGTCTCGAAGCTGATCGCCGATTCCGGTGCGACGGTGGGCATCACACTCACCAGGTGGCGCACACCGCAGGCGACCACGACGGTCGACTGGTTGATGCTCGACAACGACGAGTTCACCCGCGCCGCCGCCTCCCGGTCCGCCGAAGCGGTGACCGACGCGGATCGGATACGACCGTTGCGGGCCGCGCACCCGGCCTATCTGATCTACACCTCCGGATCCACCGGCGAGCCCAAGGGGGTGCTGAGTACCCACGAGGGACTGGCGACCCTGGCCGACGATCTGCGCACCCGCAACCGCATCGGCAGCGATGCCGTAGTGCTGCAAGCACATTCGCCATTCTGCGACGCGTCGATGCTCGAATATCTCTCCGCGTTCGCTCCCGGCGCGAAGCTGGTCGCCCTGGCTCCGGACATTGTTGCGGGACAACGGCTTTCGCAAGTGATGGAGGATGAGGCCGTCACGCAGCTGATCGTCACGCCGGCCATCCTGGCCACGCTCGACCCGGATCGACTGCCGTCGCTGCGAACGGTCACCGTCGGCGGTGACAAATGTCCGCCCGCACTGGCGCAACGCTGGGCGGGCCGGTTACCGATGTTCAACTCCTACGGGCCCACCGAAGCCACCGTCGTGGTGACCCAGACCGAACCGCTCGCCCCCGGCGCGCCGATCACGATCGGGCGCGGACTGCCCGGCGTGCAGACCCTCGTCCTGGACGCCCGGCTGCGGCCGGCTCCCCGTGGCGCCCGTGGCGAACTGTATCTCGCCGGTGACGCGTTGGCGCGGGGATATCTGGGGCGGCCCGGGATCACCGCGCAGAGTTTCGTGGCAAATCCCTACGGGCAGCCGGGAACCCGGATGTATCGCACCGGTGACATGGTCCGCGAGCAACCCGACGGCACGCTGGAGTACCTGGGCCGAGGCGATGTTCAGATCTCGCTGCGCGGACAGCGCATCGAGCCGTCCGAGGTGGAGCGCGCCCTGGCCGCCGACGAGACGGTCGATCAGGCCGTGGTGCGGGTGTGGACGTCCGAGACACTCGGCGATCGGCTGATCGGCTATGTCGTGCCCGCGGCTGGGCAGGAAAACTTCGACCGCGCCGCCGTCTTGGCGCGGTTGCGGACCGTGCTGCCGCCCGGCATGGTTCCGGCGATGCTGATTCCGCTGCCCGAGATACCGATCAATCCGAGCAGCGGCAAGACCGATCGATCCGCGTTGCCGGCTCCGCAGACGCTGCCGCGCCCGGCGTTCCGCGCGCCGGCCTCGGAGATCGAGCGCACGGTGGCGGAGACGATCGCCGAGGTGACCGGGCAGTCTCGAATCGGCTTGGACGACAACTTCTTCGAACTCGGCGGCAACTCGCTGCTGGGCGTCGAACTGTGCCATCAACTGTCGGAGCGGACCGGGACCACGGTGACGATCTCGTCGCTGTTCACCCCGACGGTGCAGACCTTGGCCGCCGCCATCGAAGCCACCGCGGCCGGCGGGAACAGCGCTGCGGCAGTGGGCGGTTCGGCGTTGCAGCCGGTTCTTCCGTTGCGCGGCAGCGGTTCCGGGACGCCGCTGATCTGCCTGCATTCGGCGGTCCCGCTGTCGTGGTGCTATTCGGGCCTGTTGCGCTACGTCACCGACCGGCCCGTCTACGGCCTGCAGTCGCCGGCCGTCTCCGGGCAATCGCGGCGATACCACAGCGTCGACGAGCTCGCCGAGGTGTATCTGCGAGAACTCACGCGCGTGCAACCGGAAGGGCCGTACCACCTGCTGGGCTGGTCCCTGGGCGGCCAGCTCGCGCACGCGCTCGCCGCCCGGCTGCGCGCTCGGGGGCACGACGTGGGATTGCTCGTCATGCTCGACAGCGTGGCCTTCGGGGAGGGTGCGCCGCAGCCGGAGCCGCCCACCGTCCGTGATCTGGTCACCCATCTGCAGGGCAACGAGTCGGCCACCCCCGATACCCGGCCGCTCACGCTCGACGAAGCGGTGGATGTGCTCGCCGACAGCCCCGGCCCCGGACACGGGCTTACCCGCGCGCAGCTCGAACGCCTGCATCAGGGCTATGTCGACAGCGTCGCCATGTCCACGAGCTACCGGCCGGCATCCTATGACGGAGATCTGCTGTATTTCTCGGCGACCGAAGGCATCACCGGCGAACTGACCGGCGAGATGTGGCGGCCCTGGGTTTCCGGACGGATCGCGGAGCACCCAGTCGACGTCACCCACGCCCAGATGACCAACCCCGAGGCGCTCGCGGTCATCGGGCCGATCCTGGAGACCGAACTGAATCGGCACGGCGAAGGGAAGAGCATGTGAGCAAGCATTCCGCTGCGATCGTGGCATCCGCGGTGTCGGTCGCGTCGTCGATCATGCTGGCCGCACGACGCCCGGCGGTATTCGGTCTCCGTCTCCCGCGCGCGGCGCTGGCCGCCGTCGCCGCGATCGCCCTGGCGGTCGCCGCCAACGAGAGCGTGGGCAAGCCGGTGATGTTCCTGCGATGGTCGTATGTGCGGTTTCTGTTCGGCCTCCGGCATATGGGCGCCACCTGGCAGGTCGGTGACGGCCGCGAACAGGCGCTGGCCGACTATGTGTGCGCACATGCGCGACGCAACGACATCGACGACGTCATCCGGGCGATCGACGAGTTCTGCTACACCAAGAGCTACCTGATCAATATCGGTGACGAGAAGGGCCGGATCCTCGACCGGGCCGTCGCCGCCGCGCAGCCGCGCCGCCTGCTGGAACTCGGAACCTATTGCGGCTACAGCGCATTGCGCATAGCGCGGGTCATGCCGGCCGATGCCGTGCTGTACTCGATCGAGTTCAACGCCGCCAATGCCGCTGTGGCCCGGCAGATCTGGGATCACGCGGGCGTCGGTGACCGCATCGTCGTCATCGTCGGCACATTGGGCGACGACGGAAAGACGCTCCGCACGCTGCGCGATGACCACGAATTCTCCCCCGGCGCACTGGATTTCGCCTTCCTCGACCACGAGAAGGACGAATATCTTCCCGATCTCCACCGGATCCTGGACCAGGCGTGGCTGCGCCCCGGTGCGGTCGTCGTGGCGGACAACGTGAAGTATCCGGGCGCCCCCGAGTATCGCGCGTTCATGCGTAGCCACGAGGGCACCCGGTGGACGACCCGCGAACATCGGACGCACGCCGAATACCAGAAGGTTCTCAAGGACCTCGTACTCGAATCGACCTATCTCGGCTGAGCGGATCGAGCCCACCCGGTCGATCCGCGAGTGCCCGTGCCGATTGCGGCGTCGCCGAACATGTTAATCATCGGTAATGGCGGGTAGTCGCAGATATGGTGCAACGTTGCGCCCCGACCTGATGCTGCCTATACGCCGAAGGACGAGATTCGCATGAGCACTCTTGACACGTCCACCCTGCTGGCCCAGCTGCGAGCACTGCTGACGTTGACCAATACCGAGATCCAAGTGGCCGAGACCCGGATCGCGCAGGCGCGGACCGAAGCTGTCCGCAAGGAGCTCTCGGAGAACGCCGACAAGGGCCGCGCCCGCGCCGAGGCCATCGAGGCCGCCATCCGCGATCTGGGCAGTGTGCCCGAGGTGGTCGGCCCGTTCCTCGGCCGTGCGGTCGCCGCCATCAAGGCGATGGCCGAACAGGCCCAGCCGTTCGACGAGGCCCTGCTCGGCGATCTGGCGCTGGAGCACCAGCTGCTCGACCGCTCCCGCTACATCAAGGCCCTCGCGACCGCCGCGGGGCAGCGGGAGATCGTAACGCTGGCCGACCGCTTGATCACCGCGCATTCGGCCACGGTGGAATGGCTGACCACCGTGCTGGCCGAGGACGCCCTCGGCGGCCCGGCCGCGTTGCGCCGCACGGTGCTGCAGGCGGCGACCGGCACCGCGGTGAAACTGTTCAACCTGCCCGTCACCTGGTCGGCTCGTGGCCTGGACCGCGCGCTGGATACCGTCCGCACCACCCCGCCCGCGCTCGGTGACCTGCTCGCCCGAGGCGCCCACGCGGGTGATGTCGCGGTCAAGACCCTCTCGGCCTCCCGGGACGCCGCGCTCGAGACCGCCGAACAGGTCACGCGTCACGAAGGCGCCGGGGCTGCCGCCGATGCCCTGCATTCGATCCGCGCGACCACCGGTGTCCTCGAACCCGGTGAGTTGCCGGTTCGCGACTACGACGAGCTGAATGTGTCCCAGGCCGTCGCCGCGGTGAAGGACCTCACCGAACCGGCCGACATCCGCGCGATCGTCGCCTACGAGGAAGCCCACAAGAAGCGCCACGGCGTCGTGTCGGCCGCCCAGACCCGGCTGGCCGCGATCGCTCAGGAAGTGACCGGCCTCAGCTGACCGGTGATTATTCGACCGGCCGGTCCCCATCCGGGGGCCGGCCGGTCGTCGTCTGACCGGCTTGTCGTATACCCCATGGGGGTATATGGTTCTCGATGTCGGACGAGAACAAGATCGGAAAGGCCGGAGCGATGACCACGCACACTGACATCGATCACGATGGGGCACAAGGCAATCACGGAACTCACGACCCGCACGCGCACCACGGAGGGCACCAGGGCCACGGTGGACCCGAGGGTCACGGCGCGCACGAAGGCCATGGCGGGCACGCCGCGCACGGTGGCGGACTGCCGGGCGGGCTCCAGATCACCCAGGACGGGTACACCTTGGCGCTCGCCGAGCCGATCCTCACTCCGGGCGAAGTCGATTTCCGGTTCCGGATCCTGGGTCCGGACGGCGCACCGGTCACCGAATACACCGCGATCCACGATCGGCAGCTGCACCTGATCGTGGTGCAGCGGGAACTGACCGGGTTCTGGCATGTGCATCCGGAACTCACCGCCGACGGCATCTGGACGGTGCGGCTGAACCTGCCGGAAGCGGGCGCGTATCGCGTGTTCACCGACATCGCCCCGCAGGCCCTCGGCACCACCATCACCCTCGGCGCGGACCTGGCCGTCGCCGGAACGTACGCACCGCGCCCGGCACCCCCGGCCGCCCGGACCGCTGACATCG
>Ga0070714_100004305_pt1 | contig 10731 bp, 8 predicted proteins | sample LARL83metaG_FD_65450 | JGI IMG/M metagenome (GOLD analysis project Ga0070714, IMG submission 65450) | Corn, switchgrass and miscanthus rhizosphere microbial communities from Kellogg Biological Station, Michigan, USA - LAR L8-3 metaG | ecosystem: Host-associated > Plants > Roots > Rhizosphere ... | reverse complement strand
CTTTCGACAACGGCGCGACGGACAGTTTCGTCGCCGCCGCCGGGGGTGCGGTGAACTTCGGCGGCACGGTGGGGGACGCTGCCCGCGTGGGGCGAGAGTCTCGCAACCCTGGGGCAACCGGGCGAGCGACATGCTGCGGCGTCCTTCGGCTTTGCATATCATGCTGGGATGCCGCCGCCCGCGCGTCCATCCCTCGAGCTCGAGAGCCTGGCGCGGCGCGCCATGCTCGAGCATGGTCTCGAACCCGATCTGCCGGCCGCCGCCGCTGCGCAGCTGCGTGCGATCGCAGTTCCCGCCATGGAGTGCGGAGCGCAGATTCGCGATCAGCGCTCGCTTCTGTGGTGCTCGATCGACAACGACGACTCGCGCGATCTCGACCAGCTGTCGGTGGCGCAGCCGCTCGAGAACGATGCGGTACAGATCCTCGTCGCGATAGCCGATGTCGATGCGTCGGTCGCACGCGGCTCACCGCTCGATGCGCATGCCCTGGCCAACACCACCTCGGTGTACACCGTTGCGCAGATATTTCCGATGCTTCCCGAGCGCTTGTCCACCGACCTGACATGCCTTGCCGAGGGACAGGAGCGGCTCGCCGTCGTGATCGAGATGACCGTGCCGCCCGATGGCAGCATCGGCGCCCCGGGCATCTACCGCTCCGTGGTGGTGAATCGCGCCAAGCTCGCCTACGACAGTGTTGCCGCATGGCTCGATGGCCGCGCGCCGCCGCCGGCACGCGTCGCAGCCGTTGCGGGCATGGAGCAGCAGCTGCGCATTCAGGACGGCGTCGCTCAGCGGCTGAAGGCCGTGCGGCAGGCGCAAGGATCTCTGACACTCACCACACTCGAGGCACGCGCGGTGTATGCGGGGAGCGCACTCATCGATCTGAAGCCCGACGAGGCCAATCGCGCCAAGGAGCTCATCGAATTCTTCATGATAGCCGCCAACGGGATCGTCGCGCGCTTTCTCGAGAGCCGCGGACGCTCCTCGCTACGGCGCGCGCTGCCTGCGCCCGCCCGCTGGGACCGGATCGTCGCCCTCGCGCGCGGCTGCGGCGAGACGCTGCCCGCCGCGGCTGACGCGCGCGCCTTGAGCTCTTTTCTGGTGAAGCGCCGACAGGCTGCGCCCGCGCAATTTCCCGACCTGTCGCTCGCCATCGTCAAGCTGCTCGGTGCCGGCGAGTACTTGCTCAAACGTGCGGGACAGCCGTGCGCAGGGCATTTTGGACTCGCTCTGGAGGACTATGCGCATGCGACCGCACCCAACCGCCGTTTTCCCGATGTGATCACGCAGCGCCTGCTCAAGGCGGCGCTCGCAGGCGCGCCGGCACCGTACCGCGATGAGGAGCTGGGCACGCTCGCCGAGCATTGCACTCTGCAGGAGCGCAACGCGGCCAAAGTGGAGCGCCAGGTGCGCAAGTCCGCTGCGGCGCTGCTGCTGCAGGCCCACATTGGCGAGCAGTTCGACGCCCTAGTGACCGGCGCGTCCGCGAGCGGGACCTGGGTGCGCATCTCTCATCCGCTCGCCGAGGGCCGTGTCGTCAAAGGGTTCGAGGGCCTCGATGTCGGCGACACGGTGCGGGTGCAACTGAGCCACACCGACGTACAGCGTGGGTTCATCGACTTCGTCGCTGCGCCTAGTACTCCAGGTGCAGCCGCACCGCGAAAAAGCGCGCCAGTCCCCGGTCGCGGTTGAAGCCATCACGGGGTCCACACAGGCCACGTGTAGGTAAACACTATGTATCCCGCTGTGGTATGAGACCCGTTGGAGATGTATAAGGCCGGGTTGAATTGCAGACGCGCCGTTACATTGCAGGTGAAGCCCACCGTGAAATAGTTGGCGCTCCCGCTCTGATAATCCAGCTGAAAGCGCCAGGTTTCGTTGAAGTCATGTGCCCAGCCGAGCAGCAGCTGCGTCTGATCGTGAACCCGAATCGGGCCAGCCATCCACTTGTTCTCGGTCGTGTAGTACCCCGCCTCCAGGAACGGTTGCGGACTTGACCCGCGGGTAGACCAATTAATGAATCCCGTGCTCAGCAGCCAGGGTCCGTGCTGGACCAAGCCCGCTTGCGCGTTGAAAACCTGCTCGCTCGGCGACAACCCTTGAAACATCGCCACTTCCAGCCAAGAAGTGATGCCGATTTCGGCCTGCAGCTGATATGGATTGCCTATCTCTCGTCCTTGAGCCTGAAAGCTGAGCGATAACTGACCCTCGGGTTGCAAATCCGGTGTCACGATCTGGCTCAATCCTTTGGTTGTTGCGTGTGCTTCGCCCAGTGCGCACATACTGATGACCAACCAGGGAATTGGGATTGTTGGAATTTTTCGCACGGAATCCAACTGTGAGATCGTCAAACTCCCAGGCAGACGAGTCTCTTGCAGCAATGTTTCAGGGTCTTTTCACAAAGCCTTTGGTCGATCGCAGATGCAGCAGCGAGGCCAGCTCGATTCTCCCGAGAGCTCTGACGACCCCACCCCCGGTAGCGCTCGCGAGGCACCAGGCTACATGGACGGCCCCGCCACCAGCCAGCGCCATGCAGCCGTGCGCGTCCTCACTCACGCACAGGTTGGTGCGTCGGGCTGGCCGCGCGCGGCCCGGCGCGCTTCGCCGCGCGGGCAGGCGCGACTATATTTGCGGCGGACACCTCTATACTATACCCCCCATCCTATACCAGTTCCGAGGATACGGCCGTGGCACACACCATCGAAGACAAGACCCGCCTGCTGCAGCGCGTGCGCCGGCTGCGCGGGCAGGTGGGCGCCATCGAGCGTGCCCTGGAAGGGGACGCAGACTGCGCCCGGGTGATGCAGCTTACGGTATCAGCGCGGGGCGCCGCCAACAGCCTCATGGCGGAGCTGCTGGAGGATCACATCCGCATGCACGTTTCGGATCCGGCCCGTGATCGTCATCGCGGACGTGCACGCGGCGCGAAACACCTGATCGACATCGTGCATGCTTACCTCAGGTGATCCCGCCACTCACTGTGCCGGGGAATTCCAGTCCCCACCCAGTGCCTTCACCAGCTGCACCGTAGCGGTCGCATGGCGTATGTCGATGTCGACGGCGGTGAGGCGCGCCGAGAGCGCCGCGTTCTGCGTGGCGACCACCTCGAGATAGGTGACGATGCCGCCCTTGTAGCGCAGGTTGGCCTGATCGGCCGCTCCCTGGGTGGCTTTGACCGCGGCCGACTGGCTGAGGCTCTCACGCTGCAGCTGTCGCAAAGCCGCCAGATTGTCCTCCACGTCCTGGTAAGCCGTGAGCACGGTGCCGCGGTAGTTGGCGACCTGCTGATCGTAGACCGCATGCGCGGCCGCCGACTGGGCCCGGTGTAATCCGCCATCGAAGAGTGTGAGCACGGCCTGCGGCCCGATCGCCCAGAATTCACTCGGCGCTGTGAGCCAGGTCGCTCCGGAAGTAGCCTGCGAGCCCAGCTGCGCCATCAGATCGAACACCGGGAAGTAGGCCGCGCGTGCGACGCCAATGTTGGCGTTCGCCGCGGCCACGCGCCGTTCGGCCGCCGCCACATCCGGACGCCGCTCGAGCAGCTGCGAGGGCAGGCCGATGTCGATCTCTGGCATGCCCGGCAGGACCTCCTCGGTGCGCGCGGCGAGCGAAAAGGTGGCGGGCTGCTGCCCGGTGAGGACGGCGATGGCGTGCTCGGTCTGCGCGCGATGCAGACGCGTGTCCTCGGCCTGGGTACGCGCCAATTCGAGCTGTGCCTGCGCCTGCTGCACGTCGGAGACCGCTGCCGCACCGCCGGCGAAGAGGTTCTGCGTGAGCTGTAGTGCGCGCTCGTAGTCGGCGACCGTCTGATCGAGGAAGCGCTGCTCCACGTCGAGGCCGCGCAGCACGAAATAGTCGGTGGCGAGCTCGGCATGCAGTGACAGGTCGAGGGAGGCCACATCGCCCGCAGTGGCCTGCTCGTTGGCGCGCGCGTTGGCGACTGTGTTGCGCACTCGGCCGAAGACGTCGATCTCGTAGGAGAGATCGCCGCTCAGCAGGAAGGCGTTTCCCGTACGTGTTTTTCCGGGCGTATACCCCGGGGAGTAGACCGAGACCTCGCCGCGGGTGACGGCGGCCTGGGCGGTGAGCGTCGGCAACCACGCCGAGCGGGCGATGCGCGTCTGTGCGCGCGCCTGCTCGAGGCTCGCGAGCGCCGACTGCAGGGTCTGGTTAGCCGTGGTGACCTGCGCCTCGAGCGCATCGAGATCGGAGTCCCCGAACACCGCCCACCAGTGACCGCGGGCACTCGTATCGGCCGGGGAAGAGACTTTCCAGTCGCCGGCCTCCTTGTAGGCAGGTGGCGGCTGCGCGCTCGAGGGCCGATCGTAGTGAGGAGCGAGCGAGCAGCCAAAGAGTGCTGCGGCGAGTACCGGGCCGGACCCGTGGCGCAGTCTCATGAGTGCTCCGCCGCGGTTGGTGCCGGGGCCGGCTGCGGCTGCGCCGGTTGTACGCGCACCTGAGCGCCCTCGGCGATGGAATCCGGTGGATTCAGTATGAGCGTGTCGTTCGCATTGACGCCCGCGAGCACCTCCACCTCGGTGCCGAAGTCGCGGCCCTCGGCAATGTCGCGCAGTCGTACCTGCTGAGCGTCATCGACGGTCGCAACCTGTGGCGAGTTGCCTCGGAAGATCACCGCGTTCACCGGCACGCGCAGGTTGCCGGGGCCCGGTGGCAGGGAGAAGGTGACCTGCGCATACGCACCCGGCAGCAGCTCGCCGCCAGTATTGTCGATCTGCAGCTCCACCTGCAGTGTGCGCGCCGCGGCATCCAGAGCGTGCGCGGTCGAGGCGACCTCGGCCGCGTATTTCTGCCCGGGGTGATCGGTGAATTCCAGTGACGCTTTCATTCCGGTACGGACCTGGGCGGCATACACCTGCGGGACCTGCACGTAGATTCGGAGCCGATGAGTGTCGGCCACGCGGAAGAGGGCGCTGCCCACCGTCTGACCGGCGTTGATCAGCGCACCGACATCAGTGTTGCGCTGCGTGACGATCCCATCGAAAGGCGCCACGACCCGTTTGAAGCCCTCGAGCTCGCGCAGCCGGGCGACGTTGGCGGCGGCAGAGGCCTGCGCGGCTGTCTTGGCGGCGGCATCGCCCGCGCGCTGATCCGCGTCCTGCTGCGACACCGACTGGGTGGCGAGCAGACCCTGCCAGCGCTCGTTGGTGGTGCGCGCGAGCTCGGAGTTGGCGCGCGCCGTGCCGAGATCCGCTTCTGCCTGCCGCAGCTGCTGGTCGACCTCCGGAGTCTCGATCTCGGCGAGCAACTGGCCCTTCTTCACCGGGGTGCCGATGTCGGTATACCAGGTCTTCAGATACCCGCTGGTGCGCGCGTAGATCGGCGCCTCGTAATAGGCCTGCACACTGCCCGGCAACACCAGTGTGTCGGTGGACGGCCCGCGGTGGGGCTTGGTGGTGATGACCGTCGGCACGGCCGCCTCGCGCGCCTCGCGCGCGAGGCCATGACGCAACACCAGGCGGCTGAGTATTCCCCAGAGCGCGAGCAGCAGCACGAGCGCCATGGCCACCCACAGGTAACGCCGATGGGACGAAGCCAGCGCGGTCGCGGGCCCTCGTTCTGCCGAGACATCATTCATCAGGCACTCCGGCGTCCGTGGATGATGCTGAACAGGGTGGGTACGAAGAACAGTGTCGCGATCGTGGCGAACACCAGGCCGCCGATCACTGCGCGCCCGAGGGGGGCATTCTGCTCGCCGCCTTCGCCGAGCCCGATCGCCATGGGCAGCATGCCGATAATCATCGCGAGCGCGGTCATCAACACCGGCCGGAAGCGCGTGAACCCGGCCTGCAAGGCGGCATGGGTGGCGTCATCGCCCGCGTCCATGCGCTGCCGTGCGAAGCTGATGACGAGCACGCTGTTGGCGGTGGCGACGCCCATGCACATGATCGCGCCGGTAAGCGCGGGCACGCTCACGGGTGTGTGGGTCAGGAACAGCATCCAGACGATGCCGGCGAGAGCTGCTGGCAGCGCGGTGATGATGATGAACGGATCGCGCCAGGACTGGAAGTTGACCACGATCAAGAGGTAGACCAGCACCACAGCGCCCGCAAGGCCGATGAGGAGTCCCTTGAAGGACTCGGTCATGGTGGTCACCTGTCCGCGAACGGTGACCTGTGCACCGCGTGGCCGCAGCGACTGCGTGTCGTGCACGATGCGCTCGATCTGCTTGGCGATGTAGCCAAGATCGGTGCGCTCGAGACCCGCGTAGATATCGATGACCGGGGTGGAGTTGTAATGACTCACCACAGCGGGGGACTCGGTGCGCCGGAAAGTCGCGAGGTTGGCGAGCAGCTGTACGCCACCGCCCGCTGCACTGCTCGGTCCTGCGGAAGCCGTCGCGCCACTGCTGAGGTCCGCGTCCCGACCGCCGCCCGAGGTCACCGGAGTGGTCGCCAGATCGGTGAGCGAGGTGAGGCGGAACTGCGGTGTCTGGGCAACCACGGGGTATTGCGTGCCGGTCTTCGGATCGATCCAGAAGGACAACGTGGTCTGAGAGCTGCCTGAGAGCGATACCAGCAAATCCGAGGCCACATCGGTTTCGGTGAGCCCGAGCAGCGAGGCCTTGGTGCGGTCGACATCCACATTGAGCGTCGGGTAGTCGTACTGCTGCTGAATGCGAGCGTCCACCAGGCCCGGGATGGTGCGCATGCGCGCAAGGATCACGTTGGCGTACTTGCGCGTTTCGGTGGTGTTGAAGCCGGACACCTGCACATCGACCGGCGCAGGGAGGCCGAAATTGAGGATCTGGCTGACGATGTCGGCCGGTGAGAACGCAAAGCTGGTGCCGGGATAGAGCGTGTTCAGCTTTTCGCGCAGCGCACGCACGTAAGGCGCGGTCGCATGGTGGTCGGAGGCGAGGTTGATCAGAATATCCGCATCGCCCGGACCGACCGGTGCCGAGGTGGAATAGGAGAGGTTGATGCCGCTGTAAGGCAGGCCGACGTTGTCGACGATGGTAGAGATCTCGCGCGCCGGAATGATGGTACGGATGGTCGCCTCGATGCTGTCGCACAGCGCCGCGGTCCGCTCGATGCGTATGCCGGTCGGGGCGCGCAAGTGCAGCTTGATCTGCCCCGCATCGACGCTCGGGAAAAAGTCCTGCCCCAACCCCGGCAGGAAGGGACCGAGGGGGAAGGCCAGCAGCGCGGTCGCGGCCATCGCGCCGAGGAAGGGCAGCGCGAAACGCGCACCGCCGGTGAGAGCGCGCTCGAGCAGCGTTCGGTAGCGCTCACGGGTCTGCTGGAACCACTGCTCGAAGCGCCGTTGCAAGCGCTGGGCCGCATGCCGGGGTGGGCTCGTGTGGCCCTCGTGCAGCTCTAGCCAGTATTTGGCGAGTGTCGGCACGAGGGTACGCGACAGCAGGTAGGACGCCAGCATCGCGAACACCACCGCCTCGGCGAGCGGCACGAACAGGTAACGGGCGATGCCCGCCAGCATGAACATCGGCACGAACACGATGCAGATGGCAAGTGTTGACACCAGGGCGGGAAGGGCGATCTCGTGGGCGCCGTTGAGGATCGCCTCCTCGACCTGCTGGCCCTGCTCGAGATGCATGTTGATGTTCTCGATAGTGACCGTCGCATCATCGACCAGGATGCCGACCGCGAGCGCCAGGCCTCCGAGGGTCATGATGTTGATGGTCTCACCGAGCGCCGAGAGGCAGATGATCGAGGTGAGGATCGACAGCGGAATCGACACGGCGATGATCAGGGTGCTCTTCCAGCTGCCGAGGAACAGCAGGATCATGAGCGCGGTGAGCGCCGCGGCAATCACCGCCTCGCGCACCACTCCTTCGATGGCGGCGCGCACGAACAGTGACTGGTCCCCCACCAGGTCGACGTTGAACCCCGGGGGCAGCTGCTCGCGGAGCGCGGGCAGCTTCTCCTTGATGTTCTTGATGATGTCGAGTGTAGACGCCCCGCCGGTCTTGAGCACGCTCATCAGTACGCCGCGGTGCCCGTCGCGGCGCACGATATTGGTCTGTGGCGGGTAGCCATCGCGCACGTGCGCCACGTCACGCACGTAGATCACGCTGCCGTTGCGGTTGGCGACCGGCAGATCGTTGAGCTCCGCCACGGTGCGTGGGTTGGCATTGACGGTGACGAAGTACTCGCGCTCACCGATCTTCTGGGTGCCGGCCGGCAGGATGGAGTTCTGCGCGGCGATCGCCGCAGTGACGTCGTTGCCGGAGAGGCCGGTGGCGCGCAGTGCATCGGGATCGAGGTCCGCCTGCACCTGGCGTTGCAGCCCCCCGTACGGGTATGGCATGGAGGCGCCCTGCACAGTGCCGAGGCCCACACGGATGATGTTGTTGCCGAGGTCGAACAGCTGGGCTTCCGAGAGCTTCTCGCTCGAGAGCGCCAGCTGCAGAATGGGCACCGAGGAAGCGTTGTACGCCAGCACATAGGGTGGCGTCGTACCCGGGGGAGCCGAGCGCAGATTGGTCTGCGACACGCCGGTGATCTGCGCGTAGGCGAGCTCCTCGTTGACGTTCGGCTGGAAGAAGTACTTCACCACCGAGGTGCCGTTGACGTTCTGCGACTCGGTGTGCTCGACGTCGTTGACGGTGGTTTGAGCGTTGCGCTCGGTCCCGAGCACGATGCGGGTCGCCATCTCCTCCGGTGACAGACCGGTGTAGCGCCAGATCGTGGCGACCACCGGAATGTTGATGTTCGGAAAGATGTCGGTGGGCGTGCGCAGGATCGCGAACACGCCGAGCAGCGTGATCGCTATGGCGAGGACCAGAAAGGTGTAAGGGCGTCGAAGCGCGAGCCGGACGATCCACATGGCGACCGCTACGATAGCGCAGGCCGGTAGGAGGCCGGTTACACCCCAACACACGTGTGTTACAGGTGAAATGCGCGCTGCAAAGTGCAGGCGACAGGAGGCGACGAGACTTTCCGTTGCTGTGCGCGCGCTGACCGCCGCGTCGTGCCGTCGGATGCCGCGCCAGCCTCACGGACTCATGATGGGACCAGCCTCAGTAGACCGCTTCCACGCGGACGGCAATGCGATACCCGGCGCCGCGTTCGGTGAGGATGATGCGCGGCTCGGAGGGGTTGGGTTCGAGCTTGCGCCGCAACCGCAGGATCTGTACATCGACCGCGCGGTCGTAGACCTCGTTGTCGTAGCGGCGGCTCATCTCGATCAGCTGATCGCGCGTCACCACGCGGTTGGCGCTGGAGAGGAGCGCGGCCAGCAGGTTGAACTCGCCATTGCTGAGTGCGATCTGCGCGCCATCTTCGGCGGTGAGCCTGCGGGTGCGCAGGTTGAGCTCCCAGCCCGGAATGCGGTAAGCGCGGCAGACCGGTGCGCCATGCACCTCCTGTCCCGCATGCGCCCGGCGCAACACGGTGCGGATGCGGGCGAGGAGCTCACGCGGACTGAAGGGCTTGGTGAGATAGTCATCCGCGCCCAACTCGAGTCCCATGACCCGGTCGGCTTCCTCCGTGCGTCCGGTAAGGATGATGACGGGGATCTGCGACTGCGCCCGAATCTGGCGCAGCAGCTGCATGCCGTCCTCCCCGCGCAGACGCAGATCGAGCAGTACCAGGTCGATGACTTCGCTGCCGAGGGTACTCAGCAGCTCTGCGCCGTTCACCACCGCGGTCACCCGGAAATCGTTCTCCGCCAGGTAGTCATCGACGAGCCGTCGCAGCGACTCCTCGTCGTCGACCACCAGTACATGCGGCCGCAGCACTCCGTTCACCGCGGGAGCCATCCGTGAAGCGTGTGCTGGTCGTGGAGCATGATAGGCTGCATCGCGAGCTGATCGGTGAATGGCTCGCCGCGGCCGGCGTGCAGGCGGTTTGGCCCGAAGCCGCGACGCAGCCGGTGAACGACATCGATGCGATAGTGGTCGACGTGGCATGTCAGCAGCAGGCTCATGAGATCCTCTTGCCGTGGCGGCGCGCTTATCCGCGGGCGGCGATCGTACTGGCCTCGGGACGCTTCTCCCGGGGGGATATGGCAAATGATGCCATGGCGCTGCGACTTGGAGCGACGCGTGTCCTTGCGAAGCCTTTTACCCGCACTGACCTATGGGCAGCTCTCGACCTGACCCTGCCTCACTGACACCGGCCGCCACGGCCGAGGCCGCACGACGTGAAGGCGAGCGCCGGTCGCTGCGGCTGCGCCTGGTGCTCATCGTCGCGGTGGTGTGTGCCGCGGTATCGCTATCGACCCTGTTCGACACGCTCCAGGATCGCAAGGAGACGCTCGCACTCGCCGAGCGTCAGCACGACAATGTCGCGGGTGCTCTCGCCGAGCAGGCGGCGCGCGCGCTGCAGGCCACCGACCTGATTCTGCGCCAGGCGATGTTGCTCGACCCCGATACGCCCGGCGCGCCTGACCGCGAGAGTATTCCCGATCTGCTGCTGCGGCACATGAGCGGGGTACCGCAGGTGCGTAACCTGTTTCTGTTCGATCCCGCGCGGCAGCTGCACCTGAGCACCGCGGCCACCGGCGCGAAGAGCGATCTCAGCGACCGCTCGTACTATCTCGCCCAGCGGGCGCAGCCCGATCTCGGGCTGTTTGTCAGCGAGCCCTTCATCAGTCGGGCCACCGGCGAGCCCACCTTCGTGCTGAGCCGCCGCCTCCCCGGACCGGGGTTCCGGGGGATCGCCGGCGCGGCGGTGGATGTCGCTTATATCCGCCGCTTCTACCAGGCCCTCGATCTCGGTCCCGGCAGCTCCATCGAGCTGCTGCGCG